>WNFL01191103.1_pt2 | contig 11215 bp, 10 predicted proteins | sample 5400361 | NCBI WGS metagenome assembly WNFL01 (sample SAMN13153351, study PRJNA577476) | soil metagenome | isolation source: 40 cm soil on Douglas fir-dominated hillslope | place: USA:California | collected 2013-09-17 | reverse complement strand
CGGATCGACGCGGATCGTTCCCGTGAAACGCTCGCGGATCAACGAAAGGATCTCCGCGTCGTCGTCGCTATGCCCGAGCTTCACCTTGAGCACGGTGAACCCCTTCGCCGCGGCTGCGGCAGCGCGATCGGCCATCACGCCCGGCTCGGCGATGCCGATGGTGAACGACGTCGGTGGCGCCTCGCGACCGGCCAAGCCGAGGAAGTCGCGCAGTGGCACGCCGGCGGCCTGGGCCGCGCGGTCATGCGCAAGGATGTCGAGCGTGCACGCGGCCGCGCCGCCGTGAGGGAAGCGTTCGATATCAAGACGGATCTTCAGCGTGGCGAGGTCGGTAGGGTCTTCGGGCATGAGGTAGAGGGCGCCGCGCACCTCCGCCTCGAGCGACTCCGTCGTCTCCTTGAAGAACGGATCCGGAGACGCCTCGCCGCGCGAGATCCGGCCGCCCTCGTCGAGCTCGACGAGCACGACGCGCTTCTCGGTCCGCACCGCGCGCGAGATCTGGAACGGCACCTCCAGGTGCACGTCGACCGTTCGGACGGTGAACTTCACGAAGTGCGCGTCACCGCGCCGCGGCCACGCGCGTCGATGAGAGCGCGCGCGAGGCGGTCGGCGCCCGCGGTGCCCTCCCGGATCGGATCGGCCGCGGGAAGCTTCGTCGCGACCGACGCGCTCTTGATCCACGTGAGTGGCAGGTCCGGCGGGTCCGAGGACGCAAGGTCCCCGGTATTGAGGGCGACCGCGACGACGCGCGCAGGCGGATAGCCCGGCGGTCTTCGCCACGCGGCCGCGTCCTCGTAGATCTTCACCAGCTCCCTCAGATTGCGAACGGGCAAGCCGTCGTCGTAACCCTTCATCGATTCGCGCAAGGCGTTATGGCACAAGACCATGAGATCGGGTCCCGCCCCGTGCAGCAGGCCGAGCGTCACGCCGGAGAAGCCCGGATGCGTAAGCGACCCCTGGCCCTCGACGATGACCCAGTCCGCGTGCTCGGCCGCCTCGCACACCATCTTCTCAGCGGCGCCGGCGATGAAGTCGGCGACGACCGCATCGACCGAGATGCCCTCGCCCGCTATCGCGATCCCTGTCTGTCCCGTCGCGACGAAGGCTGCCTTCTCGCCCATGCGACGCATCGCCGCCACGATCTCCAGCGACGCGGTCATCTTGCCGACCGCGGCGTCCGAGCCAACGGTGAGCACGACGGTCGCGCCCTCGCGCGGGCGGCGATGCCCGCCGATCGGCAACTCCGCCGGCGGTTCACGCAGCTCACGCACTGACGCGTTCCCTCGCTTCGCAGCCTCGGCCAGGCGCGGATCGCTCAGCACACGCTCGTGCAGTCCGTTCCACACGGATAACCCGCGCTCGAGCGCGCGGGACAGAAATGGTCGATACGCGTCGGGGATCTCTCCGCCCGCGGCCGCGATGCCGATGAGCAGGACGTCCGCTCCGCGCGCGATCGCTTCGTCGACGGTCGCGACGACCGGCACGCCGCGGCCGACGCCGACGTGATCCGCCGCGTCGGTGCCGGCGCGCGTGGAATCCACGACGGCGACGATCTGATATCGCGCGTAGCGCAGCACGCCGATCGCGGTCTTCGCGGTCATCCGCGTAAAGAGGCCCTCGGCAAGGATCGCGACGCGCGGCGAAACGCTCACGGTCCTCCGAGATCGCGGCCGAGCCGCAGGAACCGTCCGCTGCGACCCGGCGCCGTCTCCCCCGCCTCCAGCGCAACCTCTCCGTTCACGACGACATGCTCGATGCCCTGCGGGTAGCTGTGCGGATCGTCATACGTAGCGGTATCGGCGACGCGCTGCGGATCGAACACGACGAGATCCGCCCACGCGCCGATCCGTATCTCGCCACGGTCCGCGAGCCGAAGATGCTTTGCCGTCAGCGACGTCATCTTGCGCACCGCGTCCTCGAGCGTCAGGACTTGTTCGTCGCGCGCATAGCGGCCGAGCACGCGCGCGAACGTTCCATACGAGCGCGGGTGAGGCTTTCCGAAGGACAGAGGCCCGTACGGCGCGTTCGCCGATGAGTCGCTTCCGATCGCGACGTAGGGCTTCGCCATGACGTAGCGCACGTCGTCCTCGTTCATCGAGTGGTGCACGATCGCGACATCGCCTTCGTGCTCGATGAGCGCGTCGCAGGTCCACTCCAGCGGGTCCTTCCCCGCCTCGCGCGCGAGGTCCGCAACGGTGCGCCCGCTCCACTCGGGACGCCGGCGCGCGCGCGCGATCACGATGCGGTCCCAGTTGCGGCCGGTCTCCACGTATTCGTCACGGATCCGCGCACGGACCGCCGCGTCTTTGAGGCGCTCGCACATCGCGAGCCGCCCACCCTCATGCACCCAGTTCGGGATGGTCACCGCGAGCCCGGTCGAAGACGCGGTGTACGGGTACTGATCGGCCTGCACGTCGATGCCGGCATCGCGCGCGGCCTCGATCTTTGCCGTCGATTCCTTGACACGGCCCCAGTTCTTCGGCCCCGACGCCTTGTGATGCGAGAGCTGGACGCGCACCTGCGAGCGCCGGCCGATCTCGAGATTTTCCTCGACCGCCTCGAGCAGGCGGTCGCCTTCGTTGCGGATGTGACTGGCGTATAGGCCGCCCTTGTCGCGCACGACCGCGCAGAGCGCCGCAAGCTCATCTGTCGTCCCGTATGCGCTCGGTGGATAGATGAGCCCGGACGCGAGACCGATGGCGCCTTCGTCCATGGCCCGGGCCAGCAGCTTCCGCATCGCGTCGAGCTCGCCGTGGCTGGGGGCGCGCGCGGCACCACCCATCACGTCCTTCCGCAGCGTGCCGTGGCCGACGAACGAGCACAGGTTGATCGCCGGTCGCGCCTCATCGCAGGCGTCCGCGTATTCCGCGAAGGTCGACCAGGTGCGCCGAACCTCAAGCACCGCGAGCGAGTGGTCGAGCTCTTCGGCCGCCAGCCCACTCACCGGTGCCGACGAGCCGCCGCAGTTCCCGCAGACGACCAGGGTCACGCCCATGTGCAGCGCGCTCTCGAACGCGTCGTTGACGAAGACCGTGTTGTCCGAATGCGAGTGGATGTCGATGAAGCCCGGCGCGACCACACGGTCGCGCGCGTCGATCATCCGCGTCGCGCGCCGACCCGCCACGTCACCGACGTCGGTGATATGGCCATCGGTCACGGCCACGTCGGCGCGCACCGCCGGCGCGCCGGTCCCATCGACAACAAGCCCGCCCCGAATGAGGAGGTCGGTCACCCTCGGCGCTCGCGACCGGCACCGCGCTCGCGCCGGCGCGCGATGACGAGCAGCTTGGGGGACGTGCTGCCCGCGGGCGATCCGTCGTAGTCGCCGTGCAGCGCCTCGAGGTCGAAGCCCGCGGCCGAGAACATCAGCTCGGCCTCGCGCCGGTACATGTAGTGGAGCGTGGTCGCGCGCTGCCAGCGCGTGATGTGTCCATCCTCATCAAGCTCTTCGAACCACCACCGCAGATCGACCTGATCGACGTTCGCGCGCGAGCTCGCGAACTTCGTCACGTCGCGGCCGCTCTCGGGGTCGTGACGAGTCCACTCCTCCCGGACCGTGCCGTCGTGACCGACGATGTGCTCCGGGTCCGGCTGGAAGCAGTCGATCGCGAGGAGACCGGTGGGCCCGAGGTGCTCGCGCACGCGAGCGAGGCACGCCCACCGGTCGCTCGGCGCGAGCATGAGAAATGTGTTGAACGGGATCGCGATCAGCGGAAACGCTTCGGAGAACGAGAACGACCGCATATCGCCTTCCACCAGCCGGAGGGTCACGCCCTCGCGCCGGGCGTGGCGCTCGGCGCGCGCGAGCATCGCCGGCGACCGGTCGAGGCCGACCACGTCGTGCCCGTCCTGCGCCAGCGGGATCGCGACGCGACCGGTCCCGCAGCCGAGCTCGAGGACCGGGCCACCGGTGCGACGCGCGATCGCGCGGAACCAATCGATCGCGGCTGCCGGCCCGTGCGGAGCGTCCAGGTCGTAGAGCGCGGCGAGCCGTTCGGCCTGCGCCGCGGTCACCTCGCCGCCGAACCAGTCAACGGCGCTGCTGGTGCCCATCGAACGCCTCCCTCGCGCGGATGCGCAGCCTGTCGTCGCGCAGTACGTCGATCGCCGTCATCGCGAGCGCTTTCGCCGCGACGTGCATCGTCTCGAGCGCCAGCGGTGTGCGCGCGGCGGCCGCGAACTCGGTCGAATGGCCCGCGACCGGACCGTCCGTGATCGAAAGGAAGGGATGGATGCCCGGCACGATGCTCGTGACGTTCCCCATGTCGGTCGACCCGTGCGTATCGCCCGGCCGCCGCGGTCGCATCTGGCGTCCCAGGGTCTTCGCGTTCGCGGCGAACGCCTCTGCAAGCGGGCGGTTCGTGCTCACCGTCTCGCAAACGTCGCTCCAGCTCGCGTGAAGCTCGCACCCCGTCGCGGCCGCCGCACCCTCAAAACACGCGAGCACGCGGCGGCGCAGGTCCTGGAGATAGGTGTTGTCCGGCGAGCGGACCATGATGGTCGCGGCGGCCCGGTCGGGGATGATGTTCGCCGCCTTGCCGCCGTCGGTGATGATCCCGTGGAAGCGCGAGTCGCTGCGGACCGTGAGACGGAGCGCCGAGAGCGCCGTCCATCCGAGCATCACCGCATCGAGCGCGTTGCGGCCCTGATCCGGCTCGGCGGCGGCGTGCGCCGCCTTGCCGATGAATTCGATCTCGAGCGTGACCATCGCGAGCATGAGCGGGTCGATCTCGTCGGTGTCGCCCGGGTGGTACATGAGCGCGGCGTCGACGTCAGAGAACAGGCCCGCGCGGATCAGCTTGACCTTGCCGTTGCCGCGCTCTTCCGCTGGGCAGCCGACGACACGCACGCGACCGCGTAGATCGGGCGCGATGTCGCGCAGCGCGAGGAACGCGAGGCTCGCCGCCGTCCCCATCAGGTTGTGGCCACAGGCATGGCCCACGCCCGGCAGCGCGTCGTACTCGCCGAGGATCGCGACCACCGGCGCGCCAGACCCGATCTCCGCGGCGAACGCCGTCTCAACCCCGCCCGCGCCGCGCGTGACGGACGCTCCCTCGCGCGTGAGCTGGTCGGCGAGCGCGCTCGATGCGAAGCGCTCCTCGTACGCGAGCTCCGGGCGTTCATGGATACGGAGCGCGAGGTCGTCGAGCGCACCCGCGCGCGCCTCGACGCGCTCGGCCACGCGGGCCTTGAGCTCGGGGGTGTCCATCGGTGAGGCGAGGTTAGCGCGAAGCCCGGCTCGGACGCGCTGAGAGGATCGCTTCGGCAACGCTGAAGCCCATGACGACGAACCCGCCGGTGATGACCGTCAGCCCATCGACGACGCGTAGGAGCATGAGCAGGCCGACGATCGCGGTGACCTCGATGCCGCGACGCAGCGCCGGCGCTGCGGCGCGGCGGCTCCGTCGGGGCTCACCGAGCGGAAGCGAGAGCATCAGCACTGCCACGACGGCGCCGGAGCACACCGCGACCGCGGCGATGACGACGCCGATGGCGAGCGGGACATCCGGATCGATCGCGAAGATCGACCCCGCGGCGATGACCGCGCTCGCAAGGGCGACGAGCGCCAGGCTGCGCCGGATGGCTAGTCCTCGTCTCCGAGCGGCAGCACGGCCTGTTCCCCGCCCGCGGCGAGCGGGACCTGAGCAAGTCCCTCGATCGCGCCCGAAGCACGCGCGAGCGCGCGTTCGGTCTCGTCGAACTTCTTCATCGCGTGGTCGAGGTGCGCCCCCAGCTGATCGTGCAGTCCGACAAAGCGCTCGAACTCGCGGCGGACCTGCGCGATGCTCTGCTGCAGCTCGCGCGTGCGCTCCTGCATGGCGAGGCCGCGGATCCCGAGCGCCACGACCTGCAGGTACGCGAGGAGAGTGTTCGGTGACGCGGGGATCACATGACGCTCCTGGCAGTAGGTGCCGAGATCGGGCTCGTCGACTCCCTCACGAGTCATGACCTCGTAGTAGATCGCCTCCGACGGCAGGTACATGAACGCGTAATCGATGGTCCCGTCCTGGGGCGAAACATAGCGCGCGACCGCGTCGATGTGACGGCGCACCTGTTGAAGGAACGCGCGGCGACGGCGGGTCCGATCGGCCTCATCTGTCGCCGCGGCGATCTGCGTGTACGACTCGTTGGGGAACTTCGCGTCGATGGCCACGAGACGGTTCGCGCACCGCACCACGGCATCAACACGCGAGCCGTCGCGATACGTGTATTGGATCTCGTACGCGCTCACCGGAAGGCAGTCCTGGAGAAGGCGCTCGAGCATGAGCTCGCCGAACCCACCGCGCGGCTTTGGAGCGCGCAGCAGGTCCTGAAGGGACCCGATGTCCTTCGCGAGCTCGCTCACACGCGCGCTCTGCTCGCTCATCACGCCAAGCTGCCGCGAGAGGTCATGCAGAGAGCGCTGCGTCGCGCCGGTCTGCGTCATGACCTGCTGCTCCGTCGCGCCAAGCGTGCGCTGCATCTCGGTGCGAAGCTCGCCCATAGCGGTCGTGTTGGACGCACGCAGCTCCGCGATGCCCGCTGACAGCAGCTCGTACGCGGCCCCAGCGCTCGCGTCTGCCGTCGGAGCGCGCCGCGCCAGCAACGCGACGAGTACCGCGATCGAGACCACGAGCGCACCGCCAGCGAATACGACGCTCAGATCCATCGGAGGCCCTCCTCGGCCCGGATTGTCCCACGTTTCTAAGGCAGAGTAAAACATTTGTTCTATCGTTCGTGCTCGCGTCTGCACCCAATTATAGTCGCACTTAGGCTCCCTGCGCGATGGAGATCAGCCTACGGACGATGCTCCTCTACTCGGCCGGATCGATCGGGTCGGGCGCCTTCTTCGCCTTCAACAACTTCATCTTGCCGCTGGCCCTGAAAGGCCTCGGCGCTCCCGACCTGCTGTTTGGCCTGCTATCCAACACGCGCAGCATCGAAGGCGTCGTCATCCAGCCGACGGTTGGCGCGCTGTCCGATCGCATCTGGACTCGCTTCGGGCGGCGCCGCCCATTCATCGCGGTCGGCATCCTCCTGTCCGCTGCGTTCTTCCTCCTTGGCTCAGCATCGACAACCTCACTTATCGGGCTCGCCGTTTCGATCTTTCTCTTCTCGATCTTCTTCAATGCCGCGATCGATCCATATGCGGCCCTCCTCGCGGACATCACTCCGCTGCACCAGCGGAACCTTCTGTCCGGCCTGTCACAAGGGATCCAGCTGCTAGGCCAGGTCGGCTTCCTATTGCTCCTGGTGGCGCTCACCGATAACAGGACGGGGCCCCCGTGGACCTACTGGGCGGTCGCGGCGCTGCTCGTGGGCACGTTCGCGATAACGGTCGCTGGGATCCGCGAGCGGCGCGAGGTCGCAGAACGCCCAGAGCATGTCGCGCTCCGCACATACCTCAAGGTCGCGCTCAGCCACGGTCAGGCACTGCGCTTCTTGGGCGCGCTGTTCGCGTTCAACTTTGGCTTCGCTGCGGTCATCCCATATCTCACGCCGTTCCTGACCGTGGACATCCACCTGACCGACCAAGTCGCCATCGCTCTCGCGGCACTGTCTCTCTTGGTCACCGCGGCGACCGCCGTGGTCTGGGGTCGAGTCGCCGACCGGTGGAGTCAGAAACGCGTGCTCGGGATCGGTTGGGCCCTCCTCGTCCTCGCTGCGTTCGGCGGAACAGTGATCCGCGAGCTACCGGAGACGATCGTCGTGGTGATCCTCGCCGGCGTCGGAAACGGTGCGCAGACAGCGGTGGCCTGGCCGCTCCTGACCTCGCTCATCGATCCGGATGAGTCAGGTATCTTCGCGGGCCTGAAGGCGGCAGCGGAGTCCGTCGCGATCCCACTGTCTGTCTTCGTCGCGGCCGAGCTCTTCCTCAATCCCGCTGCCCTCAATCTCGGCTACCGCGGCATCTTCTTCATGCTCGCGATCAACATGATCATCGCGCTCGTTCTTCTTCTGGTGTTCGTGCATCCGTCGCGACGGGCGGCCGAGGTGAGCGGCTAGCGGCAGCGCGTCCTTGCGCAGAGACAGAAGAATCGTTGCCGAAAGAACCCGGGGGAACCGGACGCCCGCCAGGTTGTATGGCCTCTAGGTGGCGTGGGCCGCGTCGCCAATCCGCGTAACGACGGAGGTCACATGCGCGCACTCACGATGCTCGTTGCGGTCCTCGCGCTATCGCTCGGAGTCTTCGCGATGCCCGCGGTCGCCGGCGGCTGGGCTGTCACGACGTTCGATGACATGCCGGGCCAGTTCGTGGCCGGTCAAGAGTTCAAGCTCGGATACACGATTCGCCAGCACGGCGTGACACCGATCAACGTCGACAAGACGGAGATCCTCGCCCTCGCGACATCCGGTAGGACACTGTCGTTCCCGGGTACGTCCCAGGGCGACGTCGGCCACTACGTCGCGACCGTGTACTTCCCCGCCGGGGGCACATACACCTGGCGCGTCACGCAGGGAATGTTCGAAGCCCAGGACCTGGGCTCGCTGACCGTTCTCGCCGCAGCCGGAACGTCGACCGCCGACAAGGACAAGACCGCGACGGACAAGGCTGGGGCGGACAAGGCGGTCGCGGCGGACAAAGCCGCAGCCGCAGACAAATCAGCCGCAGCCGACAAGGCCGCAGCTGCAGACAAGGCAGCCGCAGCCGATAAAGCCGCTGTTGCCGCGAAAGCGGGTTCCGCCGAAAAGGGCATCACCGTCACCACGCCGGCAACCGCTCCCGCAAATCAGACCAATGACCCGCTGCGGACAGCCCTTCCGTTCGCTGCCGCAGCCGCCGCTGCGATGTTCATCTGGAGACTTGTGACGATGGTGCGCGCTTCGCGTCGCACTCGAGCCACCGCCTGAATCCGAATGTTGAGGTCGATCGCGGAGCTTGCCGCCTACGGGGCACTCGCCCTCCTGTTAACAGCGGCGAGCCTGGCTCCCCAACCGGGTAGCGCCACAAGCTCCGCGACGACCACGATCAGCTCCACGACGACCAGCAGCAATTCCGGGGTTCAGCCGGTACCTCCTATGACGACAAGCCGCGGCGCCCTCCTCTTCGCGACGCTGGGCTGCACCGGGTGTCACACCCATGCCTCCTTCCCCAACGCGCGCATGCAGGTCGGTCCGGATCTCACCGCCGTCGCAGAGCGTGCGGGTACGCGAGTTTCCGGTCTCGACGCTCGTGCCTACATCCGTCAATCGCTTCGCGAGCCGGGCGCATATCGCGTCGCCGGTTTCAGCGCGCTGATGCCTGACCTCAGGCTCACGGATGAACAGATCGACTCCTTGACCGCGTTCCTGCTCTCGGCCACACACTGATACCAAATCTGATAGCACCGTCTTTGCGCACGGACAGGGCTCGCTAGCGAACGGTCAGCGAGCTCGGACAGATCTGGTGGTAGGCGCACTGCTGGCAGGTCTTCACACCTTTGATCGGTGCCGCCGCGAAGGCGCGCTCCCGGATCTTCGCCGCGGTTGTCGTCACGACGGTCCGCACGACACTCATGTCGGTGTCGGTCGGCTTGATCACTCCGCGCTCGCCCGTCTCGAGGAAGTGAAGGACGGCTTCAGCGGGCCTGGCGCCGTACATCTTCTCGTGCGCCAGCGCGTAGAGCCGGAGCTGCAGATCCTGGTTCGCCGCCTGCTGCGGCCGGTCGCTTCCCTCGTCGATCGCGGTCGACTTGTAGTCCACCACGCTCGCGCCGTCGGCATTCTGATCCACCCGGTCCCAGCGACCGACGACGCGGTCGCGACCCAGCATGAACGAGAAGCGCTGTTCGACCAGGTCCGGCGCGGGTCGAGAAAGCTCCTGCTCGTGGAACTTGCGTAGCGCCTCGAGCCCCGCCGTGAATCGCTCGGTCTCGTGCTCGGGACTGATGAACCCTTCGGCGAGCCACGCCGCGCGGAAGGTGGCCTGGAGGTCGGCGAGGCTCGGCTGCTCCCCCTCGCGCTTGCGACGGAGGTAGTCCTTCACCGCTTCGTGCAAAGCGAGGCCGTAGATCATCGGCGGCGTCGGAAGCACCGGGATCTGGAGCACGTGCTTGAACCGATAGAGAAGCGGGCACCGGCGGTAGTCATCGATGTCGCTGTAGGACACGGTGAGGACGTCATCGGTACCGAGCGCGGGCAACGGCGCGTCGGCCTCCTCGGCGGGGACCTGGAATCGCTGGAGCTCCTCGTAGGCCGCGAGCCGCGCCGAGATCCGCTCGGGCTGGCGGCCCAGCGCCTCGCCGATGAAGCGGCTGGGGCGGAACGCGCGCGTGCCTCCGTAGTCCACGGCGTTCGTGAAATAGAAGGTGTCCTTCGCCCGGGTCATGGCCACGTACGCCAGGCGGCGCTCCTCCGCGATGTGGTTCTCTCGCGACGGCGGCGGCGATTTCGCGAGTGCCTCGGGCAGCGGCAGCGCGTCGGCGCGCATCGAGCCTGGGATCCGCTCGTCGGTGCAGTGGACCAGGAAGACCACGGCGAATTCGAGCCCCTTCGCCTTGTGGACCGATAGCACGTTGACCCGCTCCGTCGATGTCTCGAAGTCGGCGGCGACCGGATCATCCCCCGCCTCTCGCAGCAGCTCGAGATACGGCACGAAGAACGACGCGCGGTCGGTCGGCAGCGTCCGGGCGGCAGAGTGGACGAGGCGGAAGAACTTCGCCACGTTTTGCCCCTGCTCCTCCGCGAGCGCCGAATCCGGATCGAGGTACCGCGCGAGGAGCTTGGAGCGCTCGAGGAATTCATAGAGGAGCTCCGCGGTCGTCAGCTCAGTCGCCCGCTGCGCGTACCCGGCGAGGTCCTCGCAGAGCGACCTCGCGGCCGCAACGGCCTCGGCGGAGAAACCCGACTCGGCGCGCGCGACCTCTTCGAACACCTCGCGGAGCGGACGCTGCCGCCGGCCGCTGGCCTCCGCAGCGCGCGCGAGCTCGACGGCGGGAAAGGCGTAAAGCGACGAGACCGCGAGGCTGTAGACGTGGCGAGAGTCGGACGGCAACGCGACGGCCGAGAGGAAGGAGATGAGAAGTCGGATCTCAGGTCGCTCGTACAGCTGCCCGCCCCCGGAGAAGTGCGCAGGGATCTGACGGCGGGCGAGCGCGTTGAGGAACGGCGTCGCATCGCTGTTGTTCCGCACGAGGATCGCGAAGTCACCGTAGCGGCGCTGATGCCGGAGCGCCTCGCGCGCAATGACATCGGCGACCTGCTCGGCTTCGTCCGCCCCGCTTACCTTCTGGATGTGATCCACCTCGATGTCCGC
>WNFL01190992.1_pt1 | contig 11215 bp, 10 predicted proteins | sample 5400361 | NCBI WGS metagenome assembly WNFL01 (sample SAMN13153351, study PRJNA577476) | soil metagenome | isolation source: 40 cm soil on Douglas fir-dominated hillslope | place: USA:California | collected 2013-09-17 | reverse complement strand
TCCCAACGTTGGCGCTCGATTCGGGGGACACGCTGGGCATGGTCTTTTCTGTCCTCGACGGGAGAAGTCAACTTCTGCGACCTCAGGTCTGGCCTTGCTTTAGGAAAATGGAGTGCCGGAGGTCCGGTGATAGATGCCTTCATCGAATCTCGATTGCCTAATGAGTGCGTCCTTTGCCACTGGAAGGCCAACCGGGCGGATAACATCATCGAGTATGTACCCGTTCTCAAATATATGTCCTGACTACTGAGGCATTGGATACGGCCAGGTTCGAAATTGTGGCGACATCGGTAACCTTCGAACAAGAAAACCATATCTCGCCAATCAAGTTATCCTTTAAGACCATCCAGAGACTCTCAGTAGAAAAGGGAATCCACCTCTCGAACAGTTTCTCCAGCAACCGGATGATACTGTGGCAGGATTATTTGATCGGGCCATATGTCAGGCCGCGGCCTATGACACGCGGACTCTTCTTATGGAACATGAAAGAAAATTCCATCCTTTATTTTGAGGTATGCCACCTTTATTTTCGTTTCTGGGTGCCTTGAATCCCAATTCGCGACAGATGGAGTTCGTCCCACGCTGTACCAAAGCCTTTGACGACATCCTCTTCATCACCCATGATAGTTCTGATAGTACTCACTGGAACACCGCATTCCGCTGCATTCACATACCAAGCCTTGTGATCGCGGCTCAACTGCCAGGTGGATCCCTCTCCCTCATGGAAAATGCATTCGCCGAACTCCTACCGAAATCCAGTATGGAATCACGCGCAACGGGGTCGATTTTTTCTGTCCATACAACAATCTATTCCATTCGCGCTTGCCCCCCAACATATCCAAGGTATTGCTTCATCATCAAGCGATGCCTAAGACAGTCTAGGGGGGTGGAATGGGAGGTCCTTGAAGTGGAGATAGACTTGAGTATTCCTGGGCCGATCAAGATCTTCAGCAGAGTCAGTCAGCAGTACACTGTACAGCGCCCAACCCTTTTGATACACGATAACGATGAAGATCTTCTCCTCTACCTCCCATTGGGACGTCCATCCCTCAGTGTTCGACTCTTGCGAGTCGGAAAGCCGGACAAGGGCCGAGTGGCCAGGCTTGGAGGGGCTGATAAAATGCGCTTGTCTGGGATAAGCGTTGACAGAGATGCAGGTTATGTCATTATTTGGGCAGCAGAAAATAGGTCTCAGGGGACCCGCCGCTGTTCCTTTGTTTGGTGGCTGGATGAGAGAAGAGCGGGCGATACGGTATATTCGCGAACGAAGGGTTTGATATCGAGTTATAGTCGCGGACTTTTGCGGCGCTTTTAATGATTGGAGGGTTCACTCTGTCGAATCTCTTTATTAATTGGATAGTTTTCACCTGGACACGAATCCACATACTCTCCCCTGAGCATATCTCTGCCTACCATAACTACTACCGTGCGGGACTGGGGGAAACGTGCATGTCCATCGCTTGCCACATCTTGATTCTTTCAACGTACCGACAATCTTCCATTGACTGGGTGATGACATGCTGGAGAGGAAGATGTATCAAGAATTTGTGTCATATACGATGGCTCGAGCTCCGCCGGCCTCGTGTCTTTACTTCGATGAACCGAGCGATTCAGCAGCTGACTCCAAAGAGCGGGCAATGAGGTTGGGCATTAGTAGTTGAAGAGGCCTTAGCATTATTTGGTTGTCGCGATGAGTGGTATATGATAGCAGAGAGTATTTGCAGGCGAAAAAGGTTGAAGGAAAATTAAAAGCTTATCGGAAAGCTTGTGGAGTAGACTACCGGGCTCAAGGGATTGTCATCCGATACATTATCGCCACTGTGAAGCAACTGGATTCAGAGGATGGATTAATATCGATGGAGTTGGAGGAAGTATAACCTGTGGGCTCATTCAGAAGACCGTGGCGCATTTGCGGTGACAAAAGGACGGCTGTATTGGACCAAGAATGACTCTGAGTACGTGCTGTGGCACTGTATGCTAAATGGTTAGCCTCATACTTACGATCGATCATACCACAACCCTTTGAAGGCGGACGGTTTTGAGGCTGGGAAATTCCCGGCCTCGTTCGTCCTGTGTTGAAGTATCAGTGTTCTCGTCCCTAATTGCTGTGATTTGATCGTTCCTATAGGTTTCGATACTGTCGGTGCTCTCGTCTTAATGGTACCGTCTGATTAATTGTTTCCTATGGATTCGGTCTCTCATTCTCAAATGTATTTGGACTCTCGTCCGAGGGTCATATGCAAGGTCTGCGGACCAAGTCTCCATTTTATTGTCCTCGTTTGCCGATTTCATATGGGGCTCACATATCATGTACTATATAAGTACCTCATAGTCGAACGAAATATACGAGGGGCTTTCATTTTCGTCATCCTGCACTCTGTTGGGGATATTCACGTATTTACTTCAGCTCATATATACCATTAACCGGCGTATTCGAAATGAACAGGCGTAGATAGGCCAGAAAATTTTCACTCCATTCTCCTACTGTTGGAATAGGCAATTGTATACCTTGAACAGGTAACAGCTCCAGCCAAATGATGTGTCGCTCGAAGTTCTCACTCCGTTCTTCACGTTGGTTCCACTGATATATTTTATATTACACGGCCCTCTGCAATAAACAACACGGGCTCGAGTGCTTGTTAGACCGATTTCGAATCTTGCTCTGAATGAAAATCGTTTATTAATATCAGTACCACCATATTCGTTCTTCACGGCCCCATCGTACGCGCGTTTCCCCTATATAACCTCCGCGTACCGAGATACTAGGTCCAGGGGTAGCCCTCTTTGGCCATCTCTCCCCTACTCTATTCTGCCGCCGTCACACGGTCAGTCGCTGAGCCGTAATCTTTGCAGTGACTGGAAGTTTTTTTGGCTCCCACTCGTACTTGTTTGCGGTTCGAACGCACGAGTGCGATACCTTATCTTGAAGTATGATGGACGTGCATTTGGACTTTTGGTCAATTGGAAGTCCCACATCCCTATGATCAGTGTAGTTAAAGATTGGAGCTTAACGCTTATCCTTGTCACGGTCTCGAATGTGCCCCAAAGGTCAAGCCCAACCATGCTGCCAACCAATGTCGAACCTCAGACGGTCGTGACCATTTCAGGCTCAATTAAACATGTCGCGCAGGGTGAACCCCGCCATGACCACAACACTCGCAACACTTCCATTAGACACCATCCTATCTATCTCAGCTTTTCTTAGCAATCCTTTGGATGTTCTTTCGTTATCTCACGTGTGTCGTACCACACATATTTTCACCCTCCGACACTGACGACTACAATTGCCTTTGTGTGCGCTAAGACCTGCCGCTCCGCGTTCCTTGCATCTCAAACGTGGGCCTCATTCTGGTCCAAATTAGTGCCAACAGCACACCTGTCGCGTCCAGCACCATGGCATAACTACTCACCGAACGAACTCCGTGATGCTCATATTCGATATGCAGCCTCCCATCGTCGGTGGGAGTCCCAGTCACCAACTTTTAAACCCCCAATCCGTTTGCCGCCATCACAAAGCTCAAATATCTCCCTGGACCATCCCCAACGTTGGCGCTTGATTCGGGGGACACGCTGGGCATGGTCTTTTCTGTACTCGACGGGAGAGGTCAACTTCTGCGATCTTAAGTCTGGCCTTGCTTTAGGAAAATGGAGTGCCGGAGGTCCGGTGATCGATGCCTTCATCGAATCTCGATCGCCTAATGAGTGCGTCCTTTGCCACTGGAAGGCCAACCGGGCGGATAACATCATCGAGTATGTACCCATGCTGAAGATATGACCTGACTACTGAGGCATTGGATATGGCCAGATTCGAAATTGTGGCGACATCAGTAACCTTCGAACAAGAGGACCTCATCTCGCCAATCAAGTTAACCTTTAGGACCATCCAAAAAATGGCAGTAGAAAAAGGAACCTACCTCTCAAACAGTTTCGCCAACAAGCCCATTGTAATATGGCGTGATTATTTGATTGGGTCATATTTCAACACCACAGGCGGACTCTTCTTATGGAGCATGACAGAAAATTCCATCTTTTATTTTGAGGTATGCTACTTTTTCTTTCCGTCTCCGAGCGCCTTGAATCCCAATTCGCGACAGATGGGATTCGTCCCACGCTGTACCAAAGTCTTTGACGACGTCCTATTCGTCACCCTTGGTGCAACTCTCTGGAACATCGCATACCGCTGCATTCACATGCCGAGCCTTGTGATATCGACTCAACTGCCGGGTGGATCCCTCTCTCTCACGAAAAAAGCATTCGCCATGCTCCTACCTAAATGCATTATGGAATCACACTCAACGGGGTCACTGTTTTCGGCCCATACAATCATCTATTCCATTCACGCTTGCCCCCCAACGTATCCAAGGTATTGCTTCATCACCAAGCGTTCCCTGGGACCGTCTCGGGAAGTGGAATGGGAGGTCCTTGAAGTGGAGATAGACTTAAGTATACCTGGTCCGATCAAGATTTTCAGCAGAGTCAGTCAGCAATACACTGTACAGCGCTCAACCTCTCCATTACACGATAGCAATGACGATCTTCTCCTCTACCTCCCATTGGGAGCCGGAGGTCGACCCCGTGCGTCCCCTAGTGTTCGATTCTTGCGAGTCGGAAAGCCGGACAAGTGGCGAGTGGCTAGGCTTGGAGGGGTTGATAAAATGCGCTTGTCTACCCTAAGCGTTGACAGAGATGCGGGTTATATCATTATTTCGGCAGAAGAAGACTGGCCTCGCTATTCTTCCTTTATTTGGTGGCTTGATGAGACCAAACCGGGCAATACGGTATATTCGCGGACGAAGGAGCTGATATCAAGTTGGAGTCGCGGACTGAAGTGGAGTTTTGGATGATGAGAGGCTTCATCCATTGATGAGTTGGATAGTTTTCATCTGGGACGTAATCGACGCTCATCCACATACTCGCCCCTGAGCATATCTCTACCAATCACGACTACTACCACGCGGGGCTGGGGGAAGCGTGAATCTCCGCTCTACATCGTCAACACCACGGATGGGTTACTGCGCTTGAATCAGCACCTCATACCACGCTTATCGTAGCCTTCGGTGTCACCTCTTACTCCCTTGAGATTGATCTTCAACGCACATTGTAGCATGGCTTGGCCTCACGCTGGGGACGTAAAATATACAATCGCTTGGGTAGAGAGTGATTGCCTGGACGAACACGGGGATGGGTGTCAGATTGAGTTTGCAATTCCAAAACTGGGACTCGCAAAGGGTTTGCTCTACATTAGTGCGCCTTCCAACAGTATTGCATGTGTATGTTGTAATGACGGGTCGAGTAATGTAAGGTGCCGCAAACCTTAGTGTTGCATGAACGCCCACCATCGGGCAGGTCATTCTTGCAGCATTTGGTCTGTTCACCTGCTAAATGGGCTGTACGTAGGCGTCGGAACGAATGTCGAGTATTGAGGGGATGAGAAAGTGAAACAATAGGAGAGCAGAATTTGAAAGAACGGATTGCAGTAAGGGTTGAAGCGTTTCCATGATTAGCGCCAGTGTGCTTAGGATACTAATTTCGAGTCTTATTCTCAATTCGGATTCTGTACTAATGTTAGTACAGTATTACTATTTTCGTTCTTCACAGTCCCATCGTCCATATCCCGTAACGTCCGCACCAAGATACCTACGTTCAGGGTGACCCTCTCTACCCTTCTCTCTCTCTTACCTAGGTTGTCGCCGTGAGGCGGCCAGTCAGTACTGAGCTGTCTTCTTTGCCGCGATTGGAAACATTTCTCGCTCCCTGTTTGCGGTTCGAATGCACAAGTGCAATTACTTGATCTTGAAGCACGACGTACTGACATTTGGACCTTGTCAATTAGAAGTCCCGCGTCCCTACGATCATTGTATTCGGAGATTAGAGCTTAATATTGCTCATCCTTGTCGCGTCTCAAATATCCCCCGACGGTCAAGCCCAACCAGGCAGCCAACCAATGTCGAATTTTCGACGATCATGACCATTTGGGTCTCAATTAGACATGTCGCGCAGGATAAACCCCGCCATGACCACAGCATTCGCAACGCTTCCATTAGACCTCATCCTCTCTATCTCAGCTTTCCTTAGCAATCCTCTGGATTTTCTTTCGTTATCTCACGTGTGTCGTACCACTCATATTTTCACACTCCGACACTTACATACGCCTTCGTGTGCCCTAAGACCTGCCGCTCCGCGTTCCTTGCATCTCAAGCTTGGCCACCATACTGGTCCAAATTAGTGCCAGCAGTCCACCTGTCGCGTCCAGCACCATGGCATAGCTACTCACCGAGCGAACTCCGCGACGCTCACATTCGATATGCAGCCGCTCACCGTCAGTGGGAGTCCCCGTCACCAACTTTTAAACCTCCACTCCGTTTGCCATCTCCACAAACCTCAAATGGCTACCTGCACTATTCCCAACGTTGGCGCTTGATTCGGGGGACACGCTGGGCATGGTCTCTTCAGCACGGGACAGGAGAGGTCAGCTTCTGCGACCTCAGGTCTGGCCTTGTTATAGGAAAATGGAGTGCCAGAGGTCCGTTGATCGATGCCTTCATTGAATCTCGATCGCCAAATGAGTGCGTCCTATGCCACTGGAAGACCAACCAGGGGGATAACATCAGCGAGTATATACCCGTCCTGAAATATATGTCCTGGCTACTGAGGCCTTGGATACGCCCAGGTTCGAAATTGTGGCGACATCGGTAACCTTCGAACAAAAGAACCTTATCTCACCAATCAAGTTGTCCTTTAGGACTATCCAAAGAGTCCCAGTAGAAAAGGGAATCTCCCTCTCGAACAGTTTCTCCAGCAGTCCGATGGTACTATGGCGTGATTATTTGATTGGGTCATATTTCAGGGCGCGGCATAGGACACACGGACTGTTCTTATGGAGCATGTCAGAAAATTACATCTTTTATTTTGAGGTATGCCACCTTTCATTTCGTCTCCAGGCGCCTTGAATCCCAATTCGCGACAGATGGGGTTCGTCCCGCGCTGTACCAGAGTCGTTGACGACGTCCTCTTCGTCACCCTTGTTAGAACTGATAGTACTCACTGGAACACCTCCTTCCGCTGCATTCACATACCAAGCCTTGTGATCTCGACCCAACTGCCGGGTGGATCCCTCTCCCTCACGGAAAATGCATTCGCCGTACTCCTACCGAAATGCATTATGGAATCATGCGCAACGGGGTCACTTTTTCCTGTCCAAACAAAAATCTATTCCATTCCCGCTTGTCCCCCCACACATCCAAGGTATTGCTTCATTATCAGGCGATTCGGGGGACTATCCCGGGGAGTGGGGTGGGAGGTCCTTGAAGTGGAGATAGACTTGAGTATTCCTGGGCCGATCAAGATCTTCAGCAGTGTCAATCAGCAGTACACTGTGCGCTCAACCTCTCCATTTCACGATAGCGATTGCGACCTTCTACTCTACTTCCCATTGGGACTCGGAGGTCAACCCCGTACGTCCCCCAGTGTTCGATTTCTGCGAGTCGGAAAGCCGGACAAGGGGCGAGTGGCTAGGCTTCGAGGGGTTGATAAAATGCGCTTGACTGGGCTAAGCGTTGACAGAGATGCCGGTTATGTCATCATTCGGGCAGAAGAAGGTTCGCCTCAGTCGACCCGCGATTGTTCCTTTATCTGGTGGCTTGATGAGAGAAAACCGGGCAATATGGTATATTCGCGAACGAAGGAGTTAATATCAAGTTGGAGTCGCGGACTTCTGCGGCGCTTTTGATGATGGGAGGCTTCACTCTGTCGAATCCCTTATGAATTAGATGGTTTTCATCTAGACACTCATCCACATACTCGCCCCTCAGCACATCTCTACCTACCACGACTACTGCCATGCAGGGCTGGGGGAAACGTGCATGTCCATTCGACACCCCCAAATCCACTTGCAACACCACGGACGGGTTATTGCGCTTGAATCAGCACCCACCACCACACTTTTCATAACCTTCGGTATCACCTCTTACTCCCTTGAGATTGGTTCCAACTTTTGTCTGCGTGCCAATCATGCCGGGCTCGTTACTCGCTCGACTCATAACTCTCTCTCGGGTCATACTTGTTCGATACGCCGCTCCTCAAAACAACTGGTAATCTGAAACGCTAACCTTATCTCGACCACATCTGCAACACGCGGAAGGACGAACTCGGGTTTGGAATACTTGGACCGTCAATTGAAGCCTTTGAAGCATGCTTCGGGAGTACTATGTCCCGAGCCTCTCCTCTCATTTCGCGCATTCAACGGCGATTACCGCTCTTTCTCCCCCTATTTTACAGTAGGATTCTTCCCGAGCTCCCCGCTGTTCGTCAAAGTGTAGCATACCTGATGGGTTGGAAATGTCAAATTTAACGTTTTTGAGGCTGGGAATGTGCCCAGCCTCTGGCCATAACTACCAGCGTCGCTCGTCCTGCACTCTGTTGGGGATATCTGATGGAAGAGAAAAGAATAGGCCAGACCGGGGATCGAACCCGGGACCTTCCCGATACATGCAGGGCGCTCTCCCACTGAGCTACCCAGCCGGTTTGTTGGAGGGATCACCAACTCCAACAATATCCACGCATTCAACTCGACCCATTAACCGGCGTATTCGAAACGATCAGGCGGGGATAAGCCTGAAAAGCATTCACCCATTCGCCTAACGTTGGAATATGCAATAGTATATCTTGAAGAGGTAACAACGCCAGCCAAATGGTATGTTGTCTGAAGCTATCACTCCGTTCTTCACGTTTGTCCCACCGATTCCATATTCAATGCCCCTCTGCAATAAACGACAAATGCTCGCGCGCTTGGGATACCAATCTTCGAATCTTATTCTTCATTCTAATCCTTGTCCGATATCAGTACCACGATATTCTGTTGATGACGTTTGTTTGTCCTGTGTTTGTTCTGTTGTGTTCTGTCATGTTCTCTTGCGTTCCATAGTGTTTTGTTTGTGTTTGCGTGTTTCCTTTTCTGGTCGTCCTGTTAGACAGTTACGGAGACAAGGGTTGTTGTACGCTCATATATAAGTGACTGGGGGTGATCCTCAAGGTTCTTACCCCAGCTCACCCGTACTAGATTTGGACATATTCGTTCTTCACGGCCCCATCGTACATGTCCCCTACCCTTCGCGCTAAGATACTTAGGTCCAGGTAGCCCTCTCTAGCCCTCTCTCCCTTACTCTATTCTGCCGCCGTCACACGGTCAGTCGCCGAGCCGTGTTCTTTGCCGTGATTGGAAATTTTTCTCGCTCCCACCCGTACTTGTTTGCGGTTCGAAGGTACGAGTGCGATACCTTGATCTGGAAGCATGATGGACTTACATTTGGACTTTTGACAATTCGAAGCCCCACCTCCCTACGATCAGTGTCTTGAATATTGAAGCTTAACGCTCATCCTTGTTGAATGTGCCCCAAAGGTCAAACCCAACCACGCAGCCAACCAGTGTCGAGCCTCCGACGATTGTGACCATTTGACGCTCAATTAAACATGTCTCGCAGGACAAACCCCGCCATGACCACAACCCTCGCAACACTTCCATTAGACATCATTCTATCTATCTCTGCTTTCCTTAGCAATCCTCTGGATGTTCTTTCGTTATCTCACGTGTGTCGTACCACTCATATTTCAACCCTCTGACACTAACGCCTTGGTGTACGCTAAGACCTACCGCGACGCATTCCTTGCATCTCAAGCGTGGGCCTCATACTGGTCTAAGTCTGTGCCAGCAGCACACCTGTCGCGTCCAGCACCGTGGCATAGCTACTCATCAAGCGAACTCCGCGATGCTCATATTCGATATGCGGCCTCTCAGCGTCGATGGGAGTCCCCGTCACCAGCTTTCAAAGCTCCAATCCGTTTGGCACCCCCACAAACCTCAAATGGCCTGGACTATTCCCAACGTTGGCGCTTGATTCGGGGGACACGCTGGGCATGGTCTTTTCAGCACTCGACGGGAGAGGTCAGATTCTGCGATCTCAGGGCTGGCCTTGTTATAGGAAAATGGAGTGCCAGAGGACCGGTGGTCGATGCCTTCATCGAATCTCGATCGCCGCATGAGTGCATCCTAGGGACCTGGGACTTTCAATTGACAAAGTCCAAATGCAAGTCCACAATGCTTCAAGATCATAGTATCGCACTTGTGCATTCAATCTGCAAACAAGTACGGGCGGGAGCGAGCCCGTGTGGTTTATTGCAGAGGAGCGTGGAATGTGGAACCGGTGAAACAAGCGTGAGGAACGGAGTAACAGCTTCAGACTACATATCAGTTGGCTGGCGTTGCTTCCCTCTATAAGGTATACTATTGCCTATTCCAACGTTAGGTGAATGGGGTGAATGCTTTTCAGACCTATCTCCGCCTGATCATTTCGAATACGCCAGCTGATGGCATTTATGGGTTGGGGTGAATACGTGAATGTCCCCAACAGAGTGCTGGTTTGTATGGGCACATTCCCAGCCTGCGCTACAACATACGAATCCTTGCTGGAGATCGCCAGGCTTCAGTCCTGAGATAGGGACAAGACCAATGATAGGAAGGAAGATGGTCTATTGCCGTGTTGGCAAAGCATGAATCGAGTCGGTCACCCTAGCCCAAACGAGTCGAGGTCTTAATGACCGCGCGCACATTACGTCCTTGGTCGCGCCCTCTTCAACTCCAGGCTCCATGTCAAGAATATCAGTACACGAGTTAATCAGCACCCGATTCCTCATCGCGTCAGCTGCGCCATGCTCACTTCAACGACGTTGCTAACAAGATACGGCAGCACGTTGCCCTGCTTGATGTTGTCCCCGTTCCCTCGGACTTCCCCTTCATGGCATCGGCAAGGGCGTACGCCATTGAAAATATGGAGGACGCCTTCAATGAACGTACTCGACATACGTATAATGATAACCTGAAAACTCAATCTCGGCATTTTACTTTCTTATTTGGGATATAACTCAGGTGCTGGTCGAAACTGAGCTTGTCCGATCTGTGTTGGGATTTGGAGATGAATGCGAGCGCTCAGTGCTCCGGTTATTCGGAGGCCGTGTAGCCCGGTATCACATGGTCGTTTCTCGGGTATATAAGAGGTCGACTCCTCATTATTGTATCCTTACGTGTTTGTAGCGGGCCCCAACAAACACGATATTTTGCTTGGATTATTGCTCTCGCAGAAATCTCAACATGGACCGTTCTGCGCCAGTGTATTATATACTCTGGCACTAATCATAGAAACACTTCAACCCTTGCAGCAAT
>WNFL01190881.1_pt3 | contig 11217 bp, 12 predicted proteins | sample 5400361 | NCBI WGS metagenome assembly WNFL01 (sample SAMN13153351, study PRJNA577476) | soil metagenome | isolation source: 40 cm soil on Douglas fir-dominated hillslope | place: USA:California | collected 2013-09-17 | reverse complement strand
GAAGGGGCCGCATACCCATGATGTTGAACAGCATAGGATTGCGAGGGATGGTGGGGTTGATGGTGGGCGTAGGCGGGGGTAGACGGGAAGGCTTCGGTGAGCGGGAAGGCGGCATACTGACCGCCCTCTACGTACTGTGTGTGGGGGTACCCCGCAGGATTGACGTAGTTTGTATGGCCGACAGGGGGCTGCCATCCCCCAGATGCGCCAGGGGCGTTGGCATATGGGTCCGGGGCCGGTGGGTCGTACGGGCCACTAGCGCCATTTCTAGAGCCGTTGAGAGCGTAGTTTGAGGTGGGCGGGATCATGGCGTCGGCCTGGACGTTCTTGCCTCGCTTGTTCGCACGCTTTGTGGTGCCGGTAGCGGCAGACATGGAGGTATGGAGGGTTGTGAGCTCCTTCATCATCTTTTCGTTGAGATCTGGCTTGTCTGCGTGTACGGTTTGGGCATGCTGGCGGAGATTGTCGAGGCGGGAGAACTGCTTGGCGCAATGGCACTGGAAGGGGCGTTCGCCAGTATGCTTTCTAATGAAGAGGTGGGTGAGTGAGTACAGAGAATGCAGATAGATAGATAGAGGACAGGAAGCGTCGACGGTTTGGTCGTCGTAAATGGGTTGTGAATCGAGACTACGAGTCGCCTAGACGGTTCGCGGTTCGCAGGATATGTGGAAGACTGCAGGTAAAACGCAGTGCTCGAAGTCGAGATGTGGGGATTCACATTTTTATTTTCGATTTCGTTTCCGGTAGCGGAAGATGTCCCGACGCGGTGCAAAGGCGATCGGGGTGAGAAAGCGATACAGCAAGACGTGTGAAGTAGCACGAATGTAGACGCCGAGAGCGACAGAATTATGGGAGAGTGGGAGCGAGGGAGCGGGGGAGCGAGGGCTGTTCTGGGAAGGGCGAGCTCGGCGTCGCGAGGGCGCGCGAAGGGGCACGGGGATGAGCAGAGGAGACAACAAGGTCGAGGACGTACCTTATATGCCTAGCGAGGTGCTCGCTGCGGGAGAAAACCATCCGACAGTCGCCAAAGCCCTTGCACTGAAACGTTTTTGCTGGTGTGGAGCGATAGCGTTTGCCAGGCGGGGGAAGGGCTACTTGCTGTGGGTTGCTCGCACCGTCCGAGTTGGGTTGGGGGTTGGTAGCATCGACGGGAGAAACATGGCCCGACGAGGACGAGTCGTGAAGAGGATTTGAGGCGGCGACGGCCACAGCTGCAGCGTCTGTACGGAGTATACTAGGATGGTCGACGGTTAGGTCAAGGGGAGCAGGAGGGGCGGGGACGGAGGCGACGACGAGAGAGTTGTTGGCGGTGGAAGAGTCGTCTGCTGCTCCACCGTCGTTGACGTTCATGAGGAGGCGAGAAGGACGGCTGGAATGGCTGGATGGCTGGATGGACGGCTGGATGGACGGCGGCGGATGGGAGGTCGCGTTCGTCGAGGGGCAGGCACAAGTTCAAGGAACGAAGAGGAGAGGACACGCAACGCACACCCAAGAAAAAGGGCATCGTCAAATTAACCTGCTCCTGGCTCACTGGCGGCTGTGGCACCTTCCTTTGTTCCTTTGTTCCATCGGCACTCGCCCGGATCATTCAACCCGATATTCATATTCGCAAATTCCCAGTTGCAGCGTTGCAGCGTTGCGGCGTTGCAGCGCAGTTGCCGTCACACTGGAAACGCTGGAAACTGACTGACTTGTGACGGACTGACGGCTGAGAACGCCCCTTAATGGAAAGCCCCTTTATCATCCCCATATCCTGCCTTCATCGTTCTGATGTACAACAACTCCAATCCGTACTAGGCCCAGTTTAGCCCGTCCATAACCATTGGCCATGAGCTGGCCCGATTCAGCCGTATTAGGCAATCCCAATCTAAAGTGCACCCCGCGCGCCCTCCCTCTTTCAGGGTCAGCGATCTGGAATCTGCTAAGAGTAAGTAGAAAGTAGGAACATCCCGACCCCGACCATCAACTCACCTACCATAGTCGCTGCCAGGGGCACCCGCACATCATCGGTCCGAACAAGCCCGAACCCGTCCCTTTTCGCGCAATTCAATTCAATTCAATCCACTACTCTTCCCACGAAATCGAGAACCTATTCCCTCCCCCATCCCCATCTCCCCCGGCCGTGAACCGCCTCGCACGCTTTTTGCGAACATGTACTGTACTGCTTCACATGTGCGCGGCCATCAACCCTCGCCCGCTCGAGCTCTCGACCATCCCACACGTCCCGCGCACACGCCCCGTACCCGTACAGGTGATCACTACTACCTCACTCCCACCGCCACTGCCACCCTTGATCACTTCACACTCACACTTGCACTCGATCACGCACTACTCCGAATTCTCTCCACAAACCCTGCGTCTTGAAGAGCTAAATTGACACAACAACAGCAGTAGCAGCCACCCAGCCAGCCACCCACACCCCCACATCTTGCAATCTCAATTCTGAGAATTGTTGAGATCGCGCTCCTAAAGTTAAAATCGGACTGACGTGACGTCGACGACTCGACGACTCGACCCGACAACCTTCTGACAGTGAAGTGGTGACAGTGGCAACCAAATTGGGTTCGTACCTTCCAAGCCATTGCTGAAGATCAAGGTATTTTTCACGAAAAATGAAATAAAAATTAAAAAAAATTCGTGGTCGATGTGTACCCCAGCGTAGACGAGATGAGCGTCCTAAATTTCCTGTCGGTCCGTGGGAAGGTGGGAGAAGGCCAGTGGCAATGGGTGGGCGAGACCAAACGATTCGATTTCTCAATTCAAACCCAGGCGAAACGTCACGCTTGTCACGGTTTAATTGAATTGAAAGACAGACACAGAGACGGGCTGATAAATCGAAAAGTAAGTTAGGGCCGAGCAGAAGCAGAAGTAGAAGCAACAGCGAGCAGCGAGCAGTGCAACCAGCTTTATTATGCCTTGGCGTCCTGGCCTCTTGCGCTCGTTCACTGTACCAAAGTTCGGGGGGTCTAATTCTAATGCAATGCAATCTGCTTTGCTTGCCGTATGTACGGAGTCGCAAAGCCGCAGAGAGTCGGGACACCTTCTCGGCCCTTTGGTAACAGCAGGTAACAGCAGACAGCAGACAGACAGCATCCATCCTCCAATATTCCAGATTCCAGCCTCTAGACATCAAAATACACAGGCCTTTTTTTCGCTTTCGGGCCCCACTCTCCGGGCGGCCTCGCCTCCAGCCTCCGGCAGTAATATTGGAGACCGGGACGCGAACTGATACCCTCTGGCAGCGATGGCGTGTGTAAGTACGCCACCATTCGATAACACTTAAACGTGAAACCGCTATCCTCGGCGGTCTAGTGGTGGCCGATCATTCTTTCCCTCGTCTGCCTCTTCTGTTCTTTGGCTGACCATGTTTACGTATGTACGTACGCACGGGCGCTACGCCATCTGGGGCTTCTTCTCGCTGAGGGCTCGGCGCGCGGTTGCTGAGATGAGAGGACCGTTGAGAGGGTGGGGATGCGAGGGGCGGTGGGGAACCGAGTGACGAAAGAGAACGTGCTGCAGTCACCGGTTGGTTATCGATCCAAGACATCCGCGTAACCGCGAGGTTGTGCTGCAAAGCTCGCTCCTTTGCTTGCTCCTTTTTGCTCCCTTGGACCCACCATTGGGTGCCACCGTCCTCGTTTCCACTTCATTCCTCATACATTATCAATGAACAGAATGGGAGCACAAGCTCACGAGTTTCGCCGTCCGATGATCCGATGATGGGTCTTCCAGTGGGAAAGGGGGTGTGCCCGGCGTCCATCGATCGACAATGAATGTTCACCACCGACCACACTTCACACTCTAATAATGACAAACATTAAAACAACACAAATAATTCGACAGGTTTGTTGTGCATTCCATGGCGGCCGTGATGCCGCCCCTGACTGCTCTCAGAACGGACGACTAGGCTAACTACCAGGGCTCGGTGGAAATACGAGAGCATGGTTCTCCTCCAAGTGCTCCCCCCACGGATCGACTACCAACAGTCAACTATCCTCTTTACGCCGTGGCGTCAACCCGCTACCTCTGCCTCTGCTCGGCAATGACCCTTGATGCTTCGTTCTCCTCCAGAGAGAGGGGGTAATTAGGACCAATGGAATTCCCTAATGTCAGAGGCTTTTCGTTCGATCCATCAATGTCGGCATGTCTAGTGCTAATCCCCAGTGGTTCTACCAACACCATTCGTCAACCACCATCCATTCCAGAGTGAGTTCGTGGGGGACCGTCAGCACTCCCTGATATTATGCACTCTGTTCAATACGATTGAAGGCTGGATAGACCAGGGACCAATTACTCAGGGCTCAACGCCGAGGCGACGATCGTTGGTCGGTATTAGAATATGTTTTCTTTCACTGCTATGCGCGTACCATCGTCTCCAACCTCTGGGGAGAGACGAGGTGAAGGATGGCTCTTCTATTCCCTTGGCTTCAATCGCGAACGTGCGAAAATACCCAGGACAGGCAATATGCACATGGAAGAGAATATGGGCCGTCATATTGAGTGTACCCTCATGGTGGCGGTCCTGAGACTAAACAATCTTGATTCAGGGGGTCTGGTGCGTCGGTGAGCAAATCCGCCGGTTGCTGCTCACATACAGCGCTAAATTACTCCTTCCCACCTTTATCTACCAGTGGGGACTTTCCTGTCATTGAACCTTCTATGGAAGCCGGCTACGTTTCTCCCATCCGAATTCCAGAACTCGGCAATATTGATAGGTCACACGTTACGATCGATCTCCTCTATCTCTCTGATAATAGTCGTCCCTATGACCACGTACCGCCAATCGAGTACTCTTGACGGATGTTGCATAGTTCACAAAAACAAGTCGTTTGCTCTGCTTTATTTTATTAGAACGAATCCGTGATTATATCAGGGAATCGCACGAAGAGTTGGGGGTGGTATTGGTATCCATATTTGACGGAAAACAAGCCTCAGACCCAAGGACGCCACAAGAAATTGCTTCCTCTTTTTGGACGGGCATAGGAGGCTTATCTACCTATAAGGGAAAGCCCAGATCGTTCAAGGGAAAAGTTCGAGGGCGTAACAATCGTATCTTATGTGACTACGTGACGAGAACGCTACCATTCCACTATTCGCTTCTTCTACACTGGAGAGCAGCTCGACACCTCCGGCGTGTCGGTAATTAGAGAAGCAAAACCAGGAACTCTTCCACGTATAAGCTCGAAGCTCGCATTGTCGTCCTCGGTCAGCGTGGTTTACAAACAGCAACGATATCGATGCTGCTCCAGTTTGAATTGTGTCGCCAAACGGCTTGCTAGATGAGCCCAATCTCTATTTGTACCATCCTCCTCTTAGAGTTTGATTGCTTCGTTCAGCCTTTTAAAGGCACAAGGAAATTGAAACCCCCCCCCCAGTGCCATCTCCGGTCGCTCAGCTTTTCCGATCAAAGCAAATTAATGAATCGTGCCAAACTCAAATTGACTCCTACTCAGGAAACCAGGGGTCTCGTTGAACATCAGCCAAATACGGGGGGATTCATTATCGTTGATCCTAATCCAAAAAAACAATGGAAATTGACGTTTGACAGCGGTATTCACGGGAGCTCGTGATCGTAAATATAGAGTGTTGTACCTCAACGAGGTTGCACACACCATATACCAAAAATTGACTGAAGTTTCGGGTCTGCCCCTCGGATAATTCGATCTAATTGGCTACTCGCCTAAGCCTAAAACAAATTAAAGTTGGAAGACAGACCGTCACGATTTGGATTTTACCTGTATTATACTTTCTGTTTCACTGGTTATTTTTCTAGTATTCCAGTTGGACCCTACCACAACCGCACTCGCCCTCCGCGTCGCCGTCGCTACGCGTGCTTGTTGGGCGCCCGTGCTCTGACATCGACCCGAATCATCGTCTCACCCACATAGATCTATTGTAATTTAGTTCCTTGAATCAAATTAAGTCCGGAGCCAACTCGACATACGTAAATTGCATACTAGCAACAACTAGCCGGGCGGACTTTCCATAAACCGCTTCCTGGAGTACGTAAATTTTACCCACCCAACGATTGGGTCGCTAAGGTAGCTGATGGTCTGTTGGTGGCCGGTGGATCCCAGGCTTTGATCTCACCACATTATATTTGTGGGGGGTGGCAGCCGTTCGAAGTCTGTGTATGTACATATATGGCTAAATACATCAAAGATGTTTACATCTGCGCACACTCGGTACCTAGGCCATCCCTCTCTCTGGCGCCCTCTTGACTGATGCGCCCAGCGTGTCGAAAATCGAGCTAGCGGGCCTGGCGGGCAGGGACAACTTCTTTCCAACTCTTTGCTCTCTTTGATTATTATTCTTAATTTAATAAATAAAATAAACATATAGTGAGTGGTGAGCAAGCCGAGATAGCATCTCATTTTAGAGCAACTGACCAAGCACAAGGAAGAGGCGCGGAAGATGTCACGTTTGGCTCGCAATCGCGCCTACGTATCCTACGTATCATGCTGTTCTGTGCGCCTGGGGTAAACTTTGAGCGACTTTCATCATTTTAATTTTAAATGTTTTAGCCCAAGTTGAGTGCTAAGCCTTGGGGTGGGCCTCGGACAATCTTTGGGCCAACGCCTGGGGCATTGTGCTTCCCAGCTTTTAAGTGCCGGTGACTCTCAGGCAAGTTGGACCTTATCCGCCACGCCCTCCGTACCAGCACGTACTCGTCGCGAGATATCCCTATTACTGGACCTCAATGGCATCTGTCCAGGACACACCAGGGTAAGTGTTTCTAAATGCCCAACTGGAAAACCAATCGCCTGACCTTCAGCCACTGATCCGCCAATCATCACAAGGCTCACATCTACCGGGCCAACCTCGTCGATCCCAGACCCTACCGAACTCGACTCGAAGGAAGAACTCGACCAAATCAAAGAGTTACAAGCCGCACTCGAGGGAGCCACGTCCACCGAGTCGAGCCTCAAGCAAGAGATCGAACGACTGAAAGCTGCGCTCGCAGAGGCAGCATCTACAGAGTCAAAGCTCAAAGATGACGTCGAGACGCTCAAAACGACCCTCACCCATGCTCTATCCTCCGAACAGGAAATGCGCGCCTCTGCCCGTGAGACGCGCGAGGTATGGGAGCGGGTGGAGAAGGAGCTACGTCAGGAGAATCTTGGTCTGGTAGATGAGCTCGGGAAGACGAACAAACAGCTCAAGAGGGCGCAGAGAGAATTGAAGGGGAAGAAGCTCGTCCCTTTCATGCGTCGTCTCCTTCAAGAGAGGGGAAGATTAGTCGAAGTTGCTGCACCAGAGGCACCTCCAGGTACTCGTGAGGAGGTTCAGATAGACAACGAGTGAGTACTGCCCTTGTCTCGTTCATTTCCTGCCGTTGTCTGACTCTCTTATGTGCTGTAGATTGTTCGATGGTTCCTCGGATGTGCAAATCATCTTCGATGGACTGGCTCTACAGCGACTTGAAAGAGCTGACTCGACGTCAATCGTTCTCGGTACCGCTGGTGCATCCGCGTTCAAACGAAGACTGGCACCCGAACTTGCCGCATTGGAACGAGCGACTACGGGTTTACAACAAGCCTTCAATAACGAGATTCGGGCTGCATACGCCAAAGTGGCCTCGCGTCCCCCAATGCCTGTCCTTAATATTCCGAGGAGCAACTTCAGAAGTGCGAGGGACTTCCGTCTCCTCGTCGTCCTCTGGGAAGCGGGCGAGATGGAGCAGCTCAAGGAGACCGTTACGTCCATCATCAGGAAATGCAGCCCGAAGCCAGACATGGCGGACTGCTTGATCTGTACCGAGCGGTTTGACACGGGACTGATGCTCACCGTGGAAGGCTGTGGACATATGTTATGCAAAGGCTGTTTCCAAGAGTACCTCAAAGTGAAACTCGCGGAGAAAGTATGGCCCGTCGTATGCCCTACTTGTATGACTAACAGCGGATCGGGGAAAAGACGACAAGGTATTCCTGTTCGAGTACCTGGGGGGTGTAATCGCTGACTCTTCGCAGTGATAACAAGGCTGCTAGTGGACGAGCTCACCCTCCCAGCGCCAATCGTGGACCAGTGGACCGAGTGGGAACTCTCTCAATTCGTTATTCGGATCAGTTGTTGCCTGTACGTACCTCTACGGTCCCCGTTTGTTAGTTTTTCGCAATACCAACACGCCACTTGCAGGTGCAGCAAACCAAACTTTTATGAATTGTCTGAATATGACCGCTCAAAGGTCCTCGTGTGCACTCATACACCAGAACATATATTCTGCAGAGACTGCAATAGTCCAGTGGTCCCAGGACGTGACCACGGTACATCTTGTGGAGATACGGCGTTGGAGCGGTTGGCCGGAGAGAGGAGGTGGGTCCGTTGCCCTAGGCCCAGTAAGTGTACCTCACAATTTCGTTGTTGTGTCTTGTCTAATATCTGGCCTTTCAGGTTGCAGAGTAATGGTTGAGAAGTTTGAGGGGTGCGATAATGTTACTTGTCGGTGCGGGATGTAAGCCGTTTTCATCATAGCGTGAACTTTTATTGAATAGTATACTGAACCTTTCGGTTGACCAGGTACTTTTGTTATGGATGCGGGCAGGACATCTCAGGCAATTATCATAGTAGTTGTCCAGGACGGCCATAAGAGTCCTCAACGTGAGGAGAAATGTTAATGTGTCACGGGAAATTTCGCGGTACCCCCCCTTGGAATGCTTCGCTCGTCGCTGTGGAGTTACGATGGCAAGTCTACGGGAATTCGTATAAATCGTTTGCTTAATCCATTACGCCTATACTCACGTTCTCTGCTTCTTTTACTTTGTTGTATCTGTTGAATGCATCTTGACCCACGGCTGCAATGATATTCTGGACGGAACCGAATCCCGATGCTGTTAGGCCCTAGTGGGGGTAGACCGTCTGACCCTGTATCTTGCTCGATGAATCCCCAGATCCAACCCACGCAGCTGACCCTCGTTTCTAGCCATGTCCGAAGGGGTATCAATCACCCCGTCCGCGGACACATCGCATCGTACTTGTCCTAACGCCAGGCACCTATGTATATCGGATGTCGTCATGCACCGAGCAAGTTTTAGCTTGTAGGTGAATGAATACTTAAGCAAATGCAAGAAACATAGGAGGCTGCGGACAGGGTGAGCATACACTAAATCCAGAGAGAGTGGAAGTATTATGGCTGCTGCACAGCTTGAGCACTGAGCGGAAACGTATGGCCTACAGCTGAAGGCGGGGGTCGAGAGGCAGTTGGGAGGGCTGAGGTTGAGGTTGAAGTTCAGACAGTGCTTGTAGGACAGGAAGGAGGCGTTGAAATGCAGGATGCTTAGTTGGATTCTGTCGGATATTTCTCCTGGCCTCGTCGCCATCATCGTAATTCGCTGCGCACAATACACGGGCAATCTTTGGTACACAGGAACCCAGAGTGTCTGACTCACTTGTTGTACATCAGAATTGACACATGGCACAGGGCTGTCTCTTGAATTAACTTTCCAGTTTTTGCTGATCATAAACCAAGTATTTTCACTTTCTTTCTCGGTTGCCTCGATTTGCTTGGTAATCAAGAACATTGTCTCTACTGGAGGGAGCACTTCAAGACGAGTTGAGTGACCTCTAATGAGTTGGAGGGTGGCAAGTGGAAGATAAAGATGAAAACCAACGTGCACATCCACAAAACAGACGAATAATATACAGTAGATGTAAATACATTGTACGTAAAGCAGAGCGTAGGAGTAAAGTGTTTATGATCAAGCTTGAAAGCGCATAAAACAATGAACCATCACTCTTGTCTGGAGCACGTGCATCTCCAACCACACAGCTCATCCTAGGGCTTTCCCGCGACCCTAGGTTTGATAGGTGCAACCGTCAACACCGGCTTCCTAGGACTCAGACTGCTACTGGAAAAGCTAACAACGTTCCTCTTCTTCGGCGGCGGACGCTCATCTACCATCTCGATATCCTCGTCATAGTCCCCATCGGCCATGGCGACCGCCTTCCTCTTCACTGCACCGCCAGAATGAAGATGGTATTCCCCGGCGTCAATCATGAGCGGGAGTTTCTCGCTCACGAAGTTGCCCAAAGTCTTCCGCACAGCGTTATTGAGTCGGATATCCTTGTGCTCCGCCCGAACGGTACGACGCATATCTTTGATGGCTTTTGCCAGTTGTATCTCGTTCAGAGAGCGCTTGTGAAGGTGGATAAGGTAGATGGTATACAAAAATTCAACGGGGGCGATCCGGGGCGGGTCGGTGTACGTTTCGCGTCCATATTTTTCTGCGGTGTTGCTGAATATGTGAAACGTCTCAGTCACGGTCTTTTTCATCCCCTCGTCAATAGGATCCTGGTTGTCGTAAAGCCACTTTTCCAGTGATGCACTTGTATAGATGGGGATCGATGGTACGAGGCCTTTAAGGATTGCAGCAATGGTCTCCACGATGAGTTGGTACCCGCGCGTGCGAGTGAGCTTAAGCTCGATGTAATGCTTGTGGATGGCATCATCGACATAAGTACTTTGTAGTTGGCCAATCCAAGGTCGGTAGGGACTATCTATTGCTTGCTGACGTTCTGTATGGAAGGGTTATCAGAATTGCGAGATGGCGGTGTATACTAGGTGCTAACCCGCGACGGTGAGTGGCATCCCTTTTTGGACCCGCTGTTCGAAGGGTCAGTGAGCAAATACCCATTACGCTCCAGATGGTGGGCTTACCTGGAAAATTTCGCGCTCCTGTGCTGGGGTCAACTTGGTAAACTCCATGCAAAGCAGCTGACGTCTTTCAAACACCCGAATAAGAGCCGGGGGCAACAGTTTCCGTCGCTTCTTCGTCCCCTTTCCGCCCTGAGTCTTCATCCAGAGTTTGTCTTTTGAATCACTAGAGGCCCTGATTAAACTGAGGCACGAGGCATCGAGGATATCTATGCATACGGATCGATATCTAGTAAAAAACGTAGCATTTGAGCGCTCGTTTGCTTGGGTGAATGAACGAGGACATACAAGGGATCTAAGGATGTGGTGAATAAATGCAGAAGAACATCGTATATTGAAAAATCTCACCTCTCCTGTCATGAAGCTAACACAGGGAATGGGATGGCCGGCATCAATGGGAGGCAAAAAATGACAATTTGACGAGCAGCTTACCGACGGATGGCGGTCAAGCGTTGCTTTCCATCCATACAAACGCGCTTCTCCTCTCCATTACGTTCGTATATGACCGCGAAGAGTATTGGCGGTATATAGTAATGGCGAAAGATTGAATCGATTAGAGCGCTCTG
>WNFL01091989.1_pt1 | contig 11217 bp, 10 predicted proteins | sample 5400361 | NCBI WGS metagenome assembly WNFL01 (sample SAMN13153351, study PRJNA577476) | soil metagenome | isolation source: 40 cm soil on Douglas fir-dominated hillslope | place: USA:California | collected 2013-09-17 | reverse complement strand
GTCGGGATCGAACTGGAGGGCACGGACGATCTGGCCTACACGGCCCCGCAATACGCGATGCTCGCGCGCATCGCCCGCGGGCTTTGCCGGCGTTACCCCATTCGCGACATGGTCGGCCATAGCGACGTCGCGCCGGGCCGCAAGACCGATCCCGGGCCGGCGTTCGACTGGTCGAGACTCGGCCGGCTGCTGGGCGTTCCGCCGACCAGCGGCACTGCGGACCGATACCCGGCCGCACGAGCGTAAAGCGGGGCCGCAACCGCATCGGTTATAATGGGCGGTTGCCCCGTTGCGGGCTGATTTTTTAAGGCTTGACCGACGGTCGGGCGTCTCGCTAAGGCGCCCTTAAGGCTGGCCGGTGCATCCTTCGGACCCCATGCAGTTACTGGCGGATTACTTCCCGCTCCTGCTGTTTTTTCTTGCCTTCAAGTGGCAGGGAATCTACTTCGCGACCGCGGTGGCCATGATCGCGTCGGTCGTCCAGATCGCCTGGTTCAAGTGGAAGGGCCGGCTTTCGGCCATCCACTGGATCTCGTTCGCGATCATCGCCGTCTTCGGTGGAGCGACACTCGTGCTGCACGACGACGTGTTCATCAAATGGAAGCCCACGGTGCTCTACGGCCTGTTCGGGTCGATCCTCGGCGTGGGCAAACTGGCATTCCGGCGCGACCTCATCAGCTACCTGTTGCGCGACATCACGCTGCCGCCAGCCGTGTGGTCGCGAGTAACGTGGTCGTGGACAGGTTTCCTTTTCGCGATGGCCGCGTTGAACTGGTACGTCGCATTCCACTTTCCCACCGAGACCTGGGTCAATTTCAAGGTGTGGGGCGGCATCGGCCTGTTCCTGGCCTTCGCGCTGCTGCAAGGCTTGATGCTCGCGCGCCACGTTACGGAGCCCTCGTGAATTCGTGTTCCAGTGGAGTGGCGCGCACGCTGGCGGAACGCCTGGATGCGCTGTCGCCCGTGGTCTTCGAGGTGGCCGACGACAGTGCGGAACACGCCGGACACGCTGGCGCGGCGGCAGGTGGGGGCCATTTCTCCTTGCTGATAGTTTCGGAAAAATTTTCGGGCCTCACGCGGCTCGCGCGGCATCGCGCCGTGCTCGATCGCGTGGGCGACCTCATCCCCAATCCGGTGCACGCGCTTGCGATACGCGCTTACACTCCGGACGAATTCCCTTCCTGACGAAAGGATGTACGCAATGACCAAAACTCAAATCATCGTCGCCGCATTTGCCACGACGATCGCCGCGTCTCTCGTGGGCGTGGCCCTGGCCCAAACCGCGGCGCCCAAGGCGACCGCCGCGCCGGCTGCCTCGGGCAAGGCGCTATACCCGCAGGCGCAGTTCGACACCTTGCTGAAGCAGCGGATCCAGCAGGGACAACCGGACACGCCCGAACTGCGCAGCTCGGTCCGCGAGGAACTCAATACCCGCGAACTCCTCGCGCGCGAAGCGAAGAAACAGGGGCTCGAAAAGAACGCCGACGTCAAGAACCAGATGGACCTCGCATCGCAAACGGTGCTGGTCAGCGCGTTCGTCGCCGACTGGATCAAGAAGAACCCGATCCCCGAGGCCGACCTGCGCAAGGAATACGACGCGATCAAGACCCAGATCGGCGACAAGGAGTATCACGTCAGGCACATCCTCGTGGAAAAGGACGACGAGGCGAAGGACATCATCGTGCAGCTGCAGAAAGGCGCGAAGTTCGAGGACCTCGCCAAGGCCCGCTCCAAGGACCCGGGGTCCAAGGACAAGGGCGGCGACCTCGACTGGAACGCGCCGGCGGGCTTCGTCAAGCCGTTCTCGGATGCCATGGTCGCCCTGCCGAAGGGCAAGTTCTCGGCGCAGCCGGTGCAAACGCAGTTTGGCTACCACGTGATCCTGGTCGAAGACGTTCGCGAGGCCAAGGTGCCGCCGTTCGACGAAGTGAAGCCGCAGCTGCAGCAGCGGATGCAGGCCGCATTCCTCGACAAGTATTTCAAGGAGCTGCGCGCGAAGAACGGCGTGTAACTTCGCAACACACAAGAATCGAAAGGGCGGGCCTTCAGTGGTCCGCCCTTTTTTTCATCATCGCCGACGCAATTCCACCCGGTGGAAGGTGCGCACGGTCCCAAGAGGCTGACGCCCTCGCCAAGGCGCCGGGTGCTAGCATTCGCAATCCGAAGGACTTCTGGGCCGGAGTCCTGTTCATCCTCGTAGGCATTGCCGCGATTGCGATCGGCTCACGGTACAACCTGGGCACCGCCGCGCGCATGGGGCCAGGCTATTTTCCAAGGATCCTCGGAATCCTGCTGATGGCGCTCGGCGCGATCCTCGCATTTCGCTCACTGCGACTGCAGGGTGCACCGATTCCAGCATTCAAGTGGCGCCCGACACTCATCGTCCTGGGTAGTGTCGTGTTCTTTGGCCTGGTCGTCACAAAGGTGGGCATGGCGATCTCGGTCGTCATCCTGATCGTACTGTCGAGCGCGGCAAGCTCCGAGTTCCGGCCGAAGGAATCCGTGATTGCCGGGGTCCTGCTTGCGGAGGGCTGACGCATGGAATTACTGAGCCACCTCGCCCTCGGATTTTCGGTCGCGCTGACGCCGATCAATCTGTTTTACGCGCTGATCGGCTCGCTGCTCGGCACACTGATTGGCGTGCTGCCCGGCATCGGACCGGTCGCGACCATCGCCATGCTGCTGCCGACAACGTACGCGCTGCAGCCGGTGTCCGCGCTGATCATGCTCGCCGGCATTTATTACGGCGCGCAGTACGGCGGCTCCACGACATCGATCCTCATCAATATGCCCGGTGAGACGTCATCCGCGGTGACGTGCCTCGATGGCCACCAGATGGCCTTGAAGGGCGAAGCCGGCGCCGCGTTGGCCATCGCTGCGCTCGGCTCATTCTTTGCGGGATGTGTGGCGACGGTGTTCATCGCGGCTGTATCCGTTCCGCTTTCCGAGCTGGCGCTCAAGTTCGGGCCCGCCGAGTACTTTTCGCTGATGACGCTGGGGCTGATCGGGGCGGTCGTGCTCGCGCACGGCTCGCTGCTCAAGGCCATCGCGATGATCGTGCTCGGCCTGTTGCTCGGCATCGTCGGCACCGATGTCAACTCCGGCGTGGCGCGCTTCGACTTCGGCATCCCGGAGCTCACCGACGGCATCGGTGTGGTGAGCGTGGCGATGGGACTGTTCGGTTTCGCCGAGATCATCGTCAACCTGGTGCCGACACGCGAAGATTTCGCCGCTTCGTGGAAAGCGGTGCTGCGCGGCACCGGACTCGGTGCCTTGCTCGGTATTCTTCCTGGAGGGGGTGCGGTACTGGGATCCTTCGCGGCGTACACGCTGGAAAAAAAGATCGCGAAGGATCCGTCCCGCTTCGGCAAAGGTGCGATCGAGGGCGTGGCTGCGCCGGAGTCGGCCAACAACGCCGGCGCGCAGACTTCGTTCATCCCGCTGCTTACGCTGGGCATCCCGTCCAACGCGGTGATGGCGCTCATGATCGGCGCGATGATGATCCAGGGCATCGCCCCGGGGCCGCAGGTAATGACCGAGCGCCCGCAGCTCTTCTGGGGAATGATCGCGTCGATGTGGGTGGGCAACCTGATGCTGGTCGTCCTTAATCTGCCGATGATCGGCATCTGGATCAAGCTGCTGACGGTGCCGTACCGGATTCTCTACCCCGCGATCCTGATGTTCTGCGCGATCGGTGTCTACACGATCAGCAATGCCAGCTTCGACGTTTCGCAAACGGCGTTCTTCGGCTTCCTGGGTGTCCTGTTCGTCAAGCTCGAATGCGAGCCTGCGCCGTTGCTGCTGGGATTCGTGCTGGGGCCGATGATGGAGGAGAACCTGCGCCGCGCCATGCTGCTTTCGCGCGGCGATCCGACCGTCTTCGTGACGCGCCCACTGTCCGCCGCGATGCTGATTGCCGCGGTACTGTTGATTCTCCTCATCGCGCTGCCCAACATCCGCCGCAAGCGCGAGGAAGCCTTCCAGGAAGAGACATAATTTGCCCTTGGATTGGTCGACTCCTTACGCATCGCGGCGCCAGCCCATCTTCGCGCGCAACGCCGTCGCGACGTCGCAACCGCTCGCCACCCAGGCCGGCGCCGCGATGTTGTCGCGCGGCGGCAACGCCGTCGATGCCGCGCTCGCGATGGCGATCACGCTCGCCGTCGTCGAACCCTGCAGCAATGGCCTCGGCTCGGATCTTTTTGCCATTCTGTGGACAGGTGACGAACTCGCCGGCTTGAATGCGTCGGGCCGCGCACCGGCCGCGTGGTCACCCAACCGCTTCGCCCGGGAGTCGACGATGCCCCAGCGCGGCTGGGAGACCGTGACGATCCCCGGCGCCGTATCCGGCTGGGTCGCGTTGTCGAAGCGGTATGGCAAGCTCCCGTTCGCCGATCTTTTCGCGCCCGCCATCCGCTACGCGCGTGACGGCTGGCACGTGTCGCCGGTCGTCGCGGAAAAATGGGCGCTCGCCGCGCCGAACATGCCCAAGGATCTCGGGTGGCCCGATGTCTTCATGCCGAACGGCCGCGTCCCCAACGTGGGCGAGCGCTTCAGCTGTCGCGCGATGGCCGGCACGCTCGAAAAAATTGCGGCGACCGAAGGCGAATCTTTCTACCGGGGCCCACTCGCGGACGCAATGGCGAAGCATTCGCAAGCGCACGGCGGCGCACACGTGCTCGCGGATTTTGCCTCGCACGAGGCGGATTGGGTCACGCCGCTCGCGCAGGACTATCGCGGCTTCACGATCCACGAAATTCCGCCGAATGGCCAGGGCGTTTCGGCGTTGATGGCGCTTGGGATGCTCGAGCGTTTCGACCTCGCGAGCCGCGCGTGCGATTCCGTTGCCGTGCAGCATCTCGAGGTCGAGGCGATGAAGCTCGCCTTCGCCGATGCCTACCGCTACGTGAGCGATCCGCGCACGATGCCCTTTCCCGCGACCTCGTTGCTCGATCGCGCCTACTTGTCCGCGCGCGCGAAGCACATCGATCCGGAACGCGCGCAGGATTTCGGTCCGGGCGAGCCGCCGCGCGGCGGCACGGTCTATCTCTGCGCCGCCGATGAAGCCGGCATGATGGTGTCGCTGATCCAATCGAACTACATGGGCTTCGGCTCCGGGGTCGTGGTGCCGGGCACCGGCATCAGCCTGCAGAATCGCGGCACGGGCTTCGTGTTGAAGGCAGGCCACCCGAACGAGGTCGGCGGCGGCAAGCGCCCGTACCACACGATCATTCCCGGCTTCGTCACACGCGGCGGCCGGCCGTACGCCGCTTTCGGCGTGATGGGCGGCCCGATCCAGCCGCCCGGCCACGTGCAGACGCTGGTGCGCCTCATCGATTACAAGATGAACCCGCAGGCGCTGCTCGATGCGCCGCGCTGGAAAGTCAGCGTCGCGGGATCGCTCGATCTCGAAGGGACGGCGTCAGCGGAGCTGCGCGCGGGCCTTCGCGCGCTCGGCCACCGGCTGGAATCGCTGTCCGACTCCTACATGGACTACGGCGCGGGCCAGTTCATCGTCAAGGCCGAAGACGGCTACATCGCCGCATCGGATCCGCGGCGCGACGGTCACGCTGCCGGATTCTAGGGAGCCTTGCCGGCTTTCAACACCGAGAGCGGCAGAAGATCGGTCACGTCGATCCGCTTGCGCCCGGGCTCGGGCGCGGCCAGCGGCGACGTCGCGGTCATCGTCGAGAGGCTGCGGCGCGTGAGTTCCTGATAGCTGCGCGTTCCCTCGACCTTCCATGCCATTTCCTGGTCCGTGAGTTCGCGCACCACCCGCGCCGGCACGCCCGCCACCAGCGTGCGCGGCGGAACGACAAAGCCCGCCTTGACGAAGGCCATCGCCGCGACGATCGCCGATTCGCCGATCACCGCGTTGTCGTTGATCACCGCGTTCATTCCCACGAGCGCATTGCGCCGCACGATGCAGCCGTGCAGCACCGCCGCATGGCCGATGTGGCCCTCTTCCTCGACGATCGTGTCGGTGCTGGGAAACCCGTGCATCACGCACGAATCCTGGATGTTGGCGCCGGCACGCACTTCGAGGCGTCCGAAATCGCCGCGCAGGCTGGCGCACGGCCCGACATAGCAGCCCGGCCCGACGATCACATCGCCGATCAGCACGGCGGACGGATGCACGTAGGCAGTGGGGTCGACGACAGGCGTCATGCCGTCGATCGCATACACGGTCAATTTCATCGGAGTCTCCTCTCGCCGGCGATCATCCGAGCCAGACGCGGGCGTTGCGGAACATTCGCATCCACGGTGAAGCGTCGCGCCAGCCCTCGGGATGCCACGACATCTGCACAGTCCGGTGCACGCGCTCCGGATGCGGCATCAGGATCGTGAAGCGGCCATCGGCCGTGGTGAGGCCGGTGATTCCCTGCGGCGAACCGTTGCAATTGTACGGATAGGCTTCGGTCGGTGCGCCGCGATTGTCAACGAAGCGCAAGGCGACGAGTGGTTGCGCCGCCGCCAGCTGCGCGGCGTCGTGGAACTCGGCGAGCCCTTCGCCGTGCGCCGTCGCCACCGGAATGCGGCTGCCTTCCATGCCGGAAAAAAACAGCGATGGTGAGTGCTGCACTTCGAGCAGCACCAAGCGTGCCTCGAACTGCTCCGACGCGTTGCGCACGAAATGCGGCCAGTGCGCAGCGCCCGGCACCATCTCACGCAGGTTGCTCATCATCTGGCAGCCGTTGCACACACCGAGGGCAAACGAATCGCCACGCGCGAAAAACGTTGCAAACTGGTCGCGCACGCGCGGATCGAAGAGGATCGACTTGGCCCAGCCCTCGCCGGCGCCGAGCACGTCGCCATAGGAAAAGCCGCCGCCCGCGACGAACCCCTTGAATTCGCCCAGCGAGCGCCGGCCCGCGGCGATGTCGGTCATATGCACGTCGTAGGCGTCGAAACCCGCGCGGTCGAACGCGGCAGCCATCTCCACGTGACCGTTGACGCCCTGCTCGCGCAGGATCGCGACCTTGGGCCGGACGCCGGTTGCGATGAACGGCGCGGCGATATCCTGGTCCGGATTGAACGTCAGGCGCGGCGCGAGGCCGGGGTCGGCGGCATCGAGGATGCGCACGTACTCTTCGTCGGCCGCCTCGGGATTGTCGCGCAGCCTTTGCATCGCGTGCGTCGTCGCCGACCACGCGCGGTGAAGGTCGATGCGCGACTCGTCGAGCACCTTGCTGCCGCGATGCGTGATCGTGATTCGTCCCGAGCCGGTCGGCGCACCGACGATGGCGGCACCGAGGCCGGCTGCCGCGGCCGCGGCGATGACCGCCTGCGCATCGCCGCGCTGCACCTGCACGACGGCGCCCAGCTCTTCTGCGAACAAAACCGCGAGCGCCTCGCCCGGAACGGAATCGAGCACGATGTCCAGTCCGCAGCGGGACGCGAACGCCATTTCCGCCAACGACACGAACAGCCCGCCGTCGCCGATGTCGTGATAGGCGAGCAACGTGCCATCGGCGTGCCATTGCTGCACGAGTTTGAAGAATGCGGCGAGCCGCTGCGGATCGTCGAGGTCGGGCGCGTCGTTGCCGAGTTGCCCATACACCTGCGCGAGCGACGATGCGCCCAACCGGCGCTTGCCCATGGCCAGATCGATCAGCACGAGCGCCGTATCCGCCTGGTCGAGCCGCAGCAGCGGCGTGAGGGTCCTGCGCGCGTCGGCCACCTGAGCAAACGCTGAGACGATCAGGGAAATCGGCGCCGTCACTGCCTTGTCGACGCCGTTCTCGTTCCACGTCGTGCGCATCGACATCGAATCCTTGCCGACCGGGATCGACAATCCGATCGCCGCGCAGGTGTCGATCGCCACTGCGCGCACCGTGTCGTACAGCGCTGCGTCTTCGCCCGGATGCCCTGCCGGCGCCATCCAGTTCGCCGAAAGTTTCACGTCGCCGAGATTGCGGATGCCGACGGCGGCAAGATTGGTGATCGCCTCGCCCACTGCCATCCGACCGGAAGCAGGGGCATCGATCAGCGCGAGCGGCGTGCGCTCGCCCATCGCCATCGCCTCGCCGGCATAGCCCTGGAAATCCATCAGCGTCACCGCGACATCGGCGACCGATCGGATCGCGCGAGCACAATCCACCGACGGTGCGATCGCCGATGGTCACGAGGAACGTCTTGTCGGCGACCGCGGGAAATTGCAGCACGCGATACGCCGCGTCCTTTACCGTCACGCCGGCGAGATCGAGCGGTGGCAGTTGGCGCCTGACATGCTGCGCGTCGCGCACCATCTTCGGCGGTTTGCCCAGGATGAGATCGAGCGGAACGTCGACCGCCTCGTTGTGGAAGTGCGGGTCGGCGACGACCAGACGGCCCTCGGCGTTCGCGTGGCCGACAACGGCGAAGGGGCAGCGCTCCCGCGCACACAGCGCCTCGAACTGCGGCAGCGACTCCGGGCGTATCGCGAGGACGTAGCGCTCCTGTGCTTCGTTGCACCAGATTTCGCGCGGCGACATGCCGGGCTCCTCGGACGGCATTGCGCGCAAGTCGAACGACCCGCCCGCACTACCGCCGTACACCAGCTCGGGAAGCGCATTCGACAAGCCACCCGCGCCGACGTCGTGCAGCGAGAGGATCGGATTGCGCTCGCCCAGTTGCCAGCAGCGATCGATGACTTCCTGTGCGCGCCGTTCGATTTCCGCGTTGCCGCGCTGCACAGAATCGAAGTCGAGGTCGGCGGTATTCGCCCCTGTCGCCATCGACGAGGCTGCACCGCCGCCCATGCCGATCAGCAATCCGGGCCCGCCGATCTGGATCAGCAGCGCGCCTTCCGGCAATGCGTGCTTGTGCGTGTGTTCGGCGCGGATGTTGCCCACGCCTCCGGCGATCATGATCGGCTTGTGGTAGCCGCGCACTTCGCCCGCGACGTTCTGCTCGAACGTGCGGAAATAGCCGGCGAGATTGGGGCGCCCGAATTCGTTGTTGAACGCGGCCGCGCCGATCGGTCCCTCGAGCATGATGGACAGCGCCGACGCAATGCGGTCGGGCTTGCCGTAGTCCAACTCCCATGGCTGCGGTTGCCCGGGAATGCGCAAGTGCGAAACCGTGTAGCCGACGAGGCCGGCCTTCGGCTTGCCGCCGGTGCCGGTGGCGCCTTCGTCGCGGATCTCGCCACCGGAGCCGGTGGCCGCACCGGGAAACGGCGCGATCGCGGTCGGGTGGTTGTGCGTTTCGACCTTCATCAGGATGTGCGTCGATTCGCGCCGCGCGCCGTAGTGGCCGTCCTTGCCCGGATAGAAGCGCGCGACCGTTGCGCCTTCCATCACCGCGGAATTGTCGGCATACGCGACGACTGTCCCTTGCGGATGCGCCCTATGTGTTTCGCGGATCAAGCCGAACAGACTCTTGTCCTGCTCCACGCCATCGACGATGTATTGCGCATTGAAGATCTTGTGCCGGCAGTGCTCCGAATTGGCCTGCGCGAACATCATGAGCTCGACGTCGGTCGGGTCGCGGCCCAGCGCACGGAAGCCGGCATCGAGGTAGTCGATTTCGTCAGGCGCCAACGCCAGGCCCATGTCCGAATTGGCGCGCTCGAGCGCCGCGCGGCCCGTCTTCAGCAGCGCAACAGTCGTCAACGGCTTCGGCGGAAAATGCGCGAACAGTTGAATGGCGTCGGCGACATCAGCCAACACCGCCTCGATCATCCGGTCGTGCAGCAACGGAAGCAGCGCCGCGCGATCCTCGGCCGTGAGTGCCGCGCCACTGGCCGTCACGATGCCATACAAGACGCCGCGTTCGATGCGCTTGACCGCCGCGAGACCGCAATTCTTCGCGATGTCGGTGGCCTTCGACGACCACGGCGAGTGCGTACCGGGACGGGGGACCACCAGAAACGAAGCGGCCGCATCGGCGGCCGCAGGCGGCATCTCCGGGCCATACGTCAGCAGGCGATCGAGGGTGCTCCGCTCCGCGGAACTCAGTGGGCGCGAGACTTCGACAAAATGCCGGAAGGCCGCCGTGATGCTGGCGACGTGGTGCGTGGGAAGGGAGGCGGTAAGGCCCTGAAGAAGCTTGGCCAGCCGGAAATTCGACAGCGCAGGCGGGCCGGCCAACGAGAGGATTTCGGACATCCGTTAGGGCGATGCGCGTAAAGCCGGATTATACGCTTCCACCTGCGTGGCGCCAGACATTGCTCCCACGAAGTGCGATGATTGCGATACGCTGGAACTCAATCGCAGGAGAAGTGAAATGAAATCATTGTCGCGCATTGCCGGATTTGCGTTGCTTGTCACGGCTACCGTTCTGCTCGGTGCTTCCGTCGCTGCGGCCCAGACGTATCCATCCAAGCCGATCCGGATCATCGTTCCGTACCCGGCGGGTGGCACGTCCGATATTCTCGCGCGTGCGCTCGGCCCGGGAATCACTACCGCGCTGGGGCAACCCGTCATCGTCGAGAACAAGCCCGGGTCGACGGGAAACGTCGGCGCGGACCTGGTCGCCAAGTCACCGGCCGACGGCTACACGCTGCTTCTCGCCGACATCGGCTCGCTCGCGATCAGCCCGAGCATTTTTCCCACGCTTCCGTTCGATCCGGTGAGAGACTTTGCGCCCGTCGTCATGGTCGCGTACTCACCACACCTGCTGGCCGTTAACCCGGCGCTGCCGGCGAAGGATGTAAAGGAGTTGATCGCGCTCGCGAAATCGAAACCCGGTGCACTCAACTTCGCGGTCTCCGGCATCGGCGGCGCCAATCACCTTGCGGGCGTGGATTTCGCAATGCGTACCGGCATCAAGTGGACCTACATCCCGTACAAAGGCGGCGCGCAGGCCATCGCCGATGTCGCGGGTGGACAGGCAGACGTGCTCTTCAACGGCATGCTCGCCACGTACCCCATGGTGAAGGGCGGCAAGTTGAGGGCGCTCGCGATCTCCAGCGCCAAGAGGTTCGCGGCCGCGCCGGATATTCCGACGGTGGCCGAGTCCGGACTACCAGGCTTCGAGACGGGGTCCTTCCAGGGTATCGTTGCGCCCGCAGGAACCCCGCCGGAAATCGTGAACAGGCTGCATCAAACCGTCACGAAGGTTCTCGCCACACCGGAGATGCAGGAACGATTGACGACCGCCGGTGCCGAAACGCGCCCTGGATCGCCCGCCGACTTCGGCGCATTCATCCGCGACGAGAAGGCGCGGTGGGCGAAGGTGGTCAAGGATTCCGGCGAGACCTTCGAGTAGCTCGTCATTCGACCTTGCCGATGC
>WNFL01394597.1_pt2 | contig 11220 bp, 12 predicted proteins | sample 5400361 | NCBI WGS metagenome assembly WNFL01 (sample SAMN13153351, study PRJNA577476) | soil metagenome | isolation source: 40 cm soil on Douglas fir-dominated hillslope | place: USA:California | collected 2013-09-17 | reverse complement strand
TTTTTTCTCGTCTAAAGTTTCCAAAGTCTTCATTTCCTAATCCAAACCGGTGGCGGGGTGATTTGATCGGCGGGGCGTCCACCTGTGTCTTTGCGTCCCGAGCCTTCGAGGCGGCTGATGATTTTTACGGTCATGTCGTGGTCGCAGAGGATTTGGCAGCTCAGGCGGACGCCTGGCATGGCGGTGAGGCCTCTTGCGGTCATGACGTCGCGTTCGGCCTGGGTCATGGTGTCGGGCTGGCCGGCGAGGAATTGGACGCGGCAGGTGGTGCAGCGGGCGTTACCGCCGCAGGCGTGAGCTTGCGTTGCTCTGTTGTTACTTTCTCGGAAGAAGGGAGGTGGCAAAGGTTTATGTGGATCTCATCCTTCCCGATAACGATGCTTTCGGTGATGCTTTCAACGATCCCCTGCTTTTCCTCCCGCGAGAGCGCCGGCCACCTGGCATGAAGATCACTGGCTTCTGTCGGAACATGGTCGGCTGAAAGGTGGTTTACCCGAAGAAGGTCAACCTCGGCCTGCCGGCTCGGGATTTCCTCGTCAAGTTGTCGCTGCCGTTCTTGGAGCGGTTTGTAAAACTGGTTGAACCCTTCCCCATCGATCTTCTCATCAATGTACAGTTTGTACGCTCGCTGCGCTTCCCGGCCGACCTCTTCTCTTGTTGCATACAATCCATCCAAGAGCGACTGCCGTTCAGTTAGGTGCTCGTCAGCCCGTTGGAGGTGGTCCGCCACCTCGGCTGGGGATAGGAAAAACTCCCTTAGCTGTTCGCAGAAAATGGCCTCCAAATCGATGATCGGGATCTTGTTGCGACATTCCTGACACACGTACTTCGGCGTATCCGACGGTACGTACATTTTCCCGCCACAGTGGCAACGCGTTAACCCAGCGAAGAGGTGGACGGGACGTCGGCCGACCCGCACGGCCTTTGCCTTTCGGTCGGTGAGGATTTGATTGCACCGATCCCAAACCTCTTCGGAGACGATCGGCTCGACCGCCGTCCAAACCCAGTCGTCCTCTGGTTTGATCAGGCGAGGGTTGTCGATGGTTTGCGTCGTGTAGTTTGCTCGATGGGTACCTTTGGCGGTCGGGTCAAGGAGGAGTCGGTGAATCGTCGTGTCACTCCAGAGGTTCCCGTCGCGCGTGCGGTACCCGCGCTCGTTGAGTTGTCGAGCAATCAATTTCTTACGGCGGTGCTCTAAGAACAGATCGTGAATCAGCTTGCGAACGGGAGCTTCGTCTGGATGCGGGACGAGCCTTTTATCCTTCCATTGGTAGCCGTACGACGCCTTGCCATTGAGTTGCTTGCCGAGCTTTGCCCGAATGCCGATCGAAGCAGCAACACGGTCTGCAATCTCCTCACGTTCCCACTGGGCCATCGCCGCGATCATCGTATAAAACAGCCGGCCCGCGGGGCTTGAGGTATCAATGGCCTCCTGGAGGGAGACGAGGTCTGCGTCTGCCTCGCGAAAGCGGTCGGCGAAATCGAGCAGCTCCCTCGTGTTCCGAGCAAGTCGAGCGAGCTTTGAAAAGATTAGTCCAGTAATCCGTTGCTTCTTGACATCCGCCAGCATCCGCTTGGTTTCGCGATGAGCTAAAACGGCCTTGCCGCTCACGCCTTCCAAATGATAGACCTCGAGAATTTCCCAACCCTTGGATTCGGCATAGCACCGGGCCCTCTGCTCGTGATGTTCCGGACTATCACCTTGAGCCTGGTCTTCGGTCGACACGCGGATCCAGATCCCCACGGGCTTGCGGGCAGAAAGATCAATTTTTGCTTTCATGGCAACACACCTTTAGGCGTTGCCATTTTAATCACCTGCTGCAACGCGCGCAAACAAAAACTTAGGCCACTTCGCAAATGGCCGTTCGACGACGCCTCAGGTCTGTTCCTTTTTATCCGAACGGCCTTGTACGCGCCGTACTGCCTTAGCAATCACCCGCGACACGGCTTCACGACGGTCATTCTGTTCGCCGGCATTGAGCGGTTTGAAGGCCGTCTTGACCTTGTAGCCCTGGACGTTCTTGGCCTTTTCAAGCTGTCGGATCTCAACATCCCTGACAAAGATCAGGACGTCGTCTGGCGAGAGGAAGCGAATACGCGCAAGTTCGGACTCTCCTATGGATTTTTCAACGGCTGCTCGCAGCTTCTGAAGGCGCTTGCCATCAGGGCAAACGACGGCGACAAATTGAAAGCCCGCTGCCAAACACTTTTGGACGTTGCCGACCTCATGCGCATCATCCGTGGTGATGCAAATCTCACAGGCGATCGTCGTAGTCCCCTTTTCCAACGCAACATCGACGCCCCGGCCGCCGAGGACATTATCCTCTAGTCCTCGTGCTCGCGGGCGACGTACTGGGCTTCGCGGTCGATCATCTCCTGGCTCACCGTGTATCGCGGTTCGAATCAGCGAATGAGTTTTCTTCGTGGCATATGGCGCTCCTCTTCATGATGGGCGGGGGCAAGCCGCCGGGAACACTCCCGACCGGCCTCTCGTCCGACCACCACGTGAAGCGACGTACCCTCTGAGATCACGGTAACACGATGGAAATGTTGGCGCAATCATAATCAGCAGACACCCTCCAGAGACGGCAGCGCCCAAGCTTGCATTGATCAACACATCAATATTTCCCAGATTAAAAAGAGCGGCCTTGGTAGGTCGCTCTGATACGCGCTTGGCGGGACTTTTATGGCGCAGGCGCCCCATCGTCGGGGACGCTGCGCGTCTCAATCGAAGCCGGCTTGCTCGCGCCCAGCACCATGACCTCGTGGAGGTGCCGAGCGATCTCTTCAGCAGTTAGATCGGTAGGCTGCCCTTGAATGAGCTTCACCCATCTCACAAAACGGTGTGGGGCGATCCGCGATAGGACGCTTTGGGCGCAGTGCTCACCGGCAGGATCGGCATCCGGAAGAACCCACACGCGCCCGTCCGGAGCGACCAAGTCAACCATCAGCCGCGCTTGTTCGTCGGAACAGGATGAACCCATGACGGCCACGACATTCGTGATGCCGCACTGCCAGAGCCACCAGACGGACACGAACCCCTCGACCACGACCAGGTCGTGAAGCGCGGGCGTGAGTGACCGCGAATGATAGAGCAAAGCGCTCTTCTGGAACTCGTACACCTTCCCTTCCCGCTCGCGGGCGGAGGGAAAACGGTACTTGGGGTTCTCCTCGTCGATCGTCGCGTCGTCCACGACGCGGCCGGCGTATCCGACCAGGCGGTTTGCGGCGTCGTGAAGCGGAATGGCAATTCTTCCCTTCATCAGCCCGCGTGCACAATACCCGAGGCCAAAGTGAGCGATCGTTTGGGCGGTGAGCCCTCTCTCCTTCAGATACGGATGCTCGGCATCAAGTTGCTTCAGCGTAAACTGCAGCGGCTCGTTCACAACGATCGGGAGGGCAGATTCCCCGCCCGGCCTTTCGACTGCGATCTCCGGGATCGTAATCTGCCGCGTTGATCTCGCGGCCGAAGCCTCATCACATCGCCCAGCGTCGTTCCCGAGGAAACGACTCTGGAGGTCGAGCGCGACGCGCCGCACCGCCGCGGGGTCCGCCGGATCGACGCCGCTCATGTAGCAGGCGAAGTCGATCTGGTTTCCCTTGGCCTGGCAGCCGAAACAGTTGAAGAGTCCCCGGCTGAGATGCGCCGAGAACGAGGGCGTGCGACGCTTGCCTTCATGTCGAGGGTGACCCGGCAACGGACAGAAGCCCGTTGCGCGATCGCCCCTGATCTTGAGCTGCACGCCGTAACTCTTCAGGACATCATTGAACCGGAGCCTTTGGCGAAGCTCCCGAAAGTCAACCCAGTTGTCGTTCACGGTCACTTTTCCTTTCTCTGCGGCGGCGCCGCGGATCTTGCAAGGTTTAGTAGTCCTCGGGCAGGAGCACGGTCGTTACCGACCGATCCGACTCGGTGATCACCCAGAATTTCGTGTCGTCGCGGTCGCGGTAGGCGGAGAACAGGCGTGAGCCGTCGGTGAGCGCGGCCTCGTTTACAAGTCGGTCGTGCTCATCCAGTTCACCCCAGTCCCCGTTCGCATGGCGCCGCACGGCGGCGGCGATGTCCTCGGGATTCAGGTTCGCGAGCGCGCTGGGCGTCGCGACCAAATGACCCATGGAAAACTTCAGTCTCGTGTCAGCCATGATTGAGGCTTCCTTTCTGGCAGCGCGCAGCGTCATCCGCCCCATGCACACGCACGGGATCGGTGTCTGCGCTGGTGATATGGAACTAGGTCTGACCTAAGAGAAGCACACTTCCGATCCAAGCGCAAGCGCCGACACGTCCAGGACGGTGTCCAGGTGGAACTGCTCACCCGGATAGAAAAAGCCACGCTTGGGGCGTGGCTGGAGTGACGGAGAGGTGCGATGCGGACGACCTAACGACGCGGGCGACGTTGTCCTGGCGGCGGTTCCGCAGTGGACTTTTCGGCGGCGGCGGCACCGCCCTCCATGCGGTCCTTCGAGTGCTGGGCCGAGATGACGCTATGGGCGTCGTAAAGGGCCTTGGCCAAGTTCATCAGGTCGTCGAACCCGAACGAGTGGCTGTCCTTCCACTCCTCCCCGTCCCGGTAGGATCGTGACACGGTGACGTTGTACATTGGGCCGTTTACCGTTCCGTTCCGCCAGATCGTCGCGCGAATGTTGCGATGGCGGATCTCATGAAACGGACGATTGGCGACCGGTTCTTGCGGCGCTTGTTCAGGCATAATGCCTCCGTAGTAAGTGGGCGCATGGCCCGCCATCCGTCCTGCCTCACGCCGCGCGCGAGGTTCGGGCGCGGCGTCGACGGGTCATGTCTCTTCCTTAAGCTAAGCACACATCCGCGCGGAGCGCAAGAGGTCGCGCAGGCGCAAGCTCGTACTGATCCGATCAGAACGTCGGCTTGCTTAATGAAGGGGCGAGGCGCCCGCCCTTCCGTCCAACCAGCGGCGGATCTTGTCTTCGACCACACGACGGGGTGTGCTGTATCGCTCCCGTGAGCGTTTGATCAGATTCGCGCTTCGACCGTAGCGGGTGGAGAGCGGAGGCAAGGTCACTCCGAGGAATGCATCACCGTATCGGCCATCCGCCAGAAGCTTGACGCAGACCCGGTGGTTGTCGAGCGTGCTGTAGAGGCTGGGATCGTAGTGACCGCCGAACTCACGCGAGAGGATTGCCGCATCCTTCTCGCCGACTCGGAATGCGATGAGCGTGCCGCAGTTGCCAAATACGGCGTCGGCAATCCCTTGTGGTAATTGGTCCAAGTACTGGTGGGCCAGGAGAAGGCAGAGCCGGTATTTGCGACTTTCTGACAGGATTGAGATGAAGGAATCGGTGGTGAAATTCTGGAATTCGTCGATCACAAGGTGAAAGTCGGTTCTTTCCTCTTCCGGAATCTCTGCCCGTCCCATCGCCGCATGCTGGAACTGAGTGACGAGCAATGCTCCCAGGAGATTCGCCTTATCCTCGCCGAGACGGCCTTTAGACAAGTTAGCGATGAAGACCTTGCGATGATCCATGAGGTAGCGGATGTCGATGCGGTTGCGAACCTGCCCGAGCACGTTACGGATCACCGGTGACATGAGGAGTTGCCCCACTTTGTTCTGGACCGGCGCGATCGCCTCGCGCATGAATCGGGGGTCATAGTTCGCGAACTCGTCGCGCCAGAACGACGTTACCACCGGATCTCGCACCTGGCGAAGCACCCACGCCCGGTAGTCGGGGTCGACGAGCATGCGCGGTAATCCCAACAGGCTGGTGTTCTCACATTCCAGGAGGGCCGCGGCCGCGGCGTGCAGTATGTATTCGAGGCGCGGGCCCCAACTGTCACGCCAAATGCTTTTGAACGCGGTGACGATCCCGGATGCCACGCGGTGGCGGCCGTCGGGATCGGACGCGGCGAATAGGTTGAGGCCGATGGGGTGGTCGAGGTCCGCCGGGTTGAAGTAAACGACGTCGTCGGTACGGTCTGGCGGAACGTGCTCTAAGATCTCGGCGGCGAGGTCGCCGTGCGGGTCAATCAATCCGACGCCGCGGCCGGCGTGCAAGTCTTGGATCAGGACATTTCGAATGAGGCTGCTCTTGCCTGTGCCAGTCTTTCCCAAGACGTACGTATGTTGTCGCCGGTCATGTGGCAGCATGCCGAAGAGCTGCTCACCATCCCAGGTGAGGCGCTTGCCGACAAGGACGATCGGATCGTCCGCGTCGAATTTGGATTGTGATTGAGGAAGCTCTTGCATGCCCGCACGAGCCCCACTCCGCGGGGACGGCTGGTAGTGGCCCCCGACGCTTATCACGGCGTGTGACGGCAAACGGTACAGATTGCCGAGCCGTCACGGTAATGGAGCTCGTCCGGACTCCCGAACGATGGTCGAGCGGTTCAGGTCGAGAACCCCATTATACATCCGGAACCGGCGCTGCGCATGTGGTCAACCGGACGACGAGCCGAGCCTCGGAGCGCACACGACAAATTATTTCCGTTCACGGCTACTACGATTTCCGTGGCCATCGAGCGCGGCGGTCGCGTCCACGCCGCGTAGATGGGCTCGGCGCCCCTGCGGCAACGGCGCCAACAACGGCCCTATCGGGCTCGGTGCGTCCAGTCACAGATGGTCAAGGACCATTGCAGGGAGCAGGCAAAGAAGGTAGGCGAGCGACGAGAAACAGAGCCGGCGGGCATGCTGGCGGCTTTTGCTCCGCGCTATGGCGATCCCATATAAGCTGAACATCGCATTGAGAACAAATGCAACCGCGAAGTAGGTCCAGCCGACAGTTCCGAGGACCACCGGGAACACGCTCACCGGGACCAATGCCAGACAGTACAGCACAATCTGGCGAGCGGTCATCTCGAGGCTCCCGTCCGACACCGGCAGGACGTGGAATCCTCCTTTCGCGTAATCATCACGGTAAAGAATCGCGATCGCGAGGAAGTGTGGGATCTGCCACACAAAGAGGATCAGGAATAGGGCAAGCGATGTCGCCGAAATCCTGCCGGTTGCCGCGGTACAGCCCATCATCACCGGGATGGCACCCGGAATCGCACCGAGAAGGGTACACAATGTCGTGTAGCGCTTGGCCGGCGTGTAAACGAGCAAGTAGGTTATGAGCGTGAGGGTGCCCAGGGATGCCGTCAGGATGTTCACGTCAATCACTAGCAACGCGATACCGCCCACGGCAAGCAGCAGGCCAAAGAGACACGCCTCGATCGGCCGGATTCGTCCGGCGGGAAGCGGCCGGTCCGCGGTCCGCGGCATCAGCGCGTCGAAGTGACGTTCCATGAGCTGATTCAGAACACTCGCGCCGGCGGCCGCCAAGCCGGTGCCCAGCAGCGTTGGGATGATGCGACTCCATTCGATCGAATCTCGTCGAGCGGCCAGGTAATATCCCGCCACGGTCGTGACAAGGACGACCACGTTCATGCGAGGTTTGGTCAGATCCCAGAAATCCTTGAGCTTGGTCCAGGGGCCTTCAGATTTGTCCAGCAGGATTGTTCCGATCGATTGCACGGCGCTCACCTGCGATCCGACGGAGACGCCGTTCCCGTAACAGCAAGATTCGCCCCGTCCGGCGACCGCGGCGAGGGATAGTTGGCACGGCGCGACTTCAGGAACGCCACGAGTGTTGTGAGTTCGTCGTGCGTGATGCGGCCCGCGAACGCCGGCATGTTGTGTCCGGGGACCTCGTTGCCCGCCATCACCGTTCACCTCATGGCAATAGATGCACCCTTTGCTGAAGAATACCTGGGCACCGTCACGGACGGTCGCATCGGCGGTGACGGGAATCGAATCCGCGATGGGTTGTGCGGCGAAGTTGGGCGACCAAGGCGCTTTGGCCCCGTAGATCGTGAGGATGATCAGCGCCGTGATGCTTGTCACGAGAACAGCGATCGCCCACGGGCGTCGAGAAGGCGCGCGGTCGCCCTTGTTTGAGATGAGGGGCAGGAACAGCAGCCCGAGGATGACGATCAAGGGGCCGCCGAGGATGACCCAAGTCTCGAGGCTGGCGGGCAGCATCGACAGGATTGCGAAGTAGAAGAGGAAGTACCAGTCTGGCGCCGGGTTGACGTTGAGTGTCGTAGGATCGGGAGGCATATCGAGGACCGGTGGGCCGAACGCGAATTACGACGATCAGGGAAAAGACGGCGTCCCGCCACATGGCATTGGGCCAGAAAGGAACACCGGTATTTTTCATCCGTTCTTCGTAATTGTTTTTGTAGGTTTCGGGCACGACCGGCTCGGCCGCTTTTGGCATTTCGCTGATCCCATGCCGCAAGATGAGCCACACGTGCAGTCCGACACCGGCGAAGATGAATGCCGGGAACACGAATACGTGCAGCACAAAGAAGCGCGTGAGGGTCGCGCCGCCGATCGTGTCACCGGCGAGAATGACATGAGCGATGAACGGGCCCACCAGAGGCGCGCGCGCGGCCTGTTCCGCGCCGACGACGGTGGACCAGACGCCGTTGGCATCCCAGCGCAGGAGCTGTCCGGTAAAGCCCATTCCCAGCGTGACCAGCAGCAGGACGACGCCGCTCATCCAGTTCATCTCGCGCGGATACTTGTAGGTGGCGTGAAGATAAACCTGCGCCATGTGCATAAATGCAAGCAACACCATGGCGGATGCGCCGAAGTAGTGCATGCCGCGCAGCACGCTACCGAGCGGCGCTTTTTGGGTGATGTACTGAAGACTCTGAAATGCCTCGCCGCCGGATGGCACGTACGCCAGCGCCAGACTGATGCCGGTCACCACTTGCATGATGAAGCAGCAGAGGGTGGCGCTGCCGAAGACGTACCACCAGCGTGCATCCGCGGGGACGATGTGCTTCATCAACGGGCCGACGATCTGCGAGGCGCCGATTCGGTCGTCGATGAACCTCCATGCTGTGGCGAGCGATTTGAGCATGAGTGTGTACCGTTGTAAGAGGGATGGGACTGGTTTGAATCTCAACCTGGCCGTCCTTTACCCGCACGGTGTAGCGCGCGAGCGACTCCGGGGGCGGCCCCGCCGCGACCGACCCGTCCTCGTAATACGCCCCGCCGTGGCACGGGCACATGAACAGCCTGGCGCCCTCCACCCAACGGACCGGGCATCCCAGGTGGCGGCAGTTGATGCTGAACGCGATAAATTCGTTTTCCCCGACGCGGCGGAGCCACGCCGCGGTCTTGGCGGTGATCCCAGACCAAGGAAGCGGCGACGGGTCCGTGAAGTCGACCTTCACCGTCTGACCGACGGCGAAGGATTCGACCCTTCCCACGCCCCGCCACTCGGCGCGCGCTGGCCGCACGATCGGCGCGACGAGAAAGCCAACGACCGGGACGCCCGCGAGAGCTGCTATTGCGGCCGCACAGGCCATGCTCAGGCGGGAGAAGAATCGGCGCCGGCTGATCTTGTGCGACTCACACGGCTTGCCATCGATCGTGATATCAACGCGTTGGTTCATGTTGTTTCCTCCAGCCATTCGCAATGGCGCTGATCCACAGAGACACTCCCCAGATGAGCAGGACAAAGCCGCCGATCGACATGATGGGCGACGTCGCGATGCCCCAAAAAATCATCGTGATGCCGACGGCCAGCAGGAACGGCGCGTACGACGGCTCAACCGGCGCCGGGGGCTGGGGCGCTGTGGACAGTGGCTCGTTTGGGCGATTCATCGCGATCCCTCCGGCACTACCACTCGTTCGGGAACTTGGTACCACTTCGAGAACGTTGCGAGGATCGCTCCGAGGTAGACCATGCACGCGGGCACCCACATAAGCAGGCCGCCAACTTGCTGATCGATCCGGTGTGTCAGCCCCCACTGCTCGTGGATCAGGCGCGTGAGTTCAGGCGAGCCGCCACCGACAGCGTAGAGTGGGCAGACGGAGACCGGAGAGAACGTGATGTAGATGCCGAGCAGACTGCATCCGACGCAGCCCGAGAAGAGATAGACGGCGGCGGCGTAAGGTGGCAGCCGGCGCCCAAGCTGTGGACGAAAGATCGGCCACCAGAACGCGGCGCCGGCGGCGACAAGCGAAGTGGCTTGAATGGCAAATACAGACGAATGTTGCATCGCGGCGGTGCAAAGTGCGGGGATGTGCCAGAACCACATTGCACCAACGCCCGCCAGCCAGCCGAGAGGGATCGCGCCGCGATGCGAAGCACCGGAGAGATCGCCCGTTGCCGGTGCGCTGGACGAAGGCCAAGCCAGCATCGCGAACAGGGGCACGATCAAGAGCAGCAGCAAATGTTGCATCATGTGCGCGCTGAACAAGTAGCGACTGGCGAGAACAGCCAGCGGCGACGCAAGCGCCAACACGAGCGTAACGGCCGACGCGACGAAGAAGGCGATCTGTCGCCGGGAGACCCCGTAGGTCACCACCGCGAGCGTGTAGATGAAGGTCGCGACGACGATGATCAACCACGCCGGCGAGCGCTCATTCCAAAGCTGCGTAAGGACATCAAACGTCGTCATCATGTCAGCACCCCGAGGTAGATCACGCTGAAAACAATCACCCAGACCACGTCCACGAAGTGCCAGTAGTAGCCGACGGCTCCGAGAGCATCGGATTGGCGTTCGCTTAGTGTTCTTTGTCTGCCGAGGACGAAGAAGATCGCCAGGACGATCAGTCCCGCCAGCACGTGCAATCCGTGGAAGCCGGTGACGGTGAAGAACGTCGAGCCGAACAAGTTGCTGCTTATCGTTACGCCGCGACGCAGCAACCCGACGTACTCCAGCGCCTGGTTGACCAGGAAGACCGCGCCGAGCAGCAGCGTGAAGCAAAGCCACCGCAGGAATGCAATCTGGTCGCTCGCTCGCAGCGCCCGCTCTGCGCGCCGGAGCGTGACACTGCTGGCGAGCAGGAGCAGTGTGAAGAACCCGGTGCGCCCGACTTCAAGCACGCGCGAAGCCGAGCCTCCAGTTGCCGCGGTTCGGTTGAAGACGATGTACGCCGCGATCAGCAGAAGGAAGAACATCGCTTCGGACACAATGAAGCAGGCGGATGCGAGCCTGGCGGCGCTGCGCGGCTTGCGCTGGTCCTCGGGCGTGCGCTGCACCTTCCAATCCGCCAGATCCGGATGATTTTCATCCCAGACGGGTCGACGACTGCGGATCGGCGGAAGCTCGCGGAAATTCCCTTCGGGAGGCGGCGATGTCGTCGCCCATTCCATCGTGAACGCATCCCACGGGTTGTCGCCGGCAATCGGGCCGAAGCGAAGTGCCTTAATTGCATTCCAAAGGAAGACCAGCACACCCGCGGCCAT
>WNFL01384419.1_pt1 | contig 11220 bp, 10 predicted proteins | sample 5400361 | NCBI WGS metagenome assembly WNFL01 (sample SAMN13153351, study PRJNA577476) | soil metagenome | isolation source: 40 cm soil on Douglas fir-dominated hillslope | place: USA:California | collected 2013-09-17 | reverse complement strand
CTGTTCTCGCGTGACGTACCGGTCTTCATTGATGATATTGGAGCCGGCGGTCAGCAGCTTACCGAGGATATCGCGCAGACCTTCGGCTTGCGCAAATTCGAGGCTGAACGCTTGAAGATCCGTTTCGGTAGCGTGTTCGACGGTTTGCAAGCCGACGTCGATCTCCCGGCCGTCAATGGCGAGACTGGCGAACCCGTTTCTAAATTTTCTCTCAATCATCTTACTCGATCGCATGCATCGTCCCAGCTGCGCGCTGTTAATGAACGGTTAAAAGGTGCCGGATATTCTATCCCAATGGGGGGTGCCGTGCTGGCTGGCGGCGGTAGTCTGCTTCCAGGCGTTCGCGAACTCGCTTCGCATCTCTTCGCCGCGGAAGTCAGAATTGCAAAGCCCACAATCTTGAATGGTCTCAACGCTAGCAATGCGCTGAGTGCTCTGATTGGAGGGTGTCTTTATGCAAGCCGGCATCAGTCTCCAGGCGAAATGCCTTACTCGCCTGCAATTGCGTCCCAAGATAGTAGCTACGCGTCTCGAATCAGCCAATGGCTGCGTGCAAGCTTTTAAAAGGCTGAGCCGTGGGCGATTGGCGGCAAGCATAGCCGGGTGAGCAGAAAGCGAAGCCCGAACAGGAAGCTGACGAGGCCTGACATGGGAATTAACCTGCAACTTCCAGGGTTGACCGAGTTGCGGCCGCGGATAACGGTGATCGGTGTTGGCGGCGCTGGCGGGAACCCCGTGAACAACATGATCGACAGCGGCCTCGAAGGGGTGGAATTCATCGCCGCAAATACCGATGCGCAGGCGCTTTCGGCGTCGAGCGCAGGTTGCGTCATTCAAATGGGAACGGGCATCACTGAGGGTCTTGGCGCAGGTTCCAAGCCTGAGATCGGCGCCGCGGCTGCGGAAGAAGCTCTGGAAGAGATCCGCTCTCATCTCGACGGTGTGCATCTTCTTTTCATCACGGCAGGTATGGGTGGCGGCACCGGTACGGGTGCGGCGCCTATTATCGCGCGCACCGCAAAGGAACTCGGGGTCCTCACAGTCGCTGTCGTTACAAAACCGTTTGAATTTGAGGGTCAGCGGCGGATGCGCTCCGCCGAAGCCGGCATTGCGGCGCTTGCTAAGCATGTCGATACGCTGATCGTTATCCCGAACCAAAACCTGTTTTTGATCGCGAGCGAAAAGACCACGTTCGCTGACGCATTCGTCCGAGCCGATGAGGTCCTAAAATCTGGCGTCGCCTGCGTCACCGACCTTATGGTTAAAGAAGGGCTTATCAACCTAGACTTTGCCGACGTTCGCACAGTTATGCAGAATATGGGGACGGCCCTCATGGGGACCGGCGAGGCCGAAGGAGACAAGCGCGCGCTCCAGGCCGCGGAAGCGGCGATTTCGAACCCATTGCTCGGCGAAGTCTCCATGCGCGGAGCCAAAGGTCTCCTCGTAAGCATCACCGGCAGTTTCGATATGACCCTTTACGAAGTCGAAGAGGCGGCCTCCCGTATCCGGAGAGAAGTTGACCCCGATGAGAATCCCGATGTGAATATCATCGTCGGCGCCACATTCGACCCCTCGCTTCAAAATCGCCTGCGTGTCTCTGTCGTTGCAACGGGGATCAAGGGCGGCATCGACATTCCACAGTTCGCGCCGCCGAAAGAAGGCGGTCTAGCCGACCGGCTGTCGTCTGCCGGAGGGGCGGGGGCTGCCCGGCATCGCGGAAATCCGTCTTCGCGCGAGCAGGGGCACGGACAGGGGCGGCATTCAGATGAGCGGCAAGAGGCGGGCCGGCGCGTCGTCCTCGAGCCGAAGAGCAAAAAGGGCATCGATTATGACCAACAAGGCCTGACTGCCGACCCTGATCGGGGACAGCGTTTCGAACCTCTTCCTCCCACAAAGACGACGCGGCCACCCCGGCGACCGCTGACATATCAGGATTTCCCTGAACTCAGCCAAGGAGGTGGGCTGGCCAACGGTGCCTCCGCGAATCGAAATGCCACAAAGCCTCGCGGGTTCTTTGACTGGATGGCCGGCAGAAACCGCAATGCCGAAAAAGCCGAATCACGCGCATCCTCACCGAAGTCTGTTGCGCTAAAGCCACGAATCCCCCAGGAAAAATCCTCTTTCGACCAAGAATACAACGGCCATCACAGTGGCTTTTCATCGCGCCAGCACGGCCAGTATGATGGCGACGGTGTGAGCGACAACAATATGCAGTCCATGGATCACGCAGGCGAACCATCTGATATTCCAGGCTTTTTTAAAAAACCGCCCCTGTAGATTGTGGCGGAGACGCCAAGTAAGATTGCTTACTTCTTGAGCGCGGGTTTGGTTGCACCCCGGCACCCGTCCGCTATTAACTAAAAGCTAAACCCGCGCCGTAACACACTGTTAAAAACCGTGATTTGAAGCCGCCGTGCCCGGGCGGCTAGGTTGCCATCGTCGGATGTTGTTGAGCTTTGGCGTGCGTAACCGGCGATGCCGGTTTCCAAGAGTAGCGTGAGCTACCAATGCTTTGCCTAAGCTTCATAGCATTCGCTCACGTGGGGGGCGCCTACCTTCGGCAAAGGGTGGCGCTGATGGCACAAAAAACGGCGCGCAATCATGGGCTTTAAGAGCTATTCGGGCAGACAGTCGACAGTCGACCGCGAGACGGTCATGAAAGGCGTCGGCGTCCATAGTGGCGCTGAGGTTTCCATGATCCTGCATCCTGCTGAAGCGAATACCGGTTATAATTTCTACGTACAGGGCGGCGCCAATGTGGGGCATGTTCCGGGAGACTTCCGGGCAGTAAGCAACCTGACGCTTTGCACCGTGCTGAGCGGAGCGCACGGCACGAGCGTGGCGACCGTGGAACACCTGCTCGCCGCGCTGCGCGGCCTCGGCATTGATAATGTCGACATTGAACTCGACGGCAACGAAGTGCCGATCATGGACGGAAGCGCGGAGCCCTTTGTGGAGGCTATCGAAGAAGCGGGTGTCCGCGATCTCGATGAGCCGCGCCGGTACATCAAAGTCCTCCGTCCCGTGCAAGTTAAAGATGGCGACGCGGTAGGCGAGATCTTTCCCTATAACGGTTTCCGTCTCGACATCGAGATCAACTTCAATTCCCCGCTCATTGGCAGACAGCGCATCGACCTTGATGTAACCCCGGCTTCTTTCAAGACCAAGCTCTCCCGCGCCCGCACATTCGGCTTCATGAAAGATGTGAAGCAGCTCTGGGCCGCTGGCCGCGCACTTGGTTCATCGCTGGAGAACACGGTGGCGCTAGGGGATGACAGGATTTTAAACCCGGAAGGGCTGCGCTTCAGGGACGAGTTCGTACGGCATAAGACCCTCGATGCTGTCGGCGATCTAGCACTTGCCGGCGCGCCTATTCTCGGTCTTTACCGCTCCTCGCGTGGGGGCCATCGTCTCAATTCGGCAATGCTTCATGCGCTTTACGAAAATAAAGACGCTTGGGCCATCGTAGAAGTGGCTGAAAAGCCCTACAGCCGCGACGTTGCTCCCCGGGCCGATTTTGGGTTCGCTTTCGCGACCCCAAACTTCGCTCCTGAGACGGCTTAAGCAGAGCATATGGGTGGCGTGAAACCCACACATGGATTCGAACTTATTCTCAAGCACTTTCCGGCTCAAAAACTCCGCATTTGGCCATCATGTTGCGGCTTTCTATCGTAGAAAAGAATACGATAGCTAAAGTGAGTCGCATCGCGGCGGTTCATATCGGATGGGGTCTTGGAGCAGGGTGACATGAGATTGCGATTGATCGGGCGGGCCACCATGGCGATGGGCCTTGCCGCATGCCTCACGGGTTGCGGCTCGATGGGGTCTATGTTCAGCAGCAGCAGCGACTCCAAACTCGATAACCGTCCGCCGGATGTGCTCTATAAAGAGGCCGATGAGCTTCTTGGCAAGGGCAGCAGTAGTAAGGCCGCCGAGACGTTCGAAAAAATCGATCAGCTCTACCCCTATTCGGAAGAAGCGAAAAAAGCCATGCTGATGGCGGCTTACGCTTATCAAAAAGCGGGCAAGTCTCCCGAGGCTGTCGCTGCCGCTCGCCGTTATCTCGCGCTCCATCCAGGCACCAAAGACGCCGCCCTTGCGCAGGAAATTATATCCACTTCCTATTACGACCGGATTTCGACGCCATCGCGCGATCAGGGCGAGACAAAGACGGCGATTACGGAAATGGAAACGCTGGTGCGCCGCTATCCGGACAGCCGCTACACCGAAGAAACGAAGAAGCGCCTCAAGATCGCCCGCGATACGCTCGCGGCGTCCGAGATGAATGTCGGCCGTTACTGGCAGAAAAAGGGTAACTACCTTGCCGCGGTCAATCGCTTCAAAACCGTCGTCTCGGAATACCAGCAGACTAGCCATGTGGAAGAGGCACTGATGCGCCTTACCGAATGTTACATGGCACTCGGCATCGTCAACGAAGCGCAGACCGCGGCGGCAGTGCTGGGTCACAACTTCCCGGATAGCCCCTGGTACAAAGACGCCTACGCTTTGTTGCAATCAGGCGGAGCCGCGCCGCGCGAGGATTCCGGATCTTGGATCAGCCAGGCTTGGAAGAAAACCGTCTCAAGCGTAACAGGGTAATGCGGATGGGGTTCCGCATCTCCGCCGCTTTCTTGAGCGCGCGAATCGCGTAGTTAAGAGCCATGCTTGTGGCCCTGTCGATCCGCGATATTGTTTTGATCGATAAGCTCGATCTGAGCTTCGTTGATGGGCTCACGGTTTTTACCGGCGAGACGGGGGCCGGCAAGTCAATTATCCTCGACAGCCTCAGCCTTGCCCTGGGCGCACGGGGCGACGGCGGGCTCGTGCGAAACGGGGCCGCGTCAGCAAGCGTAACGGCTTCGTTCGATCTTCCATCTTCGCACCCCTCTGGCCTACTGATCCAAGAGAACGGGCTCGATGACAATGACGGGCTAATCCTTAGGCGCGTTCAGCTTGCTGATGGGCGCACGAAGTCATTCGTGAACGACCGGCCCGTTTCTACATCGCTTTTGCGCCAGCTTGGCCGATCGCTTGTGGAGATTCATGGGCAACACGACGACAGGGCCCTTCTCGACCCCTCCTTGCATCGGCAGCTTCTCGATCAATTCGGCGGCCTCGGCCACGATGTCCAGATTGTGTCACGGCTTTGGGACGAGTGGAGAGAACTTGATTCGAAAGCCGAGTCTCTGCGGAAAGATCTCGATCTCGCGGAGCGCGAAGCGGACTATCTGACCGCTGCCTGCGCCGAACTCAACGGCCTTGCTCCACAGCCGGGAGAAGAAGAGACGCTTGCGGCAAAGCGGCAAACCATTATGTCGTCAGCGAAGCTTCGCGGCGATCTCGAAGCGGCTTCTGACGCACTTTCGGGGCAGCATTTTCCAGCAGCCAGACTGAGCGCCGTTCTTCGCAGGCTTGAACGCCAACCGGGTCTGCCGGAACGCCTGAAGCCCGTTCTGGCAAGCATCGAGCGCGTCATGATCGAGGCCGACGAAGCCCGGGCCCTCGTTGATGCGCAACTCCGTTCGGAGGGCGATGACAATGTGGAGGCGATCGAGGAGAGACTGTTCAAGCTGCGCGCAGTCGCCCGGAAGTATCGCGTCCCGGTGAGCGAGTTACCGGGCGTTCATCAGCGCCTCCTTGACGATCTGTCAAAGCTTGAGACAGGGGCCGAACATCTACAGGCAGCAAAAAGGGCGGCGGGCGCCGCTCTAACCGCTTACGCTCAGGCGGCCGATGCACTCAGCGAGAAAAGGGCCGCCGCTGCAACGAGGCTTGATCGCGCGGTCCAGAAGGAGTTGAAGCCCCTACGGCTTGAAAAGGCACAGTTCATCACGCATACTGAGCGCTTAACCGACGACAAGAATGGCGTCTGTGGCGGGCCTTTCGGGCGCGAAGCAGTAATGTTTTTTGTTCAAACCAATCCCGGCTCTAAGCCTGGTCCACTAATGAAGGTTGCTTCGGGCGGCGAACTTGCCCGTTTCCTTCTGGCACTGAAGGTGGTGCTGGCCGACAAGAATACCGCCCCCGTTCTCGTCTTCGATGAAATCGACACGGGCGTCGGCGGCGCGACAGCTGCGGCAATTGGCGAGCGTTTGACGCGCATGGGCCGGAAGGCCCAAGTGCTTGCGGTGACACATTCTCCACAGGTAGCCGCCCATGCCGACGCTCATTACCGGCTTTACAAACCCTCGCGCGGGGCGGGCGAAAATATATCGGTTGAGACTTGTGCCGAGGCGCTCGATGTCAGTGGCAGACGGGAAGAGATCGCGCGCATGCTCGCGGGCAGGAAGGTGACCGCCGAGGCCAGAGCCGCCGCCGAGCGCCTGATCGGAGGCAAACATGACATCGGTTGAAAGCGATGGCGGCGCCGCCCCGTCCCTGGATCCCGAATTAACGGACACAGTTTCGAAGCCCGTTGCCAATTTGAGCCCCGAGGAAGCCAGGACCGAGCATGATTCTCTCTTGCGCGAGATCAAAAAGCACGACCAGCTCTATTACCAGGAAGATCAGCCTGCCATCTCCGACGCGGATTACGACCGCCTTCGCCTGCGAAACGATGCCTTGGAGAGTCAGTTTCCCGAGCTCGTTACGGAGGATAGTCCTTCGCGGAAAGTCGGGGCGCCGCCTTCGGAGAGATTTGCGAAGGTCAGGCATTCGGTGCGAATGCTGTCGCTCGGGAACGTATTCAATGACGAGGAAGTTTCGGAGTTTGCAGGACGTGTCCGCCGGTTCCTAAAGCTGCCAGCCGATGCATCGCTGGACTTCACGGCGGAGCCGAAAATTGACGGGCTTTCCGTTTCGCTCCGCTATCAGCGCGGAACTCTGGTGGTTGCGGCGACACGCGGCGATGGCTCCGAGGGCGAAGACGTGACGGCGAATGGGCGAACGATCCGCGATATTCCCGCCACGCTGCCTCGAAAAGGCGTCCCCGACGTCTTCGAGGTGCGCGGCGAAATCTATATGACTCATTCCGATTTCGCGAAGCTCAATCAGCGGCAAGCGCAGTCAGGCGGTAAGGTTTTCGCCAATCCCCGCAACGCGGCGGCTGGATCGCTCCGACAGCTCGATCCCTCGATTACAGCGTCGCGCCCATTGCGCTTTTTCACCTGGGGCTGGGGCGAAGCGAGTGAAACGCCAGCGGATACGCAGCATTGCGTTTTGGAGGCGATTGCGGAATGGGGCTTTCCTCTTCCGCCGTTAAAGGTCTGCGGCGATGAGGAGGCAATGATCGCGGCTTACCGCGCGCTTGAGCTTAACCGCGCCACGCTTGGATACGATATCGACGGTATTGTGTACAAGGTGGATCGGCTCGATCTCCAGGAGCGTTTGGGCTACGTTTCGCGAACGCCGCGCTGGGCCACGGCGCATAAGTTCTCGGCGGAAAAAGCCACGACGCTGCTTCGCGAGATCGACATCCAGGTGGGGCGCACCGGTTCGCTGACGCCAGTTGCCAAGCTTGCACCTGTTACTGTCGGCGGCGTTGTTGTGCAGAATGCTACGCTTCACAACGAGGATGAAATTGTCCGCAAGGACATCCGCATCGGCGATACCGTGATTGTTCAGCGCGCCGGAGACGTTATTCCGCAGATCCTTGGACCAGTTCTTGAAATGCGGCCCGCTTCAGCCGAAACATTCGTCTTCCCTTCTGTCTGTCCGGTTTGTGAAAGTCATGCCGTTCGCGAATTGAACTCAAAGACCGGCAAGCTCGACGCAGTCCGCCGCTGCACCGGCGGTCTTATCTGCGCTGCGCAAGCTGTGGAGCGGCTGCGGCATTTCGTTTCAAGGCACGCCTTCGATATTGAAGGACTTGGAGAGAAGCATATCCAGGCTTTTTTCGATGAAGGCCGCATCCGCGCATTTCACGCTTAAAGCGCGCGATGGGGTCTCGCAGCCGAGGCTCGCCGAAAAGGAAGGGTGGGGCGCGCAATCAGCGGCCAATCTTTTCGCATCGATCGAAACGCGGCGAACTATACCTCTGGAACGATTCATCTACGCGCTCGGCATCCGCCATGTCGGGGAAACGACAGCGAGGCTCCTTGCGAAGACATTCGGATCGCTTAGCCAATTCCGGCAGACGATGCGGGAAGCGAACGCACTCGATCATCTGAATGAGATAGACGGCATTGGGGAGGTTGTCGCCAAATCCATCGTGGACTTCTTCGATGAGCCTCATAATCAAGAGGTGATCGCGGGCCTCATCCAAGAACTGACCATCGAAGACTTCAAGTCGGAAGTTGTCGCTTCGCAGCTTGCCGGCGCAACGGTGGTTTTCACCGGCAAGCTCGAGCGGCTGACGCGCGACGAGGCGAAATCCCAGGCCGAAAGGCTTGGTGCCAAAGTGGCAGCGTCTGTGTCCAAGAACACACTCTATCTTGTGGCTGGACCTGGCGCTGGATCGAAACTTAAAAAGGCTGAAGAACTCGGCGTCAAAGTCCTTTCGGAAGACGATTGGTTCGATCTCGTCAGTGCGGCGTAGTCCGTTCCATGAAGCCCCCAGCCACGCCATTTCTTGAGGAGCAGCGGTCCAAGCTGAAAGACATCTTCTGGCACCTGCGTTGGCTAGGAGACCTCATCGAACACGATCCAGGCAACGAAGGCGTCAAGTTCCTGGATTTCTGCAGGCAGCACTTGCCGCAGTCCAGCTCGCAGGCGTTTCAAGACCTGTTCGTGCTTTACACCCTTGGCGAAAAGAGGGGCGGCTATTTCGTTGAATTCGGCGGAGCCGACGGCGTCGCGATGAGCAACACTTTTCTCCTGGAACGCGACTATGGATGGAGCGGCATTGTCGCGGAGCCAGCTCGGGTCTGGCACAGCCAGCTTAAGGCCAATAGATCTTGCCATGTTGATGTCCGCTGCGTGTTCGAGCGATCCGGCGAAACGGTCGCGTTCAAGGAAGTGGGGACGGGAGAGATATCCGCTATTCAATCACTAGCCAGTCGCGGCGGATTGGCGGAGGCGAGAAGGAGCGGCATCGTCTACGACGTCGAAACGATCGCGCTGCACGACCTTTTGGCCTTTTACAACGCGCCTCCCTTAATCGATTATATCTCGATCGACACCGAAGGATCGGAATTTGCAATCTTAAGTCATTTCGACTTCGGACGTTACGATGTGAAGGCGATCACGGTTGAGCACAACTTTGTCGAGGAAGACCGGGATCGCATTCACACATTGCTGACCTCCAAGGGCTACGCTCGCCAATTTCCGGAGTTATCCGGCTTCGACGACTGGTACGTAAAAGCATAGGCGCACTGCCAGAGCGGTGGCGCTGGCAAATGGTGCCTTCTTACTTCGGATGTAGCGCCTTTTCATGGGCTGCCTGCGCGGAGGCCTTGTAATCATAGGTGAGAAAAAACTCGGTTCGGTAAGGACCCCAAGCCTTCTGCTCGATAATACGGTTAAGTTCGCGGACCTTCTCCGGCGGCACCCGCAATGTCACGACTTGACCAATTCCCATCATCACATACCACGACTCCGGCGGAAAGTCAGCAATCCAGTTTCGCTCTGCGAGTTCCTTGTTGATCTCTCCGAGAGGCTTTGACTCGTCGTGTTTGAAGAAGACGGTTAGCAGGATATAGTCCTTTGGGAGCGGCGCGGCGGTTTCCGGCGCATTTTGCGCGCCAGCGGTTCCAACACCGAAGCCGATTGCGAGCGCGATTGCTGCACATGCCAGAAGAGGGAACGATCTCATTTTCTGCATCCTCGATTGCTTCCTGATAGCGATCCGCAAGTGTGTGTTAACACTGGAAAGAACGTATTCGCCTCAACGCTTGCAACAGGTTCTCCCTCCTTGCTTTGGAACGGCCCTGCAACGGGGGAAGTGGCTCATCCGTTCAGGTGCCGCTTCCGGCTTCCTTCCCCATGCTTATGATTATATAGTTTGGCCAGGATCGCCAGCCAGCGCAACTGCAGGAAGAAGGTTATGGCACAAAGGCCAGGTACGTTCTTGATCTTGATTCTCATGGTTGTCTTGGTGATGGCCACAGGTCTGAATTGCCTGAGCGGCATTGCCATCTTCGATGCTGCCTTAGCGCCAGTCCATTCCAGCACTGGCTTGGTTGCTTTTTACAGACATTGGGTGTGTGAACCCTTCATGGCGCTATTTTTCACCGTCTTGCCGGGTACTTGGCCGGTACTGCCTTGGTGGGTGCTGGATTACTTTCTTCTTACGTCAGGATTACTTTCTTCTTACGTCAGGATTGATGATCGCCATTAATGTCGTGGAATATATCGGAACCGGCGCGAGCTCACTTGGCATTGTGTTTCGGAAAGACAGAACCGACTCTAATTCGTTTAACGTCATCGAGAGGTGTTTTTTTACGGCCGCTTTTTTTCTGAGCAGCTTTTTCATTTTGCCAGTCTCACTCCTGATGCTTATCTCGAACCTGCCTCAGGGTAAGGACCGCAGCACGCTGCTCGTGCTGCGATATTGTCTCGCCCTTCTCGTTCTGAGCGCAGTTGCCCCGATCGTGGGGAAACTTTCCGGTCTAAGCTAAGTTTCGCAGCCTCGCCAACGAATGACTGGCAGAGTAACAGCAGCTTTGGTCCTGAAGCAGGCTAAGCCGCAGATTCTGTTTCGGGGCAATCGCTGCCATCAAGGGTTCGAGGCCTTTATGGCGCTTGAGGCCGATTCCAGACATTTGGGTCGGCGTCAGAAACGTCTCTTGCTGGAGGGGGACCGGCTGTGCCGAACCGGCTCACAAATCGCTGATCAAATAAGATCGGTGGGAGCTTCGTCCTCGTCAGCGAACCCACAGGCCTCCATAAACATCCATGCTCGCAGCCAGTTCGTGATCTCCACTACTTTCATGGTTGACAAATCATCGACGGCGCCGCCCGCTGCCTGCTGGGCGTATTGCCCATTGAGATAGGCCACGTAAGCCTCTCGGAAAAGACCTGTCGGATGGAAGCTGAAGTTGTGCGTTAGAACGGTCTCAATCATCGAGTTGACCATCCCGCTCCATAGCGGCACCTCACGGTCATAGGGGTGCCCGTGGGGCAGACAATCCTCGATGGCACGCCGCGCCAACACCAAGAGGCGATCCTGGAAGGCGTAGTCTGGGAACTCGAAGATCGTGTCTCGATGCTCAGGAGCCACCTGCTCAAGAAGCGGGTCGGCCAGCGTATGGTCGGCAACCCGAAAGGGATTGACCGCACATAGGATCAAACTGCTTCGATGTGAGAAAGGAAGTTCTCTCCAATGTTTGCGCACGAAGCAAA
>WNFL01024251.1_pt1 | contig 11220 bp, 11 predicted proteins | sample 5400361 | NCBI WGS metagenome assembly WNFL01 (sample SAMN13153351, study PRJNA577476) | soil metagenome | isolation source: 40 cm soil on Douglas fir-dominated hillslope | place: USA:California | collected 2013-09-17 | reverse complement strand
TACAATCAAACTGGAACAACAACCTCTGAAAACGGATAAAGACACGGTAAAGATTGCCAAGAAAACAACTAATGAAGTCAGCACCGACAATTATTCCTTTGATGAAGAAGTGAAGAAGGTGCCGGTTACAGAAATTGACAAACCCGAAGTCAAACCCAATGTTAAGTCTGCAAACAAAGCCATTAGTACGGATGATTATCAGTTTGAAGACGATGCTGTCAAACAAAATCAACAGCCAAACGAGACATTTCTTACCCGCTATGCAAAGGCCAGAGAGATAAGCAAAGTGCAGGGACCGTTTCCATACCAGCCAAAATTCAGTTACGACAACTTTGTCACCAATTTTGTGGTGGATCAGCTTCGTGGTTTTAGTTTAAGGCTGGAGACGCAAATGAACGACATGCTGGAGAACTACAGAATTTTTGCAGGTCTTCAGTTTGCCATAGCCGACATTAAGAGTGGAGATGTGTTCGGAGAAATTCAGTATTTGCCCCATAGGGTAGACTTTAGTGCTCGTGTTGACAGAAAAGTGATTTACTGGCAAACTAAAAACGCAGAGTTCCAGGGAAATGCACCTGAAAATCAGAAGTACTCTTTCCAAAAAGTGGAACTAGGTGCATCGTATCCTATTTCTGTTCGCACAAGGGTCAGCTTTAAACCCTTCATAGGATTTACTGAGTACGTAGATCGGGGTTCAAGCAACCCCGGATCTCTCAACTTCATACCCACACAAATTCAATTTTATACCGGAGCACGAGCCGAATTGGTTTATGACAACTCGTTGACGACCGGTTTGAATATTATTGAAGGCACACGGGGCAAGTTTAGTGCAATCACTTATCAGGCTACAGGCGATTCAAGGAAAAACTTTTCGCAGGTTTATGCAGATGTTCGCCATTATCAAAAAATATATAAGGAGATTGTTTTCGCGGTAAGGGGTTACGCAGGTACTTTTTTTGGAAACTCCCCGAAGAAATACATGTTAGGCGGAGTTGATAACTGGTTATTCAACAATACGAATTATACGGGCAAGCAAAACCCACTAGTCAATGCCACCACAGTTTATAATCAGAATTTAATTTTCTCAGAATTTGCAACAAATCTTCGAGGCTTTGATTACGTGACTCAATATGGAAATAGCGTGGCCCTCGCCAATTTTGAACTTAGAATACCTTTGATAAGAGCTTTGGCAAGCGGGCCAATCACCTCTAATTTTTTCCGCAACTTGCAGCTCACAGGTTTTTATGACATTGGCTCAAGCTGGACAGGCGCGATTCCGATTGGCAGTGTCTCCGAAGGGCCACAGCGTGTGGTCACCAGGGGAAAAATTTTCACGATCGACATCAATGAGTACCTGAATCCCTGGCTGTATAGTTATGGAGCCGGTTTCCGCTCAATGATCTTCGGTTATTACCTCAAGTGCGATATGGCCTGGCCTGTAGTCAATTACCAGGTGCAAGAGCCGCGTGTTCAGGTGAGCCTCGGTTTCGATTTCTGATTCCATCACACTGATTTTTCAATACCTTCGTAGCAAGTTTTAAATTGTATGATCAGATCTATGACCGGCTTTGGCCAAGCCAATGCAAATTATGCGGATGCCAATATCACTATTGAGGTAAAATCACTCAATTCAAAATTTCTTGATTTGTCACTGCGACTGCCCAAGAAATTTTCTGACAAAGAGAATGAAGTTCGCACGCTTGTGGCCGATATGCTGGAGCGCGGAAAAGTCTCCGTAGCGGTTGAGCATCAAAAAAAGAGTGCAAACAATGATGCCCAGCGTTATGATGAAGCCCTGTTTGCATCCAATTATGCGGAACTAAAAAAACTCGCAGACAAAGTAATGGCCGACTATGATTCACTTTTTCAAATGGCTTTGGTTGAAGAGACGGATCCAGCGGAGTGGGAAAAAATAGTAGGTCTTCTGAAAAATGCAATCGACTTGTGTAATGCTTTTCGCGATGCGGAAGGTAAAGTCCTTGGAAATAAACTCGAAGGCTACATCTCAACGATTAATCAAGGACTGCAAGAGGTACTAAAACTCGAGCCTGCTCGCACAGAAAAAATCAGGAGTAAGCTCAAAGAAAATATTGCTAACACCTTCGGCAACGAAAATGATAATACCAACAGGCTGGAACAGGAGATGATTTACTATATCGAAAAACTCGACATACAGGAAGAGTGTGTTCGGCTTTCAACTCACCTCTCTTATTTTCTTACTGTGATGAAAGAAAAAAACTCGAATGGTAAAAAACTTGGTTTTATTTCCCAGGAGATTGGTCGTGAAATAAACACCATTGGGTCAAAAGCAAACGATGCGAGCATTCAGAAATATGTAGTGGAGATGAAAGACGAGCTGGAGAAAATCAAAGAGCAATTGAATAACGTACTATAACTTGCTACTGCGCCTGGAAACCAGCAACTAATTTTACCTTCTCCTTCTTGATTTTGACTTAGATCCGCCTCCGCTACCTCCGGTGAAAATCACGCCAACGGAAAATTCAAAGCCGGTAAAATCCACCTTGGCATCTTTGTAATCGACAGCGACATTTTGCAAACCGCCTGCCATCGTTCCCCCAGTGTAGGTTCCGCTTAGGGGAAACTTAGCTGTACCCATCAAGTAATTTGTTTCCAATGAAACTCCGAATTGATTAGTTACATATAAAGTAAGTTCAGCTCCGATTTGTTTCCCAAAGCCCAGGTTGTTTTTAAAGGTCAGATCTGAGTTAGCAACGTCCCATTGTTCATATTGCCGAATAGCACGATCGATATTTCCGGTATTTAGTTTTTGAGCAAACCCATAAAACAAAAAACCTCCGGCCTTAATATCGAATCTTGCTTTCTGACCCTTGAGTTGAAACACAAATTCAGCAGGAACGAATATGGTAAAATTGGGACCCAACATTGGCTCCTTGGACTCAAAAGGCAAATCGATGATGTTCAAGCCCGACATACGGTACAATGTTGCACCCGTCTGCACACCAAAATAGTTATTGAAATCAAATCCCACCCCACGAAGAGAAAACGGACTTATAGGTGTCGAAAAAGATCCGTTACGAGGAACAAAATATGAAAAGGATAGCCCCACGTTTTGCCCTTGCAATTGAGTACCAAACGTTAAAAGAATAAGTGATACAAATATTTTTTTCATCAGATTGAATTTTTATGAGTCCGTGCATGATTAAACAGCCGCCAAAACCTAATTCCTAATTCCTAATCCCTAAATTTATTCGTTCGAAGATAAAGTGAATCTTTCTATTTTTATGGATTAACGAATAACCCCATGAGATACTTGTTTTGCATTTTGCTCAGTGCTGCTCTTTTTTCATGTTCCAAAAAACATGACGTTGCTGATTTGATTATTCGCGGAGGCAAAATTTATACGGCTGTGGATTCGCAACCCAATGTGGAGGCCGTAGCATTAAAAGGAGACAAGATCATATTTGCGGGAAGCGAAAAAGAAGCTGACGAGTTTAAAAATGATCAAACAAAAATCATCGATCTGCTAGGCAAAACGATGACGCCAGGTTTTATTGAAGGCCATGGTCATTTGCTTGGTTTAGGCTTTCAAGAACTTACGCTGAATTTGGCTGATACCAAAAGTTATGATGAGGTAGTTGAACGAGTGAAGGAGGCTGTATCCAAGTCAAAGCCTGGCGATTGGATTATCGGGAGAGGCTGGCACCAGGACCGATGGGACAAAAGACCAACGAAACTAGTGAAAGGGTTTCAGACACATGAGTTATTAAGTTCTGTTTCTCCAAACAATCCGGTCTATCTTACGCATGCGAGTGGCCATGCTGCATTTGCAAATGAAAAAGCGATGGAGATTGCGGGCGTCAATCAACTATCAAAAGAAAAACTTCAAAAAGATTTAGGAGAAGGTGGTGAAATCATTCGCGACCCGCTTGGCAATCCAACCGGAATTTTTGTTGAACATGCGCAGTCACTGGTTTCTAAATTCATTCCATCCTCCACTACAGAAACACTTTCAAAAGCATATGAGCTTGCCATGGACGCATGCCTTCGCAACGGGATCACTAGTTTTCATGACGCTGGGATTGGGCATGATAATCTTGACTTACTCAAGAAATTTAAGAAGGAGAATAAACTGAAAGTAAGGTTATATGAAATGCTTTCAGGTTCGGATAAATCTTTAGTTGCCGAGTATTTCAAAAAAGGGATTGAAGTTGACTCAACGCACTGGCTCACTGTTCGCTCAGTGAAACTTTATAGTGATGGTGCGCTTGGCTCTCGCGGTGCTTGGTTGCTGGCTCCTTATTCTGATCGTGATGAAACTTCCGGTATGCCATTGATGTCAATGGATTCACTTTTGAAAATGTCAAGAGAAGGATTGAAGACAGGGTTTCAGATTTGCACTCACGCTATTGGAGATCGCGCTAACCGCGAAATCCTTGACCGGTACGAAATCACCTTTAAAGAAAATCCAGACAAGGCAAAAGATGCTCGTTTCAGAATCGAGCATGCACAACACATCGACCCGCAAGACATTCCCAGGTTTGCAAAACTGGTGGTAATTCCTGCCATGCAAGCCATCCATCTTTCATCCGACAGACCTTGGGCTATTGATAGACTCGGGGAAAAGCGCATCAAAGAGAGTGCATATATGTGGCAGTCTCTTTTAAAATCAGGCGCCAGAATTGTGAATGGAACGGATGTGCCTGTTGAGCCGATCAATCCAATCGCCTGCTTCTTTGCCTCAGTCACGCGCCAGACATTGAAAGGCGAACCGATTGGTGGTTACGAATCTGAAGAAAAAATGACACGTGCTCAAGCGTTGAGATCCTATACCCTTGATGCAGCATATGGTGCTTTCGAAGAAGACATCAAAGGTTCTATAGCGGTTGGCAAACTTGCGGACTTCACTGTCTTCTCACAAGATCTGATGACAACACCGGATGACAAAATTCTCTTGACTGAAGTAGTGATGACTATTGTTGGAGGAAAAATTTTCTACGAAAAGAAATAGTAAGAACGAAACAAATAAAAAATGCGAATGGTAGTCACCGCTTTGTTATTTTTTGTAGCGCTCAACCTAATTGCGCAACCAGATACTACCAGCATGGTTTTGACTAAGGAGCAAAATGATCAATGGTTTATTGTGCTAAAAAAATCAGTGCACAAAAATAAATTGGAGTTGATAAAAACCAGAATACTTCTCGACACCAATGTTTATGTGCCCAGAATTTTTCCTGATAGAATCAAGATGCGCGAATACATAAGAACCAAGAACAAAGCGATAAGTTATGGACGGCCCTTGCTAATTTTTAATGATATATTTTATCCAAATATTAACAGTGGAACTAAAAGCAAATCCGTTGTGGAGTTGGCTAACTTGATCACTGAAGAAAATATCAAGAATGTAACTGTTGTAAAAGATACCAAGACCACCGCACTTTACGGATCAATGGCGGATTGTGGTGTAATACTTCTGACTACGAAGAACAGGAAGATCTTTAGGAAAATTAAGAAGATAGACTTTGGATCAAACTAGTGCTTTGCTTGCAATAGAAAACAAAAATGTCCTGACGGTGTCGTCAGGACATTGATTTTTTATCGGTTAAGATCGGATTAATTGAAATCGTTTCTGCGGTACCCACCGCCTGAACGTGCCGGGCGCTCTTCGCGAGGACGGGCTTCGTTCACCACCAAGTTCTTGCCCAAGAAATCACGGCCATTAAGCTCGTTGATAGCGTTTTTGCCTGAGCTGTCATCGCTCATCTCAACGAAACCAAAGCCACGGCTACGCTGCGTAACTTTGTCCATGATAATCTTTGCAGAAGCCACATCGCCATACTGGCCGAAAAGCTCCTTCAACTGATCCTCAGAAGCTTTCCAAGGAATGTTGGCTACGTAAATGTTCATTTTTTTTAAATTAAGTTATAAATGTTCTTGCTAACTCAATAAGACCGGTGCTGACAATAAACAGATTGGATTTGAATACTACCAGGTGGGATTTATATCATTAACGCTCAAAGGTAATAATAAAAAGTTGTAAGTTCCAAAAAGGCCCAAAAATGAGTTTTAGGTACTCCACGCTCGGATCCTGATACTTGAATCAGGTTTCGCCTCCATTACCTTTCAGATAGCATGTTGACACTTCATCAAAACCTTCAGAAAAAGGTCGGTCTTAGATTTATATTTGGCTACCTAAACTATTGAACTATGAAGAATTTGCCATTATTTCTCCTACTAGCTATGATTTCGTTGACTGGATTTGGTCAGTCTTTTAACGCGCGCCCCGGAGGAACTCAAAAGCCACCTCTTCACGGCAAAAACTGGATGGCCATCACAGGTAAACCATTAGCAGCTACAGCAGGAGCAATCACCTTTCAAAAAGGTGGCAATGCAGTGGATGCTGCTTGCGCTATGCTTGCTTCGACTTGTACGATGTGGGATGTGCTGAGTTGGGGTGGTGAAACACAAGCATTGATCTACAATCCGAAAACACAAAAAGTAATTGCTATCAATGCACTTGGTGTTGCTCCTACCGGTGCCACCCCCGAATTTTTTAAAGGCAAAAGCTACAATTTTCCTCCCAACTACGGACCCCTTGCTGCAACCACACCTGGTACGGTTGGAGGGCTGACGACTATGCTCGCAGAATATGGCACCATGAGTTTAAAGGAAGTTCTTGCGCCTGCGATGCAATTGGCAGAAGGCTATCCCATCGAGGCTCAAACTGCAAATTCTATTGAGCGAAACAAGGAGATGATCAAAAAATGGCCCTACTCAAAATCGGTGATGCTTCCTCACTTGGGTGAAAAACGCGAAGCACCTGAGGCAGGAGAAATCTTTAAACAAACGGATCTCCTTGAGACATTAAAAAAATTAGTTGATGCAGAGCAACAAGCTTTGAAAAAAGGAAAGAGCCGCAAAGAAGCAATCTATGCCGCTTACGACAGGTTTTATAAGGGAGACATTGCCAAAGAGATTGTAAGAGGAAATAATGAGCAAGGAGGTTTGTTCACCGAACCCGATCTCGCCAATTGGAAAGTAAAAATTGAAGAACCACTCTCAGTGAACTACAAAGGCATCGAGGTCTATAAGCTTCAGCAATGGACACAAGGCCCAATGATGTTGCAAGCTCTCAACATGCTTGAAAACATCGATTTGAAGTCGATGGGATTTAACTCAGCGAAATACATTCACACCTTGTACCAGGTAATGAACCTCACTTTTGCCGACAGAGATTTTTATTATGGAGATCCTGCATTTGCCGTTGATCAACCGATGAAGGGGTTGCTTTCAAAAGATTATGCCAAAGAACGAGTGAAGGGAATTAATTGGGAACGAAACGATGCCAAAGCTGCTCCGGGAGATCCTTATCCATTCGAAGGGAAGATAAATCCGTATCAAGGTTTTCTTAAGGAATGGAATCATGCCTTAAACTGGGATGTTCCTACGCCACTGGATGAAAATTATTTAAGCAAAGTGTGGGCAGGCACTACTTCTGTTGAAGCTGCTGACAAGGAAGGTTGGGTAGTTTCAATTACACCGAGCGGTGGATGGATTCCTGCATGTATTGCCGGTAAAACCGGAGTGGGGATGAGTCAGCGGATGCAAAGCTTCGTGTGCGATCCGAAATTAAATCCATTCAATGTTGTTGCTCCAGGCAAACGTCCTCGAGTTACACTTACGCCAACGCTTGCACTTAAAGATGGTAAACCGTTTTTGTCATTCGCAGTGCAAGGTGGAGATACACAAGATCAAAATCTACTTCGCAGTGCAAGGTGGAGATACACAAGATCAAAATCTACTTCAGTTCTTTTTGGATATGGTTGAGTTCGGCATGACCGTGCAAGAAGCAACTGAAGCGCCTAACATTAACACGTATCAGTTTTATCTTTCATTGGGTGAAGGTGAAGACGGTCAAGACAGAAAACCAAAACCGGGATATCTCTTGATTCACGAAAGCACACCTCCTTATGTTCAAAAGGAGTTACTGAAAATGGGTTATCGGCTGAGTATAGATGATCGCACCTCGGGTCCAATCAACGCGATTTATTTTGATTCAAAGCACGGAAGCTTCTGGGGAGGATCCAGTAACCATGGCGAAGATTATGGGATCGGATGGTAGCCCATTAATTATTAACTTTACCTGGTGCCTACGGTTCTGTTCCTAAACGGATTTCGCTTTTTCTTTTTCTCAGCAGATGGCAAAGAGCCAATTCATGTTCATGTAAAGAAGGGCGATGGTGATGGAAAAATTTGGTTGGAGCCTGAGCTGAAAGTGGCCTACTTGCTTGATTTTACTTCACAAGAAGAGAAACAAATAATGAAGATTGCTGAGGAGAATAGAGATTTTATAATTAATAAGTGGAATGAATACTTCAAATAACCAACGTTGGGATTTTGATCCGATAGATAAAATGATTTTTGAGGAAGGCATAAGAATTACCTCTGTTTTTTTTCACAAAGAACTGGATGTAATGCTGATATTGTTGAGTAACCGAAAAATTATAGAGCGCAGGATCAGCGTAACCAATACCTTAGCTAAAGCAACAGAACAACAGCTCCAAAATTACAAGATCAGCAGAACTGGAATTCACTGGACTGAGCTGGATGAAGACTTAAGCCTCAGGGGCTTCTTGAAAGAAGAAATGATTAACGCAATTCAGTCGCCCCAGACTTTATAATAATGTCTTATTTCCCTCGAAGCTTTTTATAAATCCAGGTTGCAAGACCTAATACAGAAGTGAAAATCAAAAGCCCTCCTATAAACCATGGGAAGGTCATTTGACTGTGGGCAACTACTAATAACACAATGGCCACCAAGAAAAGCGTGGCCACTTCATTCCACATCCTTAGTTGTGAGGAGGTGAACGTGAACACACCTCTCTTTTGCTGATTATAAATAACGTGCAGCGAGAGATGATATACTAAAAGCCCAAAGACAAGAAAGAGTTTAATCGCCAACCAGCCTGGAATACTTCCCAAAAGAACGGTTAGCCATGTTCCAAGAATCAGAGTGAGGATGCAGGATGGCCACGTGATTCCCATCCATAGGCGCCTGATCATTATCGAAAATTGATTTTGCAAAATAATTCGCTCTGCTTCGGGTTTGTCCTGGGCTTCGCGATTATAGATAAAAAGCCGAACGACATAAAACAGTCCGGCAAACCAAGTGACAATGAAAATGATGTGAAGGGCTTTTACGTATAAGTACATTCCTTGGTCTTGATCGGGTCGCTGAGCTAAGCGAAATTAGTAAGCACGTTCAACGGAGCCCGAACCGTAAACTTTTTTAGTCACTTCCTTAGTATTGCCTTTGTGTTTAACGGTTCCATTTCCAAGAACAAGTGCTTCAAGGTTGTTGGTTGCGCTGAGTTCGCAACTGCCGGATCCGCTCACTTTCACTTTAGCGTTTTCAAGCTCACAGGGAAAAGAATTTAAACTTCCGCTGCCGCTGAGGTTGATGTCATTCATCGTAGCATAGCCTTTCAGCGCTACGTTGCCAGAGCCGCTCACTTCAGTTTTTAAATTATTGCCTTTGATGTCAAGATCTATGCTTCCGCTTCCCGAAACGGAGAGATTAAGGTTATCGGAAGCGATGGAATTTTCGGAAATGATTTTTCCTCCGCCATTTATCTGCAAGTCGCTGATGTTTTTCATGCTCACCATCACTTTCATCACGGGTCGTAGTTTTATATCATCGATTTTTGACCATAGACTTTTGTTTGGGTTGTCTGGTTTGCGTTCGACATTGATCATAAGCACACCATTTTCAACAAAGATTTTTGTAAGGGCAAAAATATCCGGGTCGGCTTCAACATTAACTTCTTGTTTGTTGGTCTGTTTTAAATAGACCGTATAATTCGAATTCACATAAATGCTTTTGAAATCCGCCAGTTCAAGAGTTTTTTTGGTTGGCTGGGCCAGCGCTATGGAAGCGGCAGATAAAAGCAACAGGGAAAGGATGATTAAGACAAGGATAAGGTTTAGTTTTCTCATTCTGTAATTATTTGAACGACAGAAAATTGGGGTGTTTATCCAATAAAATAAGTTAACATTCGCCAGAATTGCAACCCTTACGCCCAAATGTTAAAAACGAAGCCGAACTATTTTCTCGGTTGGCGGAATATCAGCCGAAAGACCACCATGAAAACAACGAGGCCGATGCATAGCATTAAAAGAACTCCAGGGGTGACTAATTCTACTCCGTGCATATCAAAATCTTATTCGAGCCTGAAATTTAACATCATTTCGCGTATCGCCCGAAATTGTTTCTCCGCCTGACCCAACGGTAGCAGTGTTGGTATACCGGGTTTGCCCCCATCTTAGCCAAATGTCAGCTCGTTTGGTAAGCCGATATTGGAGCAATAAATATTGACGGACTCCTTTTCCATAATAAGCAGGGAAAGAAAATGCAAGCCAGGCATCCCTTTCATAAGCATAAAGTCTGTTGTCGTAATCATCCGTATCAAATAAGGCATATCGACCTGTAATTGAAAATCGGCCCATTTCATAAGTAACATCTTGAAGCAACACGTTTCCATACGTGATTTTTCCCTGCAGCGAATAAGAACTGAACTGAGCGCGAGAGCGAAAACTCAATCGGGCATTGGCAGAGTAATCGCAGTTGATCCAATAATTTTGTTTTGTTCCATTGGCTGTTAAATACAAGTTAGTGTCAGTGGTTGTATTTCGCTGTTTGGATTCTTGCCTTGCTTGCAGAAAAATGTAAACTGTTTTCGATGGACGATAATTGAAACGCATTAACCATTCGCTTCCATCTGACGGAGAGTAGCTTCTATACTTCAACCATGGAAAGGAGAACATGTCAAAATAACCCGCGATCGAATATTTTTTACTGAATGAATACTTCCATCCCCAATACATCCCTGATTCATTTTGCGGAATAGAGTTCTCAGCTATGGCGTTGCTGTAAAAGCTGTAAAAATTTTTATCGAATCTTCGGTAAACCAAAGAGACATCCAATTTCGGAGTTAGGCTGCCTAGAATCCCAGCTAGCAGTGCGCGACCATTGTTAATTGTTTGAGTGAACTCGCTGAAGAAGGCAAAGTTGCTGAAGTTATAATTCAAGTAGGCTCCTGCATTGGCATTAGCATTTCCCCGGAAGGCGAATTGATTGTAAATCGAAGGGTTTCTTTGAAAGGGGATGCTGAATTGGGTCTGATGAAAAATAAGCCCTGCGTCAAGCGAGTGATTTTTAAATTGAAGTACACTCGCGTAGTT
>WNFL01017917.1_pt2 | contig 11220 bp, 7 predicted proteins | sample 5400361 | NCBI WGS metagenome assembly WNFL01 (sample SAMN13153351, study PRJNA577476) | soil metagenome | isolation source: 40 cm soil on Douglas fir-dominated hillslope | place: USA:California | collected 2013-09-17 | reverse complement strand
CGTCTTGTAAAGGCGAACCGCCCAAAGCCACTTATCGATTCGAACCTGCACCACCAGCTGCATTCCAACCTAAAACGGACTTTCCGGCTCCGGCGGTGCTTCGGGTCTGATATCTTCGTGCGGTGGCTCGGGTGTCTGGTGCTCGGGCGCGTGAGTCGGTCCCGCATTCCTTTCGGGAGATCGAGGACGCTCGCGCTGACGCTGGGATGATTGGAAGCGATGGTCCCGTTGCGGATGTCGCTGCCGAGTGTCCTGGCCGGAGTGCGATTGTTGCTGACGGGGAATGTTGTCGCGCGTCCTGTTTAATTGCCGAATGGCTGCGCGGAGAGATTCGATCTCGTGTTCGTCCGCTGATTTTTGCACCTCCGCTTCTTCGAGAGTCTCCACAGCTTTTTCCATTTCCAGGAGCAACAATTGGAGGTCCTTGTTGATCCGTTGGATCTGCTCGGTTGCTTCGCGAATGGCCGGGGTGGCGTCGGTTCGAGTGAAGTGTTGTGGCATAGCTCGAGAGTCCCTAGCAGGCTCACTGGCTGGCGCCGCTTCAAGTGGTTCGACCGAGCTGCTTTCCGGTCCGCGTGATTCGAACGGCGCGTCAGACGGCTCGGTTGCCGATTCAGGCGGCGATTTTGCCGCACTTGCTTGAGTGGCGGACTCGCTTCTCGGCCGGCGCTGCGGCCTAAAACCCCTTCGACGGCGCGATGAGCTGGAGCGGTGCTGGGGTTTGCCCGTGCCGGAAGGAGCTGGCTGTTCCTCTGGACTCATCTATGCAACCAACATGCCCGTGCGCTTTTCAAATGCAATGGCAAACTCATTTCCGAATCGTCGATCCGATCCGGGCGGCAAGGTTCTTTGGATTACTGGGAGTTTTTGGCCCAGTGACAGGACGCGAGCCTACTTTGCGGCTGCTGGAACTGCGTTGGTCGCGCTGGCAGCAGTTTTCGCGGAAGTCATCAACAGGATCCAGTCGCCTTCTGCGGGCGTAGGGAATTGGCACGTGCTCGCAGTTACCACCGCCACGGCTGGACTTTTTTCGCCTGTCCTGGGACTCACCCACGTGATGTTCGGCGAAGGCGGCAACGCGTCCAACTTGATTTCAATCGTGCGATCTTCCGGGATGTAAACGACCATGACATCCTTTTTGTCGGTCCGTGCGGCGGCTACGTAGCGGGCCGGGTTGGCTGTGCCCGGCTGGTTTACCACGAACATGGGGGTCGGGCGCAATTTCCCGAAATCAAGCGACATAAAGAAGTCGTAGAGATTCTTCATCTGCTCGGCTCCTGGCATGAGAAGCGCCTTTTGCCATGGCATCGGCGTGCCGGTCGTGGGATGGTCCAGAGGTGGTTTCTTCCCGTCGTCCCATCCCCAGACGCCGTGACCTCCGTAGGCAACGCCGGCCGTCGGGCTGTTCAGCAAAGTCCAATACATGGCTCGTCGCATCACTTCCGGGCTAATCGGCTTTTTGGATTGATAAGCCAGATGATTTTCGTAGGGGGCTTCGAGATTGATAAAGGGCCGATGAGGCATGCGCATCCAATCCACCGTTAAAGGCCCTTCAGTCATCCAACGCAGCGTTTGATCGTCGTCACCATGCCCGCTCTGGTAGCCAACCACGTCATACCATTTCTCATCCTTGAAATCGTCCCAGATCCATTGCATCCCGCCCGGGTGCATTGTCACCGGGGCATGCGGTATGTCTCCAAAAACGGCACGCCCGATTCGCTTCCAGCGTTCGGATTGTTTGCCCCGGTAGTCGCTATCTCCCGCCAAAATCCACATTACCGGCTGGGCGCCCCAGCGACCAACCATGTAGCGCGCCAGAAGTATGGCCTGATCTTCCGGCAGTGAAACGCCTGGATTTATTTTCGGATTGGAGCCTTGGCCAAAGGCCCAGAGCATCACAGGTACGTTGAGCAAGCCTGCTTCGGTCAAGGCGTCGAGTTTTTGGTCGAGTGCCTGGAAGAATAGAGGATTAAGCTCAATTCGATTAGTCGGCCCTTTGTAGGCCAGTCGGTGCTCACGATCTCCATTGGGCGAGGCTCGCCAATGCGTGACGGCGAATTGCACAGCCGTGAATTTTTGGCGGGTGCGTTCCTTTACGTAGGTTTGCCAGTCTGCGGGCGTCGAGAGCAGGGCGCCATTCCAGGTTGTGTCGCCCAGATAAAAAAAAGGGGTGCCGTCTTGGTGCGCGAGGGATCGCTCATCATCCGAGACCCGAATGGGTCCGTGCTGCGCAAAGCGACTCTTGCCGACCGGGGCCACGCAGTTGAACTCACCCGATTGTTCGTGCAATCCCTTGTTCCTCGCATCCGAACAAATCGTTTTGTAGGTCCAGCGTCCGGTTTCATCCGGCATGAAGCGGACGCGCCATATTTTGGCGCCGTCCCAGAAACCGTAGACCTTGCGTGGCTCGCCTTTGGGCGAAGTAAATACCGCGGTGAGTTGCGCTTCCTGCGGAGGATTGCCGTAGTTAGCGGAGCTGTCGAATCGGGCTTCGAACCGCTGCCATTTTGGGACATCTGCAGCGGCCAGCGATACGCTTGCCGCCGTAAAAGACAGATAAACCGCTGCAAGAGCAATCAGCAATTCGCCTGAGAATTTGGTGGACCTCGCCATCTTTGACACAAACATAGGATCAATTTAGCTGGGGCGCATATGACAATAAAAGCCGCTCCCTGTCAAATCCGTGCCATGCCCGGCAGCGCGTACCCTGGCAGCGGGCAAGCGCCGAATCAAATTGTCTTTGGGAGCGAACATTCGCGATAGTCCGGTCATGAGTCTGTGCCTTGGCTCGTTCTGGCTTCGTCTCCTGTGCTGCCTCTCGGTTCTTTGCCTGTCGGCTAATGGTGCGTGCGGCTCAGCGACGGGCCGTCAGGCCATAGCCGCGACGGTCCATCCTTTGGCCACAGACGCAGCTCTCTCCATGATGAAGCGTGGCGGCAACGCCATTGACGGCGCGGTATCCGCCGCGCTGACCCTCGGGGTAGTTGACGGTCACAACTCCGGTATTGGGGGAGGCTGTTTTCTGCTGATTAGACTCGCCGATGGCTCAATCGTGGCTATCGACGGGCGCGAGACGGCGCCGGGGAAGGCGCAACGCGATATGTTTGTGCGGGGCGGAAAAGCCGACCCGAACCTTAGCCAGACCGGCGCTCTGGCGTCGGGCGTACCGGGCGCATTGGCGGCCTACGATTATGCCTTGCGACGTTACGGAAGGATTGCCTTGCAGAATCATTTGCTGGAGGCTGCGCGCCTCGCGGAAGCGGGGTTCAAATTGGACGCCTCGTACGCGCATCGTCTGGCGGAAACTGCCAGGGAACTGAAGCAGTTTGATGAGGGGCGTCGGATCCTTCTGCAGTCAGACGGCTCACCTTATCGAGAGGGCCAGCTGCTCAAGCAGCCTGATCTCGCGAACACGTATCGACAAATAGCGGAGCGGGGGATTGATTGGTTCTATCGCGGCGCCTTCGCCAGGCAGACCGACCAATGGATGAGCCGAAACGGAGGGTTGCTCAACACCGCTGACTTTGCCGGATATCAGGCAAAGCCGCGCGATGCGGTGACGAATATATATCGCGGTTACTTGATTATCGGCTTTCCGCCGCCCAGTTCAGGCGGCGTCCATGTCGCGCAAATCCTGAACATTCTTGAGCACTTCGATCTGCAAAAAATGGGGCCGAATTCGGCGGATCTGGTGCATGTGGTGACCGAAGCGATGAAAATTGCGTTTGCCGACAGGGCCTTCTGGCTCGGAGACGCCGACTTTGTTGCGGTACCCCGCGGCCTCGTTTCCAAAGAATATGCCGCGCGTCTGGCCGCCCGCATCCGGATGGATCGCGCTATCCAGGTGGACTCGCATGACAGCCCCCAGGACGCCGCCGGGAATATTTTCGGCAAACACACGACACATTTCTGCACAGCCGACGGGGAAGGAAATTGGGTGGCGTGTACCGCAACGATCAACACTTCATTTGGCTCCAAAGTCGTGATCCCTGGAACTGGTGTAATTCTGAACAACCAGATGGATGATTTTGCGATACAGCCAGGGGTCGCCAACTTCTTCGGGTTGGTGGGCGCCGAAGCGAATTCGGTCGGTCCGGGCAAGCGGCCTCTCTCGAGTATGAGTCCGACGATTGTGCTTAAAGAGGGCAAGCCGCTATTCTCAGTTGGGGCGGCAGGCGGTCCGACCATTATCAGTCAAACCGTGCTCGCCGTCATCAATTTCATTGATTTCGGAATGCCGCTGGACCGGGCTTTGGCCCAACCGCGTTTTCATCATCAATGGCTGCCGGACGAATTGAAGATCGAACGGAAAATCGGGAACGAGGTGCTGGCGGAGCTGAGGCGGCGCGGACACCGTGTCGTGCCCGTGAATGTTTTTGGCGCGGCGCAAGCTATTAGCTTCGATCCCGCAAAGCGTTCACTTAGTGGACTGGCCGACCCTCGTCTGGCGGGCAAGGCGGCCGGATTCTGACGATGCACGATTTACTCTGAATGCGGGTTTACGCGATCAAAACTCCTGCTGCTTCGCCATTGATTATCGGGGGCCACTTTTTTCTACCGTGATTATGGACTTCTGCTGTCCGCTTGCTTGATACTACGGCGCGCTGCTCGCATGTAGACGACATAAGTCGAGTTGAGCATCCGTGGCAAAGAACGTGCTCCCCCGGAGCCGTGGAAACTTCCCAACCGCGCCATCATTTATTGGAGGATGCCGGGCAAAGAAATGAGCCATCGTACCCTCAAGGAGCAAGGCTTTCCGACAGGATCTATTGTTGGTCGATCGGACTCATCTCGGTTCTTCTCTGGGCGCATACGATCGGGTTTCAGTTTGTCTGGGACGACGAGCCGTTCATTCAGGAGCTTCAAAGCATCCGGTCCCTGAAGAATGTGCCGCAAATGTTTTATTCCCTGGACGCCCAGTCATCGATGCCGGAAGGCTTCGTTCTATTTCGGCCGTTACGCACCCTGCACTATGCGCTTCTTTATTCCATTGCGGGAGGTCCGCGGCCATGGATCTACCACCTGGCAAACGTTCTTTGGCATAGCGCCGCCGCCGTCCTTTTCTTTTCGGTTCTGAACCGGCTTTTTAGGGGGCAGACCGCCGCGGACCCGGCACGAGCCCAGTGGATGGCCGCGCTTATCGCAATTGGATTTGCTGTCCNNNNAATCGCTTGATGACATTATGGCGACGGCGTTCACGCTGGCCGCGACCTGGGCAATCCTTAAGTGGGATGGGAGCAACAACCAATGCGGATGGGCCTTGTTCTACTTCGTGCTGGCAATTTATTCGAAGGAATCGGCGGTCCCGTTCGCGATGGTCGCGTTTGTGTTGTTTTGGCAGATTCACGGGTTGTTTCTTCGTGAAAGCGTCCGCCGGACGGTGCCGTTCATGATCGCGGCTATCGTCTTTGTCATTCATCGGCATCTGGTCATCGGCAGGACAACTCAGACGGCGCCCCTTTCCGGAACCTACGGCCAAACTCTACTCGATATGCTGCCGGTGATACCCAAATACCTTCGGTTGCTCTGTGGCGTGCCGCCATTTTTCATCGATTACAGTTACATGACCGGCCACTATGCAGTGTTGTCTTTGCCAGTTCTCGCCGGCCTGACAATCTTGGCAGCCCTGATTGGACTGACAATCTGGAGTTGGAAGCGACAGGACTGTCGCCTTCTGAGCTTTGGGTTCTTATGGGTGGGATTGTTTCTTCTGCCCGTCTCGAACTTGCTCCCAATGATGCAATATATGGCGGAAAGATTCCTCTATTTGCCGCTGATTGGCTGGCTCATCGCGCTCGGCGCCGTCTTGATGAAGTGGCCAAGGCGATTCCTCGCTGCGGGTGCGTCAGCCGCTCTATCGCCGCCAGAAGAGAACGATCCGAAGGTGCGGACTCCAATCGAGACGTGGAGGCTGAGTTTGATCGCGGCCATCGTTGTGGTTGTGGTTTGGGCGTCGCTGGCGTGGCAGCGCTCGTTCATTTGGCAGGACGAGCTTACGCTCTTCGTGCAAAGCAGCCAGCAAGGACCGAAGACATTGCGTGTGGAGCAAAACGCGGTGGCGGGAATTTTTCACCTGCCCCAGGTGCGTGAATTATTCGTCCTGGACAAGTCGGCTCACAAATTGCGAACAGTCGGGGCAATTTCACCAAAGAAAGCCGAGCAAGCCCTCCACACGTTGCTCGAAGGCCGGCGATTATTCCCCGAAGACGAGAACATTGCAGGCGCCATGGGGATTAGCTACTCCGTCCTGGGGCAGACCAACCAGGCCGTTGAATGCTTTGAAGTCGCCGTCCGCCGCCGGTCCGAAGACCCAGGTTTCTGGAGCAATCTCGCGATCGCCTGCCTGGACGCGGGCCGCACATCCAGGGCAGGCGAAGCCCTGGACAAGGCGCTCGCGCTTGATCCCCAGAATATCGATGCGTTGCGCTCGGCTTCGCGCCTGTATTGGCAAACGGAAGATTTTCCCGCCGCCCTGGCAGCTCTGAGGAAGTTGCAGGAGCGGGAGCCGAAAAACCAGGACCACGCTTTCTGGATCCGAACCATCGAACAGAAACTCGCCGGCTCTCCGCCCCCAAAGTGACGAGGAGGTTGACGTAGGTTTGGCTTGCGCGGAGTCACTCCGTTAAGGACTCTGCTCATTCTTTTATGGCAAAGAAAGCGCTCATCACCGGGATCACCGGCCAGGACGGCTCCTACCTGGCCGAACTGCTTCTTTCCAAAGGCTACGAAGTCCACGGTATCATTCGGCGCGCCAGCACCTTCAACACCGGACGGCTCGACCACATCTATTCGGACCCGCACGTGAGCAAGACGATGCTCAAATTGCATTATGGCGATCTGAGCGACGCCAGCGCCATGGCCCGGCTGATCGGCAAGGTGGCGCCGGAGGAAATCTACAACCTGGCCGCGCAGAGTCACGTGCGCGTGAGTTTCGACGGCCCGGAATACACAACCGACATCACGGGGACCGGCACGGTAAGATTGCTCGAAGCGATCCGCGAAACGGGGATCACGCCGCGGTTTTACCAGGCTTCATCCAGTGAGATGTTCGGAAAGGTCCAGGAGGTGCCGCAGACAGAAAAGACGCCGTTTTATCCGCGAAGTCCCTACGGGTGCGCCAAAGTCTACTCCTATTGGATCACCGTGAATTACCGGGAGTCGTACGGGCTGCATGCGAGCAATGGAATTCTGTTCAACCATGAATCGCCGAGGCGCGGTGAGACGTTTGTCACGCGGAAAATCACGCGTGCGGTGGCCCACATTTTGTCCGGTCTGCAGGACAAACTCTTTCTCGGCAATCTGGACGCGAAGCGCGATTGGGGTTACGCAAAAGAGTTCGTCGAAGCGATGTGGCTGATCGTGCAGCAGGAAAAGCCCGATGATTACGTCATTTCCACCAACGAAACCCATAGCGTTCGCGAGTTTCTGGAGGTGGCCTTCAGCCACGTGGGCCTGGATTGGAGAAAGTACGTCGAAATCGACCCGAAGTACTATCGACCCGCGGAAGTAGACCTGCTCATCGGCGATTTTTCCAAAGCGAAAAAGCAGCTGGGTTGGGCGCCCAAAACCAAGTTTGCTGAACTGGTCAAGCTGATGGTCGATGCCGATGTGAAACTGCTCAAAGACCATCGGGAAGGCAGGATCAAGGTGGCTGGCTGACATAATCCTGTTGACGGCGGATGGCACAAAGCAGGGCTTTTTGGCTGGTAAATCATCAGGGAATCCGATATTGGATAGCGCGATGCTACCAAAAGATGCTGCGCGCCCAGCAGTGAATTCCGTGCAGAGGAGACTCTGCAGGGGTTTGCGCGGCCTGATCTGATTCTTAATGGAGATGCTTGAATCGAAGCCCAATCCGCGCCCTGTTGACACCGCCGCCCGCCGGCTTGCGGAGATAGCCGATTCAGGGCCGGACGCGGCTTTGGATGAGTTGACAAAGCTGGCCAGCCAGGTTTGTGGCACTCCCATGGCTTTTGTCTCGTTCCTCGACGGACAACGGCAATGGTTCAAGTCAAGCATCGGGCTGGATATCAAGGAAGCGCCGCGGGAGAATTCGTTTTGTTCACACACGGTTTCGCAAAAGGGGGTCTTCGTGGTTGAAGATGCGGCGAGTGATTCTCGCTTTAAGCGCAACCTGCTGGTGACCTCCAGCTCGAAGGTCCGATTTTATGCCGGTGTTCCGCTGCTGATCTCCGAGGGCACGAACACGGGAACTCTCTCGGTGCTGGACCGAGCGCCGCGCCATCTTGATCCCAACCAGCTCCAACTCCTGCAGGTGCTGGCCCGGCAAATCTCCGCCGAAATCGAGTTGCGCCGCAAATCCGGCGAACTGAGCGGCGCAGTACAGGAGCTGAATCAGACCGCCATTCGCCTGCGCGATTCCGAAGCGTTTTACTCGACCCTGGTGGAAACTTTGCCGCAAAATATTTTGCGCAAAGATTCGCAGGGACGGTTTACCTTCGCGAACCGGCGCTTCTGCAGCTTCATCGGCAAACCGCTGGCAGAAATTCTTGGGCAAACCGATTTCGATCTCTTCCCGGTCGAATTGGCCTCCAAATATCACGCGGACGATGTGCGTGTGATGGAGACGTTGGAAAATCTGGACATTACCGAGGAACACCAGACGCCGGCCGGTGAAAAGTTTTTTGTTCACGTGGTCAAGACGCCGCTCTATGACGCTCTGGGCCGTGTGGTGGGGGTGCAAGGGATCTTTTGGGATGTGACTCAACGGCAATTGACCGAGGAGGCCCTCGCTTACGAGCGGGATCTTCTCCGCGCACTTCTGGAAAACATCCCCGATCGAATTTATTTCAAGGATGTGAACTCCCGTTTCCTGCGGTGCAGCGCCTCCATGATTCACCGGCTCGGTTTGTCCAATGCGTCCGAGGTGATTGGGAAAACCGATTTTGATTTTCATCCGAGGGAGCTGGCTCGGGAGTTTTTTGAGGACGAAAAGCGGATCATCGTGACCGGCCAGCCGCTGATTAACAAGCTGGAACGCCAGTTCAGTTGGCAGGGAGCTGAAGTCTGGGCCTCGGTAACGAAAGTTCCGATTTACAGCAAGTCGGGCGCGATCTCCGGCATCATCGGCATTTCGCGGGACGTTACGCAACTCAAGCAAGCGGAGCTTGCTTTGAAACAGGCGCGCGACGCAGCCCTGGAGTCAGCGCGCGTCAAGTCCGAATTCCTGGCCAACATGAGCCACGAGATTCGCACGCCCATGAACGCGATCACCGGCATGACCGGCTTGCTTTTGGACACTCGGCTTAACCAGGAGCAGCGCGATTACGCCGAGACGATTCGCTCCAGCACGGACGCTTTGCTGTCGGTGATCAATGACGTCCTGGATTTTTCCAAGATGGAGGCGGGGAAGCTTACGTTCGAGGTGATTGATTTCGAGTTGCGCGAGTGTGTCGAAGGCACGGTCGAAATGCTGGCTGAAGGCGCGCAGAAAAAGGACCTCGAGCTCGCTTGTTGGATTGATCCGGATGTGCCGAACCTGGTGCGCAGTGATCCGGGCCGAATTCGGCAGGTGCTGGCCAATTTGTTGAGCAACGCGATCAAGTTTACCGAGCGGGGCGAGGTGCTGGTGCGCGTGACCAAAATGTCGGATTTCGGGACATCGGCAGATGTCAAAATTGCCGTGCAAGATACAGGTGTGGGCATCGCTCAGGATGCGCTTTCGGTAATTTTCGACGCCTTTACCCAGGCCGACGGATCAACCACGCGGAAGTTTGGCGGCTCAGGACTTGGGCTGACGATTTCGCGCCAGCTTGTGCGCATGATGAATGGGGAGATTGGTGTCGAGAGTGTTCCGGGTCAGGGATCGACCTTTTGGTTCAAGCTGCCGTTTCAAAAACAGGCCCTTTGCGGCAATGTCCAAACGATTCCGGACTTCCCCCAGTTGGCTTCACGGCGAGTTTTGGTCGTCGATGACACGCCAACCTACCGCAACATCCTGCACGAACAATTGAACCGGCTGAAAATGGTCGATTTCTATGCCGGCAGCGGAACGGAAGCCATGAACCTGCTGCGCGGCCATGCCGCGGCGGGCACGCCTTTCGACCTCACCATCATCGACACTGAGATACCCGATACCGATGGCCTTACTCTTGCCCAATCGATCCAGGGGTATCCTGAGCTCAACAGTTTGCGGGTGATTATGCTGACGGGTTTGCATCGTCGCCTGAGCACGACCGTCCTGCAAACCACGGGCATTGCGGCCTGCCTGGTCAAGCCGGTTCGCCAGTCAAGATTGTTCGATACGCTGGTGGACGTTCTGGCTCCGGAATCCTCGCCTCGCAACGCGGCGGACGAACGTGCCTCGAGCGCTCCGCGCTCCGGCCTGGCATTCACAGAAATCAAAGATGTGCGGGTGCTGATCGCTGAAGACAATGCGGTCAATCAGCGCCTGGCTTTGCGGCAGCTCAAGAAGCTTGGCTATTACGCGGATGCGGTCTCCAATGGCAAGGAGGTGCTGGAGGCCCTTCGTCAGGTTCCTTATGACATTATCCTCATGGATTGCCAGATGCCCGAGATGGATGGATACGAGGTCAGCCGGGCCATCCGGCAGCAGCACTCTGTGTCACGGCCATACATCATCGCGCTCACAGCCAATGCGCTTCAGGGGGATCGCGAGCGCTGTTTGCAGGCGGGCATGAATGATTACCTGACCAAACCGCTGCAGATATCCGACCTTGAAAGCAGCCTCCAGCGTGCGTTGCTGCGTGTTCAACCGGTGGGCCGGCCACGGTCGGCGACGGCGCTGGCCGGGACGCTCGATCCGGCTATCCTGGCGAGCCTCCGCGAGTTGAGTTCACCACAAAGCCCCGATCCGTTGCACGAATTGATCGAGTTGTTTCTCAAGGATGCGCGTGTGCGATTGCAGAAACTGGCGCTGGCGTTGGAAGCCAAGGACTGGAGCGCGCTGGCCAGCACGGCGCACACTCTCAAAGGAAGCGCTAACAATCTGGGCGCCAGGCAATTGGCGTCCTTGCTCTCAAACCTCGAAAATTGCGCAAAAGCAGCCAACCACACCGATTCGGCAGATATTTTGCTAAGCGTGAGAAGTGAGTTCCAGGAAGTGGAAACCGCACTCCTCGCGGAATTGCAAAAATGATCAGCCGAACGGGTGATGGAAAGTTGTGGAAACCCGCAGCCACCGCTGCTTTCGCGCGTCCTTGTCATCTCGGACGATCTCCAGATCGTTGGTCGCCTAAA
>WNFL01314935.1_pt1 | contig 11221 bp, 14 predicted proteins | sample 5400361 | NCBI WGS metagenome assembly WNFL01 (sample SAMN13153351, study PRJNA577476) | soil metagenome | isolation source: 40 cm soil on Douglas fir-dominated hillslope | place: USA:California | collected 2013-09-17 | reverse complement strand
CTTCGACAAGCGCTCGAAATTCGTGCACTACGCGCCGCGCACGGCGGTTCTCAACAATCTCGAATACGATCACGCCGATATTTTTTCCGACCTCGCGGCGATCGAAACCCAGTTCCACCACCTCGTGCGCACCGTGCCGGGTGCGGGCCTGATTGTCAGCAATGGCGCCGACGCGAATCTCGAGCGCGTACTCGCGCGTGGCGCATGGACGCCGGTCGAGCGCTTCGCCGTCGCCGCCGGCTGGCAGGCGGGCGCGCAGTCGGCGGACGGGCGGTTCACCGTGAGCTTCAACGGCAAGCCGCAGGGCGAGGTGCAGTGGGACCTCCTGGGCGTGCACAATCAATTGAATGCGCTGGCGGCGCTCGTCGCGGCGCGCCACGCCGGTGTCGCGCCGGCGGTGGCGATCGAGGCGCTCGCCGCGTTCGAAAACGTGAAACGGCGGCTCGAGTTGCGCGGCACGGTCGACGGCATTTCGGTCTACGACGATTTCGCGCACCATCCGACCGCGATTCGGACGACGCTCGCAGGATTGCACGCGAAAACGTCGCAGCTCCCGCCTCCGGCGCGCATCCTCGCCGTGCTCGAACCGCGCTCCAACACGATGAAGCTGGGCGTCATGAAGGACGCGCTGGCGGGCAGCCTCGCCGATGCTGACCGCGTGTACTGTTACGGCGCGGGCCTGGGATGGGACCCGACCGCGGCGCTCGCGCCGCTCGCCGCCAGGGCCGAGATCCACCAGGACATCGCCACGCTCGTCTCGGCGATTGCGCGCGAAGCCAAAGCTGGGGACCATGTGCTGATCATGAGCAACGGCGGGTTCGGCGGCATCCACGACAAGCTTCTGCACCAACTGGGAAAAGGTCATGGCTGACACCCTGAACGATCTGGCGGTCGTCATCCGCTCGCGCTTTCCGCTGGTGCAGATCGAGACGCGCGAGGAAACGCGCATGATGAAGCTGCTCGAGCGCGTCGCCAACCTCGAGAACTGGCCGCTTTTCGTATGGACGGTCGCCGACGGCCTGAAGCGCGTGCCGCGCACCGACGTGATGACCCAGACTTACGAATTCCAGGATGCGCTGCGCCATATCGACAAGACGCCGCAGAACGGCGTGTACACGCTGATCGACGCGCAGCCGTACTTCGAAAATCCGGTCAACGTGCGGCTGGTCAAGGAAATCGCGCAGGAATATTACAAGACCGCGCGCACCCTGGTTTTCATCGGCGCCAAGCTCGACCTGCCGGACGACCTCTCGCGCATGAGCGCACGCTTCAATCTGCCGCTCCCGGACGTCGCGGAAGTCCGCGAGATTTTCCGCGAGGAGGCGCAACTCTGGCAGCGCACGGAAGGCCACGGCCCGTTGAAAGGCGATCAGCAGGCGGTCGACCTGATCGTGCAGTACCTGGCGGGCATGTGCGAGGAGGACGCGCGCCGCCTGATTCGCGAGGCGATCCGCATCGACGAGCAGATCAACTTCGACGACGTGCGGCGTATCCTCAAGTTCAAGCGCGATTCGCTGGGCCAGGGCGGCTTGCTTGAATTCGAGATGGACAGCGGCAACATGACCGATATCGGCGGCCTCGGCGGATTGAAGCGCTGGCTCGACCGGCGGCGCATCGCGTTCACCGGTGATGCCGCCAAGCTCGGCGTCGATCCGCCCAAGGGCGTGCTGCTGCTCGGCGTGCAGGGTGCGGGCAAGAGTCTCGCCGCCAAGGCGATCGCCGGCTCGTGGAACGTGCCGCTGATGCGGCTCGATTTCGCCGTGCTCTACAACAAGTTTCACGGCGAATCGGAACGCAATCTGCGCGAAGCGTTGAAGCAGGCGGAAGCGATGGCGCCGTGCGTGTTGTGGATAGATGAAATCGAAAAAGGCCTTGCGTCCGACGGTGGCGAAAGCGACGGCGGCGTGTCGCGCCGCATGCTGGGCACCGTTCTCACGTGGATGGCGGAGCGCACCGCGAAGGTGTTTCTCGTGGCCACCGCCAACGATGTCATGCAACTGCCGCCGGAACTGCTGCGCAAGGGGCGCATGGACGAGATATTTTTCGTCGACTTGCCGGATGCCGCGACGCGCGCGGACATTTTTCGCATACACCTCAAGAAGCGCAAGCTCGACCCCGCGAAATTCGACCTGTCGCAACTCGCGGCCGCCGCCGCCGGCTTCTCGGGGGCGGAGATCGAGCAGGCCATCGTGGCGTCGATTTACGAAGCGCTCGCCACCAAGCAGCCGCTCGCCACCCAGCACGTGCTCGGCGAAATCGGCCACACCCAACCGCTGTCGGTGGTGATGGCCGAAAAGGTCGGTACGCTGCGCCAGTGGGCGGCCGGCCGCACGGTGCGGGCTGATTAGTCGCGTCTCGTAGGCGCCGTCCCACGCGTTCAGACGTGAACGCATCTCGCGGCCCCTGGAGGGGGCGGCGTATAATTATTCGCCTGTCAATGCTTGGAATACCGCGGACGACTGACCACACCGCGGACGTATCCCCCTGAACCGCACAATGAACCCTACCCCTCACGCCGCCGCGCAGCTGGCGGAATTGGCATCGCATCTCGCCCAGCGCCAGCCGGCAATTCTGCAGGCATGGCGCGACGCGATCGAGCGCGACCCGCAACTGACGACCGCCTCGACGTTGCCGCGCAAGCAGTTGAACGACCATATCCCGCACGTGCTCGACGCGTTCGGGCGCGTACTGCGCGCGCGGGGCATAATCGATCATATCCAGGCCAGGCAGGAATCGTACGAAGATGCGGCGGCCCACGGTCTGCATCGCTGGCAACAGGGCTATCATCTGCGCGAAGTCGCGCGCGAGTGGGCGCACCTGCAATTGTGTCTGGCCGACGAATTGAGCAGCTACGTCGCGGCGCACGCCGACCTCGACCCCACCGTGATGCCGGCCGCCTATCGTGCGCTGGCTGCTGTGTGCGGCGAGGGCGTAAGCGACAGTACGGATCAATATTTCGAGATGCAGCAGGTCGAGGCGGCGGGTTATGTGCGCGACCTCGAGGAAGCGCTCGAACAGGTGCGTGAACTCGAGCGCCAGCGCGCGGATTTGTGGCGGGAAGCAGCACACGACTTGCGTGGCAAGGTTGGCGTGGTCGCCAACGCAACGACGGGATTGACGCTTGCGGACGTGCCGCAGCCCGTGCGCGACAACTTCCTGCGCCTGCTGCAAAAGAACGTATCGTCACTGCACTCCATGCTGGACGATGTGATGGGGCTGGCCCGTTTGCAGGCCGGCCACGAGCAGCGCGACATCAAGCCGATCGATGCGTCCGCGCTGATGGGCGAGCTGTGCGAGACCTTGCAACCTCTCGCCGAGGCGCGCGGATTGTTTCTGAAGCTCGATGGTCCGCCTGCATTTGCCGTAGAAGGTGATGCGGTCAAGCTGCAGCGCATCGCCCAGAACCTGCTGATCAATGCGTTCAAGTACACGGAACAGGGCGGCGTGACCGTAAGCTGGGGAGACAGCCGCGAAAACGATACAGAGCGGTGGATGCTGAGCGTCGAAGATACCGGCCCCGGATTTCATGCAGGTCCCGGTGCGCCGCTGGCGGGTGCCCTGGAAGACGCCACCGAGGAAGCGCGGCAGGTGGAAATTACCGGCGAAAGCGTCGCGCAGCGGGACGCCAACAAATTGGTGCGGCCGGTCGAGGCATCGGCGGACGCGCGTTCTATCCACCAGGAACGCGGCGAAGGCATCGGACTCGCCATCGTCAAGCGCTTGAGCGAATTGCTCGACGCGACGGTTGAAATGACTTCCGCACCCGCGCGCGGCACGCGGGTGCGGATTATCCTGCCCCGCCACTACTCGAGCACGCAACAAAAGCCCTGAGCGGGTTTTCGGGGTGCGGAACTAACCCACGCTTTCAGGCCCCAATTTGGGGTGCCTGCATGACCTTATTTTCTTCCATAGTCGCCGCGTCCGGACGCGTGGCGCGCACGGCGAGCCGTCTCGCGAAAGTGCGCGAACTCGCGGAATGTCTGCGCCCGCTCGAAACAGACGAGGTGCAACCCGCGATCGCGTTCCTGAGCGGTGAGACGCGGCAGGGCAAGCTCGGCGTGAGTTACGCGGCATTGCGTGTCGCGAGCGCCAGCGCCCACGTTGACAGTCCGGTTCTTACGATAACCGACGTCGACGCAACGTTCGCCGAGCTCGCCGCAATTTCCGGTGCGGGCGCCAATGGGCGGAGAACGCAACGGCTCGAAGCGTTATTGGCCCGCGCGACGCCCGAAGAACAGGATTTCATTGCACGCCTGATCGTTGGCGAGTTGCGGCAGGGCGCGCTGCAGGCGCTGGTACTCGAGGCGGTCGCGGCTGCCGCCGGCGTCGCCCTCGCGCAAGTCCGCAAAGCCGCGATGTCCGCCGGCGACCTTCCCGTGGTCGCGCAGGCGTTGCTGCACGAAGGCGCCGCCGCGCTCGCGAGCTTTTCGATCAAGCTGATGCAGCCCGTCTTGCCTATGCTCTCGCAATCGGCCGAGGACACCGCGGCGGCTTTGCGGATGCTGGGCACTGCCGCGTTCGAATGGAAAATCGACGGCGCGCGCGTGCAGGTCCACAAGCAGGGCGACGAGGTGCGCGTCTACACGCGAAATCTCAACGACGTCACGCCGCGCGTGCCGGAAATCGTCGGCGCGGTGCGCGCCGTTGCGCGCCGCAACCTGATCCTGGACGGCGAGGCGATCGCATTGCGGCCCGATGGCACGCCGCAGCCATTCCAGCTCACGATGCAGCGGTTCGGCCGCAAGCTTGACGTCGCGGCGAAGCAGCGCGAATTGCCGTTGTCGGTCTTCTTTTTCGATTGCCTCATGTGCGACGACGACCTGCTCGCCGAGCGTCCCGCGAGCGATCGTTTTGACGCGCTCGCAGGCGCGCTTGATTCGAGCCTGATCATTCCGCGCATCGTCACCGGCGAACCCGCCGAGGCGGCGGGATTTTTCGAGCAGGCGCTCGCGCGCGGCCACGAAGGCGTGATGGCGAAGTCGCTCACCGCACCGTATGAAGCCGGCCGTCGCGGCGCGGGCTGGATCAAGGTCAAGCGCGCGAACACACTCGATCTCGTCGTGCTTGCCGCGGAATGGGGCAGCGGCCGGCGCCGCGGCTGGCTATCTAATCTCCACTTGGGGGCGCGCGACGAGGCGAACGGTGGATTCGTCATGCTCGGCAAAACGTTCAAAGGGCTCACCGACCAGGTACTCGAATGGCAGACGCGGCAATTCCTGGGGCTCGAAACCGGACGCGACGGCGTAACCGTCTACGTGCGTCCCGCGCTGGTCGTCGAGATCGCCTTCAACGAAGTGCAGGCGAGCCCGCGTTATCCGGGCGGCCTCGCGCTGCGCTTCGCGCGCGTCAAGGGCTATCGTCCCGACAAGCGGCCGGAGGAGGCCGACACCATCGAGACGGTGCGCGCGCTATACGCCGCGCAGGTGCATGCGGGCGGTACGCGCGTGTAAAACGGATCAGGCTTCGACCAGGCCCTTGAAGCCGCCGAATATCATGCGCTTGGCGTCGAAGGGCAGCGATTTCAGATCCATCATTTTCGCGAGCCGCGGGTCTTTCATGACCTTCTTCATCACGCGGTCGCGCTGCCCGCGAGATTGGTACACGATGTACGCGAACACCACGGTTTCGCCCGGCTTCAGCTTGACGCTGCGCGGGAACGACGTGCGCTTGCCGACCTTCACGTCGTCGGCCACGCATTCGACATATTCGAGCGCGCCGTGCTCGCGCCAGACTTTGCTCGCCGTGCGCGCCATGCTGCGGTAGGCGGCCAGCTTTTTCTTCGGCACCGGAACGATAAATCCATCAAAGTAATGCATGAGTAGCTCCTCGGGTTAGGGGGAAGGATCAAGCCTGCGCGCGTTCAAGCGCGGCAATGTCGATTTTGGTCATCTGCATCATGGCCTCCATCGCTTTCTTGGACTTTACAGGATCCGGATTGTTCAGCGCTTCGCCCAGCGCCGTGGGAATGATCTGCCACGACAGGCCGAACTTGTCCTTAAGCCAGCCGCAGCGGCTTTTCTCGCCGCCGGCGGAAAGTTTTTCCCACAACTCGTCGACTTCGGCCTGCGTCTGGCAGTCGACAAATAACGAAATCGCCGGCGTGAAAGTGAAGGCGGGTCCGCCGTTGAACGCATGAAACTGCACGCCTTCGAGTTCGAAGCTCGCCGACATGACAGTCCCCGCGGGCACCGGGCCGCCCTCGCCATAGCGCCGGACTTTGCCGGCCTTCGAGTTCTTGAATATCGAGACGTAGAAATTCATGGCCTCTTCGGCTTGGCCGTTGAACCACAGGAACGGCGTGATTTTATGCATACGGTTTTACTCCTCGTTGTTGTCGGTTTTATTAAAGTCAGCCGCCGCTCAAGGCCTGCACGATGGAAATGTCGTCGCTGGCGGCAAGCTTGAGGTCGAGCGTGCGCGCTTCGTCGCCGTTCACGAAGATGCGCATATGGCGGCGGATCGCGTCCTGCTCGTCGATCATGCGAAAGCGGATGCCCGGAAACTGCTGGTCGAGATCGAGGAGCAGCGCCGCGAGCGTTGCGCCCTGCGCAGCCACCGTGCGGCGATCGCCCGTGTACGAGCGCAGCGTATCCGGGATGTACACCTTCATCGGCTAGCCGGCCGCCTCGATCGCGTAAATTTCCGGCAGGTGGCGCGCGACGCAGGTCCATTGCGCGCCCTCGTTGCGGCTCGCCCACACTTCGCCGCCGGTGGTGCCGAAATAAAGCCCGACCGGATCGCGCGCGTCGCCGCACATCGCCTGACGCTTCACCGTGAACCAGCCCTGCGCGCGCGGCAGGCCTTTGTCCTGGCGCTGCCAGGTTTTGCCGCCGTTTTTCGTCACGTAGGCCGCCGGCTTGCCGTCGGGACTCACGCGCGGCCACACCTGGGTGCCGTCCATCGGGAACACCCACGCGGTGTCGTCGTCGCGGGGATGCAAGACGAGCGGAAAGCCGATGTCGCCAACGTTTTTCGGCATGCTGCGGCCGATCCGCACCCAGGCCCCTTTACCGTCGCGCCGGTAAATGCCGCAGTGATTTTGCTGATACAGGCGATCGGGATTGGACGGACACATGCGTACGCAATGCGGATCGTGGAAAGAGGGGTCCTTGGGGTCGAAGTTGAATCCTTCAACCACTTCCATGCCGTCGATGATGACGCGCCACGACTGGCCGGCGTCGAACGACTCATGCACGCCGCCGCCCGACATTCCGAACAGCATGTGCTTCGCGTCGCGCGGGTCGACGATGATCGAATGCAGCTTGGGACCGTCGGGTGTGCCGTCTTTTTCGCTGCCCATCCATTTCCGGTATTGCGGGTCGTCGTTGATCGGCGAATACGGTTCCCAGCTATCGCCGTCGTCCGCGCTGCGGAACAAACCTTGCGGCGCCGTGCCGGCGAACCACACTCCGGGCTCGCTGGCGTGCCCCGGCGCGAGCCAGAACGTGTGATTGACGCTGCGCCCCTGCGCGCCTTCGGGTGCTTTGGGAAACGCCGGCGGTTTCGCCACTTCTTTCCACGTGCGGCCAAGGTTGGTCGACTTCATCATGGTCGGTCCGAGGTGCCCGGTGCTGGTGGACGCGAGCAGGGTTCGCCGGTCGCGCGGGTCGAGCATCATGTGATGCACGATCTGCCCGAGAAAGAACGGACCGGCGGTTTTCCACGTGCGGCGCGCCCCGTCGGACTTCAGAATGAACGCGCCCTTGCGTGTCGCGATGAGCAGCGCGATCGGCTGCGTCTTGTTTGCACGCGGCGCCGCGGCGCGCTCCTTGGGTGCAGCTTTGCGTTTTGCCATTGCTATCTCCCTGGTTAAACGTGAGTTGATTGGTTTGCCTTGGCGGCGACCGTTTCGCGGATCGGGCGGATCGGCCGCACTTCGACGCAGCCCACGCGCGCCGGCGGGATTTTCGATGCGACCTGGATCGCTTCGTTAAGATCGCGCGCTTCTATCATGTAAAAGCCGGCGAGCTGTTCCTTGGTTTCCGCGAACGGCCCGTCGGTGACCGACAGCTTGCCGTTGCGAATGCGCACGGTGGTCGCGGTCTGCACCGACTGCAGCGCTTCGGAAGCGAGGCACTGGCCGGTTTTGCGGATGCCGGTGTCGAATTCGACGCAGTCTTCATCGGGCAACTCGTCGAGCCGCTTTTCATCGAGATAGACGAGACACAGATATTTCATGGCTGGCTCCAGGCTTGATGGTTGGTCGTTAATGTTGTTCCGCGGTGGCTAATCCCAGCCCGGCGAGCGTCTGCGCGTCATCCGCGACGGGCCGCACTTCGACGCAGCCGTGCCACGCGCCGGGAATGCGCGCGGCGATGCCGACGGCTTCTTGCATGTCCTTCGCCTCGATCAGGAAATAGCCGCCGAGCTGCTCCTTGGTTTCCGCGAACGGCCCGTCGGTCGTCGAGACCTTGCCGTTGCGCACGCGCACGGTGGTTGCGGTCGTGGGCAGTTGCAGCCGGTTGCAGCCCAGGTAATGGCCGCTGCGATTGATCTCTTCGATGAACGCGCGGTAGTCGTCGTAGTGCTTCTTCGCCGCGGCTTCCGACATATGTTCCATCATCGTGTCGGCGCAAATCAGGCACAGATATTTCATGGTTCGCTCCAGTCCGGAATTATTTTTCGGCGGCGGCCTTCAGGCTGGCAAGCCCGGCCTCGAAGTCCTTGCCGATCATGCTGTCCATATTGCAAAACACCTGCATCACTTTCGTGATGAACGGCGCGGGTCCCTGCATTACCCAGGTCACTCTGGTCGTCTCGCCTTGCGGCACAAGTGAAAAATCCACGGTGTTGTGGCCTTCGAACGGTTTCACGAAATCCAGCTTGAGCGCGACTTTCGACGACGGCACCGATTCGGTAATGTCCATGCTGCCCTGGCCGACGTCGCTGTTGCCTTCCCACCCGTAGTGGGCGCCTTTGCCGCTGGTCGCGGAGCTATAGGTGTGTTTCATCGCGGGGTCTTTTTTCTCCCACGGCGACCACGCGTCCCAGCGCTTGAAATCGTTGATGAGCGGGAAAATCTTTTCCGGGGGCGCCTTGATGGTGGCCGCGCGTTCGACGCGGAAGGTGTCGGGCTTGGTCGCGGCAAAAATCAGGATGCCGGCGATGATGACGACAACAGCGATGGCGATTTTCTTGAGCAATGGAACCTCCGGTTTCGACTATTGATTGATTTTCGGTTTGCGCGGATTGGCGTCTTTATGACGGCCGTGCGGTACTGAATTGCACGTCGTGGAAGAGCGGTCGTATGATTTCGAATTCAGCTACGCGCGCATTCACATGCACCGCCACGACGCGGTTGGCCATCTCAATTGCTTCTATTTTCGAGTTGGCTTCGACAATCGCATAGCCGCCGATCAGTTCCTTGGTTTCGGCGAAGGGCCCGTCGATTACGGCGCGTTTGCCGCCGGCATACCTGATTCGCATGCCCTGCGAGCTCGGCAGCAGCCCGCCGGATGCGACCAGCGTCCCGGCCTTCACGCTTTCTTCGGTCAATTTCGCCATGCCGGCCATCAGTTCGGGACTGGGTGGAAGGCCCGCTTCGTAGTCCTTCGTGGCCTTGATAATCATCATGTAGCGCATCGTTTTTTTCTCTCTTCGATTGCGGATTGGGGCTGGCGCCTCCTGGCAACGGAGCGATCACCCGCCCATTTTCTGCATGGCTTCTTTCATTTCCTGCGGCGTCACGTCGCGCTTGTGCGTCGCCACCGACCAATGATGGCCGAACGGATCTTCGAGCTTGCCGTAGCGGTCGCCCCAGAACATATCATCGACCGGCATCGTTATTTTCGCGCCTGCAGCAACTGCCTGCTTTACGACCGCATCGACGTCTTCGACGTAGAGGTGGATGGTAACCGGCGAGCCTTTGAGCGATTTCGGCCCGAGCGCGCCCCACTCGGGCATTTCGTCGACCAGCATGACCGCCGAGCCGTTGATGCGGATCATAGCGTGCATAATTTTTCCTTTGGGGCCAGGCAGCCGTCCGGCTTCGACCGCGTTGAATGCTTTTTTGTAGAAGTCGATTGCAGCGGCGGCGCCCGCGCAGATCAGGTGCGGCGTCACTGCGTGCATGTCATCGGGAACAGGTTTTACTTGCGGCATGATGGTCTCCGGTTTGATGGATTGAGGCGGTGGCGCCGGCTAGCGCCCGGCGGATATCTGCCCGCGCAAGCGCTCTTCCTGCTCGCGCAGTTCGGGCGTGAACTCGGCGCCGAAATCCTCCGCCTCGAACACCTGGCGGATTTCGATCTCGGAGTCACCCGGCATGGGATTGGGGCAGCGCTTGACCCATGCGATCGCTTCTTCCCGCGATTTGACCTGCCAGATCCAGTAGCCGGCGATGAGCTCCTTGGTTTCGGCGAAAGGTCCGTCGACCACCGTCCGCTGCTTGCCCGAAAACCGGACGCGCGCGCCCTTCGAACTTGGATGCAGTCCGTCGCCGGCGAGCATGATGCCCGCCTTGACCAGTTCTTCGTTGTACTTGCCCATCTCGGCAAGCAGCTCGGTACTTGGTCATGTCTCCTATAGTCCGCTGCTGTTGTGCAGACGCTGTTCGACCTGTCGCCGGCTGCCCGGCTGCTCGGCAGAGTTGGCCGCGAATTCCTCGAGCTCGAACATCCGGCGAAGTTCGCATTCGCTCTGGGCGCCGTGGCGTCCCGGGGCGTCAACCTTCACGAATCGCTTGGTCCACTCGATCGCTTCTGCCTGCGATCTGGCCTGGATGATCGCGTAGCCGGCGATCAGCTCCTTGGTTTCCGCAAAGGGGCCATCGGTCACCGTGCGTTTTTTCCCTGCGTAGCGAACCCGAAAGCCCTGCGCGCTCGGCTGCAGCCCTTCGCCCGCGAGAATTACGCCCGATTTCGTCCCTTCCTCGAAAAACGCTCCCATCTCGGTCAGAAATTTCTCGTCCGGCAGGACGCCCTTTTCGGTTTCCTGGTCGGCCTTGAGCAAGCCGAGAAACCGCATCGTGCCGGGTTTCCTGACGGGCGGGGTCGCGCGGAACTGTTCTTCTTTCTCCCGCCACCCGTCGGGTTTCTCCGCTGGATCGACCGGGAAGTCGGTCAGTTCGAAGAGCGGGCGAACCTCGACCTCTCCCTCCTGGAATGGGATGCGCCTGGCCCATTCGAGGGCCTCGTCCTGCGACTTCGCCTCGATCAGCCAGAAGCCGCCGACCAATTCCTTCGTTTCGGCGAAGGGTCCGTCGGTCACTTTGAACTTGCCT
>WNFL01445089.1_pt2 | contig 11223 bp, 11 predicted proteins | sample 5400361 | NCBI WGS metagenome assembly WNFL01 (sample SAMN13153351, study PRJNA577476) | soil metagenome | isolation source: 40 cm soil on Douglas fir-dominated hillslope | place: USA:California | collected 2013-09-17 | reverse complement strand
CGAATATCGGGCACCAGGTAACACATTTGAATGATTCCATCGTCCGGTTGACCAAATCCCACGAGACTCATACTTGACCCCTATGGTTGCTGATGCGCAAAATTTTCGGCCTTCATGGAACACCGGCAAGCAGTTGATCCCTTGCAATCTACCGACCGCACCGGCAGGCTGCTCGACCATGAGCGAAAAGCAGGTCGATCCTCGTCGAAGTGCCAATGCCGAACACATGGGCCGAGCCGGAGAGCGTTGATGCCGAAATCCACGAGACGCGTGGTCACGGGCCATGATGCGCGCGGAAAATCGATGGTCCTGTCGGATGGTCCGCCGCCCCAGCATCACCCGATGCACGGCTCGAGCGTAGGCGCCGATTTTCATGAGATGTGGAACGAATCCGATCCGATTCCTGAGCTGGCCGGAGGCGCGGCCCGGGAACCGAACGAGCGATCATTTACCATCATGCCGCCGTCGGGCCATCTGCTTCGGATCTTGGATGTATATCCGCTCAAGGACGGTGGCCGGCGAACCATGATGCATCGCACCCGGACACTGGATTATGTCGTGGTGATCGAGGGGGAACTCACTCTGATTCTCGATGACAGCGAGGTCACCTTGAAGCCGGGAGATGTGGTGGTCCAGCGGGGTACGGACCACGCCTGGGAAAATCGCTCGGACACGATTTCGCGCGCGGCCTTCTTCCACATCGATGCGCGGTTCAGCGAGGAACTCATTACCCAGCTGCCGAAACCACTGGTGCTCATGAGCTAGGGGCAAGATCGCGCCGCGCCGCCCAGCGTCGCCGGCGTTTGCACGAGCAATCGCGCGTCGATCAAGGCGTTGCGGTGCCGAAGAATGTCATCTGGATCGAACCGCGCCGCTCGAGGATTTTCCACTCGCCGCCCTCGCGCACAAAGCGATCCTTGATCTCGCCGAAGTAAACGGGTCCGGCCGACACATACGGCGCGGCCATATCGCCCGTCGGCGTCGTCGAGATCATGGTCAGGTAGGAAAGCCCGCCGGCCTCGTCGCGGCTGACGACGTCGATCATCACGTTGGTGGCAAGATGCTTCGTCAGCAATGTCTTCGGCCGCGTCAAAAGGGCGGCACGAATCGCTTCGCGGCCCTGAATGACCTTGCCGGGCGCCATGGGCCGTGCAAACGAGCCGTGCTCGGCAAAGAAGTCCGCCGCCGCGCTCATATCGCCCAAGTCCAGCGCACGTGAATAGGCATAGACGATGCGCTCGCAGGCACGTTCGATCTCGATACGTTCCACGGCGCTCATCGCTTGGGTCATGGCGAGCTCCACTACAGGGTGATGTGCGGACCAGGACGGAATGCGGTTTCAGCGTCCGCGAAGGTCTCCGGCGCGGGCGGCGGGCGGCCGAGGATCAAGTCGCAGGCCTTCTCAGCGATCATGACGACTGCCGCATTGGTGTTGCCGCCGATGATGGACGGGAACACGGAGGCGTCCGCGACGCGCAGGTTATCGAGACCGATGACGCGCAGGTCCGGGTCCACCACCGCGCCGGCATCGCTGCCCATGCGGCAGGTGCTCACCGGATGATGCACCGTATAGGCCTCGGCGCGCACATAGGCCGCCAATTCGGCATCGCTCATCGCGGCGCTTCCGGGTGAAGTCTCGTCGGCTCGATATTTTTCGAAGGCGGCGGAAGCGAAGACCTTTCGCGCCAGTCGTATGCCGTTGATGAGCGGCGGCAGGTCCTCCGGCGCGGAGAGCAGATTCGGATCGATCAGCGGCGCGTCGAATGGGTCGGGGCTTGCCAGGGTGACGCGCCCGCGACTCGAGGGATAGAGCCCGACGGGACTGATCGCAAAGCCATGGCCCACGGGGTACGGAAACGAGGGACCCGGACGCTTGGCCGGCTGGAAGACGAGCTGTATATCGGGCTTGTCGAGTCCCGGAACAGACTTCACGAATGCCGCGGATTCGAACACGTTGTTGGCCAATGGGCCGCGACGGAACAGGAAATACTCGGCGACGTTCCAAAGATTTCGCGGCATCGCACGCAGCGAGACGCCATAAGAGGCGGGATTGCGCGTGCGCATGTGCACCGGACTTGCCAGGTGATCATGAAGGTTGCGTCCCACGCCCGGAAGATCGTGCCGTACCGTGACGCCCACGGCGGCGAGGTGCTCGCCGTCGCCGATTCCGGATAGCATCAATAGCTGGGGCGACTGGATTGCGCCCGCGGCGAGCACGATTTCCCGATGCGCTTTCACAATACGGCTGCCGTCTGCGCAGCGGACCTCGACCGCCGTCGCGCGCCGGCCGTCGAGGACAATGCAGGTGGCGTGAATGTCGGTCAACACCGTCAGGTTCGGCCGTCCCAGTGCCGGCTGCAACAGCGCGTTTGCCGTGGTCTCGCGCCTGCCGTTGCGGATCGAGAGCTGGCGCAGTCCCATCCCCTCGCTATCCGCGCCATTCAAGTCATCGCGGTAGGAATGGCCGAGACCGGCGAGCGCATCAAAGAAGGAGAAATTGAGGGGATTCGGGCGCGTAACCGTGCGAACGTTCATCGGGCCGCCGCGGCCGTGATACACGCTGGACGCGTAATTCTCGTTGTGTTCGCTCCTGCGGAAGTACGGCAAGATCTCCCGGTAACTCCAGCCCTTGGCTCCGGCGGCAGACCACGCGTCGTAGTCCCGCGGGTTGCCTCTGAAATAGACCATGCCATTGATCAGCGCCGAGCCGCCAAGGCCCCGTCCTCGAGGCACGGATATCCGCCGACCGTTGAGCTGCGGCTGGGGGACGGACTGGAAGCGCCAGTTCGTTGCGGCGGACCGTTGCGCCATCACGATGGTACCCGGCACGTTGACGAACATGCTGTTGCCGGCTCCCCCTGCCTCGAGCAGGCAGACCGTTCGACGGGAATCCTCCGACAAGCGCGCAGCGAGCACGCAGCCGGCGGTCCCACCGCCCACCACGACGTAGTCGAACCCCTGTGCGACATCCGGCATCTGCACCTCTGTTCGCGCCGAGCTTGCGTGCGCGGACATGATACGCGGCGACACCCCGATTTGTTATCCGACACTCACTCCCGCGACTCACCCTGTGAGAGGATCCACGAAAACACCATGGCGGAGTGTCCATGAGCGACAACCTAGGCAAGCTGGAGGTCAAGACCGTTCGCGAAGGCGAGGGAATGATACCCATGCAACTCGCCGTGCCAGGCGTGACCGACGATGATCTGTCGGTGATGAAAAGCTGGTACTGGAGCGAAGAACTCTCGGTGGACGCTCAGACTGCGACCTTCCGCATCGAGGTCCGCAGCTACCTGCTCAACGTCGACGGCCTCAATGTGCTCATCGATACCTGTTGCGGCAATGACAAGCAGCGCAGTGTTCCCTGGGCGCATCGACTTCAGACCCAATGGCTGCAAAACCTGGCTGGCGCCGGCTGTGGCCCTGACGATATTCATCTTGTGTTGTGCACGCACCTGCATGCAGATCATGTCGGGTGGAATACGCGCCTCGAGGATGGACGCTGGGTTCCGACGTTTCCCAACGCCCGTTACGTGTTCAGCCGCAAGGACTTCGAGTTCTTTGGCCGGCAGACGCACGAAGCACACAATCGAGAGGCCTATGTCGATTCGGTGCTGCCGGTGGTCGAGGCCGGCCTGGCCGACATCGTGGACAGCAACGTCTGCGTGCATCGCGAGATCGAGGATGGCATCTGGCTCGAGGATGCGGCCGGCCACTCGCCCGGCAGCGTCGTCGTGAACGCCCGGCGCGGCGGATCGCGTGCGGTGTTCATGGGAGACATCATTCACCATCCGATCCAGCTCGTACGGCCCGACCTGCCGTTCTTCGCCGACGAGAATCCGGTTGAAGCCTGCGCCACGCGCCAGCGACTACTCGAGCAGTGCGTGGACAACGAGTCCGTGCTGTTTCCGGCGCATTTTCCCGATCCGCCCGCCGGCCGTGTCCGTCGTGCCAGGCGCCATTTTTCCTATGGCTTTCTCCAGCGGTAGTCGAAATTCCCCTCACCCGAGAAGAAAAATATGCGAGACGATCCGAGTGGTGTATCAAAGCGGTGGATGAAGCGGTCGGGCGGGCCGGCAAATTGGGGCTGTGCGGCGCTGGCAGCCTGCGCCTTGAGCGGTGTCGCCGCGGCACAATTCCTGTTCGACAGCGGGAATGTGGGTTTCACTGAACCGCAGGCCACGCGCGGCCAAGCTGCGTATACGGCAAGTTGCGCCGCCTGCCATGGCCCCAATCTGGACGACGGCCAGTTTGCCCCGGCCGTGAAGGGCGCCGCTTTCCGAGCGCACTGGCACGATCAGTCGCCCGAGGCGCTCCAAGCGCTGCTCACGAAACGGATGCCGCCCGCGAGTCCCGGTAGCCTCGGCAGCCGTACCTATGCCGACATCGAAGCCTATTTGCTGCGGGAAAATGGGGATAAGGCAGGGCCGGTGGAGCTTGCAACGTCAAGCATGCCGGCGACGTCCGATAGGGCAGCGAAAAATGCTCCCGCAGCAGAGCACGATTCGGTCCCACGCACCGTGGGTGGCAATCTCATTGACAATCAGGACGCCGACTATCATGCGGCGATTGCCGCACGAGAGATCCTGCTGAACAGACTCGCGCCGGTGTCCGATGCGATGCTGAGAAGTCCTCCCGCCGCCGATTGGCTGATGTGGCGCGGGACCTATGCCACTCTCGGCTATAGCCCGCTCGATCAGATCAATAGAAGCACGGTTCGCCATCTTGGCGTCGCCTGGACATTGGCGCTGCCGCCCAGTGCCAACGAGGCCGCACCGTTGGTGCACGACGGCGTGCTGTTCATTGAAGGCGGCAACATGGTGGAAGCGATCAACGCCGCTGACGGCAGCATTCTCTGGCAATACATCCGAGCGTTGCCGGACGAGCTTTACAACGGCCGCGATGCTCGGATGAAGGGCTTGGCGATCTATGAGGACCGACTCTATGCCCCAACGGCCGACGGGCATATCGTCGCACTGGATGTCAGGACCGGCGAGCTGCGCTGGGATCACGCAGTCGTTTCTCCTGAGCAAGGAGTGCATCCCGGCCAGTTCGACGGCGCCTTCTTCCATATTTCCGGCGGCCCGCTGCTCGCTCACGGCAAGGTGATCGTCGGTGTCAGTCTTGGGATCGATACCGGCGGCGGCGATTTCATCGTCGGTCTGGACGCGCAAACGGGCGGCGAAAAGTGGCGTTTCAACACCATTGCACGACCGGGCCAGCCGGGCGGCGACAGCTGGAATGGCGCTCCCGTCAACGAGCGCTACGGCTCTGGAGTATGGTCGATCGGTAGTTATGATCCCGATTTGAATCTCGTGTATTTCGGGACGGGCAACACTTACGACGTCGGGACATTGCTGGCGCGACGCACCCGCCAAAGCGCGCCCAATAACGATGCGCTCTATACGGATTCGACGGTGGCGCTCGATGCTGATACCGGCAAGCTGTCCTGGTATTACCAGCACATGAACCGTGACGTTTGGGATCTCGACTGGGCGTTCGAGCAGTCGCTAATTACCTTGGCCGTCAACGGCAAGCCCACCAAGTTGGTGGTGACCGGCGGCAAGAGCGCGATCTTCGACGCAGTCAACCGAGTCGACGGCAAGTATGCGTTCTCCAAAGACCTTGGCCTGCAAAATCTGCTCGCAAGCATCGATCCGAAGAGCGGCAAGAAGATCATCAAGCCCGCACTCGAGCCGCAGGCAGGCAGAACCGATGTCATCTGCCCGGCGGCGACGGGCGCCCGGAGCTGGCCGACGACGGCGTTTGATCCCGCTTCGGGCTATCTTTATGTGCCGCTTCTCGATAACAACTGCATGGATTACAGCTGGGTCGAGCGCGACGCCGACAAGATCGCGGCCGGCGGCATGGACGTGCGCCTTGGCGGTCGTCCGAAGCCCGATAACGACGGCAAGTTCGGCCGCATCGAGGCAATTGATCTCAACACCCAGCGAGTCGTCTGGTCGACGCGTCAACGTGCGCCCATCGCCAGCTCCCTACTGGCGTCGAGAGGCGGCCTGGTATTCAGCGGCGCGCGCGATCGTCGTTTCCGCGCCTATGACGCAGCGACCGGCAAGGTACTGTGGCAGGTCGGCTTGAATGCCTCGCCCAGTTCCTCCCCGGCGATGTTCAGCGTCGATGGCGTGCACTATGTGGCGGTCGTCGCCGGCGGCGGTGGTGCCTTCGATGCCGGCAGCCGGAGCCTGACGCCTGAAATCATCGACCCGCCCGCGGGCACGACCTTATGGGTATTCAAGCTGCTTGATCCCGCTGAGCGATAGACCGGGATCGCTGGCGAGGTCCGCCGCTATTTGACGGCTCGCGAGTTGGAGCATCGCGAGACGCTCACGCACCAGGCTCGCCGTGCTGATTCCAGATACGCGGCCCCCCCTCGAGCACCGAACTTGACGTGCAGAAACTTCGAGTTCAGCATTGTTCGTTATACGAAGTGTATTTCGCTATGCGAAATTTATACGATTAACGGACACGGAGAAATCAGTGAAAATCGGCTCCCAGGCCCATCACAGCTCGGCGATATCGGCCTCGAACGAATCCACGATCGTGGTTCGCGGCCGCGACCTCACTCAGGAATTGATCGGTAAGATCAGTTTCACCGACCATTTCTGGCTGCTGCTCGCGGGCGCGATGCCCACGGCGGCGCAGCGCCGCATACTCGATGCAACGCTGGTCGCGATTGCAGAGCACGGGCTCGTTCCCAGTGTTCAAGTGAGCCGCATGACTCTGGCGGCTGCGCCCGAAGCGCTGCAAGGCGCCGTCGCCGCAGGGATCCTCGGGTGCGGTTCCGTAGTGCTGGGTTCATCCGAGGCGGCGGGCCATTTCTACGCCGCCATTGCGGCGCAGATCGCCGCGGGCGCAGCGCCGACGCAGGCCGCGCAATCGGTCATTCTCGACTATCGCGCCGGCCGGCGGCCGATACCGGGGTATGGACATCCCCTGCATAAAGGTCTCGATCCGCGCGCCGGCCGCTTGTTCGCGGTCGCGGCCGAAGTCGGATTGGCGGGAACGCATGTCGACATTGCGCAGCTGGTGGAGCGCCTGTTGCCGGACCTCATCGGCAAGCCGCTCGCACTCAACGTATCGGGCGCCATTCCGGCGGTTCTCCTCGATGCCGGGTATCCGTTGGGCGCACTGAAGGGCGTGCCGATTCTTGCGCGCACCGCCGGACTCATCGCCCACCTTCTGGAGGAGCAGGTGCGCCCTATTGGATTCGTTCTATCCCACGTGGGTGCCGCTGCCATCGACTATGACGGGGACGCCCCGCCCGATTTCGAGCCGACCCGTGAATAGTCCCCAAAGTTTGTTTCAAATGGGCGGAGTATTGAAAGGCATCCGCGTCATCGAGCAGGGCACGTTCATCACGGGACCCTGCGCCGGCATGATGCTCGCCGACTTGGGGGCCGATGTCATCAAGATCGAGAGCCCCGACGGCGACCCGTACCGCAGTTATCAAGGCAATCATTATTCGCCGCATTTTCAGGCATACAACCGCAACAAGCGCAGCATTGCCCTGGATTTGAAGGAGACGGAAGACCGCGGCCTGTTCGACAGCCTGGTGCACGAAGCCGATGTGTTCATTCAGAACTTCCGGCCGGGAACGGCAGCACGTCTTGGCGCAGGGAGCGAGCGGCTGACGGGGATCAATCCGCAGCTCATCTACACGTCCATCAGCGTCCGAGCTACGATTCGGTCGCCCAAGCCCTCAGCGGGTTCCTGAGCGTTGTGGTCGACTCCAGCCGTCCGCGCTTCTTGGGTCCCGCTCTCGCAGACGCGATCACCGGAATCTACGCGGCCTACGGCGTCCTGGGCGCGCTGGTGCAACGCGGCCGGACCGGCCAAGGCGCACTGGTTGAGGTTTCGATGCTCGAAGCCATGGCGCATTTTGCCATAGAACCCTTTGCCGCCTTCTTTTCTCTTGGCACCGCGCCAACGTCGAGCGATCGTCCGCGTCTCGCCCAGGCCTACATTCTGCGCACGGCAGACGAGCGTCTCATCGCGATACACCTGTCTTCCCTCGATAAATTCTGGGACGGCCTCGTCGCTGCGCTCGGAGCACCGGAGCTCAAATCGGACGAGCGATTTCGCATCCGCCAGGCACGAATCGACAACTATGAGTCGCTCAATGCCGAACTCGATCGACGATTCTCGCGCCGCGACCTGGCGTATTGGATCGAACGGCTCGGCCGAGGTCGTTCGCGATCCGCAGGTGGAGCACTTGGGGCTCATCGTCCCGGTCGCGGATGCCCATGGCGCCAGCCGGTCGGTGAGGCCGCCGGTCCAATTCGGGGGCCACCGTGAAGGCTCCGTGCGCGCAGCGCCGCTATTGAACGAACACGGAGATTCGATACGCGCGGCGATCGCGCGGGGCGAGGAATGGCCCACGCGGCGCAGCGAGATGGACGTTAGACACCGAGAGCAATAAGTATTGAAAAGGGGAGTGATGGCATATGAATACGTCAAACGGGAGATGGCTGGCTGCGGTGACGGCAGTGATCGGTGCGATCATCGCGGCACCTGCACCGGCCCAGACCAGCGATCTTACGGAGATCGTAGTCACGGCGCGTAAGCGCGATGAGTCGCTGCAGAACGTGCCGGTGACCATCGACGCCTTCACCGAGCAAACGATCAAGTCCGCGGGGATTGAATCTCCCCGCGACTTCGTCGCGCTGGTCCCGAACATGACCCTGGTCGAGGTTCAAAACGTCGGCAACTCCTTTATTACCGTCCGCGGTATCTCACAGGCGCGCAACAGCGAGCCTTCAGTCGCCGTGCTGGTTGACGGCGTACTGGAGACCAATCCCTACGAGTTCGACCAGGAACTGACCGACATCAAGCAGATCGAAGTGCTCAAGGGACCGCAGGGCGCACTTTATGGCCGCAACGCCATCGGCGGCGCCATCATCATTCACACGGCGGATCCATCCGATCATTTTGAAGGCAGCGGCAAGATCGGCGTGGGCAACGGACTGTCCGAGAAGGCCCAGGTTGCCGTCAGCGGCCCGATCGATTCGGCCGGGACGCTGAAGTATCGCGCTTCGCTCAATTTCTATAACACCGACGGCTATCTCGAGAACACCTATCTCGACCACAAGGCTGATCCGTATAAGGATTATTCCGGCCGTCTGCGGCTGTTGTGGCAGCCCAGCGACCAATGGAGCGCGGACCTGCGGGTGTTCCGCGATCGCGTCGATACGACCGCCTACTACTACGTCATACCGCGCAACGACGAGGCAAACGTCTTCAGCAGCTTCACCACACCGCCGAACGCGAACGACGTTACGAGCCCGATCCAGACGAACAACCTGGGCTCGGATTTCCGCGACGTGCTGGATACTGCGCTCAAGCTCGATTACAACCCTGGGTACGGGACGTTCACGGCGATTTCGGACTATAACCACACCAAGGAGATCGACACCGGGGACGCCTACGATTTCCGGCCCATCAAGACGTCCATCGCGTACAACGCCTTCTTCACGTTCGTCCCGCCTTCCCTGGGCGGGACATTCGATGAAAGCCAGAGCCAATTCATCGACGAGAAGACCTACAGTCAGGAACTGCGTTTCACGTCGATGAAGGTCGGTGGCTTCTCGTGGATCGCCGGGGCGTATTACGTCCACACGGAGCGATTCATCTCCACCGGAAATTTGGTGGACCGGGGACTCGGCATCCCGCCTGTGTATGAGACCCCGCGGGTCGACCCGAACAATCCATTCGCCACCAACACCAACGTCACGTTCCTCGCGGACTCGCAGAACAACAACGCCTGGGCGGTATTTGGCGATGCGACCTACGAATTCAACCAGCAGTTCGAATTTGACGCGGCGATCCGCTACGATGAGGATTCGCGCCGCAACACCACCGATACGCCGCAGCACTTCCTGCCTGATCCAACGGCCCATACCGGGGAGGTGCGCCACGCCACTTTCGACGCGGTGCAGCCCAAAGGCACGCTGCGCTACAAACCGACCGACAACCTGACCTTCTACGGCGGATGGAGCCGCGGGTTTCGCAGCGGCGGCTTCAACCAGACCGGTGTTGACCTGTTCAACGCCGAGGTGGCCAACACCTGGGAAGTCGGCGCCAAGAGCCAATTTCTCGACCGTCGCTTGAGCGCGAATCTCGCTCTCTATCACACCGAGTCCCGCAACGGCTATTTCTTCTTCTATGACTCGGTGACTTCGACTCAAAATCTCGGTAATCTCGATGCCACGTACAAAGGCGCTGAACTCGAGCTGACGGCGAAGGCGACCGACCGGCTCGATCTATACGCGAACTTCGGGTACACGGACGGCAGGATCACCCGCATGGAAGATCCGACAGTTGTCGGCAACAAACCGCCGCTGCTGACGAAAAATACCGTCAACGCCGGCTTCCAGTACCACCAGCCGGTCGGCGATGGGCTCAACGGTGTGCTGCGCCTGGACTATCAGGAAATCGGCCGCACTTGGTGGGATCCATACAATGTGACTTCGCGCGATCCGGTGAGTCTGATCAACCTGCGCACCGGCGTCGAGGCCGACCGTTGGACGGTGACCGCTTGGTCAAAGAATCTGACCAACAAAATCTACAACGCCGAATTCTCTCCGGGCGGTTTCCTTTGGAGAGCACCGCCGCGCCGCTACGGGGTGGATTTGACCTTCAAGTTCTGATTCTGGGGGAGACACGCCATGGCCCAACCACAAACACTTCCGATACGGCTGCATCACAATGCCTACGTCACGCGCGACCAGGAGAAGACGCGCCGGTTCTACGAGGACGTCATCGGAATGCCCCTCGTTGCGACCTGGTGCGAGACGGACGAACTGTTCGGCAAGATGCGCACCTATTGTCACACCTTCTACGGCATGGCCGACGGCGGCGCCCTCGCCTTCTTCCAATTTGAGGACCCCAAGGACCAGGAGGAATTCGGACCCAAGATGCCGGCATCGCCGTTTCATCACATCGCGCTCGCGGTAAACTCGGAGACTCAGGCTGCCATTGAGAAACGCATTGCCGCTGCCGGCATCCAGCCGCCGGATACCTACGTGTTGGAGCATGGCTACTGCCGCTCGGTCTACGTCGCGGATCCCAACGGGCTGATTCTCGAATTCACGCTTGATCATCCCGAGGCGGAGAAGATTTCACGCGATCGGCAGGCGGATGCGCACCGAGAACTCCAGCGATGGTTGGAGGGGAATCACAAGTCGAACAACACGTACCGGTGAG
>WNFL01434837.1_pt2 | contig 11224 bp, 11 predicted proteins | sample 5400361 | NCBI WGS metagenome assembly WNFL01 (sample SAMN13153351, study PRJNA577476) | soil metagenome | isolation source: 40 cm soil on Douglas fir-dominated hillslope | place: USA:California | collected 2013-09-17 | reverse complement strand
TGAGGTGCAGGGCGTTCAGGATGTCCACGTCCCAGCGGAAGAACACGCTGATCTCCGTGGAGCCGCGGGCGGTGACCGACCTGACGTTCGTGATGCCGGGCACGAGCCGGACCGCTTCCTCGATGGGGCGGGTCACGGTGAGGGCCTGGACGTCGATGGGGGCGATCCCGTTGTCCACCAGGATCACGATGCGCGGGAAATCCGTCTGCGGAAAGATGGAGACGGGGAGCCGGAAGGTGAAGATGGCGCCCGCCACCGCGAAGCTCAGGACGATGAGGAGCAGGGCCCGGCCGTGCGCCTCGACGAAATGCCCGAGCCGGGAGCTCATTTCTTCTCGTCCACCGCCAGCCGCACCGCGGTCCCGTCGGCGAGCCCGTAGCCGCCCTCCACGACCACGGTTTCCCCGGCCGCGAGGCCATCGACGACCCGGGCCCGGCCGCCCGACACCGGGGCCGCCTCGACGTCCCTGCGATGGGCCACCTGCTTCTCGTCGACGACGAGCATGCTGCCCTTCCGGGTGCCGCTCTTGAACTCCACCGCCGCGAGGGGGACCACGACACTCGCGGGCGCCATTCCCGTCACGATCTCGGCGGTGCCGAAGGCGCCCGCGCGGATCCGGCCGGCGCCGTTCGGGATGTCGATCCAGGTCTCCACGGTCCGCCGGCCCGGGTCCACGGCCATGTTGACCACGCTGACCCGTCCCTCGAACGGCTCCTCCCCCTCCTCCGTAGGATGGAACACGCCGATCTGGCCGACGCGCAGCGCGCCGGCCTCGGCCTCCGGCACCTGGGCGCGCGCCACCGCCACCGAGAGGTCGGCCACGGTGAAGACCGGCGCCTCGGGCTTCGCGATGTCGCCGGGGTAGATGAACTGCTCCGTGATGACGCCGGAGAAGGGACTTTGGAGCTCCGCGTAGCGGAGCTGCGCCTGGATCAGCTCGAAGCGGGCCTTGGCCTGGGCCAGCTCGGTCTGGCTCGCGAGCAGCTCGCGCTGCGGGATCGCCCCTTCCGCGAAGAGGGCCTGGCGGCGCTCGCTCACCTGCTGCGCCTGGCCCAGGGTCGCCGCGGCGTCGTCGCGCTGGGCCTCGAGGTCGCGGCTGTCCAGGAGGGCCAGGACCTGACCGGCGACAACCCGGTCGCCCTTGCGGGCCCGGAGCTCGCGGATCGGCGCCGTGATGCGGGCCGCGACGTTGGCCTGCTGTCGCGGGTAGACGGTGGCGGGCGCGCTCACGGTGAGACGCAGGTCGGCCAGCTCCGCCTTGGCGACCTTCACGGCCACGACGGGCTTGACCTCGGGCTGCTCGTGAGGCGAGCAGGCGCCCAACAGCAGCAACCCCGCAAGGGCGTCGATCCTTCGAGTCATGGTCCTCACTCTCCCGCGGCCACGGCCAGGTCCGCCCGGGCATCGAGGAGCCGGAAGCGGGCCGAGTAGTAGTTCGCGCGCGCATCGGCGAGCTCGCCCTGGGCGGCCACCACGTCGAGCGCCGAGCCCTCGCCCCCGTCGTACCGCACCCGGCTGAGGCGCAGGTTCTCCTCCGAGAGGGTGACGCGCTTCTGGGTGAGGACGATCTGGGCGCCGCTCACGCGCACCCGGGCCAGCGCGTCCTGGTATTCGCGGGAGAAGGTCCGGGCCGCGATCTCTTGGTTCTCGTCCACCTGGTCCGCCTGCAAGCGGAACTGGCGCGAGGCGCTGCGCGCCTTGGACCAGTCGAAAAGGGGGACGCTCAAGGCGACGAACGCCGCATACCCCCGGTCGCCCCAGTGGAAGCGCAACGAATCGATTCCGTACTGGAACGTGAAGCTGCCCTGCGGCAACAGCGCGGCGTGGGCGCGGCGGGCCTCGGCCGCGAAGCCGGCGCGCTCCGCCTCGAAAAGGGCCCGCTCGGGCCGCTTGAGGAACGGGTTGTCGGCGGGCGCGGGGTCCGGCGGCGGCACGGGATCTTCCAGGACGTCCACGACGGCGAGGGGCTCGGCAACGGCGGCGGTCCAGAACGAGGCCAGCTCGTGATTGGCCGTCTCCGCCAAGAGCTCGGCGGCGCTCACCGCCTGCTCGAGCGACGCCGCCTGGGCCGCGGCCTTCACCACGTCGGCGCGCGCCGCTTCGCCCTTGTCGAAGAGCTGCCGGGTGCGGCCCTCGAAGCGCTGCGCCTCGGCCAGGGCGTCGCGCGCCACCTGCACCAGCCGCCTCGCCAGCAGCAGGCGGTGGTAGGCCCCGGTCACGGCCCGCTTGAGGTCCCGCTCCGCAAGCCTGAGGTTCGCGTCCGCCGCGTCGCGATCCGCTCGCGCCCGCGCCGAAGCCGCTCGCAGACGGCCCGAGAGGTCCAGCTCCTGGACGGCGGTGAGGAGCGCGCCATATTCGCGGATGCCGTTGAGGGCGACATGGCTCGGCAGGTCGTGGTTGTCCATGAGGGGGCTGTTGTAGGTGAAGGCTCCCTCGACCCGAGCCTGGGGCAGATGGGCAGCCCGGGCCTGCGGCAGACCAAGGGCGGCGATCTCGCGCTGCTGGCGGGCCACGCTCACCGCGGAAGGGCTCGAGAGCGCGCGGCGGAGACACTCCTCGAGGGTGAGGGGGCCGGTCTGGGCACGGGCTTCGAGCGACGCGACGGCGACGGCCAGGGCAACGGTGACAGTGGGCCCGCAGGTTCTCATGACTTCCGTGCTGTCCTCTTTCCTGCTTTCGCCCCGTGCACACTATCATGCGGGAGAGCCTGCGGGTGCCGATGAAGAGCCGGCCCGCTTCAGCCCTCGAAGAATTGGAGGCCGTTCGTGACCGAGGTACCGAAGGGCGACTTGCAGTTCGACCGCGCGGAGTTCGAACAGCCCCCTCCGGCCAGCCCCGTCTGCGCCGCCTGCGGGCAAGCTGTCTGGAGCGTCTACTACGCGGTCAACGGCCAGATGCTGTGCGAGCGTTGCAAGACCGACCTGGAGATCCACGCGAACCAGGGCTCGCGGGCTGGTCGGTTCCTTCGGGCCGCCGTTTACGGGCTCGGAGCGGGGGGCGTGGGCGCGGCAGTCTGGTACGCCGTGCGAGCCACCACCGGCTACGAGGTGGGGGTGATCGCGATCGGGGTCGGGTTCTTCGTCGGCAGCGCCGTCCGGAAAGGCTCGAGCGGCCGCGGCGGCTGGCGGTACCAGGCCCTCGCCATGTTCTTGACCTACGCCTCCATCGTGAGCACGTACGTTCCCGAAATCGTGACGGCTCTGCGGCAGGGGGCGGACAAGCACACGCAGGGCGCGGCCACGCCCGAACGGCCGGCCAGGGGGGTGGCTCCGATGAACCCCGTCGTCGCCATGAGCCTCTTCCTTGCCGTCGTCTTCGCCATCGCCTTCGCGGCTCCGTTCCTGGGCGGCTTCCAGAACATCATGGGAATCGTCATCATCGGGATCGCGCTCTACGAGGCCTGGAAGATCAACAAGAAGGTGTCGCCCGAGATCACCGGGCCGCACCGGGTCGGTGCCGCCGTCGAGCCCGCGGCGGCAACCCGCGGGCCGGGACTTGGCTAGCCCAGGGTCTTCCCAGGCCTGCCCGGCGTGCGGGACCGAGCTGGCCGCGTCCTTCCTGGTCTGCCCCTCGTGCCACAGGCTCGTCCACGCCGACACCCTGAAGCGCCTCGCGGAAGAGGCGGAGCGCGCGACCGCGGCCGGTGACCTGCGCGCCGCCCGCGACGCCTGGCGCCAGGCCCTCGACCTCTTGCCCCGCGGCTCGCGCCAGGCGGACGCGATCTCCCAGAAGATCGGGGAGATCAGCGGGCGGCTCGAGGCCGAGGCGCCGGCGCGCGCGAGCCGGAATCTCCCTTCCTGGGCAAAGAGGGCCGGTCCGCTGGGAGCGGTGGGGCTCGTTCTCTGGAAGCTGAAGTTCCTGGCCCTGGCCGCTCTCGGCAAGGGCAAGCTCCTCCTCCTGGGCCTGACGAAGTCCACCACCCTCTTCACCATGCTCCTCTCGATGGGTGTGTACTGGACGGCGTGGGGCTGGCCCTTCGCCCTCGGCCTCGTGCTCTCGATGTACGTCCACGAGATGGGCCATGTGGCGGCGCTCCAGCGCTACGGCATCAAGGCCACTGCGCCCATGTTCATCCCCGGCTTCGGCGCGATGGTGCGCCTCAACCAGTACCCCGCGAACCCGGCGGAGGACGCGCGGGTGGGTCTCGCGGGGCCGCTCTGGGGACTGGGAGCGGCCGTCGCCGCCTACGGCGTCTTCCTGGCCACCGCGTGGCCCTTCTGGGCCGCGATCGCGCGGGCGGGCGCCTGGCTCAACCTGTTCAACCTGCTGCCGATCTGGCAGCTCGACGGCGGCCGCGGCTTCGGAGCGCTCTCCTCCGGTCAGCGCATCGTGCTCGTCGCCGCCATCGGCATTGCCTGGTTCGGCACCGGGGAGGGGCTGCTCGTGCTCCTCGGGATGGTGGCGGCGGCGCGGGCCTTCGGAGGCCGGGGCGCCACGGAGCCCGACCAGGGCGTGCTCGCGCAGTTCCTCGTCCTCGTGTTCGCCCTGTCGGCCCTGGCCGCGATCCCGGTTCCCGGGATGGCCGCTCGATAGGCGTCGTCAGATCTTCCGGAGCCGCACCTCCTCGACCGAGTGGTCGGGCCCTTTGCGCAGGACAAGGCGCGCGCGCTCGCGGGTGGGCAGGATGTTCTCGCGCAGGTTGACCTCGTTGATGTCGCGCCAGAGGCCGCTCGCCACCTCCTCGGCTTCGGTGTCGGAGAGGCGCGCGTAACGGTGGAAGTACGAGGCCGGAGTCTGGAAAGCGGTGTTCCGGAGGGTGAAGAAGCGATCCAGGTACCACTGCCGGATGTGTCCGGCTTCGGCGTCGACGTAGATGCTGAAATCGAAGAAGTCCGAGACGAACACGGGATTGGACCGGGCCCGGGATGCACCCCCCGATTGCAGGACGGTCAGGCCTTCGAGGATCACGATGTCCGGCTGCCGCACCACGAGCTCCTCCCCCGGCACGATGTCGTAGGTCAGGTGGGAGTACACGGGGCTGCGCGCTTCGGGGCGTCCGGCCTTCAAGTCCGACACGAACTGGAGGAGCCGCCGCAGGTCGTAGCTCTCCGGGAAGCCCTTGCGGCGCATCAGGCCGCGCTCCTCGAGGATGCGGTTCGGCAGGAGGAAGCCGTCGGTGGTGACGAGGTCCACCTCGAGGTGGCCGGGCCAGCGGCGCAGCAGGGCCTGGACGATGCGGGCGGTGGTGCTCTTCCCCACCGCGACGCTTCCGGCGATGCCGATCACGTAGGGGACGCGCGCGGCCTGGTGGCCCAGGAATCGCGCGGTGGCCCCGTAGAGCTCCTGCGACGCGATGACATACAGGTTGACCAGACGCGAGAGGGGAAGGTAGACCTCCTCGACCTCGAGGAGCGAGACCGGCTCGTTCAGGCCCCGCAGGCGGACGAGATCCTCTTCGGTGAGGGTGAGGGGCGTGTCCTCCCGCAGCCGGCTCCACTCCTCGCGGGAGAAGTGGAGGTAGGGGTCGGGGGGGGCGAGCATCACCTTCGCGTCCTCGGCGGCGCGAGCTTCATGGGACGCCTAGTCTAACCGTCCTGGAACCCGCTCCGCCCGGCAAGCGTAATGAATTGTGAACGGAGAATAGAAGCTCGAAAAGGGGGAGGCGAATGGGAGCCCTGTTGCTGCTGGCGCTGCTGGGCGTTCTGATCGTAGTGCCGCTGTTGATCCTGAAAGTGCTGCTGCACCTGGTCCTGGGCCTGATCCTGCTGCCCTTCCGGCTGCTGGGGGGTCTCGCCCATTTGGCCTTGGGAGTCGCCGGCGGGATCTTCAAGCTGCTTTTCGGGGGGGCCCTGGCCGTTGGCGTCGTCGTCCTCGTGGTCGGGTCGATCATCCTGTTGCCACTCCTGCCCTTCCTGGTCCTGGGCGGACTCGTCTGGCTGGCGATCCGGGCCTCCCGGCCGGTCATCCGGGCCGTCTAAAGCCTTTTCCCGTCAAGTATTACAGAAGTCTGACATTGTCCGGCGGGGCTCTGCTGCTACGCTGATTCCGCACTGCACGAGCACGACGAGCGGCGCGGAAGGAAGAGCCCTTGACCCTGACCTGGAACGGCAGACGATTCGACTGGGTGAACGTCGTCTACTTCGCGGTCATCCACGCGATGGCCCTCCTGGCCTTCTGGACCTTCACCTGGAGGGGCCTCGCGGTCCTTCTTCTTCTGTGGTGGGTTTCCGGTTCCCTCGGGATCGGCGTGACCTACCACCGCCTGCTCACCCACCGCGGCTTCAAGATGGCAAAGCCGCTCGAGTACCTGGGCACGTTCTTCGGAATGCTGGCCAGCGAGGGCGGGGCCATCACCTGGGTGGCCATGCACCGCATGCACCACGCACAGTCGGACCGGCCGGGCCGGGACTTGCACACCCCGAAGGACGGCTTCTTCTGGAGCCACTTCGGCTGGATCATCTGCAAGACCGACATGGACCACCGGCAGATGGAGTCGCGCTACGCGCCCGAGCTGATGGCAGACCCCGTGCACCGGGTGCTCAATCGGCTCCACGTCTTCCCCAACATCCTGGTCGGCCTGGCGCTCTTCGCCTGGGGCGGCTGGCCGCTCGTGATCTGGGGCATGTTCCTGCGCCTGGTGATCGTGCTGAACACCACCTGGTTCGTCAACTCGGCCACCCACACCTGGTGCTACCGCAGCTACCAGACGCCGGAAGATTCGCGCAACCTCTGGTGGGTGGGTTTCCTGGCCTGGGGTGAGGGCTGGCACAACAACCACCACGCATTCCAGCGCTCCGCGCGGCACGGGCTGGCCTGGTGGGAGCTCGACGCGAACTGGATGGCCATCCGGGGGCTGAGCGCCCTGGGTCTCGTGCGGGACGTCCAGCTCCTGCCCCGGAACGCCGNNGATCGGCGGCCGGGAGACCACGGTGCTCGAAGGGCCCCTGGCTGCCATCGAGCCCGCCGCCTCGGCCTACTAGACGATTTCGAGCCGCACCCGCCGGGCCGCCAGCTTACGCACGTGCTCCGCGAACGTCTCGTTGTAGAGCGCGCCCGGGCGCAGCGATTGGACGTGCCGCAGCGCCTGCTCCCCGGTCATCCCCAGATAAGTGAGGGCGGTCGCGATCACGAGCACCGACCGGTTGAGGCCCATTCGGCAATGGACCAGCACTCGGTGCTCGCCCGCGACGAGGTCGGCCACCAAACGGCCCAACGCGTCCAGCTTCTTCAAGTCCGGCAGGTTCTCATCCAGGATCGGGAAGTAGACGTAGAGGATCGAGTTGGGCGCCTCGGGAAGTCCGGGGTCGACGTCGCGGTCCATGTCGACGATCGTGTCGATGCCGCGCGTGCGCACCGCGGCCCAGTCGTCGATCTCACCGGAGACGAACAACGTTCCCTCGGGGTTGAGGGCCACCAAGTCCATGCGGCAGGAGTCTGACAGCGGGCGGCGGCCCCGCGCAAGCTAGAATCGAGCCGGCCATGGACCTCGAGCAGTCGCTGGCGTCCCACCAGCCCGCCGACGAGGAAGAAGCGGCCGACCTCGCCCGCATCCGCGCGTTCGTCGCGCGCCACCCGCACCCCTTCGATCGGCGGATACGCGAAGGCCACCTGACGGGCAGCGCCCTCGTGGTGTCCGCGGCGGGGGACGGCGTGCTGCTCCTCCACCACCGGAAGCTGGAGCGCTGGCTTCAGCCGGGCGGCCACGGCGACCCCGGGGAGACTAGGGGAGAGCAGGTGGCGCTCCGGGAAGCGCTCGAGGAGACCGGGATCGCGGGGCTGACCCTTCATCCCGGAGCACCGCGACCCTTCGACGTCGACGTGCACGACATCCCGGCCCGCGGCGACGAGCCCGCCCACGAGCACCTCGACCTGCGGTACCTCGTGGTGGCTCCCGCGGACGCGGCCATCGCCCCGGCCCTGGCGGAGATGCGGGACCTGCGCTGGTTCGCGTGGGATGACGTGGACGCCCTGGGCCCCGATCGCGGGCTGCGGCGCGCCCTGGGCAAGGCCCGTCGCCTCTCGGAGTCCCCCGGCGCCCTGAGCGGGCGGCCCTAGCGCAACCAGCCGGGCAGGATGCCCTTCCGCCGCGCCTCGTCTTCGAAGTCCTCCAGGGCCTTGCGCGCCCGTGCGAGCTCGGCCTTCGCCGCCTCGAGGTTGGCTTCGGCAGCACGCCGGTCGCGGTCCGTGACCGTCGGCGGCGGCACCTGCTTCATGGCGTCGCTCGGCAGGGGCTGGCGGATTCCGGCCTGGGTCTTGTCGAGAGCGATCTGTGCCTGCGCTACCGGCGCCTCCGCCGCCGCCACCGCGTCGCGAAGAGCCTTGGCCCGGCGGCGCCAGGACGCCTCATCTCCCGCGCCGGCTTTCGCGGTGCCGGACTTGGCGCCGGCCGACTTGCCGGCACCGGGTCCCTCCCCCGCCGTCTTGCCCGTCTGGTCCCCTGCGTCGCCGCTGGTCGAGTCGCCCCCCTCGCCGCGCCGCTTCAAGTCCTCGTCGGTGAAGGAGGGACCGCTTTCGACCACTTTCGCGCGCCGCTCCTTCTCGCGTTTCGCCGCCTCGGCGAGGCTCTGGCCCGAGACAGCGCCGGCCACGAGAAGCAGGCCGAGGGCAAGCACCCACGTCCGCCGGGTCCACCATTCACGATCGCTCATCATCACCGTCACCTCGACCAGGTCAACGTCCCACCAGCACCACGGTGGACCTCGGGCCCACCCGGTAGCTCCTCTGCGCGGACAGGACACCCTCGGCCCCCGGCTCGGCTGCGTCCTCCGGGGGCTCACGGCCGGTGTCCACGAAACGCCACCACGATCGGCCGGGCGGAAGCCGCGGCAGCTCGAAGGCATGCGGCTCCCAGTGCGCGTTGGCGATCAGGTAGATGTCGTCGTCTCCGTCGTTCGCCAGGAGGTGCATGGCGAGGGCGTGGGAATCCCTCCCCCAGTCCGCCTTGCCAAGCCGGGTGCCGTGCCAGGCCACGACGGGGGTCCCCGCCCCCGCATCCTCGAAGAAGGTGCGGCGGCGCAGCGACGCGTGCGCCTTGCGGAAGCGGATCAGGCGGGAGACGAAGCGCAGGAAGTGGGCGTTCTTCTCGCGCAGCGTCCAGTCCAGCCAGCTCACTTCGTTGTCGAGGCAGTAGGCGTTGTTGTTGCCGCGCTGGGTGCGGCCGAGCTCGTCGCCCCCCTGGATCATGGGGACGCCCTGGGAGAGCAGGAGGAGGGCCATGAAGTTGCGCACCTGGCGCCGGCGCAGGGCCACGACCTCCGGGTTCGAGGACGGCCCCTCCTCCCCGCAGTTCCACGACAGGTTGTCGTCGTGCCCGTCGGTGTTGGCCTCGCCGTTCTCCCAGTTGCGCTTCTCGTTGTAGCTCACGAGGTCCTGGAGGGTGAAGCCGTCGTGGCTGGTGAGGAAGTTGATGCTGTGCCAGGGCTCGCGGCCCGAGGTCTGGTAGAGGTCGGGGCTTCCCGAAAGCCGCGTGGCGAGGAGGCTCGTCATGCCGCCGTCGCCTTTCACGAAGCGGCGGACCTCGTCGCGGAACTTGCCGTTCCACTCGGCCCAGCGCCCCCAGCTCGGGAAGCTGCCCACCTGGTAGAGGCCCGCCGCGTCCCAGGCCTCGGCGATCAGCTTCACGTCGGCCATCACGGGATCGGAGGCGATGACCTCGAGGAGGGGGGGGTTCGGCAGCACCTCGCCGTTGCGCCCCCGGCCCAGGATCGAGGCCAGGTCGAACCGGAAGCCGTCCACGTGCATCTCGGTGACCCAGTAGCGGAGAGCGGTCAGGATCATGAAGCGCACCGACGGATGGTTGCAGTTCAGGGTGTTGCCACAGCCGGAGTAGTTCAGGTATCGGCCGGTCTTCGGGTCGATCAGGTAGTAGATGGCGTTGTCGACGCCGCGGTAGCAGAACGTGGGCCCGGTGTGGTCCCCCTCCCCGGTGTGGTTGAAGACCATGTCGAGGATGACCTCGATGCCGGCCTCGTGGAGCGCCTTCACCATCTCCTTGAACTCGAGCACCGCCACCGCGGATCCGCCGTTGGCCGCGTAGGAGGCCTTGGGCGCGAAGAAGGAGATGGGCTGGTAGCCCCAGAAGTTCCGCAGCGGCTCTCCCGTCAGGAGGTTCCGGCGCGTGTTGTCGGACTCCTCGAACTCGGTCACCGGCATCAGCTCCACCGCGGTGACGCCCAGCTCCTTCAGGTACGGGATCTTCTCGGTGACCCCGCGGAACGTGCCCGGGTGCTCCGCCTCCGAGGAGGGATGCCGGGTGAAGCCGCGCACGTGCATCTCGTAGATGATCGAGTCGGCGAGGGGCACGTTGAGCGGCTGCTCGAGCCCCCAGTCGAACTCCTCGTCCACCACCCGCGAGCGCAGCCGCTCCATGCGCCCGTACTGGCCCTCGCCGCCGCCCCAGGTCTCGAGCCCGACGAGCCCCTTGCCGAACGGATCGATCAGGACCTTCGACGGATCGTAGCGGTGGATCTTCGGGTCCGGGTTCGGTGTCCGGTGAAGGCGGTAGCCGTACTCGATGCCGGGGTCCAGACCGGTCACGAACGCATGCCAGACGTCCCCCGTCCGGTTGTAGCGCGGGTCGAGGGGCAGCTCGAGCACAGGCTCGTCTTCCCCGGCGAGGAACAGGACCAGCGTGACTCCGGTCGCGTTGTGCGAGAACACAGAGAAGTTCACGCCGTTGCGGCGGGCCACTGCTCCGTACGGCAACGGATGGCCGCGGCGGACCACGAACTCCCCCGGCACGGCGCGGAGCAGCCGCTCGTGCGCCCGCTGCCGGCCCTCGGTCGTGTCCACGTCAGGCTCCTCCGCCGAGATGGTATCCTCAGCGGCCATGAAAGGCATCGTGCTCGCGGGCGGCTCGGGGACGCGGCTCTACCCCGTCACCCTGGCGGTGAGCAAGCAGCTCGTGCCGGTCTACGACAAGCCGATGATCTACTACCCGCTGTCGACGCTGATGCTGGCGGGGATCCGCGACATCCTGGTCATCACCACCCCCCACGAGCAGGACGGCTTCCGGCGCCTCCTCGGCGAGGGAGGGCAGTTCGGGGTGCGCGTCTCGTACGCGGTGCAGCCCTCGCCCGACGGGCTCGCCCAGGCCTTCCTGATCGGCCGGGACTTCGTGGGCCAGGACGGCGTGGCCCTCGCCCTCGGCGACAACATCTTCTACGGGAACAACCTGGCGACCCTGCTCCAGTCGGCGGCCCAGCGCCCGCAGGGGGCGACCGTGTTCGCCTACCGGGTGCGCGACCCGCAACGCTACGGAGTCGTGGAGTTCAACGCCTCCGGA
>WNFL01411342.1_pt1 | contig 11224 bp, 7 predicted proteins | sample 5400361 | NCBI WGS metagenome assembly WNFL01 (sample SAMN13153351, study PRJNA577476) | soil metagenome | isolation source: 40 cm soil on Douglas fir-dominated hillslope | place: USA:California | collected 2013-09-17 | reverse complement strand
CATAGACCGGGTTCCCTCACCGCAGTCGGCGGATGGAACGGCTCAAGTTTCGTCCGATCCTTATCCGAAGATTTCGCACGCAGATTGTGAGCGGGTCAGTCAGCAGTTGAGCGTAATCCTCGATGTAGAGGAGCTGATCACGGGGCCGGGATATGTGTTGGAAGTCAGTTCGCCCGGCATGGACCGCGCGCTGCGCAAGCCGGAAGAGTTTGTACGGTTTTCCGGGCGGATGGCGAAAGTTTGGACTCACCAGCCAGTGGAAGAGTTGACGTTTTTAGAAGGGCGCATCGCCGGAGTGGATTCCGGCAGCGTGCGCCTGGAATTGAAAGGGAAAGTGCCGCGGACGATTGAAGTGCCCTTTGGGGCGATCCGCAAGGCGAATTTGGTAGTGGAATTTTAGGAGCCGGGAACTCAGGAACGCGTTATGGCCAGCTTGCTATTTCAACAGATCGAAATGCTCAGCCGCGAGAAGCATATTGAGCCGGAAATCGTCGTGTCTGCGATTGAGGACGCGATGGTTGTCGCTGCGCGGAAGTATTACAAGACGGAAGAAGACCTGCGCGGCAAGTTTAATTCGGACACGGGCCAAGTGGACGTGTTTTCGGTGATTACGGTCGTCGAGGAAGTGACCGACCCGAAGCGCGAAATTTCCGTGGCTGATGCGAAGAAGAAAAATCCGGCGGCGGAAGTTGGCACAGAAATTTTGACGGCGAAGCCGACGGACGTGTTGGGCCGCATTGCCGCGCAGACGGCGAAGCAAGTGATTATGCAGAAAGTGCGCGAAGCCGAGCGCGATACGATTTTTAATGAGTATCACAATCGCGTGGGGGAGCTGGTTACGGTAATTGTGAAGCGCGCGGAAGGTCCGGATTTGATTGTGGATATGGGCCGCACGGAAGCTCGCTTGCCGAAGCGGGAGCAGTCGAAGCTGGAAACGTACAACATTGGCGAGCGTTTGCGCGTGGTGATCAAGATGGTGGATCGCGCGGCAAAAGGGCCGCAGGTGATTGTGTCGCGGGCGGATTCGGCGCTGGTGCAGCGGCTGTTTGAAATGGAAGTTCCTGAAATCTACGACGGCACGGTGCAGATTCGCGCGGCGGCTCGCGAGGCCGGAGAGCGCACAAAAGTGGCCGTGCTGAGCCGCGACAAGGATGTTGATCCGGTAGGCGCGTGCGTGGGCATGAAGGGAATGCGTGTGCAGTCGATTATTCGCGAACTGCGCGGCGAAAAAATCGACATTATTCCGTACAACGAAGAGACGGTGGCTTTCGCACAGAAAGCGTTGAGTCCGGCGAAAGTGACGCGCGTGCAGATTACGGATCCGGAAAATCACAAATTGGAAGTAATTGTTGAGGATTCGCAGCTCTCGCTTGCGATCGGGAAAAAGGGACAAAACGTTCGGCTTGCCAGCAAGTTGATCGGCTGGGACATCGACATCAAGAGCGAAGAAGAGAAGCGGCGCGAAATCGAAGAGCAGATGACGGCGCTGACGGCTCCAGCGACACCGCTGACGGTGCTCGCGGGAGTTGGGGCGAAAACGATTGAGAAGATTGAAGCGGCTGGAATTACTTCGCTGGAAAAACTCGCTGGGATGACTCCGGAACAGTTGATGGAGATTCCAGGCATCGGCGAAAAGATGGTAGACAAGATTTATCAGGCTGTGAACCGGTTCTATGAAGGCGGCGAAGCGGCTGCTGCCGGTGAAGTCGCCGAGGCCACCGGCGGAAGCACTGAACAGACGCCAGCAGCGGAACTGGCTGCGGAACAGGAAACGGCGCCGGAGGAAACAGCGCCGGTCGCGGAATCGCAAGAACCGGAACAATCGGCGGCCGGGGAAGCGAGTTCGGAAACGCAAGGCAGTTCGGAGCAGAAGGAAGAGGCAAACTCTTAAGAGCGCATGACTGATATCAATCAAGTCCGGATTAACGAGCTGGCCCGCGAACTCGAGGTCAAAGCGAAAGCGATCATTGACCTTCTGCCCGGTTTCGGCGTAACGGAAAAGAAGACGCACTCCAGTTCGATACCCGCCGATGTGGCAGTAAAGGTACGCGCCACCATCCAGGGACAAGCGCAAGCTGAAGCGGACGCGGAAGTGAAGGCGAAAGCGGATAAGGACGCGAAAGACGCTGCCGCCAAGGCAGCGCTGCGCAAGCCAGTTGCTCCTCCGGCCGCTGCCGCTCCGCCGCCTGCACAAGTTGCGGCAAAACCAGCTGCACCAGTTGCGTCGGCGGCTCCAGCGGCTGCGGCGCCGCCCCAGCCGGCGGCTCCTGCTCCCGCTGTTGCTGCCCCCGCCCCCGCGCCAGCGGCTGCGCCGCCTCCGGCAAAACCGGTTGCGCCGCCAGCACCAGCGTCCTCGCCTGTGGCTCATCCCGCTGCCGCTAAGCCTTCTGTCCCGCCTGCACCGCAGCCGGGACAACCATTGCGTCCTGCGCCAGCGCCATCTCAAACACGCAGCGCGCATCCCGCGCAGCGTCCACAAACTCAGTCGAACCAGCCCTCGGCGATGCGGCCTGCAGCGGGATCGCAGCCGTCGCCGCAGAGGCAGGGTCAACCTTCGCGCCCGATGCCGACAGGGAATCGTGGCCCCTTGCCAACCGGTAACCGTGGGCCAATGCCGCAAGATCGTCCTAGCGGTCCGCGACCGGGGCAACCGATGCGACCGCAGCAGGGCGGTGCACAGGGGCAAGGTCGTCCATATACGCCGCGCCCTGGCGGAGGGCCGGGAGGACCCGGCGGTCCGCAGAATCGCCCGTTCGATCAACGCCGCGGGGCAGTTCCCACAGGAACACGTCCCGGGCCGCGCATGCCCGGCCGGCCAACCATGTTGCCGCCAATGCCCGACAAGATGCCGTCGAAAGCAGAGCCCGGCAAACCCCTTTACACGCGCCGCGCGCCGCAACGGCAACGCCCTGTTGCCGACAAGCGCGAGATGGAAGGGGAGCGCAAGCTTCACCCGACGCGCCAACGTTCGGGCGGCGACCGCCGGGCCGCTGCTACGGTCATCGTGCCGCCGGAGCCGCGCGCACCGCGCGACGTCACCATCACCGAAGGAATTACGATTCGCGAGTTGGCGGAAAAGCTGGATGTGCGGGCCAAGGAACTTTTGAAAGTCCTGCTCGACAAGGGCATCTTCGCAAGCATCAACCAGGCTCTGGATGTTCCAACCGCTACGCAGCTTGCCGAATCCTTTAACGGCGTCATCAGCGTCGTCTCCTTCGAAGAGGAAATGGTTCTCGAAGTTGCGAAAGAAGAGACGAAAGAGAATCTCAAGCCGCGTCCGCCGGTCGTTACCGTTATGGGTCACGTCGACCACGGCAAAACGAGTTTGCTCGATGCCATCCGCGAGGCTGACGTAGCAGGCGGCGAAGCGGGCGGCATCACGCAGCACATTGGTGCCTACAAAGTTCAGGTGAACGAGCGTGCTGTTGTATTCGTCGATACGCCGGGTCACGAAGCGTTCACCCGCATGCGTGCGCGGGGCGCCAAAGTTACGGACATCGTCGTCCTTGTCGTCGCCGCCGATGACGGTGTTATGCCACAGACGAAGGAAGCGATCGATCACGCGAAAGCTGCCAATGTGCCAATCGTCGTGGCCGTCAACAAAATTGACAAACCGGAGGCACAACCGGAACGTGTGAAACGCCAGCTCTCCGATCTCGGCTTGATGCCCGCCGAATGGGGCGGCGAAACAGAGTTTGTTGAAGTCTCGGCGAAACAGAAGAAGGGAATCGAGAAGCTGCTGGAAATTCTGTTGCTCGTGGCGGATCTGCGCGAGCTCAAGGCGAATCCCGACGCTCCCGCGACGGGTACGGTTCTGGAATCGCGTGTCGACAAGGGCCGCGGTCCAGTCGCTACGGTTCTCGTGCAGAACGGTACGCTGCGTGCCGGCGACTTCTTCATCTGCGGTGCTGTGTTTGGAAAAGTTCGCGCGATGTTCGACGACCGCGGACGCCCCGTCAAAGACGCACCACCTTCAACGCCGGTTGAAGTTCTGGGCCTTCAGGGCGTGCCCGAAGCGGGCGATCATTTCTCCGTCACTGACGAAGCCAAGGCGCGCCACATTGTGGACTATCGCCAATCGAAACAGCGCGACGCTGCGCTGCTTGCGCGTTCCACCGGCGCGCGCATCACTCTGGACCAGTTGCACGAACAGCTCAAGGCCGGCGAAGTCAAGGAATTGCCCATCGTCATCAAGGCGGACGTGCAGGGCAGTGTTGAAGTTTTGAGCGAGATGCTTCCGAAGCTTTCGACTGATCAAGTGAAGCTGAAGATCATCGGCTCCGGTGTCGGCGCGGTCAGCGAGAACGACGTTCTGCTCGCCAGCGCATCGGGCGCCATCATTATCGCCTTCGGCGTACGGCCCGAGCGCAAAGCGGCCGAGCTGGCGCAGCAGGAAAAAGTCGATATCCGCACGCACAACATCATTTACGAAGTGTCCGACGAGATTAAGAAAGCGATGGAAGGCCTGCTCGAACCGGTCTTCCAGGAGAATTACCTCGGCCGCGCGGAAGTTCGCAACACATTCCGCGTAAAGGGCTCCGGCACAGTCGCTGGCTGCTACGTCGTGGACGGCGTCCTCAAACGCGACGCGCAGGTGCGAGTTGTGCGCGATGGCGCTGTCATTTACACGTCAAAGCTCAGTTCGCTCAAACGCTTCAAAGATGACGCGAGCGAAGTGCGCACAGGCTTCGAGTGCGGAGCAGGCATCGCCAATTTCAACGACGTAAAGGTCGGCGACTTCCTGGAGTGCTTCAACGTGCAAAAGCTTTCCGCGGCGGAAGCTGCAGCGCAGTCCGGCGCCCCGGCCGGTAAAAAATAGGCAAAAAGCCGTTCCTGGAAATCCTGATGCCAGTAGGATTGCTCACTTTGGAGTTGCACATCGCCGATGCGCAATCGCTGAAGGACAAGCGCCAGGTGCTGCGCAGCTTAAAAGACAAGCTGCGCCTGAAGTTTAATGTAGCGGTTGCGGAGCTGGATCATCAGGATGTGTGGCAACGTTCTGTTGTTGGCGTCGTGACGCTCTCGACCGAAGAGAAGCATGTGCGCGAGGTCTTGCAGAAGGCTTTGGATGAGGCCGACGAAATTCTCGGCTCGATGTTGATCAACCAGGCCGTCGAAATTGTCTGACCAACTGAAGTGAGAACGCAATGAGCACCACGAGTCATCGTCACGAACGTATTGGCGAGGAGATCGCCCACGAAATCAACGCCATGCTTGCGGGCGAGCTAAAGGATCCCCGGCTCGAAGGCCACGTCAGCGTGAGCGAAGTCCGCGTTCAGCCGGACATGAAGCATGCGCGGATCTTCATCGTTGTGCGCTCGAACGATTCCAAGGAACGAAATGGCGCGATCAAGGCACTCGAACACGCCTCCGGGTATATCCGCCACGAGCTGATCGAACGTTTGCAAGTGCGGCGCCTGCCTGAACTTCATTTCACTCTGGATCTTTCCGAAGAGAGCGCCCTGCGCATCGAACAACTGCTGAAGGAAGTGAAGAAAGACAAGCCGTCCGCACAGTGATCTGTTTTTTCGGAACGATAAAATCGTGCAATCCTTGTGCCCGCCCGGCAATCTCGGAACTTAAGATTTCTTGCATGGAGTTTATCGTTTAAAGCTCAAAAGCCATGGCCCGCAAACCACAGCCTGCTCCGTTCGACGGCGCACTTGTCATTGATAAACCACAAGGCAAGACATCTCACGACGTGGTCGACGCTGTTCGCCACATGGCCGGATTTCGCCAGGTTGGACACCTCGGCACTCTCGATCCTCTAGCAACCGGTGTACTGGTCGTTCTGCTCGGACGCGCCACTCGTCTCGTCCAGTTTTATTCCGGGCGCCGCAAACGATACAGCGCCGGATTCCGTTTCGGATTCGCTACGGATTCCTACGATTCCGACGGCGAAGCGCAGGGTTCTGACAACCCTCCAATTCTTGATGCCGCGACGCTTGAACGGTTTGCCGCCGAACGCATCGGCAGGTTCGCGCAGATGCCACCAATTTTTTCCGCAAAAAAAGTGAATGGTCGTCCGGCATACGAACTGGCGCGCAAGAAAAAAGAAGTTGAGTTGAAGCCCGTCGACGTCGAGCTTTTCGAATTCACGCTGAAGGAAATCGAAGGCTCCGTTGCGCGGTTCGTCGTGGAGTGTTCCTCCGGCACGTATATCCGGTCGCTTGCCCACGAAATGGGTGAAAAGCTGGGATGCGGCGCGCACCTTTCCGAAATCTGCCGCACTGCGGTCGGTGAATTCTCACTGCAACAAGCGTGGAAACTGGATGATTTGGCCGACGCCGCGCGAGCCGGAAAATTCAAGGAGTGCCTGATACCACTCGAAAATCTTTTACCGAACTTTCCAAGCGCCAACGTCTTGCCGGTGATTGAAAAGCGCGTCCGTCACGGTGCGCGTTTTAACATCGTCGTTTCGCAGATCCAGCCAGGCCGTTCAGAGAATCCTCCCGGCTCGACAATGGTGTTAGACGCCGGCGAGCCGCGTCCTCCGCGCTTGCGGGTTTTCGATCAACAGAAGAAATTGATTGCCATCGCCGAGGCCGTTGTTCCCCGCACGTATCAGCCCGTGGTTGTGTTCGAACCCCTGCCCTGAAACAACTGTTCTGTCTGTACCGTGCGATTCTAACTTTGCGGAGGATTCGGCTGCGGCTGAGGTTGCGGCTGCTGCTGCTGCGGTGTCTCCGGCTGAGGCTGAGGAAGCGGTTGCGGTTGCTGCGGCGCCGGGCCGGGTCCGCTCGTGCCGGCGCCTGGATTTGGCCCGGCGTAAAGCGATCCGGAGATTCGCGGCGGAATGCGCAATTTTCTTGGCGTGATCAAAATCAAGACTTCGGTGTCCTGCGAAGTATTGTTGCGATTTTGAACGGCGTAACCTAGTCCCGGAACTTCTCCCAGCCCAGGCAGCGACGCCAGCGATTTCGCGGCTTGCCGGTCCGTCAGTCCGCCCACCACGGTCGTTTCGTCCTGTTTCAAGCGAATAGTCTGATTCAGGGTCTGATTGTTGATGACCGGAATCCCGTTCAAAGCTGAACCAGCGAGCGACCGAATTTCAAATTCCATCTGCAGTGTCACTTCGTTTGCGGCATGTACATACGGCGTTGCTTTTATTTTCAGCCCAAGATCGATGTACTCGGAGCCGAGGTACGGAACCTGAACCGCACTGCCCGTACTCGAAAATGTCGAAGGATCCAAAAAGATGCTTACGGTGCCGCTCGTGCCCGAATGTGCAGTGATAGCGACGTCTGGTAATCCGTTGCCGTCAAAGTCCGCGGTTGTAATCGCCTCGAGTCCGAGTCCCACGTAGACGCCCAGCGTGGAAACGCCTTGATTTGTCACCGCGATGTCGCCGATTCCATCGTTCGTAAAATCTGCGATCGCAACACCCGAGGGATTCGCTCCGGCCGAAGTGGTCAGCGGCGAGCCGGTAGCAATCGCAAACGTAGCATCGCCGTTGTTCAGAAACACACTGATCGTGCTGTCGGTAGAATTCACGACAGCAAGGTCCGGCACGCCGTCGGAATTCAAATCGCCGGCCGCAATTGCGATCGGGCCCTGGCCTGTCGCGAATGGAGACCCCGTCGCGATGGCGAATGTGCCATCGAAAGTTTGTCCCGGCGACTCAAGGATCGCGACATTATTTGTGAGCTGTCCCACGACGGCGAGGTCCGGGCCGGTGGTGCTCAAGTTTTGAAAATTCCCGCTGACCATCGCGACGGGCGACTGCATCGTCGCCGGCAGCGCGAACGGCGATTTCGGAAAGGCAATGAACGTGCCGTCGCCGTTTCCTTGGAATGTCGAAATTGTATTGTCGCCGCTGTTGGCCACAGCGAAATCGAGACTCCCGTCATTGTTAAAGTCGGCGATCACGACCGCTCGCGGTTGCAGCCCGACAGCAAAGGGCGATCCCGGCGCTTCTGCGAAGGTACCGTCGCCGTTGCCGAGCAGTACCGTCACCGTGTTCGAAGTCGAATTCGCAATGACCAGATCGACGGGCTGCGTCGCAGGAGCGAGACCCGCCTTGCGAAACACGCCGGAAGCAATTGCCGCGGGCCCGGTTTCGTTGGCGCCGAGTTTGATCGCGGCATTCGGTTGAGAGAAATTTCCGCTGCCCTGGTTCAGTAGAATGCTGACCGAATTGTCCTGCTGATTTACGACGGCCAAGTCCGTTTGGCCATCGTTGTTAAAATCCTTCGCAGTGAGCGCAACCGGCAATTGGCCGACGGCGAAGTCCGTCCGCGGAAACACGGTGGATGGAATTGCGCCGGTAATCGTCGTGCCACCGAGGCTCGCCGAGAGAAGGGACAGCGTCACTGGAAAGCGTTGCCCGATGAAAAACGTCGCCGGCTTTGTGTCTTGCACTCTCAGCAACACTTTTCTGCCGTTCTTGACCAGTGAAAGCGCGTCGAGGAAATTCGCGCTAGTGCCCGGCAGATTCAGCAAAAAAGTGCTGCGCCCTCCACCGACCGGAATCACCGGCGGGACGGGCGAAATGCCATGAGCCGCGAACACTTGTTGGACGAGCGTCAGCAGGTTCGCAAGGTCCGTCGCCTTCAGTAAAGCTTTTACGTCGCTAGAGCTAAGTGGAATCGCGCGCGCCGTAGTCGGCGGAACAATCCCCAAGTCCAACGCCCGGTTCTTGTCTACCTCCAATAACTCAATTTCAAGCATTAACTCACTGCGGGCTTGCTCCACTTGCTTGATCAACGCTCCGGCTAATTTCACTTTCTCCGTCGAATCGCGAATCGTCACGCTCTTGCTCTTTAAATCAAGTTCAATGTGATTCGCGCTCGTAATTTCCCGCAATGCCCGGAGCATTTCCGTTAGGTCCTGTGAATCTACGCCGGCGCCAAGCACAAACGTTTCTTCCACTTCGATTCCATACTGTTTCCGTTTTTCGATCGTGTCCGCCGCGATGAAAATCATATTCGACGTCAGCGGCCGGAAAAATGTGGTCGTCTGCTGGCCGATAATTCGCATCGCGGTTTCGAAATCCACGCCATCCAGGCGCAGCTTCACATTCCGCGTCGCTAGATCCGGATCGAATGCCGCCGTAATCCCGAACGCTCGAGCGACCTGCTCGTATGCGTCGCGCGTGTCCGTACGCAAGTTGAAGCTCTTGACTCCGCGTTGCAGCGTCAGCAGAGGCGGTCCTTTTAATTTGTATTGTTCGGGTGGCCCAGCGGGCAGTGTTTCTTCCTCGTTCATGGCGCGCATTTCGGCTTCGCGCTCGGCCAGAAACGTGTTGCCCGGATCGATCGTCAGCGCCGTGCGCAGCTCGTCCGTCGCGCGCCGCAAATCGCCGTTTACGGCTGCGTTCTCGGCTAAATCCACGTGCGTACGCACCAGCCTTGCGCGAAGCGCCGCCGCATGCCCCACGATTCCCAGATCGCCTGGCGCATCTTTCGCTGCAGCGTCGTAAAACGCCAGCGCGTTATCCCAGTGGCCCGCCGCTTCGGCTTTCTCCCCTTGTTGCACTTCCCGTTGTGCCTTCTTCAGGTCCTGCGTTCGGTTCTGCGCCTGGCCAACGAGGGAAGTGGCAGCCGACAGGCCGCAAACTAGTGCCAGCGCGACGGCGCGGCTCGACGCGAGTCCGGCCCGACGGTTAGTCCTAAGCGCTTTGCGTTGCATCAGTTCCAGTGTCTTTGACCCACGCGAAATTTGCCATTCCAAAGCACTAGGATATTCTATCCCGGATAAATCGGACTAATATGGTCCGATTGACCTCGGCATGGCCCGGCCTGTACACTAAAGGTGTTGTTGCAAATCGTTTTCAACTGGAACCACCTTGCTCTCTGCTCTTTTAGTCGCTCTTCGTGAAGGCGTCGAGGCCTCGCTCGTCGTCGGCATCATCCTTGTCTACCTTTCCCGAACCGCTAGGTCCCACCTTGCACGATTCGTCTGGTTTGGCGTCGCCTTCGCCACCGCATTGAGCCTGGTCGTCGCTGTTGCGCTCGAACACTGGCGCATAAGCGAAGACGGCTTTGAAGGCCTGCTCCTGCTCGTTGCCGCGGTGTTCGTTGTTTCGATGATCATCTGGATGAACCGCGTTGCGCGCCATCTTCGCAAGGATATCGAGCAGAAAATCGACGCGTACGCCGAACGGGTCGGCGCCGCAGCTGGCTGGGCAATCTTCCTATTCGCATTTCTCATGGTTCTTCGCGAGGGCGTCGAACTCGCTCTAATTCTGCGCGCCGTGGAGCTTTCGAGCGACGGCCTGCAAACCTGGATTGGCACAATCCTCGGCCTGGCGGGCGCTATCGCCGTCGGAGTCTTCTTTTTCAAGGGCACCGTCAAGATTCCGCTGCACCGGTTTTTCGCCGCGACCACCATTATCCTTTGGCTCGTTGCTGCGCAACTCGCCATCACCGGCCTTCATGAACTGAGCGAAGCCCGCTGGATTCACTCGAGCAAAGAGGAAATGGCCATCGTCGGCCCCATCGTGCGCAACGAGCTGTTTTTCTTCGTGTTCATCTTCGGCGCCGCCATGTTGCTGATTCTTCGCGAGTGGCTCACGCCTTCTGCGTCCGGGAACTCTGCCTCCAACGATGCTGAACGCCGTCTGTTTGAGTCGCAGCGCCGCCGCCAGCGCCGCTGGATGATCGCCGCCTCCACGGCGTGCCTCGCCGTCATTCTTGTACTCACTGCCGACTTCATTTATGCCCGCGCAAGTTCCGCTCCGCCTTCTTCGCGCATCGTCGCCGCTGCCGCCGACATCATTCGAGTCCCCATCTCCGAAGTGCAGGACGGGAACTTGCATATCTTCACCGCGAATTCCGGCGCGCAGGATTTTCGTTTCCTTATTATCAAGAAGCCGCAAGGCTGGGGCGTGGCCCTCGATGCTTGCCGTATCTGCGGCGCGGAGGGCTATCGCCAGGACGGCCAGAACGTCGTCTGCCGCCATTGCGCCTCCGCCATCTACATTCCGACAATCGGCGAAGCGGGCGGCTGCAATCCCGTCGGTCTTCCTTTCCAGATTGACGGCTCCGACCTAGTCGTGAACGTTTCCTCAATCACCCGCGCCTTCACCGAGGTCCCCAAATGACCTGTCTACTGATCGAGGCTCAGCTAATCGGGCCCAAACTTTCTTTCTTTTTGTTTTTACTGACAACTGAAAATTTATAACTGAAAACTTTCTCCATGTTCGCCCGCCTCATCACCGACTCCTTCACGCGACGCCCGCATCGCAAGCTGCTCACGCTGGCAGCGCTCGCGCTTGGTATGG
>WNFL01339615.1_pt1 | contig 11224 bp, 13 predicted proteins | sample 5400361 | NCBI WGS metagenome assembly WNFL01 (sample SAMN13153351, study PRJNA577476) | soil metagenome | isolation source: 40 cm soil on Douglas fir-dominated hillslope | place: USA:California | collected 2013-09-17 | reverse complement strand
CGCGGGGGCCACCTTCGTGGCCCGGACGGTGGATCGCAACATCGCCCACATGGAGGAGACGCTCAAGCGCGCCTCCGCCCACAAGGGCGCGGCCTTCGTGGAAATCCTCCAGAACTGCAACGTGTACAACGACATGGCCTGGGGCGTGCTCTACGACCGCGAGTCGAAGGTGCTGCACGAACTGCGCCTCCAGCACGGCAAGCCGCTGGTCTTCGGTCCGGCCGACGATCGCCGCGGGCTCGTGCTCGAAGGGGTCAAGCCGAAGGTGGTCAAGGTGAAAGATGTCCCGGAGAGCTCGCTGTGGGTGCACGACGAGACCGACGGCGGCACCGCGCTGGTGCTGGCGCAGCTCGCGTCCCCGGAGTATCCGATTCCGGTCGGGGTGCTCGCCAGCCGGCCCGGCGACACCACCTACGAAGAGATCCTGATCCAGCAGGAGCAGAAGGCGGTATCCGACCGCGGTCCCGGCGACATCGCCAAGCTCCTGATGTCGGGCGACACCTGGAAGATCGGCTGATCCCAGGCCGGCCCCAAGGCCTCCCGCAAGGCCTCTTGACCATCCGCAGATCGCCGGCCCTCCTCCGGGGGGCCGGTGGTATTTTGTCAGCCTGAGACGCCCCTCATGGCCCTGACTCCCCAGCTCCTTCGCGCGCTCCAGGACATCGTCGGCCCCGCGGGCCTCGTGGTCTCTGCCGAGGGCCGCCTCACCTACGAGTGCGACATGCACACGTTCTACAAGGGCACCCCGGACGCGGTGGTGCTCCCCGAGTCGGCGGCGCAGGTGGCGGCCATCGTCCGCCTCTGCCGCCGCGAGCATGTGCCGATCGTGCCGCGCGGCTCGGGCACCGGCCTCATCGGTGGGGCGATGGCGCCGGAGGGCGGGGTCATGGTGTCGATGACCCGCATGAACCGCATCGTGGAGCTGGACTTCCCGAACCGCTGCGCCACCGTGCAGCCCGGCCTCATCAACCTGTGGCTGAGCCAGGCGACCCGGGAGCGCGGCTACTTCTTCGCGCCGGATCCCTCGAGCCAGATGGTCTCCTCGATCGGCGGCAATGCCTCGACCAACGCGGGCGGGCCGCACTGCCTCAAGTACGGGATCACCGTGAACCACGTGCTCGGGCTCGAGGTGGTCACCGGGGCCGGTGAGTTCGTCCAGCTCGGGGGCAAGACCCACGAGCGGCCGGGCTACGACCTCACCGGGGTCATGGTGGGGGCCGAGGGCACGCTCGGCCTGGTGACCGGAGTGATCGTGCGCCTCACGCATCTGCCGGAGGGCGTGAAGACGATCCTGGCGTCCTTCTCCTCCATCGAGGACGCCTCCGAGGCGGTCTCCGCGATCATCCGGGCCGGCATCATCCCGGCCGCGCTCGAGATGCTCGACGAGGTGGTCATCCGGGCGATCGAGGAAGGGGTGGGCGCGGGCTACCCGAAGGGCGCGGGCGCGGTGCTGCTGATCGAGCTGGACGGCCCGATCGCGGAGATCGAGGCCCAGTCCGGCCCGATCGAGACGATCTGCCGCGATCACCTGGCGCTCGAGATCCGGGTGGCCCAGAGCGAAGCGGAGCGCGCCCTGCTCTGGAAGGGGCGCAAGGAGGCGGCGGGCGTCTTCGGGCGGCTCACCCCCAACTGGCTGCTCCAGGACGCGGTGGTCCCGCGGTCGAAGCTGCCCCAGATCATGAAGGAGGTCGCGGCCATCGGCGCCCGCCACCACCTCGTCATCGCCAACGTGTTCCACGCGGGCGACGGCAACCTCCACCCGCTGATCTGCTACGACGACCGGGCGCCCGGCGAGCTCGAGCGCGCGAAGCAGGCGAACGAGGAGCTGCTCGCCGCCTGCCTGGCCCTGGGCGGCAGCGTGACCGGCGAGCACGGGGTGGGGCTCGACAAGCGCGCGAGCCTGCCGATGCAGTTCGCGGACTCCGATCTCAACTTCATGGCGAGGCTGCGGCGGGTCTTCGATCCCGACTCCATCATGAATCCCGGCAAGCTGCTGCCCTCGCATCCGGCCTGCGGCGAGGGCTTCCGGCCCGCCGCGCGCCCGCTGCCCGCCGGAACCTGGATCTGAGCGTGGCCGTCTCCGCGGGGGCGGTTCACGAGGCGCTGGCCGATATCGCCGGGCGCGAGCACTGCCTGCGCGAGGCGCCCGCGCTGGCCCGCTACGCCATCGACGGGATGATGCCCTCCCTGGTGGTGCGCCCGGCCACCGCCGACGAGGTGAGCCGGGTCGTCGCGCTCTGCGCCGCGGAGCGCCTCGCGCTGGCGCCGCGCGGGGCCGGTACCAGCATGGGGCTCGGCAATCCGCCGCGCCGGCTCGACGTGGTGCTCGAGCTCGGCCGGATGCGCGCGGTGCGCGAGTACGTGCCGGAGGACATGGTGGCGACGGTGGAAGCGGGCGCGACGCTCGACGCGCTGGCGGCCCACTTCGCCCCGCATCGCCAGGCGCTGACCCTCGATCCGCCGGGCGGCGGGGCGCGCAGCGTGGGCGGCGTGCTGGCCACGCACGCCAGCGGCCCACTCCGCTTCCGCTACGGCACCGGGCGCGACCTCCTGCTGGGCGCGCGCTTCGTGCAGGCGGACGGCACGCTGACCTGGGGCGGCGCCAAGGTCGTCAAGTCGGTGACCGGCTACGACGTGCCGAAGCTCCTGGTCGGCTCGCTCGGCACCCTCGGGGTACTCGTCGAGGTCACCCTTCGGCTGCACCCGATGCCCCCCGCCTCGCGCACCTGGCGGCTCGGCTTCCCCTCGCGCGAGGCCGCGGGCGTGTTCCTGGCGGGACTGCTCGACTCGCCGCTCCAGCCGGATCGCGCCGCACTGCTCGACGACGCCGGGCTGGGCAGGGCGGGGCTCGCCGTGGACGCGATCGGGCTGCTGCTCTCGATCAGCAGCGCGCCCGAGGCCGTCGAGCACCAGGGCCGCGCCCTGGCCCGGCTCGTGGCGGGACACGGTGGCCGGAGCGAAGAGGTGCCAGACGCCGCGTGGGCCGGGCTCGGCCGCACGGTGGATGGCCCGCTGCTGCTACGCGCGACCGGTGAGCCCCGGCGCCTGCTGGACTGGGTCGGGGAGGCTCACGCGGCGGCGGCCCGCGCGGGAGTCGAGGTGATGGTCCTCGCGCAGCCCGGGCACGGCGTGCTGCAGCTCTCGGTGCGGGAGGGCTTCGACGCCGCTCGCGTCGTGAACGACCTGGTGCGGCCGCTCAGGAGCGCCCTCGAGGCGGAGGGCGGGAGCCTGGTCGTCGAGCGCGGCCCGGTCGAGCTTAAGGCTCGATGTGACGTGTGGGGATCCATCCAACCGGAAATACTGGCTATCATGGGCCGTATCAAGACCGAATTCGATCCGGCCGGGGTCCTCAACTCAGGTCGCTTCGTGGGGGGACTGTGAGCGTCACGCAGCCGGTCGGCGGCGGGCTCGGGGCCTTCGACGCCCACGATCCGCCATCCATGGACGGCCTGCGGGCCTGCGTGCACTGCGGGATCTGCCTGCCGCAGTGCCCGACCTACCGGGTCCTCGGCGAGGAGATGGACTCGCCCCGGGGCCGCCTCTACCTGATGCGCGCGGCCGCCGAGGACCGGATCGGGCTCACGCCCACCATGGCCCGTCATCTCGACCTCTGCCTCGGCTGTCGGGCCTGCGAGACGGCCTGCCCGTCCGGGGTGCCGTTCGGCCAGCTCCTCGAAGCCACCCGGGGCCAGTTCGAGCGCCGGGGTGTCACCGCGCCCACGCGGGACAGCGCCACGCTGCGCTTCATCCTGGAGGTCTTCCCGCATCCCGCCCGCCTCGGCCCCATGCTCCACGCGCTCCGCATGTACCAGTGGACCGGCATGCAGGCGATGGTGCGGGGGCTCGGCCTGCTGGCTCCCTTCGCGAAGCTGCGCGCGATGGAGGCGCTGCTCCCGCCGGTGCCGCTGCCCGGCGCGCCGCTGCCCGAGCTGATCCCCGCGCGCGGCCCGCGTCGCGGTCGCGCCGGCCTGCTGCTGGGCTGCGCCCAGCGCTTCTTCTATCCCGACGTCAACCGCGATACCGCGCGCCTCCTCGCGGCGGCCGGCTACGACGTGGTGGCCCCGCGGGCCCAGGAGTGCTGCGGGGCGCTCCACCTGCACGCCGGACGCGTCGACGAGTTCCGCGCGATGGCGCGCCGGCTGATGCCGGCCTTCGCCGACGTGGACGTCATCGTGGTCAACGCGGCGGGCTGCGGATCGGCGCTCAAGGAATACGGCCACTGGCTGCCGGGCGACGCGGCCCGGCTCTTCGCGGAGCGGGTGCGCGACGTCTCCGAGGTGCTGGCCGGTCGCGATCTTCCGCTCCGCGCGATGCCGCAGACCGTGAGCTATCACGACGCCTGCCACCTGGCGCACGGCCAGAAGATCCGCGCGCAGCCCCGCGAGCTGCTGCGCCGGATCCCCGGGCTCACGCTGGTGGACCTGCCCGACTCCGACCTCTGCTGCGGCAGCGCGGGGGTCTACAATCTGCTCGAGCCCGAGATGGCCGGCGAGCTGGGCCGTCGCAAGGCGGCGCGCATCCGCGAGACCGGAGCCCGGGTGATCACCGCGGGCAATCCGGGCTGTCTGATGCAGATTCACCAGCACTGCCGCGAGGCGGGGCTGGACGTCGAGGTCGTGCACCCGGTGACCCTCCTGGCCCGGGCGCTGGAGGAGCGATGAAGATTCGCGTGCGGGATCACGTGAAGGTGGCGGCGGAGAAGATGGCCAAGATCGGGCTCTCCAGCACCGCGCGCACCCAGCTCGATCTCTACTGCGTGGCGCCGGGCCAGTCGCAGACGCCCCACCGGCACGACGGCGAGGACAAGATCTACTTTGTGCTCGAGGGATCCGGGCGGTTTTCGATCGATGGGGCCGAGGAGCGGCTGGTGGCGGGCGAGGCGGTGGTGGCGGCCGCCGGTGTCGAGCACGGCCTGGTCAACGACTCGGCCGACCTCCTCCTGGTGCTGGTGATGGTCGCGCCGCCACCGCCGCACATGAAGCGCTAGGGGACCCATGGCCGCTCCGGTCCGCGCCGCGCTCATGATCACCTGCCTGGGGGACATGCTCTTCCCCGAGGTCGGCGTCGCCATGGTGCGGCTGCTCCGGCGTCTCGGGGTCGAGGTGGAGTTCCCCCCGGGCCAGACCTGCTGCGGGATGCCGCTCTTCAACTCGGGCTACCACCACGACGCGGCCCTCGTGGCGGCCCGCACCGTGAAGGTCTTCGAGGGGGCGGAGCACGTGGTGGTGCCGTCCGGCTCCTGCGCCTGGATGGTGCGGACCGAGTACCCGGGCCTGCTCAAGCACGATCCGGCGCTACGCGCGGCCGCCGATTCGATGGCCCGGCGCACCCGGGAGCTCTCGCAGTTCATCGTCGAGGTCCTCGGCGTGACCACGATCGAATCACCGTTCAAGGGGAAGGTGACCTACCACGACTCCTGCCACCTGCTCCGCGGGCTCGGCGAGTCGGCCTCGCCGCGCGCGCTGCTGCGCGGAGTGCCCGGCGTGGAGCTGGTCGAGCTGCCGGGAGCGGATGAGTGCTGCGGCTTCGGCGGCTCCTTCTCGGTCCGGCTGCCCGAGGTGTCCTCGTCGATCCTCGCCAAGAAGCTGGCCAACGTGGAGTCCACCGGGGCGAGCTGCCTGGTGGCGTGTGACGCGGGCTGCCTCATGCAGATGGGCGGCGGGCTCACCCGACGCGGCTCGGCGGTGAAGGCGGTGCACCTGGCCCAGGTGCTCGCCGGCGAGGTCGACGGGTGAGCGACGCGCTGCTGCGCACCCCGTTTCCCGAGCGGGCCAGCGCGGCCCTCAAGGACACGTTCCTGCAGGAAGCGCTCAAGATCGCCACCACCAAGTTCATCGACCTTCGCAAGGAGTCGTTCGCGGGCTTCCCGCAGGGCGAGGCGCTGCGGGACCGGGCGCGCGCGATCAAGGAGGCCACGCTCCAGCACCTCGACGTGCACCTGGAGCGCCTCGCCGACAACGTCGAGCGCCTGGGCGGGCACGTGCACTGGGCCACCACCGCCGAGGAGGCGCGCGAGATGGTCCTGCGGCTCTGCCGGGACCGCGGCGTGCGGATGGCGGTGAAGTCGAAGTCCATGGCCACCGAGGAGATCGACCTCAACGAGGCCCTCGAGCACGCCGGGGTCACGCCGGTCGAGACCGACCTGGGCGAATACATCATCCAGCTCGCCCACGAGAAGCCGTCGCACATCATCGCGCCCGCCATCCACAAGACGAAGGGGCAGGTGGCCGAGCTCTTCTCGCGCGAGCTGCGCGGGGAGTTCCCCGCCGATCCGGAAGTCCTGACCGCGGTGGCGCGGAAGGCCCTGCGCGAGAAGTTCCTCCAGGCCGACATGGGGATCACCGGGGCCAACTTCGCGGTGGCCGACACCGGCACCGTGGTCCTCGTCACCAACGAGGGCAATGGCCGCATGGTGACCTCGCTGCCCCGGATCCACGTGGCGCTCATGGGCGTGGAGAAGGTGATCCCGTCCATGACCGACCTCGTGGTGTTCCTGGCCATCCTGGCCCGGAGCGCGACCGGTCAGAAGCTGTCCTCCTACACGACCCTGGTGCGCGGGCCGCGGCGGGCGGGGGAGCTCGAGGGGCCGGAGGAGTTCCACCTGATCCTGCTCGACAACGGCCGCTCGCGCCAGATCGCCTCGACGCTCCGGGAGGCTCTCTATTGCCTCAGGTGCGGCGCCTGCCTCAACGTCTGCCCGGTGTATCGCCAGATCGGGGGCCACGCCTACGGCTACACGTACCCGGGACCCATCGGCATCCTGCTCACCGCGATGCTCAAGGGCAACGAGTCGGTGCGCGAGCTGGCCCACGCCTCGTCCCTCTGCGGGGCGTGCAAGGACGTCTGCCCGGTGCGGATCGACATCCCGCGCATGCTCGTCGAGCTGCGCGAGCACCTCGATCGGGAGAAGATCGCGCCGTGGACCGAGCGGGTGGTGTTCAAGGCCTTCCGGCGCCTGCTCCTGTCGCCGACCGCCTTCCGGCTCTCCGCGACGATCGGGCGATGGGCGCAACGGCCGTTCGTCCGCAACGGGCGGCTGCGCGGGCTGCCGCTGGTCTTCGGCCAGTGGACGAAGACCCGCGACCTGCCGCCGGTGGCGGCCCGGACTTTCCGGGAGCGGTGGAAGGAGCTGCGATGACCGGCCGCGCCGAGTTCATCGAGCGGATCCGTCGCGAGGTCTCGAAGACCCCGGGCCTCTTCGGCGCCTCGACCGCGCCGCGCCCCGCCGATCCGGCGATCGCGGCGGAGACGGTGCGGCGGGAGCTGGCCGAGCGCTGGCCCGAGGCCCTCGAGCGGTTCCGGACCGAGTTCGAGCGCATCGCGGGCGTGTTCCATCGCGTCCCGGACCTGGCCGCGGTGCCCGCGGCGATCGGCGCCATCGCCCGCGGGTACGGCGCGAAGAGCCTGGTCACCTGGGACCCCGCCGCGCTTGGCTTCGACGCGGCGCCCGCGCTGGCCCGCGAGGGCCTGGACGTCGTCGCGGCCCGCGCGGGGCAGGAGGACGAGGCGGCCCGCCTCCGCCATCGCGAGCAGGCCGCGCGAGCCCAGGTGGGCGTCACCGGCGCCGACTTCGTGCTCGCGGAGACCGGGACGCTGATCCTGCTTTCCGGGTCGGGCCGCCCGCGCTCGACCTCGCTGCTGCCCGACGTGCACGTGGCGGTCTTCGGCCGCGACCGGCTGCTCGAGACCCTGGAGCAGGTCGGGGTGATGCTGGAAGCGCTCCACGTGAGTCCCGATCGCGCGATGTCCGGCGCGATGATCAACTTCATCACCGGGCCCTCGCGGACCGCCGACATCGAGCTCACGTTGACCCGGGGCGTGCACGGACCCAAGGAAGTGCACGCGGTGTTCGTGGAGGCCCCGTGAGCGAGCCGCGGCTCTTCACCCCGGACGAGGTCGATCGCCTGATCCCACGATTGACCGAGCTCATGGAGACCGCCATCGAGCGCCACGGCCAGGCCCTGGCGCTGCAGGAGCGCCTGCGCGACGATCGCGCGCGGGTATCCGGCGCCGGCGGGGAGCGGCGGGACGCGATGGACTGGAAGGCCCGCGCCGAGCGCCTCGACGGCCTGGGCATCGAGGTGCGCCAGCTCCTTCAGGACGTCCAGGCCATGGGCGGGGTGGTGAAGGATCTCGAGACGGGCCTGGTGGACTTTCCCGGCCGCGGGCCGGGGGGGCCCAGCGGGCCGATCGTGAATCTCTGCTGGAAGCTCGGGGAGGACGCGGTGCGATTCTGGCACGGGATGGACGAAGGGTTTGCCAATCGGAGGCCGCTGTCATGACCTTCCAGGCCGTTCTCTTCGATCTCTTCGACACCCTGGTCCTCTTCCACCGGGAGCGCCTGCCCGAGATCCACGTCAACGGGCGAACGGTCCACAGCACCGCGGGCCACCTGCACGCCGCCTTCCGGCCCTTCGCCCCGCACGTGGAGCTGCCCGCCTTCATGGACGCGCTGTTCTGGAGCTGGCAGGAGGCGGAGCGCATTCGCAGCGAAGCCCATCGGGAGGTCAGCGCCCCGGAGCGGTTCGGGATGCTGTTCGGGCGCCTCGAGCTCGAGCCCTCCGTCGAGGCGCGCGATCTCCTGCTCGCCACGCACATGCGCGAGCTGTCCAAGGTGGTCGAGTGCCCCGGGCACCACGCCCCGCTCCTGAAGGCGCTCCGTGAGCGGTATCGGCGCCGACCTGCTGGGCCATCCTCGAGCGCGAGGGCCTCGCCCCGCTCTTCGAGACCATCGTCATCTCCGACGAGGTCGGCTGGCGCAAGCCCAAGCCGGTCATCTTCGAGACCGCGCTCGACCGGATGAAGGCCCTGCGCCCCGCCGAGGCCCTCTTCGTGGGAGACCGCGCCGACATCGACGTGATCGGCGCCCGGGCGGCCGGCATGCCGACCGCCTGGATCAACCGGGAGGCCGAGCGCCTCCCCACGGACATCCAGCCGCCCGACTACGAGATCCGCGACCTCGCGGACCTCCGGGCGATTCTCCGCATCCCGTAGCCCGCTCCGCGCATCTCAAGGCGCGAGACGAAAGAGGAGGACGACGTGGCCACGACACGCAAGGTGATCATCATCGGATCGGGACCAGCCGGCTATACCGCGGCCATTTACGCGGCACGCGCCAATCTGTCGCCGGTCATGTTCACCGGCATCCAGGCCGGGGGACAGCTCATGCTGACGACCCTGGTCGAGAACTATCCCGGCTTCGTCGACGGCATCGACGGGCCGCCCTTGATGGAGACGTTCCAGAAGCAGGCGGAGCGCTTCGGCACCGAGATGATCGCGGACGACGTGACCGAGGTGGACTTCCGCAGTCGGCCGTTCAAGGTCACCGGCGGTGACGTGACCATGGAAGCGCACACCGTGATCGTGGCCACCGGCGCCTCCGCCAAGCTGCTGGGCCTGCCCAACGAGGCCAAGCTGATGGGGCGGGGGGTGTCCACCTGCGCCACCTGCGACGGGTTCTTCTTCAAGGACCAGAACATCATGGTGGTGGGCGGCGGCGACTCGGCCCTGGAGGAGGCGCTCTACCTCTCGCGCCTCGGCCGCAAGGTCGAGGTGGTGCACCGGCGCGAGGCCCTGCGCGGATCCAAGATCATGCCGGCGCGAGGCCCTGCGCGGATCCAAGATCATGCAGGAGCGCGCGTTCAAGAACTCCAAGATCACCTTCCTCTGGAACACGGTGGTGGAGGACGTGCTTGATCCCGACAAGGGCAAGGTCACCACGGTGCGACTGCAGAACATCAAGACCGGGGCCCGCTCGGAGTCCCAGGTCGACGGCCTGTTCGTGGCGATCGGCCACCAGCCCAATACCGCGCTCTTCAAGGGCCAGCTCGACCTGCACCCGAACGAGTACCTCAAGGTGACGCCGGGGACCACCCAGACGTCGGTGCCGGGCGTGTTCGCGGCCGGGGACGTCCAGGACTTCACCTACCGCCAGGCGGTCACCGCGGCGGGCACCGGGTGCATGGCGGCCCTGGAGGCCGAGCGGTACCTGGAGGCGGAGGGCCTGGGGGACTAGAGGGGCTCGTCGGCGCCCTCGCCGGGCCCGGTGAGACCTGGGGTCTGGGTCACGGCGGCATCTTATGCAGCTTTGCATAGGGCCGCTTCGAACGAAGCGCGCCCGGCCCGCGCGGCGGTATCACGATGGCGTGTAACGCTGGCGTGCCCACCGCGACTCCTGCGATAATCTCGTCGCGGCATAGCGAGCGCGTTCGGGACCGAGGCGGGGATCACCATGCGATGGATCGAGCGACTCTGGCGCGATGATCAACGCGTCAAGGCGACACCTGCGTGGATCGCTGCGTCTCTGGCCGAAGGGGTGGCGCGGAGTACCGATCTTCTCAGGAGTCGATTCGAGGAACAGGGCTTCTCTCGCAGTGATCGGAAGCGCTTCGAGAGCGAGACGTGCATTCTCGAGTGCCTGCTGTTCGAGTGGTTCCTTCGCGACATCGTCGTGGCCGTCGAGTTCGGACGGCACGCCGACACGATCCGACAGACACTCGCCAAGCGTCTGGCCGGAGACCTGGACCGAAGCGGGCTCTCTCCGGCGGTTCTTCTGGACTTCGCCCGCCTCCAGAGTGAACGGTTTGCCGAGTATCGCGCCGCGGCCGGGACCAGCATCTCACTCCAGGATTTGGGGGCGCGCGCGTGGGAGCGCATCGCCGACACTGACCAGCCGAGCGACCGGATGACGATGTTCCTGGCCATGCGCGCGACCGCGGAACTGCAGGCACTTCGAGGTCTCGGGCAGAGGTATATCGTCATGACCGCGCCCCGCTCGTTCTTCTCCGCTTCCAGCGAAGGGTAGCGCGGCGGGCGCCGCGGCGGCACAGGCGCGGCGTGTGACGTTCGCTCGGAGGAACCGTGGACTGGACCCATCTCATCTGGCGACGGGCTCCCCCCGCGAAGACGACGGTCATGAGTGTGGCCGCGTCCGTCGCGGAGGCAATCGTCCAGAGCACGAACCTTCTTCGAACGCGGCTCACTGAGGAGGGTTTTGCGTGGACGGATCCGGCCCGGGCTGACGCCGACGAGTGCCTGCTCGAATGCACGATCCTCGAGTGGTTCCTCCGGGATGTCGTGGTGTCGGGAGGGTTCGGGAGCCAGACCGAGGCAATCCGTCAGGCGGTGGCCGGTCGGATATTGATCGACCTGCAGCGTAGCGGATTGCGGGCGGCGTCTCTCGCTGACTTCGATCGGCGCTATCGCGAGCGGTTCAGGGAGTACT
>WNFL01361296.1_pt1 | contig 11225 bp, 10 predicted proteins | sample 5400361 | NCBI WGS metagenome assembly WNFL01 (sample SAMN13153351, study PRJNA577476) | soil metagenome | isolation source: 40 cm soil on Douglas fir-dominated hillslope | place: USA:California | collected 2013-09-17 | reverse complement strand
CTGCCGCACCGTCCGCGGCACGATCGAGGAGGTGCGGTCCGCCAGGGCTTGAGTTGGCCGGTGACCGCGCGCCCTTGCGGTTTTCCAGGCCGAGCCGCGCTAGCTGCGCGTTGGCCAGGTGATGGCCGTCCATCGGGAAGTAGGCGCCAGGTGTCGCCCATCCGCGCCCGGGCATGCCCGACCAGGGCGACGGCCAGCGTGGACTTGCCCGCACCCCGGCGGCCCCGCCAGGCCACGATGACCCGCCGGCCCCGGCCGCGACGGCGAACGCCACGGCATCGGCCGCCGCGGCATCCGCACCCGTCCCAGCCTGGTCACCGCTCATCGGTTCTTATTGTGCCGAACGGACCCGTGCGCTGCCCCCCTCGTCACCCCGGTTCGCCGCGCCTGCTGAGGCGGCCAGCAACGGCTCATCCGGCATCGCGGGGAACGTGACCTCGATGGACAGGCCGCCGCCGCGCCTGGCGCGCGCGGTGATCGCGGCACCGTGGGCGGCGGCGATGGCGCGGACGATGGACAGGCCCAGGCCGTGGCCGCTGTCATGGTGCACGCGACGTCCGTCGAGCCGCCAGAAGGGCTGGAACAGCCGGCCCACCGCCTCGGGCGGGATGGCCGGCCCGGTGTTGGCCACCGCAAGCACTGCGCGGCCGTCCCTGGCCGCGGTGCTGATCTCGATTTTCCCGCCGGCGACGTTGTGCCGCACGGCGTTGCCGACCAGGTTGGCCACCAGCCGCCCGGCCAGCAGCTTGTCGCCGAGCAGGGGCGCTGGCCTGGTGACGGCATCCAGGGACAGGCCCTGGCGGGCGGCCTCGGGACGGGCGGCGAGCAGGACCTCGCCGGTGACGGCCGCGAGGTCGACGGGCTCGCGCCGGTCCAGGCCGCCCTGGCTGCTGGCCAGGGCGAGCAGCGCCTCGATGAGGCTCTCCTGCTCGGCGTTGGAGGCGAGCACCTCCGCGGCGACGGAGCGCCACGTCTGGGCGGTGGTGCCGGGGTCATCCAGCGCGACCTGCAGCATGGCGCGCTCCCGGGTGAGGGGGGTGCGCAGCTCGTGCGAGGCGTTGGCGACGAAGTGGCGTTGCGCATCGAAGGCGGCTTCCAGGCGCGTGAACAGGCCGTCGAGGGTGTCGCCGAGTGCCTTGAGCTCGTCGTCGGGGCCGCGCAGGGCCAGCCGCTGGTTCAGGTTGCTGGCCGAGATCCGGCGGGCGGCGGCGGTGATCACCGCCAGCGGGCGCAGGATCCGGCCGGCCGCCAGCCAGCCGAGCGCGAGGGCGACCACGGTGACGATCGCCAGCGCGATCGGCGCATCGATCAGCACCTGCCGCAGGTCGCTGCTGGCTATCTCCTTGCCCAGCGTGGTCTCCAGCTGGGACAGCGGGGAAAGCTGGCCCTCGGTGAGACCACCCGGGGGGACCTTGATGAAGCCGGGAGGAATCTGTACCTGGCTGAGGCCCGTTTCGTTGACGTTCCCCCCCGGGGCGATGGCCTGCTCGACAAGCAGGTAGCTGACGGCGAGCAGGATCGCGCCGCAGGCCAGGAACAGCCCGCCGTACAAGGCGGTCAGCCGCAGCCGGGCGGTGCGGCGCGGCAGCCGCGGCCAGCCGCGGGCCGCACTGCGCGGGACGGGGATGGCCATCATGATCCTCCGATCCGGTAGCCGCTGTCGCGGACGGTCTCGATCACCGGCGGGTCGCCGAGCTTGGCCCGCAGCCGGCCGATGGTGGTCTTCACGGTGGTGGTGAACGGGTCGGCGGCCTCGTCCCACACCCGGCCCAGCAGCTCCTCGGCCGGCACCGGCCGGCCGTCGGCGGCCAGCAGGCATTCCAGCACGGCGAACTCCTTCGGGGTCAGCGCCAGCTTCCGCCCGGCGCGAGTCACCACCCGCCGTCCGGGATCCATGGCCAGGTCCCCGGAGCCGAGCCCGGCCGGCGGCGGGGCGCCGGGACGCCGGGCCAGCGCCTGGATGCGGGCCACCAGCTCGGTGAAGTCGAACGGCTTGGGCAGGTAATCATCGGCGCCCAGGCCCAGGCCCTCCACCCGGTCCCGCACCGACCGGGCCGCGGTGAGCATCAGGATCCGGCTGGCCGACCGTCCGGCCGCCAGGCGGCGGCAGATCTCGTCGCCGTGCACGCCTGGCAGGTCCCGGTCCAGCACCACCACGTCATAGCTGCTAGCCGCCAGCTTGTCGAGGGCAGTGCCGCCGTCCAGGGCCACGTCGGCGGTCATCCCGCGGCGGCGCAGCCCGGCCGCCACCGCCCGGGCCAGCCGGTCGTCGTCTTCGGCTATCAGGACTCTCATCGGCGCTCACCAGCTCCAGGATGACAGGTCTTCGCCAGCAGGCTGGCCGGAGGTGACAGCCAGGTGACAGCTGTCACCTTCGTGTCACCCGGTTTCCCCTACACCTGGTATCGACAGCTATCCGGCCAAAGGGGAGACGCGAGATGAACGGATGCGAGATTAAAGACAGCTCCGACTGCGGGCGCGGCCCGCGACGGCCATGGCTTCGGCAGGCGGCAGCCCTGGCCGCGATGGCCTGCATAGCCCTGCTGGCAACGGCATGCGGCTCGTCCCCCGCCGCCTCCGCCACGGGAGGGCCCACGCGTCAGCAGGCGGCGCTCGCCTACGCGCGGTGCATGCGCTCGCACGGCGTGCCGGACTTCCCCGACCCCGACAGCAACGGCAACTTCCACCTCGACAATAACTCCGTCAGCAGCCAGGAGACGGCGGCCAACCAAGTCTGCAACCACCTGCTGAATGTCGGCACTCAGCTGAACGCGGCGCAGACGCAGCACACGCTCAGCCAGCTCGTGAAGTACGCCCAGTGCATGCGCGCCCACGGCGTGCCGAATTTCCCGGACCCTCAGATCACCAACGGCGGGGTTGGAGTGCCCGGCGGGTTCACCTTTGACACGTCCGGCCTCGGCCTCCATCAGAAGTCGCCGCAGTACCAGGCCGCGGCCCGGGCCTGCCAGTCACTGGCGACGCACGCCAAGGGATGAGGTAAGTCATGAGCGAGTCGGTCTCCCGTGGCCGGGACGCGAGCCGGCAGGCAGATACCCTAGCGGCGGCCGGGGCCGGGGCGGCGCGCCGCCGGGGTCGGGGCCGCTGGGCGGCCGCGGGGGCGGTCGTGGTGCTGGCGGCAGGCGGGGTGGCCGCGTGGCGGGCGGGCGCGTTCGGCCCGGGCGGGCCGCCGGGTGCGGCGGCCGGGGGCGCGCCCCCGCCGGCGACCGCGACCGTGGCCCGGCGGGACCTGTCGGCGACCACGCCGGTGACCGCGACGCTGGGGTACGCGGGCTCCTACACGGCGACCGGGAAGGGCGGCGGGACGCTGACCTGGCTGCCGCCGGCCGGGCAGGTGATCAGGCAGGGGCAGGCGCTGTACAAGACCGGCAACGGCGTCCCGGTGGTGCTGCTGTACGGCAGCGTCCCGGACTGGCGGGCGATGTCGGCCGGGGATACCGGCGCGGACGTGTCCCAGCTCAACCACAACCTGGTGCGCCTCGGGTACGCCAACAGCGCGGACATCAGCGCGCTGGGCTGGGACTACTACTCCTGGGAGACCCGCTACGGGGTACAGCAGATGGAAGAGGACCTGGGGGTCTCCAGCCCGCCGGGGTCGCTGCCGCTGGGGTCGGTGGTGTTCGAGCCGGGCGCGCTGCGGGTCAGCCAGGTCACGGCAAGCCTGGGCGGCCAGGCGGGCGGGCCGGTGCTGAACGCGACCTCGACCCGGCACGTGGTCACGATCAGCCTGGACGCCTCGCAGCAGGCCGAGGTGAAGGCGGGCGACACGGTGACCGTCACGCTGCCTGACGGGAAGACCACGCCGGGGACGGTCTCCTGGGTCGGGCGGGTCGCCGTCAGCTCCGGCGGCAACGGCGGTTCCGGCGGCCCGGGCGGCAGCGGCAGCGGCACGGCCACCATCCCGGTGCGGGTCACGCTTACCCACCCGGAGGCCGCGGGAACCCTGGACCAGGCGCCGGTGACGGTGAACATCACCACCGGCAGCGTCAAGAACGCGCTGGCGGTGCCGGTCGGCGCGCTGCTGGCCCAGGCGAGCGGCGGCTACGCCGTCGAGGTCGCCGGCGCGGGTAACACCCGGCACCTGGTGCCGGTGCAGGCCGGGCCGGTCTTCGACGACGCCGACGGGCTGGTCCAGGTCGCCGGGGCGCTGACCCCCGGACAGCACGTGGTGGTGCCGGGCTCATGACCACCGCCGCTACGACGGCACCGGAGCCGGTGCTGGAACTGCAGAACGTGTCGAAGGTGTATCCCTCCTCGCCGCCGGTGCGGGCGCTGGACGAGGTCAGCGTGGCGGTGACCGCCGGGGAGCTGGCCGCGGTGACCGGACCGTCGGGGTCGGGCAAGTCCACGCTGCTGCACCTGATGGGCACCCTGGACACGCCGACCAGCGGGATCGTGCGCGTCACCGGGGCGGACATCGCGCGGATGACCGACCGGGAGTTGTCGGCGCTGCGCGCGTCCCGGATCGGGTTCGTGTTCCAGCAGTTCTTCCTCGCCGAGCACCAGAAGATCCTCGACAACGTGGCCGACGGGCTGCTGTATGCCGGCGCCGGCCGCGCCGAACGCCGCTGCGAGGCCGCCGCGGCGCTGGACCGGGTGGGGCTCGGGCACCGGGCCGGCGCCCGGCCGACCCAGCTGTCGGGCGGGGAACGGCAGCGGGTGGCGGTCGCCCGGGCGATCGCCGGCCGCCCGGCGGTGGTGCTGGCCGACGAGCCGACGGGGAACCTGGACTCCGCCACCGGCTCGGCCCTGCTGGACCTGCTGGAAGAACTCAACGCCCAGGGCACCACGATCATCGTGATCACCCACGACCAGGCCATCGCCGCCCGGATGCGGCGCCGTATCCAGATGCTCGACGGGCACATCATCAGCGACACCGGCCCCGCCCACGCCGGGATCAGGGGTGGCAGCGTGCCGCGGGAAGGACGATCATGACCGCATCCGCATCCGCACCGCCCGCACCCGCGCCGGCCCGGCTGCGCCCCGGCGACCTGGCCGGGCTGGCCAGCGTCGGGCTGCGCACCCGCAGGCTGCGCGCCGGCCTGTCCGCGCTCGGCATCGCCATCGGGGTGGCGGCGATCGTGGCCGTCCTCGGCCTGGCCCGGTCCTCCCAGGCCGGGCTGCTCGCCGAGATCGCCAGGCTCGGCACCAACCTGCTGACCGTCACCAACGGGCAGACCCTCACCGGCGGCACCGCTGAACTCCCGGTCGCGGCCCCCGGGATGATCGGCCGCCTGCCCGGCGTCACCGCCGTCCAGGACACCGGCACGGTCAGCAACGTCAACACCTACCGCAGCCCGTACATCCCCTCCATCCAGACCAACGCGCTGACCGTGACCGCCTCCAGCCTCGGCCTGCCCGCCGTGGTCGGCACCTCCGTCGCGCAGGGCCGGTATCTCAACGCCGCCACCGCCCGCCAGCCGGCCGCCGTGCTCGGCGCCGCCGCCGCCCGCAGGCTGGGCATCGACCGGATCTGGCCCGGCGAACGGATCTTCGCCGGGGGCATGTGGTTCTACGTGGTGGGCATCCTCCGCCCCGCCGCCCTCGCCCCAGAGATCGACTCCTCGATCCTGATCGGCTACCCCGCCGCAGAGAAATACCTGCACTTCGACGCGCATCCCTCGCAGATCTACCTCCGCGCCAGCGACGGCCAGGTACGGGCCGTCGATGCCCTGCTCGGCGCCCAGGCCAGCCCGGAAAACCCCAGCCAGGTCAACGTCGCCCAGCCATCAGACGCGCTCACCGCCCAGGCCGCCGCCGCCGGCGCGTTCGACACCCTGTTCCTCGGCCTCGGCGCGGTCGCGCTGCTGGTCGGCGCGGTCGGCGTCGCCAACATCATGGTCATCTCCGTCCTGGAACGCCGCTCCGAGATCGGGCTGCGCCGCGCCCTCGGCGCCACCCGCGGCCAGATCCGCACCCAGTTCCTGGCCGAGGCCATCCTGCTGTCCCTGGCCGGCGGCACCGCCGGGGTCATCCTCGGCGCCGCCGCCACCGCCATCTACGCACACGCCAAGGGCTGGGCCATCATCATCCCGCCCCAAGCCTGGGCCGGCGGCCTGGCCGCCGCCGTTCTCATCGGCGCCGCCGCCGGGCTCCTCCCGGCCATCCGCGCCGCCCGCATGTCACCAACCCAAGCCCTGTGGACCCTGTGAACCGCAGCGTTCCCGTTACGCCGCCCGGGACCCGAGCGGCTGGCGGAGATCTGCCGCCACCGTCCAGGAAACGTTCCGGCACCTGCTGCGCGACACCGGCATCTACCAGCGGGCAGGTGGGGCTGCGACCATGCATCCACGGCGCCCGGGACACGTTCGCGGTCACCACCCTGGCCGACTGGTACCGCGAGGGCGCCGACGTGCAGGCCCGGCTGCCGCTGCTGTCGGCCTGGCACGGGCACGCCGACCCGCGGCACACCTACTGGTATTACTCCGATTCTCGGGTTATTCCGAAGCCCGCTCCTTTGCACGCGTGATGGGCCTGTGACCTGGGATGACGCACTCTCGTGACTGTCACCTGCCGGGATAATCCGGTGCGTCAGTTGCGCGCATGGGGCCTCTTCCCTGACGTTCTCCACCCATGGTGATGGTGCCGCCATGTTCGTCCGAACCGGCGGTTCACCGAATGAAAGGACAGTGCCATGGGGTCGATGGTGTCCGGGCTGGCTGATGCCGTGCTCGGTGTGGTTGAAGGTGCGGGCTTGTCGAGCGACACGGTCGCTCGCTACGGCAGGTGCTGCGAGGTGGTCGTGGAGTTTTGTGACCGGCGGGATTTCGACGCGTTGTCAATCAGAGTGGCCGGCGAGTTCGTCGCGTGCCAGGAGGAGCGTGCGCGCCGCGGTGAGATCGGCCGGAACAGGCGAAACGCTTTGGTGAAGTCCGCCCGCATGATGCTGGAGTTCCAGAGAACCGGCGGGGTGGTCTGGCGGGTGATGAGCCCGGACCCTGATCTCAGCGAGAGCTCCTGTGAAGTCCTGGAACAGTTCGTCGCGGAGGCTGGCCTGGACGTGGCTCCGGGATCGGTGAGGTTGCTGGCCGGCGAGATTCGCCAGTTCCTGGTCTACCTCGACCGGATTGGCCGGGGTGTTCTCGGTGCGGTCACTGTGGACGACGTTCGAGGGTTCATGGTCGAGATGGCGCCAAAGCGGCCTGCAGGCATTGGCAACGTGGTGTGGTCGCTCAAGAGGTTCTTCGCCTTCCTCAACGTCGCCGGGCTCAGTGACGTCCACATCGATGGCCTGCTCGCGCTTGCCGCGCCGCCGCGGGTGCGGGCGCTGCCGTGCTTTACCCGTGAGGAGATCAACCGTCTCATTGAGGGGATCGAGACCGAGACCCCCTGCGGAAAGAGGGACTACGCGATGGTCTTGCTAGCGGTCTCGACCGGGCTGCGTTGCTGCGACATCGTCGCACTGCGCCTGGACGAGATCGACTGGCGCCGCGACGAGATCCGGCTGGTCCAGGCCAAGACATCGAAGCCGCTGGTGCTGCCGCTCGCAGCACTGGCAGGCAACGCTGTCGCTGAGTGGATCTTGCACGGCCGGCCTGATTGTGACGCCCGAGAAGTGTTCGTCCGGCTCAAAGCGCCGTTCGTGAAGCTGGGGAACTCGACGGGCTCGACCCTCATGCGCCGCCGCCTGACCCGAGCCGGCATCGATCATGTGGCCCACGACGGCAAGTCGTTCCATGCCCTGCGGCGCACCGCAGGGACAAGGCTCATCGAATCGGGGGCCGGGCTGCCGTTGGCCGCGCAGATCCTGGGCCATGCCCGCATCGATTCCTCCCGCCGCTACTTCGCTTTGGCCAGCGAGCAGATCCGCCAGTGCTGCCTGCCGCTGGAGGAGTTCACCTGCATCAAGGAGGGGCTGCGATGAACACATTCACCAGCAATTTCGCACCCCACATAGAGGCGATGCCCGAATGGCGAACCTCGCTGGGACACAGCCCGCGCGACATGCGGAACGCGATGACGGGTTCCGGCAGGTTCTGCTCATCGCGTCACCCCAGCCAGACGGTACTGACCCGGGAACTGGCGACCGCGTGGTGCCGGGACACAGCGACGGGCACATGGGGTGCCCACAGGAGCCGCGCGGTCCGTGAGTTCGGCAAGTACCTCCAGCTGACCGGCGTGGATGGGTTCATCGTGCCGTCCGCGTGGATCGCCAGCCCGACCCGCGGCCTACCGCACATGTTCACCGATGAGGAGCTGGCCGCGTTCTTCCGGGCGGCCGACTCCATCGACGCCGAGTACCGCAGCCCGTTCCGTGAGTACACGATCCCGGTCATCTTCCGGCTGATTCTCGGCGCGGGACTGCGCCCGCCCGAAGCCCGCCGCCTGCGCCGCCACGACGTTGATGCCGAAAACGCGATGGTGATAATCGAACGCTCAAAACGGAACAAGGACCGCCGTGTTCCCGTTACCGAGGACCTGGCCGGGCTGCTTGCCCGCTTCGATCACCTGGCGGATCTGCGACGCCCGGGCCGGGAGTGGTTCTTTGAGGACCAGCCCGACCGTCAGTACTCCCCGGCCTGGCTCATCGCCAGCTACCATCGCTGCCGCGAGCTGGCGGGCGGGATCGCGCCTGCCTCAACCCCTTACACGCTGCGGCACAATTACGCCACTCGCACCCTGATGCGGTGGGTCGAAGAAGGCAAGGACATTGAGGCCTGGCTGCCGTACCTGGCTGCCTACATGGGACACCAGAAGTACTCCTCGACAGCGTGGTACGTGCATCTGCTGCCCGAGCGCCTCGCAGCGACCGGCCTGACCCGCGCGGCCGGCATCATCCCGGCGGTAACCTCATGAAGACCCGCCAGCAGGCTGCGTCGGACGGCTTCTACCGGCACCTTCGCGAGTGGTTCACCGCGTTTCTGCCCCGCCAGCGCGGCGCAGCCGAGAACACGATCACCTCGTGCCGCCAGACCTGGAACATGCTCCTGGGCTACGTCGCCGAACATCACCACATCGGTGTCGAGAAGGTCACCTTCACCATCGTTGACCGGGTCACCGTCACCGGGTTCCTTGAGCACATGCGGGCCACCAAGTCGTGGACGCCCTCGACCTACAACCAGCGACTGGCGTGCATCCGGTCGTTCTTCATCTACGCGGCGGCCGCTGAGCCGACGCTCACGATCTACCTTGCCGACCTCGCCGCCATCCCGCGACTCAAGGCTCCGGCCGCGGCACCGGTGAAGTACATGAGCACAGACGCGGTCACGGCGCTGCTCGCCGCCCCGGACCCGGGCACCCGGATCGGGCTGCGTGACCTGTTCTTCATGATCCTCATGTATGACCTCGCCGCCCGCGACGCGGAGATGCTCGCCCTGAACCTCGCCGACATCCACACCAGGCGACTCACTGTGGACCTGCTCGGGAAGGGCTCCAAACCCAGGCGCCTGCCCATCACCAGCGAGACGGCCCAGCACTTCGGCCGCTACGCCGCGGTGTTCCACCCCAGTTCGGAACCGGCGACCCCGATGTTCTACACCATGCGGAATCATCGTCCGACGCGGATGTCTGACGACAACGTCGCCAGGCTCATCCGCCAGCATGCCGCCACCGCCAAAGCCAGATGCCCTGACGTCCCGGCCCGGGTCCACCCGCACATGCTTCGGCATTACGTGGACGGGCGATGCATCTCTACCAGGCCGGCATGCCACTGGCCCTGCTCACCGAGTGGCTCGGGCACGCCGACCCTGAGACCACGCTCATCTACGCACACGCCGACACCGAGATGAAGCGCCATGCTCTCGAGAAAGCAAACATCGCAACAACCCGCAGCCCTCTCCCGACCCCGCTGTGGCACGGCCGCGAGGACATCATCCAGCGCCTGTGCGGACTCAAGGAGTGACACCGGATTATTCCGACAGGCGATAGTTGCCAGAGCGCGTCAGCCAAGGTCCCGGGCCTCTTACGCGCAGGAAGGAGCGGGCATCGGAATAACCCAAGAATCGGAGTAATACCAGTAGGTGTTGGCGGGGTTGCAGTGGCCGAGGTAGCTGGACAGTGCGGGCATGCGAGGTTCCACGTCCATGCCGTCGCGATACCAGTCGAGAATTGTCGCGACCACCAGACTGTGTCGAAAGTCGTGCAGCCGCGGCGGACGCCCTCCCGGCGATTGTGGCCGCAGACCAGCCCGGTCACACAGTTTCCGGAACATCAGACGGGTGGTCTGGGGGTTGGCCCGCCGACCGTGGGGCCAGACGAAGAAACTGGGCGTGGCCGATGGCGGGCACAACTCGTCGCGGAGGCGGCTGTAGGCACGCAACGCCTGAACGGTGCTGGGCTGGCACACGATCAACCGGGACTTGCCGAACTTGGAGGCGTGCACCGTCAGCAGCCCGCCGGCGAGGTCGACATCGTCGCGGTCCAACCGCGTCACCTCGCTGATCCTCATGCCGGTGACGACCAGCAACCCTATGAGGGTCGTGGTGGTGGCCGCCCGTAGCGGCGGCACCAACGCCCGAGCCGCGGCCATCAACCTGCGGATGTCAGCCTCGGAGTACAGATATGGCGTCGGCCGCTGGTAATGGGGAATCCGCAGCACATTGGCGGGTGGGACCGCGGTAGTGGGATCGAGGGTCTGCAGGTAGCGGGCGAAACCGCGCGCCGTGCTCAGCTTGCGCGCCCATCGGATCGGCTGCGTCCATGCCGGTTGCCTGGCCCAGTCCAGCGCGAACTCGGTGGTGATGGTGTCGGCGCCAGCTTGTTCGGCGAAGGCCACGAAGCTGCGCAGGTCTCGTTCCTGCGTGACGAGCTTGTAACCCAACGAGCGGCGCAGCGCGAGATAGTCGACCAGGTGTTGGCGGAGCGTGCTCATGACAACCCCTTCTCCGGCCACGGACGGGCCACCTGGGAAAGCGCATGGTGATCGACCTTGGCATACCACAACGTGGACTGCGCGTTCCGATGGCGGAGCACCTGGCCGATCTCGACCAGCCCGCTGCCCGAGCGCAGCAGCTGAGTGGCCGTGTAATGCCGTAGCCGGTGGGCACCCACCGACGGCACCTTGGCACGCTTGCACGCACGGCTCACCGTCGTCGATACCCCGCTTGCGGAGAGCCCCCGATACGGGGCTCTGACCCGAGTGAACACCTCCGCCGCCCCGCACGAGCGCGGCCTGCCCCACCGCAACCACCCGACGATCGCCTCGCCGACATCGGATGGCAACGGCAGCCGATCTCTGCGGTTTCCCTTGCCGTGCACGGTGATCTCAC
>WNFL01289610.1_pt3 | contig 11226 bp, 7 predicted proteins | sample 5400361 | NCBI WGS metagenome assembly WNFL01 (sample SAMN13153351, study PRJNA577476) | soil metagenome | isolation source: 40 cm soil on Douglas fir-dominated hillslope | place: USA:California | collected 2013-09-17 | reverse complement strand
GAGGACGGAGTAGGGCGATGGCGATGACGCGCGAAGAGGCGAAGGCGCTCACCGACATTGTGCTGTCCGCGTCGAAGGCGCCGGAGTGCCAGGTGACGATCACGGAGGAGCGCGCGGCGCACACCCGCTTCGCCGCGAACGACGTGACGACCTCGGGCGCCGCCGACGAGCTCACGATCACGATCACGAGCCGGGGCGAGGGGCGGAGCGGCACCGTCACCTTGGACGAGACGTCGGGCGAGGCGCTGAAGAGGGCGGTCGCCAGGAGCGAGGAGCAGATGGCGCTCGCGCCGGTCGACCCGGAGGCGGTCGAGGGGCTCGGTCCCCAGCAGTACACGGAGATCCCGGCGGCGTTCGACGAGGCGACGGCGCGGACGGGCCCCGCGGAGCGCGCGGCCGGCGTGAAGGTCGCTCTCGAGAAGGCACGCGGCGCGAAGCTGCAGGCCTCGGGTCTCTACGAGACGACCGCTCGGTGGTCGGCGATCGGGACGAAGAAGGGGCTCTTCGGCTTCCATCGCGCGACGCAGGCGTCGTACTCCACCACGATGCGCGCGGACGACGGGACCGGCTCCGGCTGGGCGGGCGTCGGATCCCCGCGCGCCTCCGGGATCGCGCCGGCCGAGCTCGCGGCGCGCGCGGCGAAGAAAGCCGACTCCTCGCGCTCCCCGAAACCGCTCGACCCGGGCAAGTACACGGTCATCCTCGAGCCCCGCGCGGTCGCGGACCTCCTCGGGCTCCTCGGCTTCGCGATCTCCGCGCGCAACGCGGAGGAGGGCCGCAGCTACTTCTCGAAGCCGGGCGGCGGCACGCTCATCGGGGAGAAGGTGTTCCACGAGTCGGTGACGCTCGCGTCCGACCCGTTCGATCCGCGGAATCCGGGCTCGCCGTGGGTGGGCGGCGGAGGTGGCTTCGGCTTCGGCCCAGGCGGCGCCGGCTCGGCGGCGACGTCGTGGGGGCTGCCGGCGAAGAAGGCCGTCTGGCTCGAGAACGGAGTCCTCAAGAACCTCTCGATCGACCGCTACTGGGCGAAGAAGACGAGTCGCGAGCCGATGCCGTATCCGGGCGGCCTCGTCATGGCGGGCGGCAAGGGGACCGTCGACGAGCTCGTCGCCGGCTGCGAGCGCGGGCTCCTCGTCACGCGCTTCTGGTACATCCGCGCCGTCAACCAGCAGAGGCTCCTGATGACCGGCCTCACGCGCGACGGGGTCTGGCTCGTCGAGAAGGGCAAGGTCGTCTCCCCCGTCAACAACTTCCGCTTCAACGAGAGCCCCGGTGCCCTGCTGAAGAACGTGGAGGCGCTGAGCGCGGCCGTGCCGACGGGGACGATGGTCGTCCCGGCGATCCGCGCGAAGGAGTTCACGATGTCGTCGAAGAGCGACGCGGTCTAGGAGAAAGAGATGAAGCGACTTGCCGGCCTCCTCGGCCTCGTCCCCGCCCTCGCCCTCGCGCAGACGCCCGGTCCCGTCACGGTGCTCCACGCCGGCTCCCTCCTCGACGGCATCTCGCGCGCCGCGAGGCGCGATCAGATGGTCGTCGTGCGCGGCAGCCGGATCGAGAGCGTGGCGGCGTGGAACGCCTCGGCGGTGCCGCAGGGCGCCAGGGTGATCGACCTGACGAGGGACACGGTGCTCCCCGGCCTCATCGACGCGCACACGCACATCTTTCTCCAGGGCAAGGACCCGGCCGAGGGCGGCTACGACGTCCAGCTCCTGAAGCACGGCCTCGCGTTCCGGGCGGCGCGCGCGACGGTCGCGGCGCGGCGCGCGCTCGAGCAGGGGTTCACGACGATCCGCGACGTCGAGACGGAGGGCGCGGGCTACGGCGACGTCGGCATCAAGCAGGCGATCGAGAAGGGCTACATCCCCGGCCCCCGGATGTTCGTCGTCACGCGCGCGATCTCGACGACCGGGGGCTATCCGCTCGAGGGATACGCGCCGGAGATCACGGTGCCGAAGGGCGCGCAGCTCGTCGACGGCCCGATCGAGGCGCGGAAGGCCGCGCGCGAGCAGCTCGACAACGGAGCCGACTGGCTGAAGGTCTACATGACGCACCGCTCGTGGGCCGACGAGAAGGGGAACCTCGTCTCGCAGCCGACGCTGACGCTCGAGGAGATCCGCGCGATCACGGACGAGGCGCACGGCTGGGGAAGGAAGGTGGCCTGCCACGCGTACGGCGGCGTCGGGCTCCAGCGCGCTCTCGACGGCGGCTGCGATTCCATCGAGCACGGCCTCGACCTGACGGACGCGAACGTCGCGCAGATGCTGAAGCAGGGCACGTGGCTCTGCGCCACGCTCACCCCTTACTACGAAGGGAACGAACCCGCCGACACGCCGGGCGGCCGTCGCGACCGCGCCCGCGTCGTGGCGCACGAGGTGTCGTTCCGGAAGGCCGTCAAGGCCGGCGTGAAGATCGCCTTCGGCACGGACGTCGGCGGCTTCCCGTGGACGGAATCGATCGCGCGCGAGTTCGACAGGATGGTCTCGCTCGGGATGACGCCGATCGACGCAGTGCTCTCCGCGACCTCGCGCGCCGCAGAGATGCTCGGGATGTCCGGCCGGCTCGGCGTCCTGGCGCCGGGCGCCTGGGCGGACGCCGTGGCCGTAGCCGGGGACCCGCTCGCGGACGTGAAGCTCCTCCAGAACGTGGCCTTCGTGATGAAGGACGGGGCCGTCGTCAAGGGCGAGGGCCGCTGACGCCGCCGAGCGTGGCCCGCCATCACCCCCACCGCACCGGCTCCCATCGCATGCCGAGATCGACGACCCGCTGGACGAGCGTCTGGTAGTCGAGGCCGAAGCGCTGCGCGGCCTGCGCGAAGTCCTCGTCGCGGCTGAGCTGAGGGTTCGGGTTCGCCTCGATGAGGTACGGGCGTCCGTCCGCCGAGAGGCGCAGGTCCATCCGCGCGTAGCCCGACAGCATCAGCGTCCGGTACGCGCGCTTGCAGACGCGCACGATCTCCTCCGCCTTCTCCTTGCCGAGGTCTTTCGCCTCCTCGCTCACGATCCCGTGCTTCTTCTGGTACGTCAGGCTCCACTTCAGCCGCTCGGTGGCGATGCGGCGCGACTCCTCCGGCATCTTCGTGAAGAGGAGCTCCCAGATCGGGAGCGCGCGCGACTGGTGGTTGCCGATGAGGCCGACGTAGAGCTCCCGACCGTCGATGAACTGCTCGACGAGGGCGTCCGTCCGCACGCTCTCGTGGATGAACCGGACGCGCTCGGCGAGCTTGTCGTCGCCGTCCACGACCGAGGCCTGCGAGATGCCGATCGACGCGTCCATGGTGAGCGACTTGACGATGAGGGGAAAGGCGAGGCGCCGCGGCCGGCGGAAGCGGCGTCCGCGCGGCACGATGGCGAACGCGGGCACCGAAATGCGGTGGTAGGAGAGGAGCTTCTTCGCGAGCGCCTTGTCGCGCCCGAGGAGGAGCCCCTTCGAGTTGCACCCCGTGTACTTGCAGTGCATCAGCTCGAGGTAGCCGATGACGTTGTGGTCGAACGTCACGTCCTCCTCGAACCCTTCGAGGAGGTTGAACGCGAGGTGCGGCTTCAGCTCCACGAGCGCCTTGCGGATCCCCTCCAGCTCGTCCCCGACGCCGAGGACGAGCACCTCGTGTCCGAGCGCGCGCAGCGTCTTCACCACGTCGTACTCGGTCTTCCAGGGAGCCGCCGGCAGCGTGGTGGGGTCTTCCACCGAGTCCGGCGGGATGAGGTCCGGATGGACGAGCGTCAGGACGCGCAGGGGCCGCACCGGCTTGGCCTTCTTGCGGGCCGCCATCAGAGCGCCACCCGGTGCCGTCCGCGCGCCATGTGCTCCATCACCTGCATCGTCAGGAGGACCGCGAAGTCGAGGCGCGTCTCCGGCTCGGGATTCCGGAGCCGGAGCTTCAGCTCGCGGCAGCGCTTGACGATGTCTTTCAAGACCCTGTCGATCGTGTACTGATAGGTCCCGGTGGTGCGGCCGACCCGGCGCCTCAGGTCGGGGCCGGCCCGCGCGACGAAAGAGGCCGCGGCCGGGCCCCTCCCCGGCTCGTTCGTGAAGAGACGCAGGAGGTCCTCGTCGTAGACGTGCGGGCGGTCGAGGCCGTAGAACCGCCGCTTCGCGCGATAGTGGGCGCGCAACGTCTTCTTGATCTTGGAAAGCGGCTCGACGGCGCGGCGCGTCCGGACAGGGGGCGTCTTCCCCGCCAGCTCGTGCATGAGGCCGTCCATGTACTCCAGCTTCTTCAGAGCGGGCCAGCCGGCGTAGCGCTCCCGCCAGACGGAGCCGGGAGTCAGCCAGACCGCGAACGTCTCCGCGAAGTCCTCGTCCGGGTGCGCCTGCGCGTACCAGTTGTCGAGGTGGATGACGAAGCTCCTGCTGTACGGGCGCGGAAAGTAGGACTTCGGATAGCGCATGGAGCTCGACCCGAAGAGCCGCCGCCTGCGGGGACGGCTGCGCAGGCGGAACGCGTTCTCGATCGCGTGCCCGGCCTCGTGCCGCAGGATCTTCAGGCACGACTCGCGCGTTCCGCCTTCCACTTCCAGGCATTGCGCGAGCTCGAGCCGCGCGAGCCGTGGGTGCGCGAGATAGAACGGGATCGAGACGCCGGGCACGCCGTCCGGGCACAGCCATTCCTCCCCGATCCAGTAGTGCGGGCGAAACTGGAGGCCGCGCGCCTGGAGCTCGCCTGCGAGCTCGTCGAGCCACGGCGGAAGGCCGCTCCCCGCGATCGTCACCTCCAGATCGCACATCCTCACGTCGAGGAGGCTCTCGTCGTCGAGCTCGGCCCAGAACGGCTCGGACGTCGAAGGCGAGGCCGCCGGCTCGGGCTGCACCGGCGGAACTGTAGCGGTTTTCCGCGCGCTTGCCCTGCATCACAGGTCCGTCGCTTTCGCGGAGGGGTCGTGATCGACCCGGCGGCGGCTCTCCGCCTCGTCTCTACGAGGAGGCTCCTTGGACGAAGACACGGGGACGCGCGCGGTCGACGAAGCGCTGGAGGCGCTGGCGCGCCTGGATCTCAGGAAGCATGCGGTCCTGGAGCTGCGCTTCTTCCGCGCGCTCTCCGTCGAGGAGACCGCGAGAACCCTCGGGATCCCCGCCGCGCACGTCCTCCTCGAGCAGCGTCTCGCGCAGGCGTGGCTCCGGCGCGAGCTCGCCGGGCGGCGGGAGGCGTGCGACGTGCGCGACGCCGCTACTTCTCGATCTGGATCGACTCCTTCCGTCCGCTGTTCGCGACGGCGATCATGATGCCCACGCCGGTGGCGATCACGAGCCCGATGGCGATCCACACGCCCTCGATGTGCTGGAGGACCCCCAGCTTCCAGAGCGCCGCGAGGCCGCCGGCGAGGAGGAGGAGATACCCGATGAAGTACGTCGTGGCCCATTTCATGGTGCGCTCCCCTGGACACGCGGGTGCCCGCACGAACCAGTGCACGACGCGTACCACGCCGGGACGCGATAATCTGCGGGCCGACAAGGCCTGAAAACTCGGAGGGCCCCACTTCGTGGCGCTCGTCTACCTCTTCGTCCTCGCGCTCGCCGCGACGCCGTTCGTCGCGCTCGGCCTCGCCCTGTCGGCTCGCAAGCGCGCGAAGGCGCTGGAGGAGTCCTTGACGGCCCTGCGCGCCGAGCAGGCGTGGCTCGAGGAGCAATTCGTGGAGCTGCGGCAGGAACTGCGCGCCACGAACGAGCAGACGGCCTCGATGCCGGTGCCGGAGCCGGAGCCGGCGGAGGCTCGCCCCGAGGCCGCTCCGCCGGCGCCGCAGCCCGTGTCAGCCCCGCGGCCGGTACCGGTACCGGCCGCTCCCCCGATCGCGTATCCGACCTCCACGCCGCCGATCCCGCGGCCGGTGCCGAGCATGCCGCCGCCGATCCCGCAGGCGGCGCGCGTGGCGTCCCCGCCGATCCCGAGCGCGCCGGCGCCGCCCGCTCCCCCGCCGGCGCCGCCCAAGACGCCGTTCGACTGGGAATCCCTCGTCGGCGTGAAGCTCTTCTCCTGGATTGCCGGGATCTCGCTCGTGATCGGGGCGGTCCTCTTCCTCCGCTATTCGGTCGAGAAGGGATGGCTCGGGGCGCCGGTACGGATGGCGATCGGGCTCGCGACGGGCGTGACCCTTCTCGTCGTCTGCGAGATGAAGCGCGCGCGCGGGTACCGGATCACGGCGAACGCGCTCGACGGAGCCGGGATCGCGATCCTCTTCTCCACGTTCTTCGCCTCGCACGCGCTCTGGAAGCTGATCCCGTCGCTCGCCGCGTTCCTCCTCATGGCGCTCGTCACCGGCGTGGCGGTGCTGCTCTCGATCCGTCGGGAGTCCGTCTTCATCGCGCTCCTCGGGCTCCTCGGCGGCTTCGCGACGCCCGCGCTCCTCTCCACCGGCGAGGACAGGCCGATCGGCCTCTTCGGCTATCTGCTCCTCCTGAACGCCGGGCTCGCGTGGGTCGCGCAGAAGAAGCGGTGGCCGGTTCTGACCGTCCTCGCGGCCGTGCTGACGACGCTCTATCAGTGGGGCTGGGTCGCGAAGTTCCTGAGCGCGTCGAAGCTGCCGCTCGCGCTCGGCATCTTCGCGGTCTTCCCGGTCCTCGCGTTCGCCGCGCTCGCGCTCGGGCGAGGCGAGAGGAAACGCGAAGGCGAGGGGGCGCTCGCGCTCTTCGAGAAGACCGCGACCGCGTCGGCCGTCCTCCCCCTCTTCTTCGCCGCGTATCTCGCGGCCGTGCCGGCGTACGGCGCGCGCTGGCCGCTGCTCTTCGGCTTCCTTCTCCTCCTCGACGCGGCGCTCTTCGCGATCGCGCTGTGGCGGGGGCCGGTCCAGCTCCACCTCGTCGGTGCGGGCGCGACGCTGGTCGTCGCGGCCGTCTGGCTCGGCGTGTCCTACACGGGCGCGGCTTGGCCCGGGTGTCTCGCCTTCTTCGCGCTCCTCGTCCTCTTCTACCTCGGCGCGCCGCTCCTCGCCGCGAAGGTGGGAAGGCCCTTGGAGACACCCGGGGACCGCGCCGTCTTCGCCGCGCCGCTCCTCCTCTTCGCCTTCCCGCTCCTCGCGTATCTCGAGCCGCGCACGGAGTCGCCCGGGCTCCTCTTCGCGGTTCTCTTCCTGCTCCTCGCCGCGGTCGCGGCATACGCGATCGGGCGGCGCGAAGGAGGCGTCTATTTCGCCGGAGCATTCCTCGCTCTCGCGGCGGAGGCGGTCTGGTCCTCGCGCTATCTGACTCCGGAGCGCCTCCTCCCCGCGCTCGCGATCTACGGCGTCTTCTCGCTCTTCTATCTCGGCGTCCCGCTTCTCGCGCGGCGCCTCGGCCGCGCGCTCCGGCCGGAGGGCAGCGTGCCGGCGCTCTTGCTCGCGAGCCTCGCGCTGCTCCTCTTTCTCGCCGCAGGCCCGGCGGCGCAGGCGGCGCTCTGGGGTCTCGCGCTCCTCCTCGCGGTCCTGAACGCGGGGCTCTTCGTGGAGGGCTCGGCGGCTCGGTTCCCGAAACTGACGCTGGCCGGCACCGTCGTGTCGTGGCTCGTGATCGCGACGTGGTGGGCGACGGCGACGGTCGCGACCCTCCTCGTCCCGGCGCTCGTCGTCGTCGCCGGCTTCACGGTGCTGACGCTCGGCGGAAGCCTCTGGGCTCGCGGACGCCTCGAGGCCGGGACCGCGGAGACGAAGGCGGGCGTCTTCGACGGCGGCCTCGCGCTCGGCCTGGCCGGGCACCTCTTCCTTCTCTTCGTCGCGGCGCAGCCGTCGCTCGCGGTGCCCCCCTGGCCGCTTCTCGGAGTCCTCGGCGTCCTCGACCTCGCGGTCGCGGCCGCGGCGCTCGCCTCGCGCCGCGGAGCGATCCACGCCGGCTCGCTCGCGGGGTCCGGACTCGTCCTCGTCACGCTCGCCGCCACGGCGCGCCAGGCGCCGTGGCCGCGCGTGGAGGTCCTCGCGGCCGGAGCCGTGGCCGCCTTCGCGCTCGCGTTCGCGGCGCTCGCCCGGCGGCGCCTGGGCCACGCGGCGCCGGGCCTTGCGCCCTTCGACCTCGGGGCCGCCGCGAGCCTCTTCTTCGCGCAGCTCGTCGCGCTCGTGGCCGCGTCCGGCGACGCTCATCTCGGTCTCGCCTTCCTCGTCGGCGCGCATGCAGCGTTCGTGCTGGGGCTCCTGGCGATCGCGTGGACGACCGAGCGGCACGTGCTCGCGGTTCTCGGCGTCGTCCTGTCGTTCGCCGGGGTCTTCCTCTTCTCGAACGAGACGCCGCCCCCGGCGCCCGTCGAGCGCCTGCTCTTCGGCGGCGTCCTCTATCTTCTCTTCCTCGCGTACCCGCTCGCGCTTGGCGCGCGCGCGAAGAGCGCCGCGGAGCCGTACCTCGCGCCGATCCTCGCGAGCGTCCCCTTCTTCTTCCTCGCGCGTCCTGCGCTCGTCGCGTCGGGTCTCGAGGGAGCGATCGGGCTTCTCCCCGTGACGCAGGCCGCGCTCCTCTCGCTCCTCCTCGCGCGGCTCCTCCGCCTCGAGCCGCCGGGGGAGCGGACGCTCGGGCGGCTCGCGCTCGTGGCGGGCGCGGTCCTGGCCTTCGTCACGGTCGCGATTCCGCTCCAGCTCGACAAGGAGTGGATCACGATCGGGTGGGCGCTCGAGGGCGCGGCGCTCGCGTGGCTCTTCACGCGCGTGCCGCACCGCGGGCTCCTCGCCTGGTCGGCCGGGCTCCTGATCGCGGTCTTCGTGCGCCTCGCGCTCAACCGCGAGGTCCTCGCGTATCACCCGCGCGGCGGGACGCCGATCCTCAACTGGTACCTCTACACGTACCTCGTGGCCGCCGGGTGCTTCTTCGCTGGCGCGCGGTTCCTCGGGAGGACGCGGGTCTCGGCGGCGCTGACCGCGGGCGGCGCGGTTCTCCTCTTCCTCGTCGTCAACATCGAGATCGCCGACTTCTACGCGACGGGTCCCGCGCTGACTTTCAACTTCACCGGCTCCTCGCTCGCGCAGGACATGACGTACACGCTGGGGTGGGCGGTCTTCGCGATCGGCCTCCTCGTGGCGGGCGTCCTCGCGAAGAACCGCCAGACGCGCGTGGCCTCGATCGTCCTCCTCGCGGTCACCGCGCTGAAGGCGTTCCTCCACGACCTGGGACGCCTCGGCGGTCTCTACCGGGTCGCGTCGCTCGTGGGGCTCGCGATGTCGCTCGCGCTCGTCGCTCTCGCGATCCAGAAGTTCGTGCTCAAGAAAGCCGAGAGCGCGGCCTCGTGAGACGAGCGCTCCTCGCTCTCGCGCTCCTCGCCGCGGCCGCGCCCTCGCGCGCCGCTGGCGCGCCGCGCCGCTGGGAGCGCGACGTGACGCCGGGCGGAAAGGGCCCGAACCGGCTCGCGGTGGACGTGCCGCTCCTCGCGGGTGCCGCGCCGCTCGCGCCCGGCACGAGGAGCGGCCTCTCAGACCTGAGGCTCTTCGCGGCGGACGGCGCCGAGACGCCGTATCTCCTGATCGGGCCGCCGCGCACGGAGCCGTCGTGGGCGAGCGCGCGTGTCCTGCCGATCGCGCCGACGAAGACGAGGAATCAAGATGGGGGCCCCGCCACCAGCGGCTTCGAGGCGGACCTGGGCGCGTCGCAGCTCGTCGACCGCCTCGATGTCGCGGGTCTGCCGGCGCCGTACCTGAAGCGCCTGCGCCTCGAAGGGAGCGGCGACAGGAGCCGTTGGACCCTCCTCGCCGCGGAGGGGACGCTCTTCGACCTCCCCGAGGAGGGGCTCTCGCGCACGTGGATCGCGTTTCCGCCGTCCGAGCTCCGCTACCTGCGCGTCACGTGGGATGACGCGAGGAGCGGCCGCGTTCCGCTTCCGCGGGCCGTTCGCGCGCGGAGACCCGGTCCGGGCGCGGCGGCGCCGCAGCTCCGCGTCGCGGTACCGTTCGAGCGGCGCGCGGGAGAGCGCGGCCGGACGCGCTATCGAATCCGGCTGCCCGGCCCGCGCCTTCCGATCGAGGCGTTCGAGCTCGTACCCGACGCCGAGAACGTCCTGCGCAGAGCCTCCGTGACGGAGCTCCGGCTCGCCGGGAGTCAGCTCGCGCCCGTGGCGCTCGGCTCCGCCACGCTCCGCCGCGCCGCGCGCGACGGCCTCCACGCGGATGCCCTCTCGATCCCGGTCACCGTGCCGGCGGAGCCGGAGGTGGAGCTCGTCGTCGAGGACGGCGACAACCCACCGCTCGAGGTTCGAGAGATCGCGGCGGTCTTCGCGCCTCTCCCCTGGATCTACTTCGAGAGTGCTCGGGGCGCGCCTCTCGTGGCCCGCTTCGGCGCGGCCGGCGAGGCGGCGCCGCGCTACGACCTCGAGGCGTCGCGCGACGCGATCGAGCGCGGCGGACTGGCGACGTCCGAGGCTCGGTGGGGCGAGCGCCGGCCGGCCGCGGGCGCCGCGGCGGTGGTCCCGGCCGTCTCCCCGATCGCTCCGGGTGCCCCGCTCGACGCCGCCGAGTTCCGCTTCGCGCGGCCGGTGCCGGACGGTCCGCCCGGTCTCACCACGCTCCTCCTCGACGCGCACGTCCTCTCGCACGCGCCGGGTCTCGCGAGCGTGCGGATCGTGGACGGGAGCGGCCGGCAGGTGCCGTACATACCGGAGGCGCGCGGGGACGTCCTCCGCGTTCCGCTCGCGCCGCTCACGCCGTCGCGGCTCGCCAACGGCAGCGCGGCGTCGGGCGTCACGACCTATGCGATGAGGCTTCCGGAGGCGCATCTTCCCGAAGCGCGGCTCGTCCTCACGACACCGGCGCGCGTCTTCACCCGCGAGGTCTCGCTCCTCGTCGTGCCGCCCGGCGCGGACGACCGGCCGGCGACGCCGATTCCGATGCTTCGCATCGCCGCCTCGCCGTGGGCGCACGCGGACCTCGAGACCGACGCGCCGCCGCTGACGCTCGCGCTGCCCCCGTTGGAGACCGTGGACATCTGGCTCGAGATCCACGAGGGCGACAACTCGCCGCTTCCGCTCGGCCGTCCCTTGCTCGAGCTTCCCGCCAGACGCGTCCGCTTCTTCCGCGAAGGGACGGGAGCGCTGCGCCTCCTCTACGGGAGCGATTCCGCCGCCTCGCCCCGCTACGACCTCGCGCTCCTCGCCCCGCGTTTCCTCGGCGAGCCCGCGCACGAGACAGCGCTGACGGGAGAGGCCCCCGCGCCCGCGGCCGAGAAGACCTCGATGGCGAAGACGGTCTTCTGGGCCGTCCTCGTCGCCGCGGTCGTCCTCCTTCTCCTCCTCGTCGGACGCCTCGTCGGCAAGGCGGAGCCGCGCGAAGAGGAACCCGACCAGAAGAGAAACGT
>WNFL01190328.1_pt1 | contig 11226 bp, 10 predicted proteins | sample 5400361 | NCBI WGS metagenome assembly WNFL01 (sample SAMN13153351, study PRJNA577476) | soil metagenome | isolation source: 40 cm soil on Douglas fir-dominated hillslope | place: USA:California | collected 2013-09-17 | reverse complement strand
CCACATATTGAGCAGAGACGCAACGGACGGGTCTTTCCGGAGTCTCTCAATCGCCGGACTGATGGGGCTTCGTGTGCTCGCTCTGGCCGACCTCCAGCTGGACGTATTACTGTGACTTGTCATGGAGGAGATAGACTGGAATGCCCGCGAGCTCATGGAGTTCGTTGCTTGGGCGTTGGTTGAACGTGTTGAGACTGTCGCCTCCTGCTGTCCGGACACAGGGCGCGCAAAAATCCCAGATAACCGCCGAGACGAGCTTTCCTTGGGAGTTGTGGAGAGCTTAATGCTGGAGGTAGCCTTTGAGTAAGAATTAGGCTTGGGTTTGACGAGTTTGCGTCGACCCTCCTGGCCCTCCGTATCTGAATGGTCGTCGGTAGATTCAGGAGGAATTTCACATGAGTGTGACGAGTCTAAATGGGACAGTGGCGAGTTTGCTCTCGGAAACTCTGCGCGAGCATGGATGCGTCGCCTGTGTACCTCCGCTTTGAAGTTGTTGTCGTCGCCAGACGCGGGCGCTGTGCTTACTATGTCGTTTATAGGGTGTGCTGTGAGTGATTTGAGCGAGTCGCAAATGAAAACTTGCAGAATAGAGGGGCATACCAAGTGGGGGGAACGACTTGTAGTCGATCTCTTTGATGACGCGAAAATTTGTCGAATTAGTGCGTAAAAGACGCGTCAAAGAGGGGTCCTCATCCAGCGGACCGTCTGTGCTAGGGCGGGTTGAGCTCTGGGCTTTGCGGCGGTCACGGTCAACAAGGGCGCTGATGACACTCAGACTGTGCCGCGTCTTCGGAACCATACCGTCCTCATCTGTGGCATGTCCATTTTGTTGTTTCTTCGACTTGCCGCGAGAGAAGAGGCGCTGGAGAAATCCCATCGCAGTTGCGGTGGAGTCCAACAAAAACAAATATCATCGGGGTGAACACATTCCATCCTGTTTTCCTCGTCGCTGCCGCAAACGACACGAAAAGCGTCAGATACAGACATGGAGGAGTGTAGGAGTCGATGTAAACATACTCTGGTGGCATTGGCGCAGAAACGCGATGGCCTCGAGGCAGCGTACCTCCTCATCAGGGGCTGTCCCAGACCCGCTGACCTCCGTTCTATATCGAAGCTGTGAACAGGACGAACTCAGATAAACCAGAAGACCTGGCCATGGGTTCCTAGCCGGCGTTTTCTGATATTCTTAGCCCTATTGGCTCCCTCTGATCCCCGGGACGCGTCCTATTCGACAACTTGGTAAGAACTCGTTTTTTCAGGCATGTTGTTCTCTTGGTGGGCCTGGAGTTCGTGCGGCGCGTCTGCGGTGTGCTTCTCCGTTTCTGGAAATCTTTACACACCTTGTTGCCCCGTGGGGGGGGCGAGGGTCTTCGAGTTATCAACCCGCAACACTTGGGCTGGCTGTTTATATCTCTGACTGAAGGCCCTACGATCGACATAGCGGCCTAATGACAGGCAGAAGTCCGATAATACATCGAGGCGGTCGAGTTGAGTACCGACGGCAGAGGAGCACAAACTGGGTAGAAACGAACGACATTATATCATGAAGTCGGTGATGCCTGCCACGGGAACTGTTTCAAGTCATTGATGCGTCTCAACCCGATGTCCCAGGGTCAATAACCCGGAACGGCGGGGTTGAGCGTGCTGGCAGTGGATCCTTTGGTTATCGGGTAGTCATGCAGAGATGTGGCATGTCGGCGTCCTTAATTAGAGGTTTTGAAGCCAGACAGTCTGGTCTAGGCAAGCCGGGATGTTGAGTAGAGATTTGAAGAGCATAGGTGGGAAGGGTATCCCAGGATCGTAGGTATCGTCTTGTTACACTCGGCGGTGTGCGCTTCTTTTCGGGTTCGGGTGTCAGACACGAGTAATACGACTGTAGAACAACAGCTAATCGCTGGGGTTAGTAGATCTATCCGCATTTTCTTGCTCATTTCTGTAAAACTTAAATCGTGAGGAAGTGGTAGAACCTAAAAAGCGAACCGCAGCTGCGACCACCCAGCCTCGCTTGGAGCCCTTTGATTCCTCCGCCTCCCGCGTCCGCCACATAGAATAATGACCACACGACTCCACCGGCGTGTAGCACAGGAGGAGGAAGATGCGGCGACGCTCAAACTCGGCTCAGGTTCGTTCAACAACCCAACCCCCAAAAAAAGTCCGCGCCAATGAAGTCTACGTTGTGTAGAGTTCAACAACGCCGGTTGTCTACTCATCTCCGAAGTGCGGATCTTGTTAAAGGAACGAGAAGGGAAGAAGATGCCGATTGATACTCCGTAGGTCTACTCTCGCCTTGAAAATCTTGGAAAGGGTATTGAACGCCATTGGACGCGGACAGTGTGTTCAATAAGACGGTCGAATACGTCAATTTGTTTAGTAAATTTGCAACCGAGGACGCGATTGGCATCGTCCGCTCGTGAGCCTCCAACTGGCGCGTTTGGCTTTCACCTGCCCTATTAACTGGACGTGGGCAGGACACTTCGACGGCAGAGTAACTTGACACAGTTCGAGACGGCGCAGTTGGGCAACCTCTGTCCTTCGACTGCGGAGGAGGCGAAGAGTATCATCCCCAGGTGCGCAGGTTGTGCCGTTTGGAAAGAGGAATTGAGTACTGAAACGTTTCCGGTGTACGGTAGTCTGGCGAAGTACGATGATGACGTGTTGCAGCCGTTACTAGACGAACTTCAGTCGCTGCGCAAGTTCCAGGACTGAGTGGGAGTAAGAGCACTACTGCGGGGTCGCCCGACCAAGGGGGCTTATTTTATATCTTCGAATTTGACTTTGGCTTGTGGACCTGTCGGTTCATAACAGAGTCACCGAGCGGCATTACATATGTTACATGTAGGTAGCATTCGGGCTTTGCAATACATCCAGGTCACAGGTCATTTCTATTTGCCGTGACCTCGACTCGAGCGAAGAGGGTTGCCGGTCATATGTCGCCGCTTTTCTTGCCTTGAATCTTGAATAAAACCCTGTTTGTGGGTTTTCCTTCCAAGTACATGTAGTCACCAATTACACCTGGAAGTTATTTAATTGTGAACCCAATGGGCAAATTCCGATATAATTTACATCAAAGAATCAAGGGACCATTCTGTACTCTTTATTGCTGATTTTATATGTTAATGGGTATTCTTCTGAGTTAATTAAGACCACTTGGTAATCACAAGAAGTAATCCCAAGAAGGCTGGGAAATAAGCTCATGCCCATGGCACCCCTTATAAAAAGGCTAAGTTGGGTCACTCACAGAATTTGCCAATTTGCGTTCCCCCTCGCTTGGTCGCTGTGGCTGTCCCGTCGCTGCTGGTTGAACCTCAACTCCATTTCCCTTTGGCTTGCGCAGGTCGCCTTACAGTGCAAACTCGCCAACTTGACCTCGAGGTCGCCGAGGACGCTGTATATTCACCTCCATCCTCGCCGGCTTCTCATCGCTATTACACCGCGCCCGCCTTTTTCGCCGGCTTCACACATTTCGGCTTCCGTCCGCTTTCCATCCCTGAAGTGGAAAACGCGTATCTGAACAATGTCTATCCCCGAGGCTCTTAGGAGTCCGCTTTCGGCTGTCTTTAATGCCATCAAATCACCTCTTTCTCCTAAAACGCACGGAACGCTTGACCGCGTCCCCCTGATGAAGGGCAGTAATGCGTTCGACGAGCAGTCTGAGAAGGTCGAATTTCGCATCGAGGGTATGACCTGTGGTGCTTGTGTCGAGGTCCGCATTAATCATTCATCCGTGGCTATCTTGGTCGCTGACGAAGCCACTTGGTAACGGTCACGACATCCAGTCAATTGAAGGAATGCTCAGAAATCAGCCTGGCATTCACTCTGTCAAAGTCGCCTTGCTTGCTGAGCGCGCCGTCATTGAGTTCGACCCGCTCACATGGACACTTGAGAAACTCGCAGAGGAAATCTCAGACATCGGTTTCGATGCATTCCACATCCCTCCAGCACGCATTGACGAGGTCACTCTACGGGTATACGGCATGGAATGTTCCTCATGCACCAACACCCTCGAATCCCAGCTGGGCGCGATGCCCGGTGTATCCTCTGTGACCGTCACCCTGGCCACTAAGACGGCAAAGATTGTCTTCGATAGCAAGTTATTGGGTCCTCGTGACCTCGTCGATCGCATGGGGGAGCTCGGTTTCGATGCCGTACTCTCAGATGAGTCGAACGCCACCCAGCTTCGTTCGCTTACCCGCACCAAGGAGGTTCAGGAATGGAGGGACCGATTCAAGCGTTCAGTAGCATTTGCTATTCCTGTGTTTTTCATCGGCATGGTCTTCCCAATGATCCCGTTTACTCGACCCATCGTCCGTTTTCGAATCATGCATGGCCTCTACCTCGGCGACTTGCTATCACTCGTCCTCACTATCCCCGTCCAGTTCTGGCTTAGCCAGAAATTTTACCGTAATGCGTGGAAGTCGCTCAAGCATGGTTCAGCAACTATGGATGTGCTCGTAGTCCTCGGCACGACTGCCGCCTTCATTTATTCGGTCGGCGCGATGGCCCTTGCGCTCTTTGACCCAAATCCAGATACCGAACCCTCCGTCTTCTTCGACACGTCCACCATGCTCATCACCTTCGTTTCCATCGGTCGATACTTGGAAAATCTCGCCAAAGGCAAGACTTCAGCAGCCCTCACAGATCTTATGGCCCTTGCACCTTCTATGGCTACCATCTATACGAACCCTCCAGCATGCACGCAAGAGAAGCGCATCGCGACCGAGCTTGTGCAAGTTGGCGATATTGTGAAGATCGTCCCTGGTTCGCAAATACCCGCGGACGGCACACTTACCTGCGGGCATTCCGCTGTGGATGAGAGCGCAATCACCGGCGAGCCCGTGCCAGTGATGAAACAAGTGGGCGATGCAGTCATTGGCGGAACAGTTAATGGCGCAGGGACGTTCGACATGTTGGTCACTCGTGCCGGAAAGGATACCGCTCTTGCGCAGATTGTCAAACTCGTCGAGGATGCGCAGACGTCGAAAGCCCCCATCCAGGCGTTTGCCGACAAGGTTGCGGGCATGTTCGTGCCCTTTGTCATCTCGCTTTCACTGCTCACTTTTGTCATATGGATGGTCCTCAGCAATTATGTCCTAACCAATGACGACCTGCCGTCTTTGTTCATGATGCATGGGCAGACAAAGCTCGCTGTCTGCCTCAAGCTGTGGATCTCGGTCGTCGTCGTGGCGTGTCCCTGTGCTCTCGGACTCAGCACGCCCACAGCCCTTATGGTTGGCACTGGTGTGGGAGCGAAGAATGGTATCCTGATCAAAGGCGGACGCGCTCTGGAGGCAAGCAGAGGCATCAAGCTAATTGTGCTAGACAAGACTGGCACCGTAACGGAAGGCAAGATGACGGTTGCTGCTCTATCATGGGTCAACCCCGCTGGATCGGATCATCTTGACGAGGCAGAGAGTACGGACCTCAATATGGCCGCGAGCGATGGCCTCACGAGTCGTATACAGATCCTCGCTATGGTTGCTGCCGCTGAAGCACGGTCGGAGCACCCACTCGCTAAGGCTGTCGCCACACATGGGAAGGACGCGGTGGGTAAGATCGGAGACGGATCGAATGCCGAGGTTAAGGAGTTTGAGAGCGTCACCGGCGCAGGTATCAGAGCCAAAGTTGCCATTTCGAACACTAACATCGCGGGACAAGAGACCTCGACCACCTCATACGACATCTATGTTGGCAGCGCGGTGTTCGTCTCCGGTGGCTCCGGTGCTCTGCCCGTTTCACTTCGCGAATTCGAGGGACGAGAAACCGCATTGGGGCGGACTGTGATTTTTGTCGCGACGGCGGCTTCTGCGCCTGCTAGCAAGTTTACTGCGACTGCGCGGCCTTGTCTTGCGCTCTCGCTTTCGGACACCCCCAAAGCCAGCTCTTCGAGGGCAATCGCAGCATTACAGGCGATGGGGATTGAAGTCAACATGATGACAGGCGATAGCCTGCCTACTGCTCAGGCCGTAGCTCGACAAGTGGGTATTCGGGAAGAGTGTGTATACGCGGGTATGTCACCCAAGGGCAAAGCCAGCAAGATAGCAGAAATGATGGAGAAAGGACTCAGTGTTGCTATGGTGCGTTTTCGTTCGGCTTCGTTCCCCCTAACAAAACCCAGCTGAAGTGTCCGTTCTGTGGCTACGATAGGTTGGCGATGGCATCAACGACTCTCCAGCGCTCGTTGCAGCGACCGTCGGTATCGCCCTGTCGTCTGGTACATCCGTAGCGATCGAGGCGGCGGACATTGTGCTGATGCGCTCTGATCTGCTCGACGTCGTGGCGGCTCTACACCTCTCCAACTCGATCTTCAACGTCATCCGTCGCAACCTCGTCTGGGCGTGCATATACAACGTCATCGGCATCCCGCTGGCCATGGGCGTGTTCTTGCCCTGGGGGCTGCACCTCCACCCCATGATGGCCGGAGCGGCGATGGCATTTTCGAGCGTGAGCGTGGTGACTAGCTCGCTGACGTTGCGATGGTGGAAGCGCCCGCAGTCGAGTGTGATGCCTGGTGAGATTGTTCCCGGTCCAACGATGTGGGAGAGCGCAAGGGAAGCTGTCGAGGATGTCTGGGGGTCGTTCAAGGAGAGTATAAGAGGACGGAGGGGAAGGGCGGAGGGGTACAGTCAGCTTCCTTTGGAGATGGATGAACGGACAGTGTAATGGATGGATTTGCTGGTGTCTTAACGAACGTAATCATTCTTATTTTATTTATTGCGATGTGATCTCTTGTTTTTCATGCTCTTGTACTCATCCTTAATGCGGTGTGTGTGGATTCTCAAGGTCAAGTGAAGAATATCCCTTTGAATTGGATCCAAATCGAGTTTTAAATTTTGATTTCTGTCCTCATTGACAAGTGGTAAGTAGAACAATCGAGTACTCGACCTGCACAGCCAGTCAGTGGACAACCACCCTTGGCTTGCCAATTAATCTCTTTGGTTCCATTTCTGGTATCTGGTGCCCCGGTGCCCCGGTGCCCTGCTCCTGGTGGCCGAAGCGGGAGTGAGTTATTTTTGGAGATTGGAGATTGGCGCCCAACTCGCAAAAACTGATTATTCTGGTATTGTAATAATGAAAATGAGTATGAGTATGGGTATGATAATATTATTGAGATCATTAATTACATCGAGGTCCAGCCTTTCGGCACTGCTCACACTACTGTTCAGGCTCAACGGGCTCTCACAGGCTGAGTCGAGCCCGCACATTATCGGTTTGTTCGAGCGCCTCGGGTGACAGTGCGGTGACGCGGTGACGTGTAGTGGATATTTACTTATAAGGTGCTGCTGCCTCCACTACTCGCTACTCGCCACCCCCGGCCCCTCCCCCTGATTCCCCGGTTTTCCCCTCTCCTCCGAACAAATGGCCTCGGCATCGACACCGACACCGACACTACCAGTGCCGATTCCTTCTGCTACTCCGCAGCCTAATTTTGGGAACCTTCTTATCATCGTGTGTCAAGCGAGAGACCCCCTTTTGTGTATGGTCGCTGACGGATGACGGGCTTCTCAGGACGACGTGCTCTACCCCAAGGATCAAAAGCCGTACACTCCTTTCGAGTCGCATGCTCGTCTGGCACTCTTCGTGGTAAGTCTCGACGAGCCCCCACTTTGTCCAACCGCTCAACGCACGCCATCACTCCTAGGTCGCACAAGTCGTCCCAACCATCACTTCTGTCCTTATAACCCTGTCAAGGAAAGGATGGTGGCGAAGGAAGTCGTGAGTGATCCTTCAGGTCTGGAATGACCTTCGCTAACATGGTCTTGATCCCGCAGCTTCTGGACTATGAACCGACTCAGTCAGTCGTACACTTGGAATCCCCACACGAGTACCAAACTAAACTAACGAGCAACCGATCGATGTAGTGGTCTTCTGGCTGATCAGTATCCAAATCTTCGGTGCCGTCGTCTTTGCCCAGAATGGGGCCACCGCCCGTGTCCTCTTCATTACGGCTACCATCCACCTGTAAGACCATATTAACGGGCAGAATGCCAAGGCTTCTCACCAACTCCATAGTCAAATTGAATACATGATCCTCGCCCTCATGCTCAAATACTCTGCTCTCCAAGCGTTGTTTATCGCTTACATTGGAGGAACGGTTCTTTTCAGCATTCAGTTACTCGTACCTGATTGTCAGTAACAGCGCATAGTACCACCCGCCCTCACTCATATTTCCACCAGTCTCAATCGTTTATATGATAAGCACGATCTTCGGGTTCACCGATTTCGCATTCCCTCTGCTTGCGCTCTACGGCAAGCAGTATCTCTACGCCACGGCTGGCTTTGCCCACTTCGTGCGTTTGACACCCTCATCAACTTGAGACAATCTCACCATTTGGAACAGATCCAGGCCGTTGCCGTCTTCTGCATCGTCGTTAAGGATTTCGGGTACTTCTGGTGGGACTTCATCACCTTCTGGAGCACCTGGATGTAAGTTGTCAATCGTTCGTTTGCTTTATGCCAGCTCATTGACACTGTGTCCTTTCCAGTCAAAATGGTGCAGTCGCAGCTGCCGTTTTCCAGGCCTGGCGAGTTTCCGGTGCTAAAGCCGCTCAACCAATCGCCCTCCCCTCTAGCGATCAGGAAAGCGACCCCGACAGGCCGAGCGGAGAGGCTGCTGATAACCCACTTGCCGACGTCGACGTTCCTAAGAAAGCAGTCATCGCGATCTTTGCATTGTCAATCGGTGGTTCGATTGCCTCTGCCTTCATCTTCATGGTGAGCATCCTCTCACACCTAACCTTGCCGCATGGACCAGATGCTGAGACCATTATTAGTTTGTTGTTGCCAGGGATTAGTAACACGTCAGAGCGATTGATTATTACTTTTTTTGATCAAGGTCTTGTAATTCAACGAAAGGGTTCCACTGTATACGCGTAATCGAACCTGAAAGTTTTCAGGGAAATTCTGTTACTCCTGAGTCGAGTGCTCTGAGCACGCGGTGCGAACGACCCATCAACCATAGACAGAGGTAGCTCAATAATCGTGGGGCCTCTGGAAGGTCGCACGGGAAATGCCAAGAAATCGGCATGAGTCACCAGCGAAAAACTAAACGCCGTGTGAGCCCCAGAAACAATGGGCTTGAACTCTTCCTCTGTGACGCACGCTCTTGGACTCCTGACGGGCGGCTGGCAGCTAGCCCAGATTAGGCACCCATCGTCCACCAGTCCGATGCATAAGAGATTGAGCCAGTCCATACCAAATGGTCCGCTGGAGAGTATATTCTCTCAAGAAGCAAACGTTTCGATGCCATTCTGTGCAGAAGGTCGGAGATCGGACACCAGAGAGTGCATGGTCTAAAACCATTGGTCCTGTTATGAACTGCAGCCTGGTTCACTCCGTCGAATAATCGCCTCATTTGGTGACAAGCCATACCTCCTGCGTTGGGTGCGCCAGTTTCGGTGTGATTATCCAGTGCTTATTGGACGACAGAGAGGGGTATTAGTAACTATTGGATATGTCTTAGTGAAGTCATGTATGTGCCAATCTCTACCTCGGGATCCCAAGATTCACTATCTGACTACCCTTGAACAATGCGACTCTTCTTCGCTTGGGTTTCTTATTTGTGGAATGTCGTAGTTGATCGAGGCAAGACTGTGGTCGATGCAGTAACCAAAATAACGGTTCCCTGAAGGTCCGAACTACGATTTGAAAGGCCCCTAGGCGACGATCCTAACCACCTTATATCTCATACTGCACGTCATAAATACCATGGCACGACGCTCGAATCAACATCTCTCGCTCAAACCCTGCTGAGGGCGTTTCCTCTGCGACCAAGCATGGGTTCATATACACACTGCCCAAGTCTCTGGCACCAATTAGTCTCCCTAGTCGCAGGAGTGTGGATACGGTCAGCTCCAACACAGAAAGCAGGCACAAGTGCGCTGTTTCTCGGACGGGCGACTAGGAGATCGCTCTCGAGTCTGACCTATTGACGTAGGGTGCTTCGAGTATCTGCAACAACACCTTCGACATATCGCAGCTGCCCTCACCTGACGACTGCGGGCGCTAGTATGCCTGGCAATATGTGGTGGGCCGTATGTCATCCACGACGCCCGCGCGATTTGAGAGGTTTCCGCTCTGCACGCTGCGCTGGTGGTTAACGAGGCTACCATCAAGAATCTCGCTTTGAGGAGCGCCCTTCTTGAGCGCTTGCCAATCTCTTCAGTTTCCTACACTCGGCGGCGTACGGTGGTCTACCGTTGGGTGCTCTTCTCTCCCCCGAGTCTGGCGCCCAAGTCACAAAAGATGATCACATGTTATATTGCTGGGCGTTGGGGGGCTAGCCCTTTCTATTCACCATGCTTCGGGAGATCAGCCCGCACATTCCAGATCGCATTCGTGGTTCGTTCACCCTTCGACCTTTCAGCCAGCGCCTTCAGTGACAACGCGGTGACAAGACGTGAGGTTGGTTGGGTGAATGTATATAAGATGCAGCAGCATCGAGTACTCTCCATCGCACGGCCCTCCTCACGATTCTCCAATTGTCCTCTCCTCCGTGAATGGCTTTAGCACCAATACCCATTCCTTCGGGTACTCCGCAGCCTAACTTTGGAAACCTTCTTATCATCGTGTGTCGAACGAGAGACTCCTCTTATGCTTGGACCACTGACGGACAGCTCAGGACGATGTGCTCTACCCCAAGGGTCAGAGGCCGTACACTCCTTTCGAGTTGCACACTCGTCTGGCACTCTTCGTGGTAGGTCTCTTGACGAGTGGCCACATCGTCCAGGTGTTCAATGCCACCGCTCCTAGATTACACAAAGCATGCCGATCATAACTTCTGTCCTTATAACCCTATCAAGGAAACGGTGGTGGCGAAGGAAGTTGTGAGTGAACCTTCGCGTCCCGAATGACGTTTGCCTGAGACGTTCTCGATCTTGCAGCTTCTGGACTATGAACCGACTCAGTCAGTCGCACACTTGGAATCCCTCATACGTTTGTCAAGCTAACGGGAAATGTAGTGGTCTTTTGGTTGATCAGCATCCAAGTATTCGGTGCGGTCACCCACTTCCAGAATGGGGCCACCACCCGTATCCTCTTCATTACAGCTACTGCCCACCTGTACGACCCTATTAACGGGCAGAATGCCATGGCTTCTAATCAACTCCATAGTCAGATCGAATACATGATCCTCGCCCTCTTGCTCAAATGCTCTGGTCTCCGAGCGTTGATCATCGCTTACATTGGAGGAACGGTTCTCTTCAGCATTCAGCTACTCGTGCCTGATTG
>WNFL01037002.1_pt2 | contig 11228 bp, 9 predicted proteins | sample 5400361 | NCBI WGS metagenome assembly WNFL01 (sample SAMN13153351, study PRJNA577476) | soil metagenome | isolation source: 40 cm soil on Douglas fir-dominated hillslope | place: USA:California | collected 2013-09-17 | reverse complement strand
CAGCCACGACCTTGGTGTGGTCGAGCACCTCGCCGACCGCGTGGTCATCATGTACCTGGGGCGCATCGTCGAGACCGCGCCGACGCTCGAGCTTTTCCAGCGCCCCAATCATCCGTACACGCAGGCGCTGCTCGCGGAAGTCCCGTCGCTCGACAAGCGCGGCCACGACTTCGCGCCGATCACGGGGGAAATCCCGTCGCCGATCGATCCGCCGCCCGGCTGTCATTTCCATCCGCGCTGTCCGCACGCGATGGAACGCTGCCGCACCGAGCGCCCTGAACGACGTGCATTAGCGGAGTACCGATATGGGTAAAAACGACGGTGCGAATCCGGTCGACCGCCGGTCCTTCCTGAAAGGTGCGGCGGCGGCCGGCGCGGCCGTGGCGGCCGGCGCCAAGGTTGCCGCGGCGGCAGACGCCGCGGCGGACACGACCCAAGCCGCCGCGGCCAAGCTGCCGAGCGAAAAGTTCATCACCCGCCCCGGCTCCGATTTCATGACAGACGTGTTGAAAGCGGTCGGCCTGCAATACCTCGCGATCAACCCGGCCGCGGGTTTCCGCAGCCTGCACGAGTCGATCGTCAACTACGGCGCGAACAAGCAACCCGAAATACTCACCTGCTTGCACGAAGAATCGGCGGCCGGCATCGCGCACGGTTATGCCAAGGCCGCGGGCAAACCGATGGGCGTGATGCTGCACGGTACCGTCGGCCTGCAGCACGGCTCGATGGCGATTTACAACGCGTGGTGCGACCGCGTGCCGATGATGGTGTTCGCGGGCAACGGCATCGACGCCGACACGCGCCGCCCGGGTGTCGAATGGATCCACAGCGCGCAGGACCCGGCCGCGCTCGTGCGCGAGTTCGTGAAATGGGACGACCAGCCCGCGTCGCTCCAGCATTTCGCCGAATCGACGGTGCGCGCGTACAAGTACGCGATGACGGCGCCGATGGCGCCGGTCGTCGTCTGCGTCGACATGGACCTGCAGGAAGACCCTATCGAGCACGCGTCGAAATTGCGCATCCCGAAAATCACGCGCTTGACCCAGCCGCAAGGCGACACCGCCGCGTTGCGCGAAGCGGCGAAGCTGCTCGTCGCCGCGGAACACCCGGTGATACTCGCCGACCGCGCGGTGCGCTCGCAGAACGGCGTGAAACTCATGGTCGAGCTTGCCGAAGCGCTCGGCGCGCCGGTCGTCGATCTCGGCGGCCGCGTGAATTTTCCGAATACGCATGCGCTTGACTGTTCGGCATTGAAGCAGACGTTGTTGCGCGACGCCGACGCCGTGCTGCTGCTCGAAGTCAACGACCCGTGGGGCAACCTCAATTCGTTCACGGATCCCTACAAGACGCACCGGCCCGTAATCAAGCCGGGCACCAAGGTCATCACGATCTCGATGCAGGAGGTGTATCACAAGTCGAACTACCAGGACTCGCAGCGCTTCATGCCGGCCGATCTCGCGATCGGCGGCGACGTCGAGGCCACGCTGCCCGATCTGATCGACGCGATCAAGCGCGCCGCGGGCGCCGAGCGCAAGGCGGCGTTTGCGCAGCGCGCCGTCGCAGTCGGGAAAATGCACGATTCGATGCAAGCGCGCGATCGCGAAGCCGCCGCCCTGGGCTGGAACGCGAGCCCGGTTACCACGGCGCGGCTGGCCGCCGAAATGTGGAACGTGATCAAGAACGAGAAATGGGCGCTGGCGGTCAGCGATCGCATTCCGTGGCCGCGTCGCTTGTGGCCGGTCACCGAGTATCAGCAGGCGCTCGGCGGCAACGGCGGCTACGGTCTCGGTGGCTACTCGCCGATCGCGCTGGGCGCGGCGCTCGCGAACAAAGAGAACGGCATCATCACGGTCACATTCCAGCCCGACGGCGACATGCTCTACGCGCCAGGCGTGCTGTGGACCGCCGCGCACCACAACATTCCGCTGCTGTGGCTGATGTTCAACAACCGCTGCTATCACCAGGAGATCATGCACGTGCAGCGCATGGCGGCGATCCACGACCGGCCGCAGGCGACCGCGCGCATCGGCACCGAAATCGCCGGACCCGCGGTGGACTTCGCGAAAGTTGCACAGGGCATGGGCGTGTGGGCCGAGGGCCCGATCACGGATCCCGCCACGCTCGGGCTCGCGCTCCGGCGTGCGCTCGCCGTCGTCAAGGACGGCAAGCCAGCGCTCGTCGACGTCGTGTGCCAGCCGCGCTGACGGCCGAATGCACAAAAAAAGCCCGCGCGGGCGGGCTTTTGATTTCATGCGGCGCGACGATACAACCCCTTATTTTCCACTCAAGAGCGGAATGTCGGCGGCGCGCGGTCCCGGCTTGATCGAGCCGAGATACGCGTAAATATCGGCGAGGTCCTGCTCCGGCAGGTTTTTCGCGCTGTACGGCGGCATCGCCTGGCGCGGCGTCCTGACCTGTTGCGCGAACGCCGGCCACGCAAGAGGCTGCGGCGCGACTTTCGGGCCTGCGACGCCGCCGCCCTGGCCCACCGTGCCGTGACAGTTGAAGCACAACTGGTGCATGTATATTTTCTGGCCGTGCTCGGCCGAACCTGCCGGCGCTTCCTGAGCGTTCGCCGCCGTCATTAATAAAACACCGGCCGCCACCGTCCATGCTGTCCGCATACCGTCCCCCGCGTTTTTGTGCTCCTGATTCTGGCCGCGGCCAGGCGGCGCGTCAACCCGCAACGGATCGCTTCAGTGCAGCAGCGTGAGCGGATCGACGTACTGACGTCCGACCGCCTCGGCCACCGGCTGGCAGGTCACGTGGCCATTGCAGACGTTAAGCCCGTTGCGCAGATGCGGATCTTCCAATAACGCGTGCTGCCAACCGCGGTCGGCGAGCGCGAGCACGAACGGCATCGTCGCGTTGTTGAGCGCAAGCGTCGACGTGCGCGGCACGTCGCCCGGCATGTTCGTCACGCAGTAATGCACGACGCCGTCGACGACGTAGGTCGGGTCGGTGTGCGTGGTCGGCCGCGACGTCTCGAAACAGCCGCCCTGGTCGATCGCCACGTCCACCACGACCGCGCCGGGTTTCATGCGCCTCACGAGTTCCGCGCTCACCAGTTTCGGCGCCGCCGCCCCCGGGATCAGCACGCCGCCGATCACGAGGTCGGCCCCCGCCACGTGGCGCTCAACGGCGTCGCGCGTCGAAAATACCGTGTTGAGGGGGCGGCCGAACTGCGCCCACAGGCGGTTGAGCGCTTCGGGATTGCGATCATGAGTGCCGACCACGCCGCCGCCCAACACCACCACCTTCGCCGGATCGACGCCGGGCACGCCGCCCAACAGTATGCCGAGCCCGCCGTGCGCTTTTTCGAGGAAATACGCCCCGACCTGCACCGACATGCGACCCGCGACTTCGGACATCGGCGCCAGCAGCGGCAGGCCGCCCGCGGCGGACGTGACCGTTTCGTAAGCGATGCACACCGCGCCGCTGGCGACGAGATCGCGCGTCTGTTCGGGATCGGGCGCGAGATGCAGGTAGGTGAACAGCACCTGGCCGGGACGCAGCAGCTGGCGTTCCTGCGGCTGCGGCTCTTTCACCTTGACGATCAGGTCGGCCGCGGCGAACACTTCAGCGGCGGATGCCGCGAGCGTCGCGCCGGCCGCCGCATATTGCCCGTCGGTCATGCCGATGCCGGCACCCGCGCCGCGCTCGACGATCACCGCATTTCCATGCGCCGTCGCTTCGCGGACGCTCGACGGCGTCAGGCCGACGCGGTATTCATGAACCTTGATTTCTTTCGGAACTCCGATACGCATGGGCACTCCTCGGTGAATGTCACGCAGACGCGTAATGCATAGACCGCGTGGCGGTGCCGTGATTCACGGGCCAGCACGAAAGACGAGCGAAAAAAAAGCCCGCTTGCGCGGGCTTTTCTTCATCTGCCGTTCGACTTAGTCGAGCGGACGGATGTTCGTCGCCTGATCGCCCTTCGGGCCGGTCGTGACGTCGTAGGATACTTTCTGGTTTTCACGCAGGCTCTTGAAACCGTTGCCCTGGATTGCCGAGAAATGCGCGAAGAGGTCCTTGCCGCCGTCGTCCGGGGTAATGAAACCAAAACCTTTGGCGTCGTTGAACCACTTAACAGTACCGTTACTCATATGTGTTTTTCCTAATGATTGATGAAGGGCTCGCGCCCGGGTGCGAGAACTACAAGAGGAAAGTAACAACAACCTGAGAGGTACCGCTTTACAACGCGGCCACTACGGACTGGCAATTTCACTACTTGAAGATCCTGCGCCGCCCGTTATACGCGACTAACCGAGGGGGGTCAAACTATTTCGAAATGGCGCGCAATGCATTGTTTCCGATGCCATTAGCTATGCGGGCGCAATGTGCGTAGTATCCGCGCAAGGCTCAAATCAGGCATAGACACCCATGGCGACCTTCGGCGGCATCACGTTCAACGGCAAATCGGGCGAGAAATACTATTTCAAGGCGTGGCCGCTCGCGACCCGCTTCAATCCGCTGGGCGCCGTGTATTTCATCACCAAACGCGTGTTCGCGGACAAGACTTACCGACGCGCCAGCCACGAGAGCATCTACATCGGCCAAACGGCCGATCTGACCGCCCCCCTCGGGTCGCCGCCCGAACTCGGGTGCTTCGAAAAAAACGGCGCCAACTGCATCTGCGTGTATGTCGATGCCAATGAGGAACGGCGCGTCGCGATCGCGCAGGACCTGCTGGCCGCGCATCGCACGACGTGCAACGACATGCGCGAGGAGCGCAAACGCTACCAAACCGAGCACGAACCTTATATTTCCGCGTCGCGCTGATCCGGCGCGCGAAAAAAAACGGCGCCCTAGGGGCGCCGTTTTTCATGCCGGCCTGACGCAGGGCAAAGTCGACTAACCGCGGCCGCGGCTGCGATTGCCGCCGAACCCGCTGCCGCCGTCACGCGACGACGGACGTCCGCTGTTGCCGCCAAACGACTTGCCACCCCAGCTCGAGCCGGTGCGCGGTTTATTGCCGCCGAAGCTCTTGCGCGGATCGCCGAAACGCTTGCCGCTCGGGGCGCCACTGCGCGGTTTGACTTTCGGCTCCATGCCGGCGATCACGTGGCGCTCGATCTGGTTGCCGGTATAGCGCTCGATCTGCTTCAGTTGGTGGCCTTCGTCGGGCGCCGCGAAGGAAATCGCGATGCCCGAATTGCCGGCGCGGCCGGTGCGGCCGATCCGGTGCACGTAGTCTTCCGCCACTTTCGGCAAATCGTAGTTGATCACGTGCGTGATGCTCGCCACGTCGATGCCGCGCGCGGCGACGTCGGTCGCCACCAGCACGCGCACGTTGCCGCTGCGCATGCGCGCCAATGTGCGGTTGCGCTGCGACTGATTCATGTTGCCGTGCAACGCCGCCGCCGTATGGCCACCGTCGTTGAGTTTTGCCGCCAGGCGGTCGGCACCATGCTTGGTCGCGGTGAACACGATGGCCTGCGTCAATTCAACATCGCGTAACAGATGGTCGAGAATGCGGTGCTTGTGGCTGCCGTCATCGACGTAGTGCAGGCGCTGCTCGATGTTGTCGTGGTTTTCCTTGGTCGCTTCGCACTCGATCAGTTTCGGATTCTTCAAGAGACGCTTGGCGAGCGTCGCGATATTGCCGTCGAGCGTGGCCGAAAAGAGCAGCGTCTGGCGGCCGGCGGGCGTCGCGCCGGCAATGCGTTCCACCGGCTTGATGAAGCCCATGTCGAGCATGCGATCGGCTTCGTCCAGCACCAGCAATTCCAGGCGCGAAAAATCGACCCTGCCCTGGTCGATGAAATCGATCAGGCGGCCGGGAGTAGCGACAAGTATGTCGAGCGGCGATTCGAGCAACTTGCGCTGCTTCGGATACGGCATGCCGCCCAGGACCGTGCCGGTGCGCACGCGCGCCATGAACTTGCTGTATTTTTCCACGGCGGAGGTGACCTGCAGCGCGAGTTCGCGCGTCGGGGTCAACACCAGCACGCGCGGGCCGCGGCCGGACTTCGCCGGTTGGGCAAGCCGCTGCAACGCGGGCAGCACAAAGGCCGCCGTCTTGCCGGTGCCGGTCGGCGCCGAGCACATGAGGTCATGGCCGGCGACCGCTTCGGGGATGGATTTCGCCTGCACGGGCGTCGGTTCGGTATAACCGGACGCAGTCAACGCCTGCACGATAGCGGGATTCAAATTCAATGATTGAAATGACATCGATAAAACTTTCTTTATAGGTACGGCAAAAAGCAAACGCGCAGGCAAATGAACTGCTGTCGAAGTACAACAAAACGGGCAGGCAAACGCCGCCAGCGCACGGGTATCGTCGCTAACCGTGGCTGAAGCAGCTATTTGAAGATGGGAGCTGAATCGAAGGGGTCAGGGACAGATGCATCTCGAATTTTTCAATCCCATATTGGCCGGATTGCTTCGAGGTGCGCGCACTATACACGTAACACCCTGAAATTGCCAATCAATTAGCGGGCTTAGTCGGCAACGCGCGTGTAATACGTCACGCCCGTCTGCGCTATTCAAGATCGATCTGCGGCATTGATGGGGATGCACAGGCGGAACTTGCGGCCGCTCGCGAGTCTCTTAACGTTGCACGCGTGCACGGCGAAGCAAGTCAAGACATTCAATGAGATATCGTTCGCTTATGCTATACTTGCAGGCTTTTTCAAATTCGCCCCCAAGGTAGCACCATGCGCGCCATCCGTAACGTTGCCATCATCGCCCACGTCGACCACGGCAAGACCACGCTCGTCGACAAGCTGCTGCGCCAGTCCGGCACTTTCGCCGCGCACCAGCACATCGAAGAACGCGTGATGGACTCGAACGATCTCGAGAAAGAGCGAGGCATCACGATCCTCGCCAAGAATTGCGCGGTCACCTACAACGGCACGCACATCAACATCGTCGACACGCCCGGCCACGCAGATTTCGGCGGCGAAGTCGAGCGCGTGCTGTCGATGGTCGACGGCGTGCTGCTGCTCGTCGACGCGGTCGAAGGCCCGATGCCGCAGACGCGCTTCGTGACGCGCAAGGCGCTGGCCCTCGGCTTGAAGCCAATCGTCGTCGTCAACAAGGTGGACCGTCCCGGCGCGCGCCCGGACTGGGTCGTCAATCACACGTTCGATCTTTTCGACAAGTTGGGCGCGTCCGAAGCGCAGCTCGATTTCCCGATAATTTACGCATCGGCGCTCGAAGGCTGGGCGACCGAAGACCTCGCGAAAAAGAACGACAACTTGAAGCCGCTGTTCGAGGCGGTTCTCAACCACGTGCCCGCGCGCGCCGACGACCCGAACGGTCCTTTGCAATTGCAGATCTGCTCGCTCGATTATTCGAGCTACGTCGGCCGCATCGGCATCGGCCGCGTGATTCGCGGGCGCATCAAGTCCGGCCAGCTCGTGACCGTGCTGCACGGCCCCGAAGGCGGACCGATCGCGCCGATCAACGCCAAGGTGAACCAGGTCCAGGTGTTCAAAGGCCTCGAGCGCGTCGTCGTGGAGCAAGCAGAAGCCGGCGACATCGTGCTGATCAACGGCATCGACGAAATCGGCATCGGCGTAACCATTACCGATCCGGAACATCCGGAAGCGCTGCCGCTGCTGAAAGTCGACGAGCCTACGCTGACCATGAACTTTCAGGTCAATACCTCGCCGCTCGCCGGCCGCGAAGGCAAGTACGTAACCAGCCGCCAGATCCGCGAACGCCTGCAGCGCGAGCTGATGAGCAACGTCGCGCTGAAAGTGGTTGAAACCGCCGACGCCGACATCTTCGAAGTGTCGGGTCGTGGCGAGCTGCACCTGACCATCCTGCTGGAGAATATGCGGCGCGAAGGCTACGAGCTCGCGGTCGGGCGTCCGCGCGTGGTCATCAAGGAAATCGACGGCGAAAAACAGGAACCGTACGAAATGCTGACGGTCGACGTCGAAGAAACGAACCAGGGCGCGGCGATGGAAGCACTCGGCGCGCGCCGCGGCGACCTGCAGGACATGCAATCCGACGGCAAAGGCCGCGTGCGGCTCGATTACCGGATCCCGGCGCGCGGGCTGATCGGCTTCCAGTCGGAATTCATGACCATGACGCGCGGCACCGGCATCATGAGCCACGTGTTCGACGATTACGGTCCGATGAAACCGGAGATGGCGGAACGCCGCAACGGCGTGCTGATCTCGGCCGAGTCCGGAGATGCGGTCGCTTACGCGCTGTGGAAGCTGCAGGAGCGCGGCCGCATGTTCGTGAGTCCCGGCGATCCACTTTACGAAGGGATCATCATCGGCATCCACAGCCGCGACAACGATCTCGTCGTCAACCCGATCAAGGGCAAGCAGTTGACCAACGTGCGCGCCTCGGGCACCGACGAAGCAGTACGCCTGGTGCCGCCGATCCAGGTCACGCTTGAGTCCGCGATCGAATTCATCGCCGACGACGAGCTGGTCGAGATCACGCCGAAATCAATCCGCATCCGCAAGCGTCACCTGGCGGAACAGGACCGCAAGCGCGCTTCAAGGGCGGCGGCCTAACCCGCTACGTTCCAACGGGCGAGAATCTGCCCCCATCCCAGTCTTCCCCCGCAAGTGGGGGAAGAAAAAACTGGAATGACATTTCACCGCTGCACGACCTCGTGCGGCGGTTCCGCCGGCCACGCCGGACCCGCGATCGCGCGTATGACTTCTCCCGCTTTGCCGTAGATGCGCAGGCCGATTTTCGGCGCCTGGCGGAAATGAAATTCGACGTAATCCACGAAGTAGGACCTGCCGCGGCTCACGGTGATGTCGCGCCACGGGATGAACAAATCGCGGCAGTTGATGCGGAACAGAATGAACATCCGCAGATGCAGGCCGTCCGGATCGATACCGACGTTGACGGCATTGCGCGCGCCGCCAAACGGGCCCAGCGGTCCCATCTGGCTACTGCGGATGCGCTCGTAGCGCCCCGCGTATGGCCGCCCCGCGCGATAATGCTCGGCAAGAAACGCCCAGCCACTGATGTAGCTCAACAGAAACGTGACGACTAGCCATATTCCGAGGGCCGCGAGCACGATGCCGAGTTGCGGCAACCAAAGCTCGGTATTCACTCTCGCTCAGGACGGCGTGCGTGTCGTCAGCGGCGGCGCGAGAAATTCGAAGTCGCAACCGCGATCGGCCTGCTGCACGGTGTCTAAAAACAATTTGCGGTAGCCGCGTTCATCGCCGGCGCGCGACTTAGGCGCTTTCCATTTCTTGCGCCGCGCTTCGAGCTCGGCGTCCGGCACGAGCAACTCGAGCCGGCGATTTGCCACATCGAGCTTGATGCGGTCGCCGTCCTTGACGAGCGCGAGCGGCCCACCGATTGCCGATTCGGGCGTGATGTGCAGGACGATAGAACCGAATGCGGTGCCGCTCATGCGAGCGTCCGAAATGCGCACCATGTCTTTAACGCCCTGCTGCGCAAGCTTGCGCGGAATCGGGATATATCCCGCTTCGGGCATGCCGGGTGCACCCTTGGGACCCGCATTGCGCAACACGAGTACATCGTCGGCCGTCACGTCGAGATCGGGCGAGTCGATCCTCTCCGCGAGATCTTCGAGCGTATCGAACACGACCGCGCGCCCTTCGTGCTGCATGAGTTTCGCGGTCGCGGCCGATTGCTTGACGATGGCGCCGCCCGGCGCGAGATTGCCGCGCAGTACCGCCATGCCGCCCTCGCCGAAAATCGGGTTCTTGAACGGCCGCACGACATCCTGCTTGATCGTCGCGGGTGCGGCGTCAATTTCGACGCCCAGCGTGCGCCCCGTGATCGTCAGCGCATCGAGATTCAGCAGCGGCTTGATCTCGCGCAAGATCGTCGCCAAGCCGCCGACGCGGTACAGGTCTTCCATGTAATGCTGGCCAGTCGGCTTCAAATCGACCAGCACCGGCGTCTCGCGCCCGATGCGGTCGAACGCTTCGAGATCGAGTTCGATGCCCAGGCGTCCCGCCATCGCGGCGAGATGCACGATCGCGTTGGTCGACCCGCTGATCGCCAACAGCACGCGCAGCGCGTTCTCGAACGCCTGCACCGTCATGATTTTCGCGGGCGTGAGCCCTTCTTTCGCAATCGCCACGGCGCGCGCGCCGGTTGCTTCCGCGTTGCGGATGCGGTCCGCCATCACCGCGGGTATCGCCGCCCCGCCAGGCAGCATCATGCCCATCGCCTCAGTGCACAGCGCCATCGTGCTCGCGGTGCCCATCACCATGCACGTGCCCGCAGTCGGCGCGAGCTTTTCATTAACTTCGTTGATCTCCTGCTGGTCGATTTCGCCCGCGCGAAACCGCGCCCAGAAACGCCGGCAGTCGGTGCACGCGCCGAGGCGCTCGCCGCGATGATTGCCGGTCAGCATGGGACCCGTCACCAGCATGATTGCGGGCACGTTGGCGCTCGCTGCACCCATCAACAGCGCCGGCACCGTCTTGTCGCAGCCGCCGATCAATACCGTGGCGTCCACCGGTTGCGCGCGCGTCATTTCCTCGGTGTCCATCGCCATCAGGTTGCGCAGATACATGCTGGTCGGGTACGCGAACGATTCATGCAGCGTGATGACCGGAAATTCGACCGGCAATCCGCCGGCGAGCATGACGCCGCGCTTCACCGCTTCGATCAGGTCCGGCACCGTGCGATGGCACGCGTTGAAACCGCTGAAGGTATTGGTGATGCCTATGATGGGCCGGTCGAGCGCGTCATTGGTATAACCCATCGCCTTGATGAAAGCCGTGCGCAGAAACAGCGAGAAATCCTCGTCGCCGTACGCCGTGAGACCGCGCCGCATGCCGCGTTTTTTTGCCGCCATAGGAGTGTGTGTCGATAGTTTCGAGACCCCGCACGATAGCGAATGCGGCAAATTGACGCAAGGTCGGGTCGATGCCTACAATCGACGCCCATTCCCCTACCTCGCCGGAACTTCCATGCCTGACAAGAAAACCCTCGGCAAACTGCCGCGCGACGCGATCCGCATGCTCGAATTGCCGCGCCTGCCGGCAGACATCGTCGACGGTTTCAAAGCGCTCGTCGATCTGACCGGCACGATCTCGGATGCCTGCGACCTGCTCGGGATCGTCGGCGTCATTCCGGCCTATGTCATGCCGCCGGTGAACAGCGGCAAGCGCATCGTCGGCCCCGCGCTGACTGTGCGCAATATCCACCACGCGACGCAGATCCACAAAGCCGCACAGGACAACGCGAGCGGCCAGGGCGAAACCGAAGCCCACAATCTCGCGACGCCCGGCGACGTGCTCGTCATCGAAGGC
>WNFL01405197.1_pt1 | contig 11229 bp, 11 predicted proteins | sample 5400361 | NCBI WGS metagenome assembly WNFL01 (sample SAMN13153351, study PRJNA577476) | soil metagenome | isolation source: 40 cm soil on Douglas fir-dominated hillslope | place: USA:California | collected 2013-09-17 | reverse complement strand
ACGAGAGATCGTTCGCTCAGAGACATCAAAACTGAGCATGAGAAGCTCGCCATGGATGCGTGGCGCTCCCCACGTTGGGTTCTCAACGACCATCCGGAAAATCAATTCCTGAACCTCCTTCGACGTCTGTCGTCTCCCGACGGGCCTCCTGACCTTGGAGATCAGCTTCCAGTACAAACGGAATCCGCCCCTGTGCCAACGCACCACCGTTTCGGGCGTGACCGCAATGAGGGATTGTTGCCATCCGGACCAGAATCGGCGGACGGCGACCCAGAAGAGCTTGTCGAGCAGGTCTAGTCTTGGCCGCGGACGCCGACGCTTCAGTACGGCGAGTTGTTGACGTAGTGCGAGATTCTCCAGTAGGAGACTCCGACGGGCACGCAAGAGGCGAACCAGCGTTCCGAGGCACAGGCCGACAAATCGAAACATGCCTAGGAGTTATAACAGAACAGGGGCGGGAAGGGCGGCGGCTATCTCATTGATTTCAAAGTCGGCCAGAGTTTTGGCGAACCACAGGACGAGAAGTCCGAGTCACGCCGGTTCCTTACCACCCCGACTTCCGAGAACGCCGTTTCAATTCCGAGCCTCTTCATGCACGATTTAAGGAGCAAAAGAATAAGTCCATTTCACGGCGAATCGAGTCTCGCGCACTTGCGGAGGGTTTGCCGGGGCAATGCTGGCGAACTGCGTTCCGACGTTGTAGATGATGTAGAGATCACTGTCGGGCCGGTAGTTATATCTCAGGCGAAGATTGGCGCTGACTGCCTGCGTGTTTGACGTATCCATCTGAATGAGGCTGGTGAAGGTCAGAAACCGGCTAAAGGAATAGTTCCCTTGTAGGCTCGCCAGCACCACGGAGAAATTCCCGTTTGCCAGTGGCAATCGAAAACGATCCCAAGTCTCGGAAGCGGAAATGGAGAACTTCGCTGAGGGACGATAATTGGCCCGCACGCGAAATTCATTCAGAGTCCCTCCGTAATAGCCGCCAAAGCGCTCGAAGAAATTGTAAGTGAACCTACGATCTTGCCCGGACCCATAGGTCAACTGATGGCGGGCAAAATGGTACAGGCCGTTAGGAATAAAGACGTTCTTGTAAATGTGAAAGGGCGTTGTGATTCGCTGTGTAAACACGTCCGCGATATCGTCGTCGGTATAACCACCGTTGTTGAATTCGGCGCGGAAAGTGCCCTGCCACTCCTGTGTTTGCACGACGTTGTGAGTGTCGGGAGCGTGGAGAATGAATCCCTCGAATTGCAACTCGCGGACGCCACTGATCCTAGGTCTCACTTTGAAGGTTAAATTCCCATATGTTTCATTCGAGTCCGTTCTCTCGATGAATCCTACTTCCGGGTTGAAGTTTGGCCCAATTTTTCTCCGCTCGATGATTCCGTCCAGCCAGTTCGATCTGTACGACAGCGAAGCCCCGACATCGCTGGCCCCGCTCGGGTCCCCGGGTGATCGCGTTCCGGCCATATGGGCGTCAACAAACCAGTCCTTGAAGAATACGAGCCGCGTGTCAAGGCCACCTGTCTGGTTGAACCCGTCAAGTACGTTTCCTGATCGTTTGTCTATACCCATCACGCCAACGTAGGAACCGGCCCAAAGAGATTCTTTCAGTCGTGCGATCGCGTAGTTTGCATAGGGATTGGGACCACTGGACCGAGTGTCCACCTCCATAACGCCCAACTCCGTGCGACCGAATGTGCCCGTCAGCCTGGCTCCGCCATTGATGGGCACCTGTTGTCCGGTTATTGGATCAATTCCAATCTGACGGCTAAAGAACAATTGATCCTGATCGCCGATGTCGAAATTGAAGACCCCTGCGTTTTCGAGGAAGAACTGGCGCTTCTCCGGAATGAAGACTTTGAACGGCGTCAGATTGAAAGGCTCAAGGTCGACCTCGGTATCCGCAAAATCCGTGTTACCTGTCAGATTCAAGACGAGGTTTGAAGTAAGGCCGTACTTAATATCGACTCCGCCCGTCAGCGGGAATTTGGGGTCCTGCCCTGTCTGCTTGTCGTATCGAGCTAGTCCGTATGGTTTCACAATGAAGAGTCTTCCACTGCCGATGTCATTGATGCCCCGCAGCTCTCCCGCTTCCGAGACCTTGGTAATCCCGAAAGTTCTTCGGTATGCGCTCCAGAGGTCTTCTTCGTTTTTTCTACGGATAAAGCGTTTCAAATTCAAACCCCAGACTACATCGCTCGAGTGAATGAAATTGAGGGTTGTGAATGGAATTTCTATTGTCGCGGTCCATCCGTCGGGAGTGATGCGCGCCTCTGACGCCCATACTCCGTCCCACCCCCGGTCGAAGTCGCCTCCATTCGAGTCTCCTTGCTCCTCCACGATGAGGCCATCGTTTTGTGTACCAAGGGGATTGATCTCGAAAACGTAGGCGCCACGGCGACTATGGTTCGAATCGATCAGGATTTCGAAGTGGTCGTCTAATTCTTGGCTTACGTCGCGCCGGAGTTCCGTCGCGATAATCCGGGAGGGTTCGGAGTCATAGCAATGAATCCCGAAGTACACGGCATGTCGCGTGTAAAGGATACGCACTTCTGTCTTTTCAGTAGGCGGCTCACCCTCGTGCGGCTCACGCTGTCGAAAATCGGTGATGCGTTTAGCCGATTGCCAGAGTGGATCGTTGAGTGTGCCATCCAAGCGCGGCGCACGATCCGCCCTGATTGCTTCCGCCGTGCGGGCACCTTCCTGCGGAAAAGGGGGACTTGGGTCAGGAACAGCTTTTCCCCAGAGCGTGCCAGTGTTTGGACAAACCAAAAGTAGCGCCAACAGAACGCAGTGACGCACTCCTGCACTTTCCGACGCTCGAAACAATGCGCAGAGCGCTGCACCTTGCGACCGGTTGGGCTGGGCCACTTGGTTCATGTCAACGCATGGGCCAGCTCATGGATTCACAATGGCTTCGTAAATAACCATTCTGGCGACCGCTTTGCCGTCAGCTTCCTGCTCCGGCGCATAGACACGGTGAGTTTCAGGGTCTACTGCCAAGCTATGTACCTTCTTCTGAACCGGAAAGTCTTCCAGCTTGCGGTAGTGATCGGGATCATCCATCTGGAATACCGAGATTGCTCCGCTCGAACAGGCCACATAGAGGCGCTTCAATCCGGGGTCGAACTTGATTACGTCGGGACCACCGGCCATGGGCAGGAATGCGATGGGCTGACGGGTGTCCAGATTGAAGACGGTCATGAGGTCGTTACCTTCACACGAGAGGAAGGCGCGACGATGTTCTGGGTCCAGCGTCATTCCATGATTCCCTTCGCAGCGTCCCACGGAATAGCGTCCTACGACTTCATCAGTAGCCGGATCGATGACCGCGAAAATATTCTTGTCCTGGAGGTTGACGTACACCTTTTTGGCGATGGGATCGTATTGCGGCATTCCGGCTTCGCTATCAAAGTGCAGCGTCTTCAAAATATCGTCCGTTCGGACATCGACGATGGCTTCCGCTTTGCCGCGTTCATCAGAGACGTAGAGCTTGTGGAATGGTGCAGCATAGGCGCTGCCGTCCGGCTTGGCTTCGGTGCGAATTTTCTTGATTACTTTCATCTGACGAAGGTCCACCACGCCAATGGTGTTGTCGCCGGCGTTCGACGTGTATGCCTTCTTCAATTCGGGGACGTACTCCACACCTTCGGCACCAGGTGTGTCCAGAACGGTCGCCACGATTTTGTTCGTGCGCAGATCAATGACATACATCTGTCCTGCGGCAAGGTGAGTCGAGAGCAGGTAGTGGTCATCTGGAGTTATCGTGAGATAGTCGAACCGTTTTCCCGGAGGCCCCGGTAGATCGAATTCAGTCACTTTCTTCAGTGTGGGCGCGACGGACTTGGCCGACAGCCCCAAAGCTCCTGTCATCGCGATTAGTGCGAGAATCTGCAATCCTTTGTTTCGCATGCAAGACCTCCGATGATTCTTCAAACAACTTCCCAATCCCTACCCTCTGAAAAGCAGCAGACCCGCTACCCCCGCTGCAAGAATCAAAAGTGGTTCCGGGATTTTTTTGAAGCTGAGCAGTCCGAACGTTACAACGGCAATGGAGGCCGTGGGCAGATCAATCAACGAACGCCCGCCAAGAATGAAGGCCGCCCCGGCGATGGCACCCACCGCGGCGGCAGTCACGCCTTGCACGAATGCCTTCACCTGGAGGTTTTTTGCAAAGCGCCGATAGTACGGAGCGCCAGCGATCACGATGAGATACGGAGGAACAAAAACAGCCAGTGCGGCCAGCAGCGCTCCAATCAACCCCGCCACCAAGTACCCGATGAATCCGGCCGTGATGACAACTGGCCCCGGCGTGATCATTGCCACCGCAACCGCATCAAGGAACTGTCTCTCCGTGAGCCAATGGAATTTGCCTACGACCCCGCCGTAGAGAAACGGCACAATGGCCAAACCACTCCCGAAAACGAAAGCACCCGCCTTCAGAAAGAACAGAAAGAGAGTGCCGATCGTGGCTGCTGTGGCTGTTCCCAGCGCACCCGTGAACAGCTTCTCGATTCCAACGAAAGCGGGAGCTGCGCGGTGTGAAAACTTCAATCGCGGCGGTGCCTTGATGAACATCGAAACGAGCCCGCAGAGCAAGAAGAGCCAGACGATTTCGGATTCCTTCCATGCGGTCGTCACCGCCAATGCAATGAAGAGCGCCCACAGCAACAAATCCTTCTTCAAAGTAGAGCGAATCAGCTTATAGGCGCTCCGCGTGATAATCGCTATGACTGCGGCTCCGACGCCGTAGAACACTCCTTGAATCCAAGGCAGCCGCCCGTAATGGAGGTAGAGTGCGGCAAGCACCAAGACCATTAAGAAGGAAGGCAGGACAAACGCGACTCCCGTGAGCGTCGCGCCGAGCGTCCCGGCCCGCACCCAACCGAGATACATCGCAAGTTGTGCCGCGAGCGGACCAGGGGAAAGCTGAGAAAACGCGAGACCCTCGACGTAATCCTGACTGGATCCCCCCTTCCGCTCTTCAACCAAACCCTTTTGCATGTGGCCCGCCAGGGCAATCGGCCCGCCGAAGCCAAGAGCGCCGAGGTGGAGAAAATAGAGCAGGAATTCGTGCAGTTTTGGCTGCGTCTCTCCACCCTCGACTGAGATCGCCATCGTATTCATGTCTTGGCTGGGCGCAAGAGGACCCTAGTGCCCCATTCCGTGTGACGGTGCGCCCTTCCCTAATTCATCGAGAGCGGCTTTAAACGCGGTTGCGAGTTTTTCTGCAGACCCTCTGCCCCAGTAGTGAAGGAAGATGACAACTGGCCGGTCCCCCGTCATGTGATGATGAATCGCGACGACATCGAGACCGTTCTTTCGAAGAGCTTTCAGAACCGGCGTCACTTCGTCTTCGAGCATCGCGACATCGCCCGCAATCGCAGCATCTTCTTGCGTGCCGACGAACGCTGCCCAGGTGTTCAGCCCCATCCGAGCGTTGATCGTGGCTCCGTGTTCCTTCATTCCCAGGTCGTCGCGTCCCACGGTGATCTTGTACACGGCGCCGGATTGCTCGCCGTCGTGCCCGGCGATCTTGGCAAGCTTTGCCGTGTCGAGCGGCGTGCCGCCGCTGCTCGCAGGAGCGCTCGCCTCCGGTTTCACGTGGCCGATCAGGTCCAATCCAGGTTTTACTCGCCGCGCGAGGTCGGCTGCTTTTCCCATGCCGTGAACGTGCATGTAAAAGACGTGAGGATCGTCCCAGAAGAAATGATTGTGGAGCGCCGTGACGTCAATTCCGTTGTCCAACAGCGCGGAGAGAACCGGATTCACTTCTTCCTGGAGAAGCACGAGGTCGCCCATCATCACATCCGTACCGTCTGTCCCCTTCGTCAACGCAATCCAGCCGCCGAAACCGAAGGGTGTCGGCGTGGAGACGCCCTGGATCGTCATCTTCAGATCGCTGCGGGGGATATTGACCTTGAGAACGCCAGCTTTGAAGTCACCCTTACGGTCCAGCGATTTGAGAACCTCCTGATAATCACCCGGTATGTCCTGAGCAAAAACAGTTATGCCGGATAGCATGAAACAAATACTCGCGAACAGGATTACCTTCCTTCTTTGCATGAAACGATGCATGTGACCAACCTCCTCGTGTTGGGTTTTGAAAAATTGAGAAATCAGTGTTGCGACAGCTCCTTCAGCTGTTGACGAACGTACTCGTACAGGGCGTCATACATCGGAAACTCGCGCGCTAGGCGCTCCTCGTCACTGATCCCGGTGAGTGCAAAGCCTTGGGCGATGGCGCGCAATCCAAGACTTTCCGGGGAGACATGCTCCTGCCCTTTGACGTCAGCTCCTCGGACGATGAGCGCGAGGCGATGAAGTGCTGAGTCCGTGAGTTTGTAATCCTCGAGAATGGCTTCAAACGTACAGCGTTCTCCCCGGTGATTTAGCTTCACTTCGGCAAACCGGGTTGCATCGAAAGGAGTCGCCCCTTCCTTGCGAGCCGTGTCAAGAAGCTGGTCTTCGGATACGAAAAGGAACTCCGCCTGCGGGTCAACGAAGCGTCGAATAAGCCAGGGGCAGGCAACCCGGTCGACTTTGACGTTGCTGCGCGTGATCCACTTCATGCCTGGACTCTCCCTTAGGGGACTGCCTGTTAATCCAACTTTTCGGACACGGTCTTCCACTCATCGCCCTTTGTCAGAGTGATCTCGGCGACCGGATGACCATCCTTGAGCGCCGGAAAGATGCTCACCGCACGAAATCCCGGGTTGCTCTTCAGGACTCTCACAAGAGCTACACTCAGCGGCTGCTTCGCCTTTGCCATCGCTTCGTTTTGCGTTTTTGCCGCCGAAAGGTCTTCACCACTCGTGATGGCTTCGGTCTTGGCCGCCTTCCCCGCGTTGTGGTCGACAACGACCTCCGAAAACGCATCACCCTTGGCCGTATATACCGAAAGCTGCAATTTGCCGTCTTCGATCTCGAATTTCGCTGAAATGGGTTTTCCCGCGTGCGCTGGCGGTCAGGCCTTGTTCGAGAGATACTTTCGCCCCGGCCACGGCCTTCGCGAGCTCGGCGTGATCCTTGTCTTGCGACCACAAGCCCGGACTGACGACCAACCCGATCATCAACAACCCCACGACCACTGCTGCTTTTTTCATGACATCCTCCTCAGAGTTTTCCTGCTCGAAATCGCCTGCGCCTTACTTGGCAGTCACACGCAAATCATCGAAGTACGTGACCGAGTCCGCTTTGGTCCACAGGCCGACTTTGCCGGCATCTTTGATCGTGTCGTCCGTCGCTTCGATCTTCTTGGCGCCGTCGTAGTAACAGATGATCTTGTTTCCCACACATTCGACGCGCAGCTCATGCCATTCGCCTGGAGTGACTTTGAAGTTCGCGCCCGCGAACTGGCGGCGGTTTCCCGCGACCACATGGTAAAGCCTGTAGTTATCCGCGCCCGCGAACTGGCGGCGGTTTCCCGCGACCACATGGTAAAGCCTGTAGTTATCCTCCAGGGCGTTGGCGCGGACGATGTAATAGTTGTTTGCGTCTTTCAGCCGGAACACTAGTCCTCCAGCACGGTCCACTTCGCCGGAGACAGCCTTAAATCTCACGCTGAGTTCAAGGTCTTTGAAGCTGCCCTCATCTGCGATGAGCAGCGGAAAGCGATAGTCGGTCGTGTCCGTTGACGTTTGTGCGACTACGTTGGGTTTGGACGGCGCCGTAGGATCTGCCATCACAACCCATTTGCTTTCGGCTCCTTTCCCAGTGCGCGCACTATGAAACTTCGTTGGCATACCGCCCACGGCGTCGTTATCGAAGTTGTAGGTAAAGGAAGCGCCTGGGAACTGCGGCGGCGCAGGAGTCTCCGGTTGAGATGCAAAGGAGGAAGGTCCTCCCTCCCTGGATTCAAGAATCACCCAGATCAGTACCGAAACTGCGGCAACTGCAACTAAAATTCCCAATGTCCTTTTCATTCCGACCCTCCTTTTGACTCGCTTGTTGGGAAATACTTCGCGACTGGTAGCGAAACTCGAAACGTGCTGCCCTGCCCTTCTTCGCTTTTCAAGGTTATCTCTCCGCCGTGAGCTTCGACCTCCCAGCGAGTGATGGACAGTCCGAGTCCAGCACCACCCCATTCCCGTGACCGCGCCCGATCAACGCGATAAAAGCGGTCGAAGACGTATGGCTGATGTTCGCTTGGAATTCCAGGTCCCTGGTCGATCACCTCTAGGAATATTTGTCTGTCTCCCCCGCTTTTTACGCGGACGAGAATCTGGCTTCCTGCGGGCGAATACTTAATGGCGTTATCCAGCAGATTGACGATGGCCTGGCGGAGAATCAGGCGGTCCGCAGAGACGAGGACGCCTGCGTCACCTTCGATGTCAATCCGTTGCCTCTTCTCATCAGCCAAAACCTCGACTACCGAACTGGCCTCCTTTGCGAGTTGAAGAAGAGGAATGACTTCACGCTGAAGCTGGACGTGGCCAGTGTCGGCACGGGAAAGCGCAAGCAAAGTCTCCGAGAGCCGCGTCAGGCGATCTACCTCTTCCAGCATGCTTCCGATCACGTCTCGATACTCCACCGGGCTCCTTTGGTCTTGCAGCGCGACCTCGCCAACGCTTCGGATGGCGGTCAGTGGTGTACGTAGTTCGTGGGAGGCGTCCGACGTGAAGCGACGCAGTTGATCGAATGCGGTTTGCAACCGCCCCAGCATGTCGTTGAAGACAGTCCCGAGCTTCCCTAATTCATCTTCGGGAGTCTCAATGGACAAGCGATTACCCAGCCGTTCGGCGGATATTGTTCTGGCCTGGGTGGCCATGGAATCGATGGGTGCGAGCGCTTTGCGGGCTAGGGCGTAGCCCCCGAAGCCTGCAAGCAACACAGCAATCGGAAAGCCGAGCAACAAAACCTGTCCAAATTCGCCCAACTCACGCCACAATCTTTCCTCGCTGTAAGCTGCCCTGACAACCACTCGCTGGTCTTCTATGTGATAGACGCTGCTCGCCAGCCTGACTCGGGTGCCATTCGGAAGCCTCCTGGTGGACGGACTTGGATCGTGCAAGCCTTCGTCCGGTCCGGGAGGACGGCCTAATGTCTGGTCTTGTAACTCCGCGCTTCGATAAAGGAGCGACCCCTGCGGTGACCATACTTCTATGAAACGGCCTATTCTTGGCTCAGCCGCGCCGGGGTGGCTCGAATGAAGAGACACGCCTCCGTTTGGCTCCTTCGTGAGCATCCCTTCAATAGTTTCGACGTCCTGAAGCAGGTTCTGATCGAAGTCCTCGCGCAAGCTCAAAAACAAGAATAAGGAAGCAACTCCCGCGTACAAGGCCAAAAGGCTCGCCAGCACGAGCACGTACCAGAGCGTCAATCGAGAACGGACGTTTCGCGGCCTGAATCTCATTCTTCCTCTCGCAACACGAATCCGACACCGCGAACGGTGTGAATCAATTTGTGCTCGAAGGGCTCATCCACCTTGCGGCGAAGACGGTTGATATGAACATCCATCACGTTGTCGAGCGGGGTTGCGCGAGCAGTTTCCTTCCAGACATCGCGCGCCAGCATCTCCCGAGAAACGACCTGCTCTTTGTGCCGAAGCAGATATTCGAGAAGCTCGAACTCTCGGGCCGTCAACTCTAGATTCTGCCCACTCCTCTTCGCCTTGCGAGTCACTACTTCCATTTCTAAATCAGCGAGTCTTAAGTTGGGCGTTTGTTCAGCTCGCCCGCGTCGAAGGCGTGCCCGGACGCGCGCCAAAAGTTCCGGGAACGCGAAGGGTTTGACGAGGTAATCATCGGCGCCGCTATCGAGTCCTCGCACGCGCTCCTCGATTGCATCGCGAGCCGTGAGGATCAGAACCGGGGTTTGCAATCCGCGTTTTCTCAGTGTGGCCAGCACCTGGAGCCCGTCGCGGCCTGGAAGCATGAGATCCAAAATGACGAGATCGAATTCCTCGGCATTCACTAGGAAGAAACCTTCTTCTCCGGTGGGAGCGACGACGACTTCGTATTTCTCGCGCTCCAATCCCTCCCGCAGCGCGCGAGCCACCTTCGCTTCGTCTTCCACCACGAGGATGCGCAATTGGCTTTTTCCTTCATGCATCTTGGTCAGGTCTTCTATCTTTAATCTTGTACGGTATAAATCCACACTTCTGCGCCACGGCCCGCACGGGCTGGAACCGCAAGGTAGAAGCGGTCCGCGCTCTTTCTTCCTTTGCCAAAGTATCCGGCTGTCCGGGCGCCCAGTGCCGAGGGTATCTTGGACAGAAGCTGGTAGTGGTCCGCATCGTTCTGTTGAAAGACGTTGATGAATCCCTCTCCGCCTGCCACATAAATGCGTCTGCGCGCGGCATCGTAGTAAACGTCGTCCGTGTCATGGACACACGGAAGCGCAGTGATCATGTGACCCGAGTTCGTGTCGAACACTGCCAGGCGCGCCGGCGCACGAGTGCCAACGAATAAGCGGTGATCGGCCTCATCCAAGGCCATGGGAAAGTTCATCTGAAGAGTCAATGGCCATCGGGAGATCGCATGCGTGCTGCGATTGATTACCGCGATTTGTTTCAAGTCAGGCAGGTTCGCATACATGTTCGGTCCCGACGTTTCCAGTTGGAAGGATTCCGGATGGGCTCCCAGCTTATATTCTTCTTCAAGCCGCTCGTTCGTGCTCGCATCGACGGCTCCAATCGCCCCTGTCTCGTCCTCGCCGTAACCGACATAGACACGCCTATTCGCTGCGTCGTAGCGTAGATTGTCGACATCACTGTGGAAGTCGATCTCTTTGATGCGGTCAAAGGAAGTTCCGGCGTAGATGTATAGCTTTCCCTTGCTACTCGCGGCAAAGAGCTTGTTGGCTTCCGGGGAAAAGACCACCCCCTGAGGATTCGGAATTCCGGTGATGGTATGCACTACGGTTCTCGCGCTGATGTCGATGACTTCGACTGTATTGTTTCCCAGCGCAGAAATAAGTAACCGGTTTCCCGCGGAACCAAAGTGATCGATCCGTCCCTTTACGCCCTCCAGAGGAATGGCCTCGGTCAAGACGAGCGGGCGCGTGGCCTGAGCCGGCGCACTCTTTTGAGCATTCAGTCTGGTTGAGAGTACAGACAATCCAGCCAATGCCACTACGCTGACGGCTAGCAACTTCTTCATATCTCCTCCTGAGATCGGATTCTGTTACTGCTTCTTTTTCCTAGAACATTCACCAGTGCATAAAGAGTTTCAGGACTCTGGTTCGAACACGAGAATCGCGGCCTCTTCCTTGCCGTGAGCG
>WNFL01347806.1_pt3 | contig 11229 bp, 15 predicted proteins | sample 5400361 | NCBI WGS metagenome assembly WNFL01 (sample SAMN13153351, study PRJNA577476) | soil metagenome | isolation source: 40 cm soil on Douglas fir-dominated hillslope | place: USA:California | collected 2013-09-17 | reverse complement strand
GCCGCGCGCCACGCCGGCGTGCTCGTGCGCCGCCTCGCCGCGCAGCGCCGCGACCGGGCTCGCGCGGCGCGCGCGCAGGAGCGGGTAGACCGAGCCGAGCAGCGCCACGCCGAAGCCGATGCCCGCGAGTCCCAGCACGGTCGTCCAGGGCACGACGAAGAGCTGGATCCGGTGCCCCGAGCCGAGCGTGGTGATGCCCGCGAGCAGCAGCGCGCGCGCGATGCCCAGGCCGCCGGCGAGACCCACCAGCGCCGCCGCGAGCGCGATCGTGCAGGCCTCGACCAGGAAGATGCGCGTGATCTGGCGCCGGGTCGTGCCCAGCGCGTGCAGCGTCGCGATCTCGCGCACGCGCTCGACCAGCGCGATCGAGAGCGTGTGGAAGATCACGTACAGGCCGAGCACCAGCGCCAACAGGCCCGCCAGGCGCACCCCGTTCCTGAAAGCGCGCTCCTGCGCCGCCGCGCCGACGAGCACGCTCTTGTTGAGCTGGTAGGAGTAGCTGCGCGCGAGGCTCGCCTTCAGGCGCTCGACGTCGACGCGCGGGTCCTGGCGCACCCAGTAGACCGGCGTCGGCGGCGCGCCGCGGTAGAGCTCCTGGCCCCAGCGAAAGTCGACCACCGCGACCATGCCCTTCGAGCGCTGGCCGAGCTTCTCGCGCGCGAGCACGCCGGCGACCGTGAAACGCTCCTCGGGCGGGACCTCGGCCGTTTCGTTGGGGTCGAGCTGCCGGATCTCGCCCTCGACGCAGCCCGTGCGCGGCTGGCGCGGCGGGCGCGAGAGCAAGAGCGTGTCGCCGGGTGCCACGTGCAGCGCGTCGGCCAGCTCGCTCCCGACGAGCACCTCGCGTGCCTGGGCCAGCGGATCGAGCCCGCGCCCCTCGAGCACGCGGTAGACCTCGAGCTGCGCCGCGCTCGCCGACTCGAGCCCGAAGATCCGTGCCCGCACGCGCTCCTCCCCGGGCGGCTCGTTCTGCTTGACGCGCTCGGAATCGCCGCCGACACCCTCCAGGCTCGGGCTCGCGCGGCGCAGGCTGACCTCGTTCTGGAAGATGGCCGAGACGCCGGCGACGCCCTTCGTGTGCGCCAGGTCCGCCCGCGGGTCCGCGACGTCCTTCGACGGCTGCACCTCGAGCGCCGGCCTCCAGTCGTTGAGCCCGGGCAGCGAGAGCCCGAGCACCGTGTCGTGGTCGAGCGTGAAGACCGCCACCGCGACCGCGATCCCGAGGCCCACGCCGAGGATCGAGAAGATCGTGCGGCCCGGGCGTTTGCGCAGGCTCGTGCCGGCGATGGTGCGGACGAGGCCCATCAGATCGCGAGCTTCGCCAGCGCCGCGTGCACGTCCTCGACCTTCAGCCCCGGCCCCTCGAGCACCGGCTCCTTGACGATCTCGCCGTCGACGAGGAACAGCACCCGATCCGCGAAACACGCGTCGCGCGGGTTGTGCGTCACCAGCAGCAGCGAGCGCCCGTCCTCGTCCACCGCCCGGCGCAGGAGCTGCATCACCTCCAACCCCGCCTTCTGCGAGAGGTTGCCCGTCGGCTCGTCGGCCAGGATCAGCTTCTGCCCGCCGACCAGCGCGCGCGCGATCGACGTGCGCTGCATCTCGCCGCCCGAGAGCTGGTGCGGAAGCGCGTCGGCGCGCTTCGCCAGCCCCAGCCGCGCGAGCAGCGCCTCGATGCGCCCGCGCTCGCGTTCGGGATGCCCGCCCGCGATCGAGAGCGGCAACCCGACGTTCTCCAGCACCGAGAGGTTGGGCAGCAGGTTGAAGAACTGGAACACGTGGCCGACCGCCTGGCGCCGGCGCAGCGTGCGCTCCTCGACCGAGAGGTCCGACAGGTCCGTCCCGCCGAGCAGCACCTTGCCCGCCGACGGCTCGTCGAGGCCCGAGACGAGGTGCAGGAGCGTCGACTTGCCCGAGCCGCTGGGCCCCATCACGCACACGAACTCGCGCTCGCCCACCGCGAGGTCGACACCGCGCAGGATCGCGATCTTCGCGCCGTCCTGCTCGTGGAAGCGGTACAGGCCGCGCGTCTCGACGAGTCGTGTGACGCGTTGCGTCATGGTGCGGGGCCAGCAGCAATGAACAACCCAGCCCGCTACGGTTTTCCATGATTCGGATCAGCGTTGAATGAACAATCATGCCCGCTACGGTTTTCCATTCTCAGCCTGCTTGCCCTTCGCCCGCTCCCACGCCGCCATCAGCACCGAGAGCGTCTGCTCCTTCATCGGCCCCGGCAGATCCCGCTCCATCGTGCGGAACCGGCCCTCGAAGCGCGCCAGCGCCGCGCGGCACAACGCCTCGGGATCGAGCTCGAGATAGCTCGCGAAGAACGCACTCGAGAGCAGCACGTCGCCCATCTCGGCCTCGACCGCCGTGCGCTGCTCGGGCGTGCAGGCGGCCTTCGGATCGAGCAGCAGCCCGCTCTCCTCCAGCGCGTACTCGAGCTCGCGCTGCTCCTCCTCGACCTTCGCCAGCGCGCCTTCGGCGCTCGACCACTTGAATCCGGCGGAGACCGCCTTGCTCGAGATGCGCGCCGCGCGCTGCAGCGCCGGCAGCGCCAGCGGCACGCCCGCCAGCGCGCTCGCGTCCTCCTGCTTCCCCTTGCGCTCCTCCTGCTTGATCGCCTCCCAGTTCGCCAGCACCGTCTCGGCGTCCTCGGCCGCTGACGCCGTGCGAGATGACGCCCAGATCGAAGCGCTTGCCCTCCTGCGCGATCCGCGCGACGAGCGCGATCACCATCAACAGGTCGCCGCACTCCTCGGCCACGTCCGCATCGGTCTTGCGTTCGACCGCCTCGAGCGCCTCGTAGGCCTCCTCGACCAGGTACTTCGCCATCGTGGCGACGGTCTGCTTCTTGTCCCAGGGACAGCCGTTCTCGCCGCGCAGCCGGTCGACCACGCCGACGAGGCGCGCGAAGGCGAGCACGCGCGGATCGTCGGCGGCGGCGGGGGTCTCGCTCGCGTGCAGGGTGCGGGGAGGTGCGCTCATGCGCACAGGATGCGCGATCGGCGGCGAGAGCGGAAGTGCGAGGAGTTCAGCGCGCCTTCGTCTGCGTCAAGATCAGCTTCAGGCCCAGCACCGCGCTGGTGATCGCGCGCGGCGTCCCGATCACGCTGAACACCTGCGGGTCGTCGAGCTGCGTGATCCAGAACGGGGCCCGCACGTCGGGCGACTGGAGCTCGCCGATCCCGCGCAGCTGCTCGGCATCGAGCTTCGGCAGGCGCACGAAGGCCTGGAAGCGCGTCGCCGCGAGGTGCGCGACGGCCGCGAGATCCGCGAGGCGGATCGTGGGAATGCCGCCGGGATCGAGCCCCACGGCCTTGCCCTGCGGGTGCTTCTCGATCGTCCAGAGCACCGGGTGCTCCGCCGGCAGCGGGGCGAGCGCGCAGCCCGCGTCGGCGAGCCCGCCCGAGACGAACTCGTGGACCCACGCGGGCGGCACCGACTTGGGCGTGTCCGCCGCACCCGGGTTCGGCGCGAGGGCCGCGCGCGTCTCCCCGGTCAGGAAGAGCAGCGGCCGCGCGGCCCAGCGGCCGTAGGCCTCGGCGATGGCGAGCTCGCTCGGCTGCGAGTCGTCCTCGTGCAGCACGAGCGGGCCGTCCTGCTGCGGGAAGACCGTGCGCAGGTTCGGGGGCAGCACCGCCGCGGCCTTGCCCTCGGGCGTGTTCGGATCCGGAGGGAACGTCGCCGCTTCGAGACCCTGCGCGCGCCACGATCCCTCGCGCAGCGCCTCGGCGACGAACTCGAGGATCGCCGCGGAAGCGGTCAGGCGCAGCGCGCCCGATTCCATGCGCACCACGTCCGCGCGCGACGCGCACTGCGCGAGCAGCGCGCGCAGGCGCCGGCAGAGCTCCTCGCTGCCCTCGGAGGGGTGCGCGATCTCGACGCAGAGCAGGAAGGCCGGGTGGTTCGACCAGGCGGGCAGCAGCTCGGGCGGGATCGAGATCGGCGCGGCAGAGGTCTGGGCGCTGCGATCGTGTTCGACGCGCAGCAGCGCCTGGCCGGCCACCGAGTCGAGCCGGAAGCACAGGCCGCGCGCCCGCGCGAGGCTCTGGACGAGCGGGTGCACGTCCGCGCGAGCGATCTCGGCCGGGAGGTACAGGCCGGTCTCGAGCTGGGCGAGCTCCGCCTCCAGCTCGGGCTCGAGCATCAGCTTCCAGCCGAGCAGCTCCGCGTAGGTACGCAGCAGCGGCAGCATGAACCGGGCCCGATCGGCCGCGTTCGCGCCCGCGAGCTGCAGTGCGTGCTCGGGTGTGCGCAGCAGCGCCAGCGTGCTCGCGGCCTCGTCCTGGGCGGGCGCCCGGGCGAGGCCCGGCAGGGTGGCAAGGAGCAATGACAGCACGAAGGCAGAGACTAGCTCCTGCGCGAAGCCGGCTGCAACGACTGGCCCGGGCTTACTTCGGAGGCGCGGGCTGTTCGGCCGGCTTGGAAGGCTGATTCGCCTTCAGGGCCTTCGCGGATTCCGCGTCGGCGCGCGAGAACATCTCCACGATGTTGGTGGCCATCGAGGCCGGCGCGGTGATCAGGAGCGAGTTCGAGTTCCCCAGCGGAACGAGCTGCTGCGTGCGCCCGTCGCCGAGGACCGCGCGCATGCTGTTCGAGAGCGTGCGCACGTCGACGTTGTCGAGCGAGAGCAGCGTCTGGACCAGGAAGGCGGGGTGGTCCTTCCACGCGCCCGGCGCCTCGAGCGGGACGTAGACCGGCTTGATCGGGCCGGACGAGTCGTTCAGCGCGCGCGGGTGCGTCACACCGAGGAGCCGCGGCGCCTCCGAGCGCAGGTGGTAGAGCAGGAAGCCGTGGTACGAGAGCACGCTCTCGGTGAAACCGTAGACCTGCCCGGGCGGGACCTCGACGTCCTGGTTCAGGCCACAGCTCGACTCGAGCATCCGGCGCGTCGGCTCGTCGGAGACGATCGTCATGCCGGTCGCGCGCGAGAACTCGCCCAGCAGGTCGGAAAGGCGCGGCATCTTCTCGGCGCTGACCTGGAGCGAGAGGCCCTTCTGCGGCGCGGGGAAGTACTCCGAGGGCGCGCTCAGCCTCTGCGCGGCCGGGGCGGGGCCTGGACCGAGCAGACAGCTCGAGAGCACGGCCAGGGAGACGGTCAGGAATGCGTTCATGGGGAGCCTCATGGATCGGAATCCGTTGGACGGGCCTCAGTGGACGCGAACGCCGACGAGTTCTTCCCGGGTGAAGATTCCAGCCCGCCTGAGTTCCTCACCCCGCCGGCGACGGGTTTCAGCCGCTGAACGGCAACGGGCTGGGTGAAAAACTCAGGCGGGCTGGAATCTTCACCCGTAGCGCGTCGGGTCCGCGACGTTCGCCTCGGCGAAGCCCTTCTTGCGCAGCAGGCAGGCGTCGCAGCGGCCGCAGGCGCGGACCTCGCCGGCGTGCACGAGCGGGTCGTAGCAGCTGTGCGTCAGGCCGAAGTCGACCCCCAGCTCGATCCCGCGGCGCACGATCGCGGCCTTGGAGAGCTCGAGCAGCGGCGCGTGCACGCGGAAGCGCGCGCTCTCCTCCGTCCCGGCCGCGGTGGCGACGCGCGCGAGCTCCTCGAAGGCGCGCAGGAACTCCGGCCGGCAATCGGGGTAGCCCGAGAAGTCCAGCGCGTTGACGCCGAGGAAGAGGTCGCGCGCGCCGAGGACCTCGGCCCAGCCGAGCGCGACGGCCAGGAAGACCGTGTTGCGCGCGGGCACGTAGGTCGCGGGCACGCCGCGGCCGATCTCGGCCTCGCAGCGATCCTTGGGAACCGCGATCGCATCGGTCAGCGCCGACCCGCCGAGCGCGGAGAGGTCGACGCGCACGACGCGCTGCTCGATCGCCCCGAGCGCCGCGGCCACGCGCGCGGCAGCCTCGAGTTCGACCTTGTGGCGCTGGCCGTAGTCGAAGGACAGCGCGTGGCACTCGAAGCCCTGCGCGCGAGCCTCGGCCAGCGCGACGGCCGAGTCCATCCCGCCGGAGACCAGGCACACGGCGCGCTTCGCGGGGGAGCTCATCGATGCGCAGGATAGCGCGCGGCGCTACGCTCGCGACATGGGACGCCCCTCGATCGAGCACGCGCTGGGGTTCGCCAGCGCGCGCGCCGGCATCGGCAAGACGACGCTGGTCGTGGAGCTCGCGGCCTGGTTCGCGGCGCGCGGGCACTCGGTCGCGCTGCTCGACGCCGACCTCGGCGCGCCCGATGCGCTCGGCAGGCTGGGCGCTGCGCAGCAGGGCGAGCTCGCCTGCTTCTCGCTCGGCCGCGCGCTCGAGCAGCGCGGGCTCGCGGGCGTCGGCGGCGAGCTGCTCGAGCAGGAGCTCGCACGCCTGCTCGAGACCGGGATCGACTTCGGCCGGCGCGAGCTCTTGCTCGTCGATCTCGCGCCCGGCGCGGAGGCGAACGAGGAGTGGCTCGAGGCGCTCGGAGTGGACGCGCTGGTGCTGGTCGCGCGCGAGGGCGAGGAGCACTCGCTCGAGGCCCCGCTGCCGATCCTCGGGCGGATCGAGACCTTCGCGCACGACGCGGGTGCCCCGCGCGGTCCGCGCGGCGCAACGCTGCTCGGCCGGGTCCCTTTCGAGCCGCGGCTGCGCGAACTCGGCCAGCGCGGAGTGCCGCTGGTGCTCGACCAGGCGCACGCGCCGGCCGCGCACGCCATCGCCCAGGCCGGCGCGAACCTCTGGAAGCGCGTCCGGAGCCGCCTCTCCTGAGTCGCGGATCGCGCCCTTGTCGGGAGCGCCGGGGGAACTAGAGTAGTCCGCCCCGATTCCCGATCCGCACCCCTGCCGAGACTCCTGCCCGTGGCCAAGACGACGACCAAGGACGACATCCTCAACGCGCTGCGCCAGATCGAGGACCCCGACCTGCACAAGGACATCGTCTCGCTGGGCTTCGTCACGCAGCACACGATCTGCGACGGTGCCGTCAAGGTGACGATCAACCTGACCACGCCGGCCTGCCCGGTGAAGGACGTGATGAAGCGCCACGCCGAGGACCTGCTGCGCAAGCTGCCCGGCGTCACGAACGTGCTGGTCGAGATGACCGCCGTCGTCGTCGGCAACCAGGCGCCGCGCAACTTCGGCAAGGACATCAAGCACATCCTGGCCGTCTCCAGCGGCAAGGGCGGCGTGGGCAAGAGCACCGTCTCGGTCAACCTCGCGGTCGCGCTGGCCGCGACGGGCGCGCGTGTCGGGCTGCTCGACTGCGACGTCTACGGCCCCGACATCCCGATGATGATGGGCCTCTCGGGCGCGCCCGACGGCCAGGCCGGGAAGCTCCAGCCGAAGTCGCGCCACGGCGTGAAGACGATGTCGATCGGCTACCTGCTCGACGAGGAGAAGCCCGTGATCTGGCGCGGGCCGATGGTGCACAAGCTGATCGAGCAGTTCCTGGCCGACGTCGAGTGGGGCCCGCTCGACTACCTCCTGGTCGACATGCCGCCCGGCACCGGCGACGCGCAGCTCTCGCTGGCCCAGATCGTGCCGCTCTCCGGTGCAGTGCTCGTGACCACTCCGCAAGCGGTCTCGACGTTCGACGTCGGCAAGGCGATCGCGATGTTCAAGCAGGTCAACGTCGACATCCTCGGCATCGTCGAGAACATGGCCGGCTACGCGATCGAGGGCATGATCGAGGGCGCGCAGCCCGGCACGAAGGTGCGCCTGGCGACCGGCGGGAGCGAGTCCGTGCTGACGACCGATGCGGAGGGCCGCTTCGCGACCGTGGTCGACGTGTTCGGCAAGGGCGGCGCCGAGCGGCTCTCGAAGCGCCACGGCTTCCCGCTGCTCGGCAGCGTCCCGCTCAACCCGGTCGTGCGCGTGGGCGGCGACGCGGGCGATCCGGTGATCGTCGCGAGCCCCGATTCGCTGATCGCCGCGCGCTTCCGCGAGATCGCCGGCAAGGTCGCCCAGCGCCTGGCGATCAAGGCCCACCAGAGCTTGCCGATCCTGCAGTAGGGCGCGTCAGGCTCGCTTCATCCGCGCGCCGGATTGCAAAGCCAGCAGCAGGCAGGCTGCGGACGGATCGTCCCTCGGCCAACTCGTGATCGAGCGATCGGCCAGGGCGACGAGTGTGAGGGCATCGGTGCGGGAGAGTCGCTTCGACAGGTCGTAGTCGGCTCCGTGGCGCGCTTCCTGGAGATCGACGAATGCCGATGCCATGCCGGCCACAGCCGGGTGGACCGCCCGCCCCGGAAGGAGCTGTTGAAGGTGCACCGGCAAGCCGCCGAACCCCGCCTGAAAGCACCTGCAGGCCTGCGCCATCTCCGCGTGGCTGAACGTGCGTGCGAGCGCGTGGCGGAGGAGTCGCTGTTCCACGCCGCGACCCAGCAGCCACATACTCGTCTCGTCGACGAGCGAGTGGAAGACGGCGTAGTACGCAGCGCTCACGGCGCGACGAAGGCTGGCCTGCCGCGGCTTGCCAGGCTCTTGGCGTGCGAGTGCGAGCGCCTGGTCGATCAACTGCCGGTGGTACGACGAGGCCCCGGACACGGAGTTCACCGCTGCGTCTGCCTGTACTCCTGCCGGGTCAGGAAGCGCACGTATGGATAACGCTCGTCCTGAGTCGTGCGCACCGCTTCGTGGATCGCCTGACGAATGGGACCGAGCTTGTCCCAGTCCAACTGTGCCGGCTTCGTGTCATCGGAAAGGATCACGAACACCTTGAGCGCCTCGTCGCCGAGGCCATCGAGGTACGCGAGGTGCCGAATGTCGACCACCTTTGGTCCAGTCTCGGAGAACTGGCACTTCAGGCTCTTCGCGCTGAGCGCTCGCTTCAACTCCGAATCGTCTGCTCGTCGAACCACGGGTCGCCTCGAGGTGTGCCTCCATCCTACAAGACGCTCGCCGGCACGACAGGTTGTGCCCGTGATCCCGGAATTCCGGACGCGGACGACCCGCTTGCGCTACTTCGCTGCGCCCAGCGGCGCCTCGGACTCCAGCAGCACGTGCTCGATCGTCTTCTCCAGCATGTCGATGTCCGCGCCGGTCGCGCGGTAGCGGATCCTGCCCTTGGGATCGAGCACGCAGATCGTCGGCCAGCCGTCGATGCCCCAGGCCTTCGAGATCGGGCCCGCCGGACCCTTGGGCCCGTTCCAGAACGAGCGCCAGCCGATCTTCTGGTGCGCCAGCACGATCTTCAGGCGCTCGAGCTGCGTGTCGCTGTTCACGCCCACGATCTCGAAGCGCCGCTCCGCGAATTTCTCCAGCAGCGTGCGCTGGTGCGTGTACATCTCGCGGCAGGGGCCCCACCAGTCGCCCCAGAAGACGAGCAGCACGACCTTGCCGCGCAGGTCGCTGAGCTTGAACGGGTCGCCTTCGAGATCGTTGCCCTGGATCTCGGGCGCGACGGCACCGACCGACGTGTTGGTCAGCGCGGGTCCATCGGCGTGCGGGGAGCAGGCGAGCGGCAGGAAGAGGCCGAGCGCCGCCAGCAGTCGCGAGAAGGAACGGGGCCGCATCCCCGTACCGTTCGGACGCCCGGGCCCCGGAACTGAAACAAAGCGGCCGCGGGCCCGGCCGTCGGCCTAGTTCAACTCCGCCAGCAGCTCCTGGATCGTCTTGTCGATCGCCGCCTCGTCCGCGCCCACCGACTTGTAGCGGATGACACCCTTGGCATCGAGGACGTAGACCGTCGGCCAGCCGTGCACGTCCCACGCATCGGCGATCGGTCCCGAGCGGCCGTCAGCCCCGTCCCAGAACGAGCGCCAGCTGAGGTTCTGCGCCTCGCGCAGCGCCGCGAGCTTCCCGAGATCCTGGTCGCTGTTGACGCCCACGATCGCGAAGGGTTCGTTCTCGTACTGCTCCACGAGCGACCGCTCGTGCGGGTACATGGCCCGGCAAGGGGGTCACCAGTTGCCCCAGAAATCGAGCAGCACCACCTTGCCGCGGTACTCGCTCAGCTTGAACGGGACGCCGTCGAGGTCCCGGCCCGCGATCTCCGGCGCGCGCGCGCCAACGGAGGTGTCGGGACGCGAGGAGCAGGCGAGCGGGAGGAGCAGAAGCGGAATCAGGAGGGGCCGCATGCAGTCGCAGTTCGACCGCAGCGGCCCCCTGACTGAAAGTTGTTCCGGGTTACTTCGGGTCGCCCGCGGGCTGCTTCAACTCGGCCAGCAGTTCCTCGAGCGTCTTGTCGATCGCCTCCTCGTTGGCGCCGACCGACTTGTAGCGGATCGTGCCCTTGGCATCGAGGATGTAGAGCGTCGGCCAGCCGTGGACGTTCCAGGCGGCCGCGATCGGGCCCGACGTCCCTTCAGGCCCGTTCCAGAACGAGCGCCAGCTGATGTTCTCGGTCTGGCGCACGTCCTTGAGTGCCACGAGGTCCGTGTCGCTGTTGATGCCCACGATGACGAAGGGTTCGTTCTTGTACTTCTCCACGAGCGACCGCTCGTGCGGGAACATGGCCCGGCAAGGGCCTCACCAGTTCCCCCAGAAGTCGAGCAGCACCACCTTGCCGCGGTACTCGCTGAGCTTGAACGCCACGCTGTCGAGGTCGACGCCCTCGATCTCGGGCGTGGGCTTGCCCACGGCGAGGTTGCGGATCTCGTACAGCGCGGCGCCGGCGCGCTTGCCGAGCGTCGTCTCGTGCTTCGTGCCGGCGTAGAGCTTGACGTCGGAGAACTCCTTCACCACGCGCTCGTAGGTCTGCTCGACCTCCTGCTGCGTCTTCTCGACGTCCAGCTTCTTGAGCGCGTCGAGCTTCTCGGCTCCGAGGTAGCCCGCCATGCCCTCGAGCTCCTTCTCGTCCTTGCCCTTGATGTACTCGGACTCCTGGATGTCGTCCTTCAGCCCCTCGGCCATGGCGAAGCAGGCGCGACCGCGAACGTCGGCATGGGGCGAGTTCACGAGCAGCCTGGGGAGCAGCGCGCTGCCCGGGCCGCGTGTGAGGCGGTCGCACACGTCCGCCATCTCGGGACGGTCCATGTGGTACTTCTCGAGCAGTCCGATGGCGGTCTTGCTCGACTCGGGGTCGCGCGCGTTGTTCATCATCCACTGGATGGTCTTGAAGCCCGTGAGGTCCGACGGGTTCTCGTCGAGAAGCGTCTGCGCGCGCTCCTGGTAGCCCTTGGTGTCGGGCTCCTTGACCTTCTCCTCGATCTTCTTCCAGTCCTCGGCGCTGGGGTTCTTGTTGTCCCCCATCGCCTCCTGGAGGGCCTTGTAGTAGTCGTTCATCGCGTCCGACTGCTCCTTGGAGAGCGCGGCCAGACGCTCGGCGCGCGCGTCGCCCTGCGCCACAGGAGCAGGCGCGGGTTGCGCGGTCGG
>WNFL01292845.1_pt2 | contig 11229 bp, 14 predicted proteins | sample 5400361 | NCBI WGS metagenome assembly WNFL01 (sample SAMN13153351, study PRJNA577476) | soil metagenome | isolation source: 40 cm soil on Douglas fir-dominated hillslope | place: USA:California | collected 2013-09-17 | reverse complement strand
ATGACCGCCATCGTCGAAGTCGTCGCCCGCGAGATCCTCGATTCGCGCGGCAACCCCACCGTTGAAGCCGACGTGCTCGTGGAATCGGGCGCCATGGGGCGCGCCGCCGTGCCGTCAGGCGCTTCCACCGGCTCGCGCGAGGCGATCGAGCTGCGCGACGGCGACCCGCAGCGCTTCTTCGGCAAGGGCGTGCAGAAGGCCGTCGACCACGTGAACACCGAGATCTGCGAGGCGATCCTCGGCCTCGATGTCTCCGAGCAGGCGCACATCGACCGCGTGCTGATCGAGCTGGACGGCACCGAGAACAAGTCGCGGCTGGGGGCCAACGCCATCCTCGCGGTTTCGGTCGCCTGCGCCAAGGCGGCGGCCGAGGAGAGCGGGCTCTCGCTTTATCGCTACCTCGGCGGCAGCGCGCCCAAGCGCATGCCGGTGCCGATGATGAATGTGATCAATGGCGGGGCGCACGCGAACAACTCGCTCGACATCCAGGAATTCATGATCGTCCCGGCGGGGCTGCCTACTTTCCGCGATGCGCTGCGCTGCGGCTCGGAAATCTTCCACACGCTGAAGAAGATGCTCGACAAGGCGGGCATGTCGACCACCGTGGGAGACGAGGGGGGCTTCGCGCCCAACTTGCCCAACAACGAGGCGGCGATCCAATGGATCCTGCGCGCGATCGAGGAAGCCGGCTACCTCGCGGGCGAGAACGTGCTGATCGCGCTCGACTGCGCCGCGAGCGAGTTCTTCAAGGACGGCAAGTATCGCTTCGAGGCCGAGAAGCTCGCCTATTCGCCGGCGCAGTTCGTCGACCTGCTCGCCGCGTGGTGCGACAAGTATCCGATCGTCTCCATCGAGGATGGCATGGCGGAGCAGGACTGGGAGGGCTGGGAGCTCCTCACCAAGAGGCTCGGGAAGGACGTGCAGCTCGTGGGCGACGATGTCTTCGTCACCAACACGCGCATCCTCGCCGAAGGCATCGAGCGCGGCATCGCCAACTCCATCCTCATCAAGATCAACCAGATCGGCACGCTCTCGGAGACTTTCGAGGCGATCGAGATGGCCAAGAGGGCGGGCTACACCGCCGTCATCTCGCACCGCTCGGGCGAGACCGAGGATTCCACCATCGCCGACATCGCGGTGGGCACCAACGCCATGCAGATCAAGACCGGGTCGCTGTCGCGCTCCGACCGCACCGCCAAGTACAACCAGCTCCTGCGCATCGAGGAGGAGCTGGGCGAAGGGGCGACCTACGCCGGGCGGGAGGCTTTCTACCACCTGAAATGAAAACGCTCTCGTTCATCCTCGCCGGCCTGCTTCTCGCCCTCCAGTATCCGCTCTGGATCGGGAAGGGAAGCTGGATGAAGGTGCGCGAGCTCGACCGCGGCCTGGCCGAGCACCGCGAGAGCAACGCGCGGCTGAAGGCGCGCAACGACGCGCTCGACGCGGAAGTGCGCGACCTCAAACAGGGCACGGAAGCCATTGAAGAGCGAGCCCGCCTCGAGCTCGGCATGATCAAGAAGGACGAGATCTTCTACCAGGTGGTCGAGAGCGCCCCGCCGCGCCGGTGAGGGCGCGCCTCAGTCGACCTTGGCACCCGAGTCCTTCACGACCTTCGACCATTTCGTGGTCTCGGAACGTACGAACGCTCCAAGCTGCTCGGGCGTGCCGCCTCCCGCTTCTCCACCCTGCTCGGCGAAGAACTTGCGCGTGTCGGGCGATTGCAGGATGGCGTTCAGCTCGCGATTCAACTTGTCGATGATTTCCTTCGGCGTTCCCGCGGGCGCGAACACACCGTTCCACGAGGTCGCCTCGTAGCCGGGCAAGCCCGCCTCCGCGACCGTCGGAAGATCGGGAAGCATCGGCGAGCGCGCGGCACCCGTCACCGCGAGCGCCTTCAACCTCCCGGCCTTGATCTGCGTCATCGCCGCCGAGAGATTGTCGAAGCTCATGTTCACCTGTCCCGACATCAAGTCGATCTGCATCGGCCCGCTGCCCTTGTAGGGGATGTGCGTCATCTGCAACCCGGCCATCGACCTGAAGAGCTCGCCCGAGAGGTGGATCGAGGTGCCGCTGCCGCTCGAGGCGAAGGTGAGCTCGCCGGGCCTGGACTTGGCGAGGTTGATCACGTCTCGCACCGAGTTCACTGGCAGCGACGGATTCACCACGAGCACGTTGGGCGTCGAAGACAGCAAGATCACGGGAGCGAAATCCTTCACGTGGTCGTAAGGCATCTTCGAATACAGGCTCGCGTTGATCGCGTGCGTGCCCACGGTGCCCACCACCAGCGTGTAGCCGTCGGGTGCCGCCTTCGCGACGACGTCGGTGCCGATGTTGCCTCCCGCGCCGGGACGGTTCTCGATCACCACGGGCTGTCCGAGCCGCTCTCCCAGTTTCCCGGCGACGGCGCGCGCGGATATGTCCGTGGAGCCCGCGGGCGGGAACGGGACCATGAGCTTGATCGGCCTGGTCGGATACGACTGCGCCGCGGCGAACGTGGCGCAGGCGAGGGCGGCCAAGGCCAGCGCCGCGCGGCGAACAGGACGTCGCATGGGGATCTCCTTTAACATCGTGGAATCACCGGGTCAGTCTACCGCAGGAGTTCAAATGCTTTGCAAAACTGTCATCGGCCTTGCGCTTGCGGTGCTCGCGCCCGGGGCGCAAGCGCAAGAAGCCACCGTCGATCCGCCAAGGGCCCTGGAGCAATTCGTGGAACTGATGGACGGGATGTGCCCGCAGCTTGTCCTGGGACTCGTGACACGGCCGGACCTGGCGGACACCTTCAAGGAGCGCCCAACCGATGTCGAAGCCGTTTGTGGTTGCGCCAAGAAAGCGGTTCTTGCCGATGGCCGGCTTGGCGCGCAGTTTCGCGCCAGGCAGGGGGTCATCCTCGAGAAACTGAAGTCGACCGGGTTGAAGTCGTACGCAACGGTTCGCGTCGTCAAGTCGGCGCTGGTTTGCATGGCGGAGGACATCGAGAAGTCGCTCGCCGCGGCCAAATTGGAACCGTGACGCCGTAACGGGAATTCTTGCGGGTTCCACCTGTCCCAGGCATGTTGCCCGTCCGAATCTGCAGTTCCCCAGAGGAGAAACATCATGCCGCCCGCATCCGACCTGAACGCCGCGACGGAGCAGCTCGTCGACGATTTCAACAAAGTGGTTACCGATACCGAAGCGCTATTGCGAGCCCTGGCGAGCGTTCCGGGCGAGAAGACCGCCTCGTTGCGCGCCTCTGTCGAGGAGAATCTGGGAGCCGCCAAGAAGCGCGTGCGGGAGCTGCGGGGAGCGGCGGTCGAGAAAACCGCCGCCGCGGCACGCGCCACCGACGAGTACGTGCACGACAATCCGTGGCCCGTGATCGGGGTCGCCGCGGCGGTCGGCCTGATCGTGGGGCTGCTGCTGAGCGATCGCCGCTAGGCCTTGGCTCCGCGGTCAGCTTCCCTTTCGGGCGAGCCAGATGCCGGCCAGCACGATCGCCCCTCCCACGAACTGAATCGGGCCGACCGCCTCGTTGAAGAGCCACCACGCGAAGAGCGTGGCCATCACCGGCTGGATCAGCAAGGAGACCGAAGACAGCGAGGCGGGAAGATGGGCGAAGGCGTAGGCGATGAGGCCCTGTCCCAGCATCTGCGTGATCACCGCGAGCCCGATGACAACCCACCAGCCCACTTCGGTCTGCGGCAGGAAGGGCTGCGGCGAGAGCAGGGCCACGGGCAGCAGCGCGATCGCGGTGATCGTCGTGCTCCACGCCATGAGCCGCGCGGTCGAAGCCTCTGCGTCGCGCGCGAACTTGATGGCGAGCATGTATCCCGCATAGAACATCCCGGTGAGCGCGCCCAGCGCGTCGCCCAGCAGGCGCGTTCCGCCCACCGCGAAGTTGGGGCCGACCAGCACGAACATCCCCGCGATCGCGACGATCATCCCGATGAGGAAAACGCGCGTCACCGTCTGCCGCCAGAAGAGCCATCCGGCCAGGGTGACGAAGATGGGTGCCAGGTTGGCGAGGAGCGTGGAGTTGGCGACCGAGGTGTAGATGATCGACCAGTGCCAGACGCCGAGGTCGGCGGCGAAGAAGAGGCCGGCGGCGATGAGGTAGCGGGCGGGGATGCGAGAGGGAGAACTTCTGGGCAGGTTGTAAACCCAAACCCACAAGAGCGGTGCGGCAAGAGCGCAGCGCCAGAAGGCGCTGGCGACCGGACCGGTATCGGCGATGCGCACGAGGATCGGCGCGAACGCGATGGCGCAGCCGCCCGCGAGCAGGCAAAGGAAGGCGACCTGGCTCATGGGAACGAATCATAACGCCCGGGGTATTATTCTCGAATGAGCAAGGCATTCACGCGCGAGGACACCGCGGCGCCCGAGGACGATTTCGACGCCGACGACGACAATCCCATCCCCGCGGGGTCGAAGAACTACCTCACGCCCGCCGGGTGTCAGCGCATGCGCGACGAGCTGCGGTGGCTCGTCAACGCGGAGCGGCCCGAGATCACGCAGATCGTGTCGTGGGCGGCGAAGAACGGCGACCGCTCCGAGAACGGCGACTACCTCTACGGCAAGAAGCGGCTGCGCGAGATCGACCGGCGCATCCGCTACCTCACCAAGCGCCTCGAGGTGGCCGAGGTGGTCGATCCGGCCACGCGCGAGGAGACCGACCAGGTCTTCTTCGGCGCCACCGTCACCTACGCGACCGCGGCGGGGGCCGAGCAGACGGTGCGCATCGTCGGCATCGACGAGACCGATCCGCCGAAGAACTACGTGAGCTGGGTGTCGCCGGTGGCCAGAGCGCTCATCAAGGCGCGCGAGGGCGATACCGTGAGCCTGCATACGCCCCTCGGCGACGAGGACATCGAGATCATCGAGGTGCGCTACGAGGCGATTCCGATGCCGGCGTTCGTGCCGGTCGCGAGCACGTGGAAGCCCAACGCGCAATGAGCCTGCGGCAGCGCTGCGCCGTCCTGCTCTCCCTGGGTCTGGCACTCGCCGCCGCGCCGGCCGCCGCGGCGCCGTACCTGTGGGAAGTGCTGTCGATGAACAACCGCGTCTATCTTTACGGCACGGTGCATGCGGGAAGGAAGGAATGGTTTCCCCTTCCGCGCGAAGTGGAAGACGCCTACGAGGATTCGCGCGTGCTGGTGGTCGAAGCCGACATCACCGACGCCAACGCGGCGGCGGGCGCGACCTCCGCGATGACCTATCCGCCGCCCGATGCGCTGCGCGCGCACGTCCCTCTCGAGGACTACGAACGCTTCATGAAGCTGCTGCCGCGCTACCGGCTGCTGGAGCCGCAGGTGGGCTACCTTTCGCAGTACAGCGTCGATGCGTATCTCCTCCGCAGGGCCAAGACCGATCTGAAGCCGATCGTCGAGCTCGAGGGCAACGCCGCGCAGATCGCGCTCATGACCTCTTTCAGCGAGAAGGAGGCCGCGACGATGTTCAAGGGAACGCTCGATGCGCTCGAAAGCGGGCTCACCAACGAGCAAATCGCGGGCCTGGTCGGCGCGTGGCAAAACGGGGATCCGCAGCTCGTCCTCGAGATTGCGCGGCGCTACAACGAGCGCGTGCCGGGCGCTGTCGCCATCGAAGACAAGTTCGTCTGGTCGCGGCACGAGGCGATGGCGCGCAAGATCGAGGGTTTCCTCACTGACACGAAGCAGCGCCATTTCATCGCCGTCGGGGCGCTGCACCTCGCGGGTCCGCGCGGGCTGCTCGAGATGCTGCGCAAGCGCGGCTATGTGGTGCGGCAGCTCTAGGGGCGGAGCATGGGCATGAGCGCGCGCGAAGGCGGCCGCATCCTCGTCGAGCAGTTGCTCGTCCACGGAGGCGACTGCGCCTTCACCGTTCCCGGCGAGAGCTTCCTGCCGGTGCTCGACGCTTTCCACGACGTCCAGGATCGCCTGAAGTTGGTCGTCTGCCGCCACGAGGCGGGCGCGGCGAACATGGCCGAGGCGTACGGCAAGCTCACCAACCGCCCGGGACTCTGCTTCGTCACGCGCGGGCCGGGCGCCACGCACGCTTCCATCGGCGTGCACACCGCTTTCCAGGATTCGACGCCGATGATCCTTTTCATCGGCGATGTGGGCAGCGACTTTCGCGGCCGCGAGGCCTTTCAAGAGGTCGACTTCGCGGCGATGTTCGCCCCTCTCGCCAAGTGGGCGGCGCGCATCGACGATATCGAGCGCATCCCCGAGTTCGTCGCGCGCGCTTTTCACGTCGCGACTTCCGGGCGGCGCGGCCCGGTGGTGCTGGCGCTGCCCGCGCCCGCCGTGCCGCATCCGGGCCGCGAGAACATGGAGCGCTTCCGCAGCCTCCTCGCCGCCGCGCGCAGCCCGCTCGTGATCCTGGGCGGCCCCGGCTGGACGCGCGAGTCGTGTAACGACATGCAGCGCTTCGTCGAAGCCAACCACTTGCCGTGCGCCTGCGCCTTCCGCTACCAGGATCTTTTCGACAACCGCCTCGACCATTACGTGGGCGACGTCGGCATCGGCATCAATCCCGTGCTCGCGGAGCGCGTGCGCATGTCGGACCTGCTGATCGTGGTCGGTGCGCGCCTGGGCGAGATGACCACGAGCGGCTACACGCTGCTCGAGGCTCCCGTGCCGCGGCAGAAGCTGGTGCACGTGCATCCCGGCGCCGAGGAGATCGCCCGCGTGTACCAGCCGGAGCTGGGCATCCTCTCCGACATGGCGCCCTTCGCGCGTTCGGTCGCCGCGATGTCGCCGGTCGAGAATCCGCCGTGGCGCTCGACCGTCGCCGAGGCGAGAGCGGATTTCATCGCGTGGACGGGGCGGCGCGAGATTCCCGGGCGCGTGCAGATGTGGGACATCGTCGACTACATCGACAAGCACGTCCCCGAGGACACGATCTTCTGCAACGGCGCGGGCAACTTCGCCACGTGGCTGCATCGCTTCCACCGCTACACGGGATGGCGCACGCAATTGGCGCCCACCTCGGGCGCGATGGGATACGGCGTGCCCGCCGCGATCGCCGCCAAGATCACGCGTCCGGAGCGCACCGTGGTGTGCTTCGCCGGCGACGGCGATTTCCTCATGTCGGCACAGGAGCTCGCCACCGCGGTGCAGTACAACGCGCCGGTGATCTTCGTGGTGGTGAACAACGGCATCTACGGAACGATCCGCATGCACCAGGAGAAGCACTATCCGGGGCGCGTGGTCGCGACCGATATCCAGAACCCGCAGTTCGCCGCGTTCGCGAGATCCTTCGGCGCGATGGGCGAGATCGTCGAGGAGACCGCGCAGTTCGGCCCCGCCTTCGATCGCTGCCTCGCCTCCGGCAAGCCCGCTGTGATCGAGGTGCGCATCGACCCGCAGGCGATTACTCCCAATACAACACTCGATGCGATACGGGCGGCGAGTTTGGCGAACAAAAAGCTTTGAATCCGCAGATAAACGCAGATACCCCGTTTGTGAGTTTTCGCGGCTCTGATGCAACATGCACGAACACATTGAAAAGCTCTTGAGTTTGGCTGCGTTCATCTGCGTTTATCTGCGGATCCAAAGCCTTTTCTCCCTGGTAACGTAACTGTCACAATGGCGGGGTAGCCTGCTCGGGAGCATCGCCATGACCGAACATATATCGAAGCAGTACGACCAGGACCTCGAGGCGATCCGCTCGCGCATGATGCAGATGGGTGGGCTGGTCGAGTCGCAGATCCGCACCGCCGTGGCCGGCTACCTCGACGGCGACTCCGAGCGCATCGAGCAGGTGATCGCGGGCGACGCCAAGGTGAACGAGCTCGAGATCGCGATCGACAACGACCTGGGCCAGATCATCGTGCGGCGCCAGCCGGCCGCTTCCGACCTGCGCTTGATCCTCGCGGTGAGCAAGACCGTGACGGACCTGGAGCGCATCGGAGATGAGGCGAAGAAGATCGCGCGCATGAGCCGCGACATCCTCGCGCGCGGCTCCAAGCCGAAGAGCATGCCGGCGATCGGGCACATCTCGGAAGTCTCGCTGGGCATGCTGCGGCGCTCGCTCGACGCTTTCGCGCGCCTGGACGCCACAGCCGCGGCGCGCGTGATCGGCGAGGATGCGGCGATCGACGAGGAATTCCGCGCCATGCTGCGCCAGCTCATCACCTTCATGATGGAAGACCCGCGCACCATCTCCACCTCGTTGAACGTGGTGTGGGTGGCGAAGGCCTTCGAGCGCATCGGGGACCACGCCAAGAACATCGCCGAGAACGTGATCTACATCGTGAAGGGCCGCGACGTGCGCCACATCCCGCTGGCGGAGATCGAGCGCGAGGCGATGAGCCGATGACGGCGTCGATCCTCGTCGTCGAGGACGAGCCGGCGATCCAGGAATTGATTTCAGTAGGTCTCGCGCGCAACGGGCACACCGTGCGCCGCGCGGCCACCGCGAAGGACGCCTACGAAGCGGTCGTCGAAGCGCTCCCCGACGTGATCCTGCTCGACTGGATGCTGCCCGATGCGGCCGGCCCCTCGCTCGCGCGCCGGCTGCGCTCCGAGTCGCGCACGCGCGAAGTCCCGATCATCATGCTCACGGCGCGCGCGAGCGACGGCGACAAGGTCGCCGGTCTCGAGGCCGGGGCCGACGACTATGTGACCAAGCCCTTCTCGCCGCGCGAGCTCGAGGCGCGAATTCAAGCAGTCCTGCGCCGCCGGGCGCCGCAGATCTCGAAGGAGGCGGTCGAGATCGAGGGCCTCACCTTGAATCCGGCCACACGCTCGGTGACCGGCGACGGGCGCACGCTCAAGATGGGCCCGACCGAGTTCGAGCTGCTGCACTTCTTCATGACCCACACCGATCGCGTGTACGGGCGCTCGCAGATCCTCGACCAGGTGTGGGGAGACCACGTGTTCATCGAGGACCGCACGGTCGATGTCCACATCCGGCGCCTGCGCGAGGCGCTTTCTCCGAGCGGCCACGAGAGCCTCATCGAGACCGTGCGCGGCGCGGGATACCGGTTCCTCTCGTCGCGCTAGACTGGGCGCCATGCCCGAGTCGCGCATCGCCTCCCGTCTGCTCCTGAGCGTGCTGGCGCTCGCCCTTGCCGCGGGCGCTTCCGTCGCGATTGGCGCCCTGACACAGGCCGAGTGGGGCTGGGCGTCCTTCGCCCTCATGCTCCTCGTGGCAGTGCTGCATCACTTGCGCCAGCTGCTGCTGCTTGGGCGCTGGCTCGAGCAGGGCGAGGCGCCCGACGGCCACCGCGCCGCGGGAGTCTGGGACGAGCTGCACGCGTTGCTGCACCGCTCGCGCCGCGAGGCGGCCAAACGCGAGGCGGATCTCGCCGAGCAGGTCGCGCGCTGGCGCGCGGCGGCACGCGCCCTTCCCGACGGCGTGGTGATCCTCGACGAAGACCGCATCGCATGGTGCAACGACACCGCCCGCGATCATTTCAAGATCGACCTCGCGCAGGACACGGGACGGCCCTTCACGCACCTGGTGCGGATTCCGGAATACGTCGCCTACCAGGAGGCGGGCGACTACTCGCGTCCGATCGCGCTGCGCCCGCCGGAGGCACCCGATCGCGTGCTGTCGGTGCAGATCGTGCCCTATGGCGAGGGGCAGTGCCTGGTGCTCTCGCGCGACATCACGCGCTTCGAGAAGCTGGAGACGATGCGCCGCGAGTTCGTGGCCAACGTCTCGCACGAGCTGCGCACGCCGCTGACAGTGGTCGCGGGATTCCTCGAGACGCTGCGCGACGAGACCGACCCGAACGCGGCGCGCCACTACATCGACCTGATGTCGGGGCAGTCGGAACGGATGCAGCGTCTCATAGAGGACCTGCTGACACTCTCGTCGCTCGAATCTTCCCCGTCGCCTTCCCTGGAAGAAAAGGTCGACATGGTAGCGCTCATGCACCGGCTTGGCGCTGAAGGTCGCGCCCTGTCATCGGGCAAGCATCGTATCGAAGTCGAGAGCGATGGCGCGGCAAATCTCCTCGGAAGCGAAAAGGAGATCTCCAGCGCGTTCGGCAATCTCGTGGCAAATGCGATCCGGTATACGCCCGATGGTGGAACGGTGCGGATTCGGTGGCGCGCCGGGGAAGACGATGCCACCTTTGAAGTCGACGACACCGGTATCGGCATCGCGCCCGAGCACATTGCGCGCCTGACGGAGCGTTTCTACCGCGTCGACCGCGGGCGTTCGCGGGAAACAGGCGGGACCGGTCTTGGGCTCGCGATCGTGAAACACGCGCTGGCACGCCACGGAGCGACGCTCACGATCACCAGCACGCCGGGAGAGGGGAGTCGCTTTTCAGCGCGATTTACTGGATCGCGCGTGCGCGGAGAAAATCAGCCGAAGCGGCATCTTCCGTCGCCTGCTTGCCGGGCTTGAGGAAGATCTGGTCGGTCTCGCCGAACTCGATCAGCTCGCCCAGGTACATGTAGGCGGTGAAATCGGAGACCCGCGCGGCCTGCTGCATGTTGTGGGTCACGATCACCACGGTGTAGTCCTCTTTGAGCTCCGTGATGAGCTCCTCGATCTTCGCGGTCGAGATGGGATCCAACGCCGAGCACGGCTCGTCGAGCAGCAGGATCTCCGGGCGCACCGCGATGCCGCGCGCGATGCACAGGCGCTGCTGCTGGCCGCCCGAGAGGCTGTTGCCGCTCTGGTTGAGAATGTCCTTCACTTCCTTCCAGAGCGCGGCCTTGGTGAGCGCCCATTCGACCCGCTCGTCCATGCGCGCGCGCGGCAGGTCCTCGAAGAGCCGCACGCCGAAGGCGATGTTGTCGTAGATCGACATCGGGAAGGGCGTGGGCTTCTGGAACACCATGCCGATCTTGGCGCGGATGATGGACACGTCCTGGCGCGAGGTGAGGATGTTCTCGCCGCTCATCAGGATCTCGCCCTCGGCGCGCTGCTCGGGGTAGAGCTCGAACATGCGGTTGAAGGTGCGCAGCAGCGTCGACTTGCCGCAGCCGGAAGGCCCGATGAAGGCCGTCACGCGCTTCTCGGGGATCTCGAGGCTCACGCGCTTCAACGCGTGGAAGCTGCCGTAGTAGAAGCTCAGGTTGCGCACCTGCAGCTTCGGCGGCGAGACCGGCGCGGCCTTTCTCTCGGGGACGGCGATGATGGCGGACATGGTTGCGCTCATTTGCGGGAGAAGAGCGCCCGCGCGGCGATGTTGATGCCGAGCACGAGCAGCGTGATGAGGGCCGCCCCGCCCCAGGCGAGGCGATGCCAGTCGTCGTAAGGGCTCATCGCGAACTGGAAGATGACCACCGGGAGGTTGGCCATCGGCCG
>WNFL01189883.1_pt1 | contig 11229 bp, 14 predicted proteins | sample 5400361 | NCBI WGS metagenome assembly WNFL01 (sample SAMN13153351, study PRJNA577476) | soil metagenome | isolation source: 40 cm soil on Douglas fir-dominated hillslope | place: USA:California | collected 2013-09-17 | reverse complement strand
TCATCTCTCTCATCGGCTGCACGGGTTGCGTTGCGACGCCCGGGTATGAATTCCCCGGCCTGAAGGGCCAGATCTTGGACAGCACGACCAAAGCGCCCATCTCGGGCGCGACGGTCAGCGTTACGCCGTTTGGCGGCTCGGGCCTGGTCTTGATGTCAGCCTCCGACGCAGGTGGCCGCTTCGAGGTGCAACAGACCGCCAGGCACTTTTATTATTGGCCTCCGCCCCCTGCCATGCAGGCTTGGGTCGATGCGCACATGGATGTCTCCGCCGCCGGATACGAAACCCAGCGGGTGCCTTTGCTCGATCTGACGAAGCGAGCCTTGCCCGAAGCGCCTGTTTATCTGTCGCATCGTTGATCGGGTCAACTCTCGATTCCCGGACTTTGGACGCAGCACCTCCTGCGCTACGATAGGCCTACGCTGGGGGCAGCGCGGCGACGGCCAATGGAGCCGTTAATGCCGTTCCGGCTGCCCGCTTCGACGGGGGGATACATCGTGGCTCGTTCGAATTTCGCGTCGCAAACGGACGCGTTGCGCGCCCACGGCCGGGCTGAGGATCGACGGGGCCATTACTCGAGGCTCTTCCAATCGCTCGCGAGCCGCTCCCGGTGGAGTGCCGCGCTCTTCTCGACAGCTATCGTTCTTATCATCGGTTTCGTCGATTATATCTCCGGCTGGGAGATATCGTGGTCGGTCGTTTACGTTCTCCCGATCGCCATCGCGGTCTGGTATGTCGGCCCGGGGCTCGCCTATGCCCTTTCGTTCCTGAGCATCGCCTTATGGGTGGCGGGCGACTTCGCCAACGGTCTGCAAGTTTCGAGCTGGCTGGTGCCGGTCTGGAATTCCGCAATAAGGCTCATCTTCTACGACATCTTCATTCGGCTGCTCGCCTACATCCGATCGCAGGCGACCGTGCTCGAGAACAAGGTTGTTCAGCGGACCGCCGATTTGACCAAGGAGATTGCCGAGCGAACGCGCCTGGAACGCGAGATCTTGGCCGCAGGAGAGCGCGAGCGCCGGCGTCTCGGTTACGATTTGCACGACGGCTTGGGCCAACATTTGACCGGCACGGCGCTCGTCGTCCAGGTCTTGAAAGAGAAGTTGGCGAGACGCGCCTTGCCCGAGGCCGAGGAAGCAGCAAAAGCCGTCAGTCTGATCGAAGAAGGGATCGAGCTCTCGCATCAGCTGGCCAAAGGCCTGCAACCCGTCGACATGCAAGCAGGCGGTCTCATGCAGGCACTGCAGGAATTTGCTTCCGGGACGGAGAACCTGTTCAAGATCTCCTGCCGCTTCGAGTGCGATGCTCCCGTTGTCATCTCGGACGTCGCCACCGCGGACCACCTCTACCGCATCGTCCAGGAGGCAACCAGCAACGCGATCAAACACGGTCGCGCGACGCTTGTACTGATTTCACTCGACGCGACCAATGACGGGATATTGTTGCGCATAGCCGACAACGGCACGGGCCTGCCACAACCGATACCGGACGAGGGCCGCATGGGTTTGAGAATCATGGACCAGCGCGCAAGACTGATCGGTGGCCGGATCCGAGTTCGTCCCGGCGGCAGCGGCGGAACGGTCGTGACCTGTTCGTTAAGTCACGCCGGAAGCAATGACGGACAAAGCCGTGTCGCCCAAGAAGCATAAGATCTTTCTCATCGACGACCATCCGCTCGTGCGCGAGGGGCTGGCAAGTCTCATTCATCAGCAGCCCGATCTCGCCGTTTGCGGCCACGCAGGCACCTGGGCCGAGACCTTGGGCGCCGTTGCCAGGCTTGAACCCGACTTGCTGATTGTGGACCTGCAGCTGCCGGGGACCTCGGGCATCGAACTTATCAAGACGATCAAGAAGCTTTACCCGAAGGTCTTGATGCTCGTCCTCTCGATGCACGACGAAAAGCTCTATGCCGAGCGCGCTGTGCGGGCCGGCGCGCATGGCTACGTCATGAAGCGCGAAACCTCGAGCCGGCTGATCGGTGCGATCTATCAGGTGCTCGAAGGCAAACTGGCGATCAGCGGCGAGGCGGCGATCTCCTTCATGGCAAAGGTTGCGGGCAACCGACCGCCGGCCAACGAATCTCCGGCCGCGCTCTTGAGCGATCGCGAACTGGAAGTCTTTCGCATGCTGGGTGAAGGCTCCGATACGCGCAAGATCGCCAATGCGCTGAACATCAGCATCAAGACGGTGCAAGCCTACTGCGCGCGGATCAAGGACAAGCTCACTTTGGACAACGCCACCGAGCTTTTGCGCGAAGCCATCCTGTGGAATGAGAATCAGACTTAGGACCACCCCGAGTGGGATGGCAGGTCTCCCATCCGAAGTTCAGTGGATTGCGATATAGGCCGCGAGCACGAACGCGATCGCCGCAAGCACGAGCTCGGCGCCGATCGTGAGCCAGAACGACTTTGGTGCCTCCACGCGCGAATACCGGAAGCCCCACTGATAGTTCGACAGCCCGGCCCGAAAGGATCGGTAGGCGTCCCAGGCAAAATACAAACCGAACACGATCAGAATTCCCGACAGCAAGTTCCCCTCCCTCCTCGCTGGTCCCAAGTCTGATCAAGGCGGCATTCGTTCGTAGGTTGTTTGCGGAATGAGCCGGCCGCTAAATGTCCATTTGCAGGATCTGTCGAATGCGTCGGATGATGACGGCGGCCTTGGCCGCCTCTTCTCTCGAGATTGAGTTGTAGTTGCTTCCTGGCCGTTCGGATGCGCGTCGTGTCGCCGCAAGGTATTCCGAGTATAGGGTTTGGATTTCGGCCCCGGCTTCGGGACGGATGCCGCCCCGAGGGCCATGCATCAACGTCTCGTCGCGGGCCGGAGAAGGAGATTTCTTTTCCATCGATCCGGAAGAATTAGTCTAGATACTTCCGGCCAACGGCCAGGATGCCTTCCCAATCTTCGGCATGAACGGCGTTCAAGAGCTCGTTCGTGATCATGGAGGCGCCGAAGCTCAAGATGCAGTCGTCGAGATCAGTGATTTCATAGGGGGAAACCGCGAGCTCGAAGAGCAGATCGGGTTTCTCCTGAACGAAGCGCGCGATGGTTCTTCGTACGCGCTGCGGAGCACTTGAATCGTCGGCGAACCGCGTCAGCTCCTTGATGGCCGCCAACAACGGATCGGCCTGCACCTCGTCGGTGTCAGTCGACGGACAATCGGCGCCGTCGGCGTGCCCCGGCGCGCCAAGCAATCTCCCCATTTCAGACCCGTATGACGATTTTCCCCACGAAAAGAGTATGTCAGAACTGTCTCCGCGTATGTCGGGCGGGGTATGTTTCGGATGTAGGACGAAATCCGACGCCGGTTCGGAATTCTTCGCTATCAGGCGCGAAAAATGATGATTCCGGTTGAACGTTGTCCGCTCCACTACCGTACGTCGAAACTCCGCAAGGGTGAGCCAAACCCAAAATTATACCAGATATGTCATATCTTGGTACAAAGTGACCCGCACGCCGTTGTTGCTTCCGATCGGACCCCACCGGAGAAATGTCGCAAGGCTCGCATCGCTGACGAGCGATTTTAGCCCAGGGCGCGCGCGACTAACGAAACCGCCGGCTTAGAAAACGAGATCCGGAAAGCCCGTATCGCCAAGGGACTTCCTCTGCCCTGGTCAGGCCGATCCGGGTTCCGCAGACGATCGGCGGACGCGGACCCTCAGGAAGAAGAAGCTTGAACGGTGGCGAGCCGAGGAAGAGTCCATCGAGAGCTCCAGTGATGCCGAGCGCTTTCGTCAACTTGCCTGGGCCGCTGCACAGCTGACGAAGGTCGTCGATCCCGCGCCGCGAGCGCATGTGCTTCAAACCCTTCATGGGTTCGAGCGCTCGTATGAGGACCGCGCAGCCGCGTTCTTCCGCTTCGCACACGAAATTCAAGCACCAATGCACGCCGTAGCTCCGATAGACATAGGCGATCCCCGGCGGACCGAACATCGAGCGGTTGCGATTCGTCGGTCCGCCATAGCTGTGTGAGGCAGGATCTTCATGCCCATAGGCTTCCGTCTCGACAATGATTCCGCCGCAGCCGCCGACTTCCAAGGTCGCACCGACAAGCTCGCGCGCGACGATCGATGGATCGCGCGCGAAGAAGCGTTTGAGAGCCCGATTGGCAGCAGCAGTCACGCGGAGGCTCCAACGCCATCCGTTTCAGGTCACGCGCTGATGTAGTCCGTTGCCGCGCAATTGCCAATCGGCGCGCGCGCCTCGCCGCGTGCTACGGAACGGCGGAATTCTCCGCGAGCGTCGCTCGCAGCTTGGCGCGGGGAATTGTCGTCTGCGCCGCATCCGTCAGTAGCTTGCGATAGACGCCGAGCGTGCTCGCGCACATCTTTTCGACCGTATAGCGCGCAGCGACGTGAGCACGGCCCCTTTTCGCCATCTCGGCCAGACGCTCCGGCGTGCGCGAAAGAAGATCCGAGATTGCATCGGCCAACGCCGGCGCATCGTGCGGCGCGATCAGAAGTCCGGATCGACCGTTGAGGACCGTTTCGCGCGCGCCGCCATGATCCGTGGCGATGACCGCACGGCCCATGAAAGCGGCTTCCACCGGCACACGGCCGAAGGCTTCCGGCTCATTCGAGGGTGCCACGACAATATCCGCGGCAAGGTAGGCGGCGGGCATATCGGAAACATGTCCGGAGATGATTGCAACGCGGTCGAGACCATTGCTGGCGATCGCATGTATCAGCTCCTCGACATAGACGGCGTGGCCGTTCGAGTCACCTGCCATGACCACGTGCACATCTGGGGGCAAACGGCCGCACTCCTTCAAGAGCGCGAGGGCGGAGATCATGAGCGCCTGCGCCTTACGCCGCGTGATCTGGCTCGGCAGCAGCAGCACGCGCTCTTTCGGCCCGACTTGCCATGCAGCCCGCAACTTCGCGACACGCTGAGGCGATACCGCATCAGGATCGAAGTCGGCGAGATCTATGCCCCGCGGGATTACCACGAGCTGCTTCGTCAGCTCTGGATAGATTTGCCGGATATGCGCGGCCGTAAATTCCGAGTTGGCGATCACTGCGTCGCCGCGTGCCATCACCGAGTTGTAGAACCGCTTCAGCGGTCCCTTAGCGCGATAGACCCCATGATAAGTGGTAACGAAAGGGATGTTCGCTTTTTGGGCCGCAAGCGCAGCACTCCAGGCCGGAGCGCGCGAGCGGGCATGAACGAGCGAGATGTTCCGCTCCGCGATGAGCTTGGCGAATTTTGCCGCGTTCTTGAAGATCGTCAGCGGGTTCTTGGACGCGATCGGCATCCGGATCAATTCGGCGCCGGTCCGCTCCAGCTCGCCTTCGAGCCGTCCGCCCTCGCTCAAGACAAGCGCGCGCCAGCCTTCATCCACCAGTGCCCTGGCAATGTCGATGGTCGTGCGTTCCGCGCCGCCGCTGTCGAGCGCGGGCACGATCTGAAGCACGGCTGGCGGAGTCCGCTTTCGGGGCGCCCGGCGATCATTGCGGCTAACGCCGACGTCGGGGAGCAAAGCGCCGACGGAGCCCTCTATCCACTCGAATTGCCGGTGAAGTTTCTGCATGGAATTCGGCACGCCAATTGGAGACCGCTGCCGCCTGCCGGACACAACGCGGTACGCCCCGAAAGGATCAGCGCTCCGAAGTCTGTCCGCGACGGACGACGAATAGACGCTCGATGATCCCGAAAAATTCCGGCGATGGCACGTAAATTGCGCTTAATGCGCTGTATCAATTCTTGCCGAACGGCCGTTCTGCGATGACTGAAGAATCATTCACGACCAAGGCGCCATCTTTGGCACCGGGCCACGAATAATTTTTCGCCGGGCAAGAGACCGTATTTTGCGACGTCGGCGCCTTCCGCGGTAAACTCGCTCAACTCGAAGCCCGCTCCTTTGATCCGCTCGCGGACATCGCTGCCGTAAAACCGCATATGGTCCGCTTGCCCGAAGTGAAGACTTCGCTCAGCGGGTTTGACGAAATCTGGATTCTCATACGTGCGCTCCCATCCTTCGATGAGCGGCAGCATGATCAAGGCATGTCCGCCCGGGCGAAGGACACGATGGATTTCACGAAGCGCCTTCGAGTCGTCGACATGTTCCAAGACGTGCGAACACAGGACAACATCAAAAGATTGATCGTCGAACTGCATCTCTTCGATATTGACTTGCTTGTCGGCGCGTCCCTTTGCGATATCGGCGGAGATGTAGCTGCGCGCCAAGGGCTTGATCAGCGCGGCGAGCGTTTTCTCCGGCGCAAAATGAAGCAGATCCGCTCCGATGATGCAGTCGCGGTTGGCGTCGAGCCAGAGCTTGAACAGGCGGTCGCGCATCGCTGAGCCGCAGCGCGGGCATTTTGCGTCTCTTTGCGTACCCTTCGAAGCGGGCCCGAAATAGCCCTCATAGCCGCAAATGTTGCACATTCGCGGGAATCGCTCGTGCGCGGAGAGGCCGGATGAGATGTACCGCGCCCTCACCACTGCCCGCCACCACATGCCGCGAATGGGACGCAAAAAGACCTTCACTTCCGTCATCCGCATCGGGAGAAGCGCCCGCACTTAACGCGGAAGCACCTTCAGTACAACTCTCTAGACGAGAGACTATGCGGGCTTTGATCCGCACGTGGTGCGAGACGATCCGACGACAGCGCCTGGCCGCGAAAGGGGGACGGACGCGCTCAAAGCATCAATGATGACATTGCGCAACTTGAGCGAGGTGTTGGTTCAGTCAGTGTGGTCCAGATCGCTGAAGCCTTCGGTCTCGGGCATCAGCGCGATCAGCGCCAGCCACAAAACCACGACCATTACGGCATTGATCATGAGGAGAAGCCCTCGCAAAAGCGATCAAGGCATATAACGAACACCCTAAGGATGCGTTCCTCTTGGCCGCTTAATCTTTGGGCAGCCCGCATAGGATGCGGTCGTTCCGGAGCGTTTTCCTGGACGTTCGGCTGGCGAGCTTGCGCACCTTGGCGAACGGGCTAAGGCCGAGCACATCTGCATGTCGGCCGCAAGTTTACGCTCGCCCGTCAACGTGATCCTCCGCGCGGCGCGAGCGGCTCTGACATTATCGAACCCCATCCAGATCGCCGTCATCGTCCGCGCAAATCGGTCGAGACATAGAGATCGACCTCAAATCCGGGATCAAGCGAGCAGAGGTCCACGCCGGTTTCCGGCTCGACGATCAGCCACCACTGCCGCAGCGCGGGCGAGAGGCCTGGATATAGGAACTGGATCACGCTTCGCCGCTTCGGCATCGGATTGGGATCGAGACTACGCCGCATGTCCCACATCAGGAGCTGCACATCGAGATGCTCCAGCGAAAGCTCGCTCACGACCCAGCGCTGCCCCCAGATGCCGAAAGCCTCGACCAAAGGTTTGAGATCGCGGCCCGCCTGCGTCAGTCGATATTCGAAGATGCCGGGCTCGGTTGCCGACCGCGTGCGGGAGATGATTTGGGCCGCCTCGAGCTCTTTCAGCCGCTGCGAGAGCAGCGCCGGCGACATGCGCGGGACGCCGCGCCTCAAGTCGTTGAACCGCGTCGAGCCGGCGACGATCTCGCGAAGGAGCACGACCGTCCAGTGCGTGCACAGGATCTCCGCCGCCATCGCCACCGGACAGAATTGCTTATAGCTGCCCTGCGCCATGAGCCTTGCCTCGAATTTTGCTCGGTGAGGTTAGGCATGCCGGCAATAGGATTTACGATCCCGGTTTGCGCTTGAGCACCTCGCCGGCGACGGCGGGCAGCCGGTCGATCTCGAAGGGCTTATAGAGCACGCGGACACCCGCTTCCTTCATTTGGCGCGGAACCGGGTCCCGGGAATATCCCGTCATGAGCAGGACTTTCAGATCGGGCTTCAGGGATAGCCCCGCTTCAGCCAGCTGATACCCGTTCATCCCCGGCATCTTGATGTCGCTCAACAGGAGATCGATCGCAGGATTGTTTTCCAAGATGGAGAGCGCGCTTTTGCCTTCGCCGGCCTCGAACACATCATAGCCCGCGTCCCGCATGGTCTCCGCCGCAAGCATCAGCAACAGCGGCTCGTCCTCGACGATCAACACCGAAGGTGGCCCGGAAACATCATTGCTCTGAGAGATCATGCGCTCGCTGCCAAGCTCTCGATATGATGGCGCGGCATCAGGATGCGGACTGTGATGCGCATCCCAGGCGCGCTATCGATCGTCAAGTACCCGTTCGACTGCCGGACATAGCCGAATGTCATGCTGAGGCCAAGTCCGGTGCCGCGGGCGACTGCCTTTGTCGTGAAGAAGGGGTCGAAGGACTTCTCGATGAGGGGGCTTCATCAACATGTGCCAGTCTCCTAATGGTAATCGGTGAGATCAACCTCCCTCAGGTTTCAATGGACCCAGTTTTGGAGCCGCGGCTGGGGCTGCTGCTTTTGCGTCCGCGGCGTTCTGCGAATACGGCGCAAAGCGTCTGCGCGGTTTCGATCGCCCGCGGGAACCCCGCGTGGACCGTCGTCTGATGGACGATCTCTTTGAGCTCTTCTTCGCTCGCACCGACATTCAAGGCATAACCGGCATGAATGCGCACGAATTGCTGTAGCCCGAGTGCGGCAAATGCAGCGACCGCCGCAAGCTGTCGCGTACGGTAATCGAGTCCGGGCCGCGACCACACATCGCCCAGTGCATAGCTCGCCGTCGATTCGGCGAGAAACGGAAACTCCTCGCGCAGGGCTTCGAGCGTCGGCTGATCCTGGCCTTGATTGAGCATGCGGATGACGGCTTCGCCTTTTTCCCGACGATCCATGTCGGAGTTCCCTCTCGGTTTCCGGCGGAGCTTACGGTAGATTTGGCGAGAAGGGCACCAACCCGCGTTTAGTCGCGAGGAGAGAGCCATGCAGAGAATGACAGTAATAGTCGCCGGCTTTCTGATCGGCGCTGTCCTTGTTGGACCGGCACTTGCGGCAGATGAAAAAGCTTGCGTGCAGAACAACCGCCTCTGGGGCTGGGAGGCAAAGGATGACCGCACCTTGATCATCACCGACCGCGACTACAAGAAATATACTGTCAGCTTGCGCGGCGGCTGCATCGGGCTCAAGCAACGAGTCGCCGCGACCTTGACGCTCGTGACGCGAACCAGTCTCGGCTGCTTGACGGAGGGCGATAAGGTCGTTTTCAACGGCCCCGGATTGGGCCGGCTGAGCTGCTTCGTAGCCGAGATCAAAGCCGGAGTGCCGCCGCCCAAGCCCGCCCCCGCGGCCGAATAGCACGCGATTGCGGCTATTCCCCAAGACAGCTGGCACGGACGCGAAGCGCGTCATCGTCGCCAAAGGCTTGCGCGCGGTCAGCGACGGCTATGTCAGCATCATCCTCCCTGCCTATCTCCTCAGTCTGGGCTACGGCGCGCTCGAGATCGGCGCGCTGATGACGGCGACTTTGCTCGGATCGGCGATGATGACCTTTCTCGCCGGCACCATCACTGGCCGCTTCGGCAACAAGCGGCCGCTCCTCGCCGCTTCGGCGTTGATGATCTTCACTGGCTTGGCCTTTGCGTCGGTTCAAGCGTTTTGGCCGTTGCTGATCATCGCATTCATCGGGACGCTCAATCCGTCTTCCGGCGATGTAAGTGTGTTCCTGCCCCTCGAACAGAGCCTGCTCGCGCGTTCCGTGGGAGACAAAGACCGCACATTGCTGTTCGCATTTTACAGCGTGTCGGGCGCTCTGATGGGCGCCTTCGGCACCCTCATTGCTTCGGTTACCGATTTCGGCCCACGCTGGCTCGGCATCAGCTCGCTCGAGACGATGCGCCTCTTGTTCGTACTTTACGCGGCCATCGGCTTGGCGGCCGGCTTCATCTATCGCGGCGTCTCCGAGCCGATCAGAAGTCCCGGCGAAAAACAGCACGCGCCGCTTGGACCCTCACGCCAGATCGTCTATCGGCTGACGGCCCTATTCAGCGTCGATGCTTTCGGCGGTGGCTTTTTCGTCCAGACGATTCTCGCGCTTTGGCTGTTCCAGGCTTTCAACCTGCCCGTTGCCGTCGCATCGACAATCTTCTTCTGGACCAATCTTCTCAGCGCCGCGTCCTATCTCGCTGCCGTCCCGATCGCGCGCCGGTTCGGCCTCATCAACACGATGGTGTTCACGCACCTACCCGCGAACCTCTGCCTTGTTGCCATTCCGTTCGTTCACGATCTGAACACGGTGGTCGGGCTCCTGATGGTGCGCAGTCTGTTGTCTCAAATGGATGTGCCGACGAGGACCTCGTACATCATGGCGGTCGTCACCCCGCCCGAGCGTCCGGCGGCAGCGAGTCTCACCTCGGTGCCCAGAAGCCTCGCGTCCGCTGTGAGCCCAATCTTGGCCGGCTACCTGATCGGACTTTCGACTTTCGGCTGGCCGCTCCTCATCGGGGGCGCGCTCAAGATCGGCTACGACCTCACGCTCCTCTTCATGTTCCGGCATATCCGGCCGCCCGAGGAAAGTGCCCCCGGTTGAGGTTCGCCACTTTGGGAAAGCCGGCGCCCGCGCTAAAATGGTCGGTCGAAAGAGCTCGCCATGCTTTGGTCGGGTCGGACCACTCTTCGCGCCGCTACGGCTTTCATCGCGCCTCTTATCGCGCTTGCCCTTGTCGCTGTCCAAACAACACCGGCCAACGCGGCTCAGCGCGCGGCGGCGCCTGCGCTTGTTCGCGCCGCGCAGCCGCCCGTCGAGGTGCCGACGCCGTCACTACGTGATGAGATTGCCGTCCCGCTCGCGGAGGCTAGCAAGCTGATCGACGACAACAATTTCGTCGGTGCGCTGGTGAAGCTTTTCGATGCCGACGCGATCGCCGACAAGACGCCGTTCGAGGAGTACGAAATCGCGAAATATCTCGGCCTCATCTTCGTCAATCAGCCGATGCCCGATTGGGAGGCGGCAAGGGGCGTCTATAATCGTCAGGTCGAATCCCATGGCTGCCCGGATTTCGAAGAGCCGAACATGTATGCGGTCGCAATGCGGCTGAACTCCCAATTCATGGATGATGCCGATGTGATCGGGGATGCAAGGGAGCTGGCAAAGCTGCGGCCGCTCTCCGAGCCCGAAGTGCTCCTTCTTGCAGCGGCGTATTTTCGCGCCGGTGACTTCGCCGATGCCGCTGCCGCGGCGAAAGCTGGAATCGAGGCCGACGCAGCTTCAGGCAAGGAGCCGGAGTTGGAGCTTCGTGAGATGCTCATGAACGCCGAAGCTAAGCTGAACCAGCAACTCTGAGCCCCGCGCTCCGCCCGATCCTTAAAAATCCGGCATAGCCGCCGTTGGAAT
>WNFL01305946.1_pt2 | contig 11230 bp, 10 predicted proteins | sample 5400361 | NCBI WGS metagenome assembly WNFL01 (sample SAMN13153351, study PRJNA577476) | soil metagenome | isolation source: 40 cm soil on Douglas fir-dominated hillslope | place: USA:California | collected 2013-09-17 | reverse complement strand
GCGCGATGAAACGCGCGCTGATGTCGGAAGTGCTGCCCGGCGAGCCGGTGATCAGCCGCACCGGCCGGTTCGGATAATCGGCTGCGGGATCGGCGGCCGGCGCCGCCTGTATCGCCGGGACCAGTGCCAGCATGCCGGCAAGAACGCACAAAGTTTTCTTCATAAGGAATTCGGCCTATTGGGTGACGTAGTACTGCAACGGCAGCCGGTGCAGGCATTCGGCGCCGTCGCGCTTGATGCGAAAGAGATTGCCGAGCTGCAGGCCCGCGCTCTCGTCATGGGTGACCACGTTCGGCTGCACCACGACGCACATGTTTTCTTCGAAGACGAATTTCGGGCCCAACTCACCACGACGGCCCACCGACTCGCGCGTGCCTATGCTAGGCGGCAAAAGCCCGATGCCGAATCCGTGCAGGAAACCGTCGTTGATCGTGAATCCGCGCTCGGCAATCACGTCGCCGGCGTCGAGCACATCCTCGCTCGTCGCACCCGCGCACAGCGCATTTACGCAGCGCTCGTACGCTTCGAGCGTCGTGTCCCAGAGTTTGCGGTACAACTCGCCGGGCTCAGTGCCGACGAAAATCGGCCGGTGCATCTGGCCCGAATAACCCCAGTGGCTCACGCTGATCTCGGTGTTGATCACGTCGCCGCGCTCGATCACGCGGTTCGACAGATTCTGGCGCGGCACGCAGGCGCCGGTGCCGGCCTGCGCGCCCGACGAGAGATAGCACAAATGCGGCAGCCCGCCGCCATGCAGCGCGGTCGACTCCACGATCGCGCCAAGCTCGTACTCGCGCATGCCCGGTTTAACGTTGTCGATCAGGCTTTGCAGCGCCGCATCGGTCAGCGCGGCGCCTTTTTTGAGCCAGTCGATTTCCTCCGCGCTCTTCACGAGCCGCAAGCGCCGAAACGCGCGCGTTACGTCCTTGTATTGCCAGCCCGCAAGCGCGCGCTGCCACGCGAGATAACTTTGCACCGGCACGTCGCCGGCGTAGCCAAGCGTCGCTTTGCCGAGGCCCGCGTCGTTGAGATAGTTCGCGATCGTCGTCGCGGAACTCGCGCCGCCCCACTCCGTGCGAATGGACGAGGCTTCGCGCGCGTTGGGCACGTGATTGAACGATTGGACGAAGATGACCGGCTCGTGCGCGGCCGTGACGACCACGTAGTTGTTGCGGTTGCCGAGAAAGCCTGACAGGTAATGAATGTCGGCGTGGTTGTGTCGCGACACGCCAGAATCACCGTAGACGACGAGCGCGTCGATGCCTTCCGCCTTCATCAGCGCGCGCGCCGCCGCATGCCGGCGCACGAATTCGGCCGCGGAAAACCGCGGATAAAGTGTCTCGCTCATGGCGCTCTTCTCACGACTTCGGCAGGCCGAGTTGCTGCGCCAACCAGTCGGCCATTTGCGTCTGGTACATATAGCGGCGGTTGTTGACGACGTGATTGCCGCCTTTGACGATGTTGAGTATGGTCGGGCCCGTCGCCTCGGCCGCGATGCGTTCGGCGTTGTGCGGCGGCGTCAGGTGATCGAGTTCGCCGCCAACGACATACAGCGGGCAGGTGATGTTCTTTGCCGCGCCGGCGAGCGTCAGCGTCTGGGCGACCGCGCGCGCCTCTTCCATCGTCTTCGCGTGGCTGCGCACCTTGAAGGCCTCGCGCGACAGCTCGTTGCGCGCATCGAAAACCTCGACCCAGCTGTACGGGCCCGACAACGACACGCACGCCTTCAGGCGTTTTTCGAATGCGGCCGCGCGCGCCGCATAGTAGCCGCCGAGCGATACCCCCATCACGCCGATGCGCGACGCGTCGAGGTCCCGGCGCGTCTCGATGAAATCGACCACCGCCTTCACCGGCACTTCGAAATCGCCGCGGATCGGTATCGTGTACTCGGCCTCGCCCTGGCCCGGACCGTCTCGTAAAAATCCATTTCTTCCTTGGTCGAGTCGAGCCCGACGCAGAGGATGACGACCGGCGGCCTGGCGACGCCCGCGGGCTTGCGCAGCACGCCATACAGAGTTTTGCCTTGATATGGAATTGCCACGCGCTCGCCCGGCGGATTCAGATGCGGCAGCGCGAGGTTGCGGCACTCGACGGTTTTGGCGTGCGCCGCTTTCATCTGCGAGAGGTCGTGCACGAACATGAATTTGCCGAAGTGATAGCACAACGCCGCGCGGGTGAGATGGCCCGCCGCGCTGATGTTATAGCCGTCGGCCAGCGCCTGGCGCCCGATCTCCTCGTGCACCGCCGCACGCGTCGACCACGCCGCGCACCACTCATCCCAGCGCGTGATGCTGCCGGTCACTTCCTCGAAGTCGGCGAGCGGCACCCCGCTCGCGACGAACCGCGGCGCCCACGCGCGCAGTGCTATTTCGACTCGTTTGTCTTTTGTCGCGGTATCCATCCTTAATCGGCTTTCGCGCCGGACGCTTTCACCACTTTGGCGAGTCGCTCGACTTCGGATTTGATAAACGCATCGAACTGCGCCAGCGTCATCGGATGCGGGGTTGCACCTTGCGTGAGCATGCGCTCTTTCACGTCCGGCAAAGCGAGAATGGCCACCGCTTCCTTGTTGAGTTTCTCTTTAATATCCTTAGGCAACTTGGCCGGCCCCACCAGCCCCGTCCACAGATTGAATTCAAATCCGGGAATACCAACTTCGCTGGCGCTTGGCAGGTCGGGCAGCACCGGCGAACGCTCTTTCGTCGACACTGCGAGCGCGCCGATCTTGCCGCCTTTCACGAGCGTCACCGCGCCCGTGATCGGCGAAAAGAAAAACGTGACACTGCCGCCGATCACATTGGTGAGCGCTTCGGGCGTGCCTTTGTACGGCACGTGAACCACGTTGATGCCCGTGGCGAGCTTGAACTGCTCCGCGTTGATGTGCGCGCCGCTGCCTATCCCCGCGGACGCATAGTTCATCTGCCCGGGTTTGCTTTTGGCGAGATCGACGAGGTCCTTGACCGTTTTGAGTCCGAGCGAAGGTGTTACGACCAGCACGGTGGGCGTATCGGCCACCAGTGTGATGCCGGCAAAATCCTTTACCGTGTCATACGGCAGCTTGCTGTAGAGCGACGCGTTCACCGCGTGCCCGACCGACACGAGCATCAGCGTATAGCCGTCCGGCGGGGCGGCCAGCAATAGTTCGGATGCAATAACGCCCCCCGCGCTCGGCCGGTTGTCGATTACCACCTGCTGCCCCCAGTGTTCGGTCATTTTCGCGCCGAGCAGGCGCGCGAAAAAATCCGTGGCGCTGCCGGCCGAGAACGGCACCAGCATGCGGATCGGCTTGGTTGGAAATTTTTCCTCCGCGCCGGCCGGAGCCGCCGCCGCCAGCAACGCGCATACGATTAACTTCGTCAGGTGAGTCATCATCGTCTCCAAGTGGTTACTGGCTTGAGATGCCGGCGTCTTTGACCAGCTTCTGGTATTTCACGTATTCGGTCTGCATCAGCTTTTTAAATTCTTCCGGCGTGCCGTACGCGGGTGTGGCGCCCTGGCGCAGGAAGCGTTCCTTGATTTCGGCGGTTGCAAGCAGTTTCGCAATGTCGTGGTTGAGCTGCATGACGGTCGCGCGCGGCAGGCCTGCCGGCGCGACGATGCCGAACCAGCTTTCGCTCGTGAATCCGGGCAAACCCGAGTCAGACATCGTCGGCACGCCGGGCAGCGAAGGTGTTGCCTGCGGCGTACCCACTGCCACGACGTGCAGTTTGCTGTCTTTCAGCATCGGCATCACGGCGGGCAGCGGGAACATGTACAGCTGCACGCGCCCCGCCAGCATCTCGGCGAAGATGTCGGGCAGGAGCTTGAACGGCACGTGCACGATGTTGATGCCTGCAGCCGCCTTGAACGCTTCGCCCGCGATATGCGATGAGCTGCCGATGCCGGCCGAGCCGAAGTTCAACGTACCCGGTTTGGATTTCGCCAGCGCGATCACGTCGCTCACGGACTTGACCGGCAGTTGCGGAGATACCACGAGCACGTTGGGCAGCGAAGCGACCTGGGTGACGCAGACGACATCGTCGAGCGGCCGGTACGGCGGCTCTTTTTGCAGCAACGGCTGCATCAGGTGCGGCTGGCCGACCATGCCCAGCGTATAACCATCCGGCACGCCTTTGGCGACCAGCGTGCTGCCGACGATGCCGCCGGCGCCGGGCCGGTTGTCGATGACGATCTGCTCGCCATAGAGTTCGTTCAACTTCTGGCCGAGCACGCGCGCGAGAAAATCGCTCGCCGCCCCTGGCGGGAACGGCACGACCATGCGGATCGGCTTCGCGGGGTAGCGCTCGGCGCCCACGGCCGCGGCGGCCGCACCGCAAAACACTATCAGCAGCAATATCCGAATCATCACGCACTCCTCCTTTGTCCGTAATACGTTGGTGCCGGCGCGAGGCCGGAATTCAACGCATCGCTACCACTACGTTCCTGCCAACTGCCCCGCCATCCAGTCCGCCGACTGCGCGCGATATTTGTAGGCGCGATTGTTGGCGACATGATTGCCGTCAGCGATAACCACGAGCTCGACCGGACCGCGGGCTTCGCGCGCGAGGCGCTCGGCGTCCTGCCACGGTACTACGCGGTCGAGCTTGCCGGTCACTATGTACAGCGGGCAGGTGATTCTATCGGCCAGCCCCGCGAGACTCAATGTGGTGGCCACCGTACGGGCGTCCTCCTGCGTCGCGCAATGCGCGCGCGTGCGAAAGGTTTCGCGCGTGAGTTCCGGCAGGCCCTCCCACGCGGCGCCCATGTCGTACGGGCCGGACAATGCAATGCAGGCTTTGACGCGTTTTTCGAACGCGGCAGCGCGCGGCGCGTAATAACCGCCGAGGCTGACACCCCACAGGCCCAGTTTTGCCCCATTGACGTCTTTGCGCGTTTCCACCCAGTCGACAACCGCTTTGACCGCCACTTCATAGTCGCCGCGGATCGGAATGTCATATTCGGACTCGCCCTGCCCCGGCCCGTCGAAACTCAGCGTCGCGAGACCGCGCGCGAGAAAGAGCGACTCGTAGCTGTCCATTTCCTCTTTCGCCGAATCGAGCCCCATGCACATGACGACGATCGGCGGCCGTGCCGCGCCCGCCGGCCGGCGCAGCACACCCGCGAACGATTTGCCCACGAACGGAATGCGCACGTACTCGCCCGGCGGGCGCAAATGCGGCAGCGCGAGCTTGCGGCACTCGACCGCGTTCACGTCGAGCACGAACACGAATTTCGCGAAGTGATAGCACACCGCAGCGGTGGTCAGATGCTGCCCCGCCGACAGGTTGAACCCGTCGGCGAGCGCCTGGCGGCCGATCGACTCGTGCACCGCGGCGCGCGCGCTCCACGCGCGGCACCAATCGGCCCAGTGCGAGATACCGGCGGTGACTTCCTGGAAATCGGTCAACGGCACGCCGTTCGTAACGAACCGCGGCGCCCAGTGATGGATCGCGGATGCGACGAGCGCGTCGTGCTTCGGTGGGGTGGCGTCATGCATGGCGTCGGGCGAGCATATCAGCGTGCATTGCGGACTTTGTTGAGGTAGGACAAATCCATGTATTTCTCCGGCGCCGCCGGGGCGCCGCTCAGGCCCTCGGACGCCCAGACGATGGCGATTACCTGGCACAGGCCGTCCGCGGTAATGTGCGGCAGCGGCTGGGCAGCGATCTGGTCGTACGCGCGTGCCGCGGTCGCGCGATCGATATTGAGCCGGGCGGGCAGGAGGCGGATCGCCGCCTCCTTGTTGCGCGTGTCCTTGAGCCACGCGTAGGCCGCATCAAAGGCCCGGATATAGGCAAGCAACGCCGGCCCGTTGCGCGCCGCCCAGCTGCGCCGCGCCGCCGCGATCGAGCCGGGATAAGTCGGAAAGTATTGCCCGGTCGTGCCCAAGCTCGCAAAACCCGCCGCGAGCAGATTGCGATCGAACGGCGGATTGAGCAGGCTCGCGGCCGTCGCGCCCGACTTCAGGGAATCGAAGCGTTCCTGCGAGCCGCCGATTTCGCGGAACGTGTAATCGCCGTCGGCGAGGCCCTGGTCCGCCAGCAGCTTGCGCAACAGCAGCGCATAGCCGGTGCGCGCACCGTCGACCGCGATGTCGCGGCCTTTGAGCCCGGCAAACGACTGGATGCCAGGCGCCGCGACCAGCGTGAGTTCGGGCGCCAGCGCCTGGGCCATGACGATGAAGAGGTCTGCGCCTCGCTCGACGCCGCGCACGACGTGATCGGATTGCTGCAGGCCGATGTCGTATTCGCCGCTGATGAGCTTCGCCAGCTGCTGCGTGGAAGAGCCGGTTACGGTGGCGTCGACATTCACGCCTTCGCGCGCGAAGAGCCCGTGCGCCTGCGCCACGTAGAGCGGCCACGAATAAACGCCTTCCGATATCACCGCAAAGCGGACGGTCGGGATTGCCGCCATCAGATACTCCGTTCCGCGGGCGCGCTGCGCGCCGCGGCTGGACTCGCGTTCATGTTGGGATCGTCCTTCAGTTGACCGGCGATACGTTAAGGATAGGGAAACAACGGCTTGCCCGTGGTGTACAGGTGATAGAGCGCCTCGAGAAACACGTCGATGCGGTCGTAATTGCGCCGGTTTGCGAATTGCGGGAAACGCAGGTTCTTTACGATCTCTCCGCGGCTCATTCCCGCCGCGATCGCCGCTTTCACACCCGCCTGCACTTCGGACAGCAGTGTGGCCTCGTCGAGCACGTCGGCGCGCGTGCCGACGTCGCCATGGCCCGGAAGATACATGTCCACATTGTCCATCGCCGCGATCTTGTGCAGCATCGCGATCCAGCCGTCCATCGACGGCGTGAACGACATGTTCGACCAGTTGTTGTTGGCGAACGGGCCGCCGACGTAGAGCGCCCGCGCGTGCGGAAAATAGACCAGCGTGTCGCCCGGGTTCTGGCCGGGACCGAGGTACATGATCTCGACCACGCGCCCGCCGAGCTTGATCGTCATGCGCGAATCGAACGTCACGTCGGGCAGCACGGTCTTCACTTCCGCGGGATCGAGGTTGAGCGACTTGAAAAACGCGAGCCGGCGCTTGAACTCGAGCTGCTCGTTCTTGAGCATGCCGGCCACCACGTCCCGATGCGCGATGATCGTGGCGCCCACGGCTTTAAACGCCGGGTTGCCGTAATAGTGATCGCCGTGCGCGTGCGTATTGATCACCCACTTGACCGGTTTGTCGGTGATCTTGCGGATGCGTTCGATCAGGTCGCGGCCGTGCGCGGGATGCTGGCGCGTATCGATGACCAGCACGCCATCGTCGGTCACGAGGAACGCGGAGTTCGAGGACAGGTCGTCGTAGAGGAAATACAGGTCCGGCGCGACCTGTTTCAACTGGGTCGGCACGCCCTGGCGCATGCGGAAATTATCGAAGCGGTCGGTCGGCTCCGCCGCTGCTGCCGGCCCTGCGGAAAGCACCAAAACAATGCATGCGACCGGCCATCCGGCAGTGATATGACGCCACCACTCGCGCATCGCGCGGCTAGGAGGGGCGATGCTAGAAAACAATAAACCGCTTGTCAATCAAATTACTAAGGTTCAATCGGGTGCCGCTACGACGCACTGCAACATAAATAAAAGCATCCACAGAAACTGTGGATAAGGTTGTGCAAAACTCGTGTTTGAATGCCGCTTACGCAGACCGCGCCTCAGCGTTAAACAGATTGCATCTTTTTTGTGCAGGCGATTTTCAAACGTTGACAGCGCGCCTCATTTTAGTACGCGTAAAAGGTTGTTGAAGTCGTCCGTCCATACGCGAAAGCCGGCCGGCACCGGAATCTCGGTCGCCACGCTGTGGATGGGCTCCGCTTCGAACAGCTTGCGGTTCGACGTCACCAATACCTGGTCGGTACTTGCGGTCCAGTAGTTGGGGCCTTCCTCGGTCTCGGGAAAATCCGAGACCAGCACGGCCGCCAGGCCAAACTCGGCGGCGAGGCTCGCGACGATGGGCGCGATGTTGATGAAGCGGTTGGTCGCCTGGAACGCGAGCACGCCGCCCGGCTTCAGGTGCCTCAGGTAGATCTCCATCGCCTGCCGCGTCAACAGGTGCATCGGGATCGAGTCGCCGGAAAACGCGTCCATCGCGAGCACGTCGAACTGCTGGTCCGGCTCGCGCTCGAGGCTCAGGCGCCCGTCGCCGAGCACGACCTCGATCTTCGCGGGCGTGTCCTGAATGAATGTGAATTCGCGCTTTGCGACGTCGACGACCTGCGGGTTGATCTCGTAGAAGCGGAACGTATCGCCCTTGCGCGCGTAGGCGATGATGGCGCCCGCGCCCAGCCCGATGACGCCCACCTTGCGCGGCGTGTCGGGCAGGCTCGCGAACATGCGGCCGTAGCCGCTCGTGCTGCCGAAATAGCTGCTCGGGCGCAGCCGGTATTGCGGCGCCATCAATTGCCCGCCGTGCATGATGCCGCCGTGCACGAGCGAGCGAAACGGCGTCGGCTCCTCGGTCTCGCGCGTTTTCAACACGCTGTAGAAGTTGCGCATCATGATGCGCGAATTGGCGATCTGGTAGTCGATCGCCTTGCCTGCGCCCCACGCGGTGGCGCCCACGACCGCGGCCGACACGAGCATCACCCACCATGCCATGCGGAACGTGCGATAGAGCAGCAGCAGCGCGCACGCGATCAGGCCGATCGCGAGCTCGAAGTAGCCGGTCAGCACATAGGGTGCGACCAGCCCGACCAGCAGGCCGCCGATTGCGCCGCCGAGCGAGATCATCAGGTAGTAGCGCGTGAGATAGCGGGGCGCGGGTTTCAGCAGCACCAGTTCGCCGTGGCAGAACATGCAGCACACGAACAGCCCGGCGAGATACATCGGGACCACGAGCTTGAGATTCAGCGAGTCCGAATACCATGCCATTAGTGGCAGCAAGACCGCGGCCAGCAGCAGAAATAAATTGCGGCGGTACCAGCGCGGGTGGTCGAAGCACAGGATGAACGTCGCCAGATACAGCGACAGCGGCAGGATCCACAGGAAAGGCAGCGAGGCGACGTTCTGGCAGATATGGTTGGTGAACGCGAGTAGCAGGAACGATGCCATCGCGGCGAGCGTGAGCCACGTCAGCTGCCGCAGCGCGGCCGGCGGCGCTTCGACAATCGCCTGCCCCGCAGGCGTGGCAGCCACGACCGGGTCCGCCCGCGCGCTCGAGATTGCCGCATACGCGCACAGCGCCGCGAACAACGCATAACAGACCGACCACGCGATCGATTGCGTGAGCGTCGAAACCCACGGTTCGACCATCACCGGATACGCCAGCAAGGCGAGCAGCGAGGCGAGGTTCGACAGGGCGAAGAGTCGATATGGGACGATGTGAAAGCGCCGCGCGAACCACGCCTGCAGGAGCGGGCTCGTCGTCGACAGAATGAAATACGGCAGCCCGATTGTGAGCGTGAGCAGCCCGAGGATACGCCAGCTCGGGTTCTCCTCCCCCTGCGGTTTCCACGCGACATCCGGCATGATCGGCAGCACCGCGAGGCTCAGCGCGAGCAGCGCCACGTGCAGTATTGCCTGCCGTTTCGGCGTCAGGCGCCGCGTCGTGAAATCGGCGTACGCATAGCCGACCAGCAGCACCATCTGGAAGAACACCATGCAGGTCGCCCAGACCGCCGCGGAACCGCCGAACCACGGCAGGATCTGCTTGGCGATGATGGGCTGCACGAGAAACAGCAGGAACGCGCCGAGAAATATTGCGGTAGCGTAAAGGATCATGGGGTGAGGGGCGAAAAGCCGCGATTCTAGCAGGCTCGCGACGCGCTGTGCCCCTTGCCGGGCGCAGATATGGCAACGACGCGGACGAAACGCCCGCGCCCGCTAGAACAGCTTGCCGCCCGAGCCTTTGCCCAGCATCGCGTCGCGCACATCGCGCGGAAGAAGTCTTCGCCCGGAATCGTGATGCGCTCCTGGCCGTCGACGATCACGCGCGTGCCGACGTCGGGCAGGTAATCCAGGTGCACGACGCTGCCTTTGTTGATCGCCTTGACCGTACTCATCATCGTGTTCAGATCGCGGATTCTTTTCTCGATGAGCGCCAGTTCGTGCGGGGACAGGTTCACCGCCAGCGCGTTGTTCATCGACGAGATCAGGTCCTGCGCAGTCACCTCGCTCGACAATATGTTCATCGAGACGCGCTTCGGTCCCGGGTCGGCAAAAATCGCCTCGTTGTCGTTTTTCCTCTGCGTGAGATACAGGCTGCCGATGTAGACCTTGATGAACGCGAACTTGTGGCGCACCCCCGCGCCGTTCAACACGAGCTCCGGCACGCCGCTCGCCAGCACGACCTTGTCGTCGATTTTCACGCCTTCGATGTCGACCGCCCGCGCGGCGGGAATTCCCGTGGCGACGGCGAGATAGAGCAAGGCGAGAACGAGTTTCATTATTGATCCAGTCGGCATGAAATATGCGAAGTGTATCAGAGCGCCTCGAAAACGCCGGCGCCGCCCATGCCCGTGCCTATGCACATGGTGATCATGCCGTATTTCTTCTGCTGCCGGCGCATGCCATGCAGGAGCGTCGCCGCGCGCACGGCGCCCGTCGCGCCGAGCGGATGGCCGAGCGCGATCGCCCCGCCGAGCGGATTGACCTTCGCCGGGTCGAGCCCGAGGTCCTTGATCACGGCGAGCGACTGAGCGGCAAACGCCTCGTTGAGCTCGATCCAGTCGATGTCGTCGAGCTTGAGACCGACCTGCTGCAAGACCTTCGGAATCGCCTTGACCGGGCCTATGCCCATGATTTCCGGCGGCACGCCCGCGACCGCATACCCCATGAAACGACCGAGCGGCGACAGGTTGAACCGTTGCATGGCCGCCGCGCTCATCAACACGACCGCCGCCGCGCCATCGGACATCTGCGAACTGTTGCCGGCGGTCACGCTGCCTTTCGCCGCAAATACCGGCCGCAGCCTGGCGAGCCCCTCGGGCGAGGTATCCCGTCGCGGGCCCTCGTCGCTGGTCGCGGTGCGGTGGTTGACCGCAACTTCGCGCGTCACGAGGTCGGGCTGGCGATCGACGATGTCGTACGGCGTGATCTCTGCCTTGAATTCACCCGCATCGGTCGCGCGCAGCGCGCGGCGATGGCTCTCCGCGGCGAACAGGTCCTGCTGCTCGCGCGTGATGTTCCATTGCTGCGCGACGTTTTCGGCGGTGACGCCCATGCCGTAGCCGATCGCGATGTTTTCGTCCTTGTCGAATATCGCCGGGCTGAAAGACGGTTTGTTGCCGCCCATCGGCACCATACTCATG
>WNFL01133427.1_pt1 | contig 11230 bp, 15 predicted proteins | sample 5400361 | NCBI WGS metagenome assembly WNFL01 (sample SAMN13153351, study PRJNA577476) | soil metagenome | isolation source: 40 cm soil on Douglas fir-dominated hillslope | place: USA:California | collected 2013-09-17 | reverse complement strand
TGGATCCGCATCTCCCGGGCGGTCATGTGCTCGATGGCTCGGCTCGCCTGCTTGATCATGGTCATGTCTTTTTCTCCCAGGACCAAGTTTACGGGCCTCCACGAATTTGTCAAGGATGACCTGTAATAAATGCCTCCTGGCTCTGCTAGCATGGCCCACCACCGCCCGGATGTGCCCCTCATGATCTCCGGCCGCTCGACCCGCATGGAAGTCCTCGAGCTGCTTCGGCGCAAGGGCGGATCGAGCGCGGAAAGTATCGCCGGCGACCTCGGCGTGACCCCCAACGCGGTCCGCCAGCACCTGACCAACCTCGAACGCGACGGGTTTGTCGTGAGCCACCCGGAGAGGAGCGGCCGCGGCCGTCCCGCCTTGCTCTTCTCGCTCACCGAGCGGGCCGACTCGGTGTTCCCCAAACGCTACGGACAGCTCGCCACGATGGTGCTCCAGGAGGTCCAGGCGATGGGCGGCCCGGAGGCGCTTGACGAGGTCTTTTCCCGGGTTGCGGCTCGCCACGCAAGCGCGATCGAACCCGCTCTCGAGGGGCTCGACTTCGACGAGAAGCTCCGGCGCGTGGTGACCTGGATCGGCCGGGCGGGAACCCTTGCCGAGCAGACGGAGACCGCCGAAGGCGTGAAGGTGACCATCCACAACTGTCCGTTCCGCAACACCGCTCTCAAGTACCCGCAGGTCTGCACCATCACGCCGCAGCTGATGTCGAGGCTGCTCGGTACCAACATCTCGCAAGCCGACTCCATCCACCGCCACGACCCCTACTGCTCCTTTGTCGTCCAGCGCCCTGCCGCGGCTGACTAGCCGCCAGGTCAAAGAGGTCGACGCGCTCGCGCAGGAGCGCTTCGGAATCTCAGTGGAATGGTTGATGGAGGCTGCCGGATGGCAGGTGGCTCGACTCTGCCCCGATGCCTCGGCGGTCGTGTGCGGGGTGGGGAACAACGCCGGCGACGGTCTCGCCGCGGCGCGGCATCTCCATCGCTGGGGAAAGCTGGCGACCGTCTGCTGCATGGACGCCGGCCGGCTGAGCAGCGCCGCCGCGCGGGAGCTCGTGGCGCTGCAGCGGATAGGGGTCCAGGTCTCGAGCGAGGTGCGGCTCGACGGCGCTGAGGCAGTCGTCGACGCCATCTTCGGCACTGGGCTGTCAAGGCAGCCGCAGGGTCGGTTCGCGGAGTGGATCAACGCGATCAACTCCTCGGGTCTGCGCGTGATCGCGGTAGATGTCCCGTCGGGCCTCGACGCTGACTCCGGACTGGCCTACGCTCCCAGCGTGGAGGCGCACACGACGATCACTCTCGGATTGCCCAAACCCGGGCTCCTGATCGGCGATGGCCCGCGACTCTCAGGCGAGGTATGGGTGGCCGACATCGGCGTGCCCCTCGAGGCCTACGCAGCAATCGGTGTCACTGTGCCACCGGATCTTTTCGCAAAAGGGGAGCTCGTCCGGCTGTGACGCGAGAGGTCGTCTGGGACCACGGGGTCTCGCTGCCGGGACACCGTCTGTGGCTCGACCCGCTGGTGGTGCGCTCCTTCGCCTTCATCTCGCACGCGCACACGGACCACGCGCGCCGGCACAAGGAAGCCCTGCTGACACCTCAAACGCTTGCGCTCATCCCTGAATCGCGCCGGCCCAGAGGCTGGCGGATGCTCGGCTACCGGGAGGCGATGCGACGAGGCGACGCGATGGTGACGCTCTACCCCGCCGGGCACATGCTTGGGTCGGCGCAGCTCCTGTTCGAGCACCAGAGCACGACGCTTCTCTACACGGGAGACATCAAGCTGCGCCAGCCGGGCGGCGCCCAACCGACTCTCATCCCCAAGGCTGATGTACTGATCATCGAGTCGACCTACGGGCGCCCGCACTTTCGCTTCGGGGATCCCGACGCGACGGTCGAGGCGATCGCGATGTGGTGCCGCCGCGCGCTCGACAGCCGGGTCACGCCGGTCCTTCTGTGTCACGCCCTTGGCAAGACCGAGGAGATGATGCTGGCGCTCGCCCCTTACGGCTTCACGTTCGCTCTCGAGAAACGATGCGCACCGTGCGCGCGCGAGTACGCGACGGCGGGCCGGCCACTGCCCGATTGGGTCGAGCTCGACGGAGAGGCGCCGCACGGCCGGGTGGTGATCGCGCCGCCCGCGGGCAAGGACGAGGTCCGACGGCTTGGGCGATACCGGACGGCCCTGGTCTCGGGTTGGGCCAAGGACGCGGAGTTCGCGCGTATGTTCGGCGCCGACGCGACGTTCGATCTGTCCGACCACTGCGACTTCGACGAGCTCATGGAGGTCGTCGAGCGATCCGGAGCCGATCAGGTCTACACGGTGCATGGCTACACGGCCGATTTCGCGCGCCATCTGCGGAAGAAGGGAATCAGAGCCTCAGCGTTGGAGGCGACGGAACAGCTGGCGCTGGCCCTCTAACGCAAAGCCCAGCCAGAGCGGAGGACGGCCCGGCGCAGGTCCGGGTCCACGGCGGCGGCGTCGCTCAGCTTGGTGAGCAGCAGGTCGACCCACGCCGTGAGGTGTACCGGCGGCAGCAGCTCGAGCTGCTCGTTCTTCACTCGGGCGCGAAAGCTCCGGCCGGCGATGTCGAGAACCAGCTCGGTGATCGGCCCGCGGTTGAGGTGGCCGCGCTTGACCTTGGCGACGGGGATGCGCTCGACCAGGTAGTCGAGCAGCTCAGTCGTGTCATCCTCGCCGCTGATGGGCGCGTGACAGAAGACACATGCGCCGTCGAGCGGCATCGCCGGGGCTGAGCAGACTGGGCAGTTCAATCCGTGTAGCGCCTGATGATTTGATCCTCGCGCCCTTTCTCAGCCTGGTAGAGCGGGCAGTCCTCGAAGTTGCGCACGCAGATCGGAGGGCTGTCGCTCAATGCGTACTTGCGCTTCGAAAGGCGGTCCACGTGGCAGTCAAACCGGTAAACGCGCAGCACCGAGTGGCGCTCCTTGAGGTATTCCTCGAGATACGGACACCGTCGCATCGCGATCTACGATAGGCCACTCGATGATTGATTTCGCAAGGGCGGGCGCAGCTGTCGGGTCAACTTCCGCCACCCTCGAGAAGGCGCGAATCCTGGGCGCGTACTTTCGCACGCTCGATGACGAGGACCTCCGGCGCGCGGCGGTCTTCATGAGCGGGCGCGCGTTCAGCCCTTCGAAGCGACGGACACTCGGCCTCGGTTGGGCGACCGTGAGCAAGGCCGTGTCATCCCTCTCTGGGCGCGATGAGGATGAGCTGAGCCGGATCTTCAGCAAACACTCGGACATCGGCGATTGGGCGGGCGAAGCACTGGAGGGAAGCACGAAACCCGAACCTGTTTCGCTGCAGGAAATCGAGGAGACGCTCGAGGCAATTCGGACCGCCCGGGGGAAGGCCAAGGAAGCGCCCCTTGCGTCGCTCCTGCAACGCCTTGATGGTCAATCCGCCCGCTTCCTCATCAAGATCATTTCGGGCGAGATGCGCATTGGCCTCAGCGAGGGGCTTGTCGAGGCGGCGATCGCCGAGGCGTTCGAGGCGCCGATCACGCTGGTCAAGCGAGTCCATCTGATCACCGGCGACATCGGCGAAACCGCGGTGCGCTGCAAGCGCAAACAGTTCGACACCACCACGGTCGCCCTGTTTCAGCCGGTGCGCTTCATGCTCGCGAGTCCGGTGGAAACTCCTGCGGAGGCTTTCGAGCGCATGGGCGCGACAAGCGTGTGGACGGAGGAGAAATACGACGGCGTTCGCTGCCAGCTGCACCGGCAAGGTGAACGCGTGGAGCTGTTCTCACGCGATTTGAAGGAGACCACGAGCGCATTCCCAGAGCTCGCCGAGAATGCGAAATCGATCGGGCACGACGTGCTGTTCGACGGCGAGGTGCTGGCGCATCGAGATGGGCGCGTCTTGAGGTTTTTCGAGCTGCAGCGCCGCCTCGGCCGCAAGCAGGTCTCGAGCGAGATGCGCAACGAGGTGCCGGTCGTGCTGGTCGTCTTCGACCTGCTGTGGCTCGATGGCCGGGCGCTGCTGGACGAGCCTCTGGAGGCGCGCCGCCGGCTGATGGAAGGTCTGGGACTGCAGCCTCCGTTTCTACTGGCCAGATTGGAAGAGGCGACCGGCCCGGACCACCTCGACCGGATCTTCATGGAGACCCGCGAGCGGGGCAACGAGGGGTTGATGGTCAAAGATCCGCTCAGTCCCTACACGCCCGGGCGCCGCGGGCTCGCGTGGCTGAAGTTGAAGCGGCCGCTGGCGACGCTCGACGTGGTCGTGACCGCGGTCGAGTGGGGTCATGGGAAGCGCAAAGGCGTGCTGTCCGATTACACCTTCGCTGTCAAGGACACGGGCAGCGGACGCCTCGTCAACGTCGGCAAGGCTTACACCGGGCTCACCGACGCGGAGATCGCCACCATGACCGCGCGCTTCCTAGACATCACGATCGAGGACCAGCGTTACGGGCGCGTGGTGAGGCCGGAGGTCGTGCTCGCACGCCACAAGAGCGGCTACGCGCTCCGCTTTCCGCGCATCGTCCGCATCCGCGACGACAAGCCCGTCGACGAGATCGATACGGTGGAGCGCGTAGCGGAGCTATACGAACGCTACTTCGGGGAGAAGACGGTTCCTTCGTTGAGCGAGGTCGCGGAGACATGAAGCTCACGTTCATGGGGACCGCCGGTGCACGGTTCATGGTGGCCAAGCAGCTTGCCGCCTCCGGCGGCCTGTACCTCGAAGAAGGCAACACGCGCATCAGCCTCGATCCAGGGCCCGGTGCGATCGTGCAGTACGCCAAGCGCAAGGTCGACCTGACCAAGCTCGACGCGATCGTGATCAGCCACCGGCACCTCGACCATGCGGGCGACGTCAACGTCATGGTCGAGGCGATGACCGAGGGCGGCTTCCGTCACCGCGGCCGGTTGTTCTGTCCCTCTGACGCCCTCGACGTCGACCCCGTGGTGCTGAACTATCTCCGCCGTTTTCCCGAGGAGGTCATCCGCCTCGAGCCTGAGACCTCTTACACGGTGGGCGACATCGCGTTCACGACGACCCCTCGTCACGTGCACCAGGTCGAGACGTATGGATTCAAGTTCGGCAATCGTCTCGGCTGGGTCACCGATTCCGCTTACTACGACGGGATCGCGGAGCAGCACAAGGCGGACGTGATGGTGATCCACGTCGTGTTGATGCAGTGCCGCGCCGAGCTTCCGCACCTCTGTCTCGACGATGCGGAGCGGATCATCCGCGAAGCCAAACCGCGGCTCGCGATCCTTACGCACTACGGCATGACGGTTTGGCGCGCGCATCCGTGGGAGCTCGCCGCGGACCTGACTCAGCGGATAGGAACCGAGGTCAAGGCGGCCCGCGACGGCATGAGCCTGGAGCTCTAAATGACAGCGGAGCAGCGATTTCTGCTGCTGCTCATCGTCGTGGGCGCCGTGGCAACCGTGCTGGGCCTCGTGTCGAAGCGGACGCGGGTGGTGCCCTATCCGGTGGTGCTCGCCGCGGCCGGAATCGGGGTCGGCTTGCTGCCCGGCGGCCAGTTCCCGCGCATCGGCGGCAGCGTCATCCTGCTCGCCTTCGTACCCGGCTTGATCTTCGAGGCGGCGCTGACCCTGGACCTGGGCGAGCTCAGACGCCGAATCGTGCCAGTCGGCCTCCTCGCCTCCGCCGGCGTCGCCATCACGGTGCTGGTCATCGGAGTCCTGACACACGCGGTCATCGGCCTCGGCTGGTCGAGCGCGTTTCTGCTCGGCGCCATCCTGGCTGCAACCGACCCGATTGCGGTGATCTCCCTCCTACGCCGGCTCAAAGCGCCGGCCGGGCTCGCGGCGATCCTCGAGGGCGAAAGCCTCTTCAACGATGGGACCGGTGTGGCCGCCTTCTCCGCCGTGCTCGCCACCATCGCCGCCGGCGCGCCGTCCCTCGGCGATGCGACGATCCGCTTCTTCGCGATTACCCTCGGCGGTATCGCGATCGGGCTCGCCGCGGGCGTCCTCGGATCTACCCTGCTTCGATTTGCGGAGGATGCGCCCCTGGAGATCCTGGCGACCTTGGTCATCGCGTACGGCAGCTACCTTGCGGCGGATCTGGTGCACGCTTCGGGAATCGTGGCTGTCGTTGTCGCCGGGATCGTCGTGGCGCGATACGGAGCACGAATCGGCCGGCTGCATGGTTCTCAGCTGCTCGGGTTCTGGAATTTGCTCGCCTTCGTCCTCAACGCGATGCTCTTCATCCTCGTCGGCGCAGCGGTTCCTGCGACCACGCTGCTGCCGGTCGCGGGCCTCGTGTTGATCGTGTTCTTGATCATGGTGATAACGCGCGCGATACCGGTGTACGGGCTGCTCGCCCTCAGCGACCTTCGAGGCGCATCGATCCCGTGGGCGTGGCGGCACCTCACGTTCTGGTCAGGCCTGCGCGGTGCGCTGTCGGTGGCGCTCGCGCTCACGGTGGCGGGCGCGACCGGCGTGGACAGTCGGGTCTCCGCCGTCGCATACGGAGTCGTGCTGCTGTCGCTGCTCGTGCAGGGCGGGCTCATGGCTCCTGTCATGCGCGGGCTGAAGATCGAGAGCGCGCAGTGACACGCTGGCGCTGGCGCGGTTCCGTCGCGATGCTGGCCGTGGCGGTCGGATTCGTCATCTATCCGCTGATCGAGAGCGAGGGCGATGTGATCAACTCGGACTGGCCCGCCTTCGCGACCGGTGGGCGGATCATGGTCAGCGACCCCGGGCACCTTTACGACTTCGAAGTACAGAAGCGAGTCGAGCTCGACGTCACCGGCGGCAGAAGGCTGGTCACGCTGGGGATCAACGGGATCCTTCCGTTCGTGGCGCCGGCGTGGGTCGCATTCTTCGCTGTCCCGTTCGAGCTGCTCGGGACCAATCTGGGCGGGCGGCTGTGGATCCTGTTCGGGCTCGCCTGCCTCGCGGCCGGCCTCTACCTTGCCGTCCGGCCCCGGCCGCCCACGGCGATACTGCCGGCGATCGCGTCGGTGCCCACCGCCCTCGTGCTGCTCAACGCTCAGCTGGACGGCATCGTCGCTCTGGGGATCGGCGCCGCGATCGCGCTGTGGTCCCGGCCGTTCCTGGCGGGACTTTGTCTTGGTCTGACCCTGCTCAAGCCCCAGCTCATGCTGCCGGCCGGAGCTGCGCTGCTCGTGACCAGGCGATGGCGCGTCCTCGCCGGGTGGGCCACCGCCGGACTGGTGCTCTGGGGGACGGCCGCCCTGCTCAACCCACGCTGGGTCTTCCAGTGGCTGCCCGCGCTCAACGGCCCCGTGCGGCCAGGCAGCCGCGAGGTCGACTTCGCCCACTTCGGCACTGCTTTCCCGGCGGCCCTGCAGGGCTACGCCGTGGCGATCCTGTCGCTCGTGGCGCTGGTCGCGGTCCTGGCGCTGGCAAGGCGCAGCGGCACGGACTTCCGGCCCGGTGCCGCCGTCATAGTCGCCGGGGGCGTCCTGGTGGCCCCACACGCCCTCCCGACAGACCTCGTGCTTGTCGCCCTTGCCCTCGCGATCTGGGGCGAGGCACGTTGGTTCGACTGGCTGCTCCTGTCAGCCGGCGCGGCCGTGGCGGCTCTCACGCCGGCGCCCGTGCCGGCGGCGGTCGGGGTGCTGGTGATCGGCTGGGTATGCCTGCGGGCGGGGGGACTTACTTGGTCGCGGCGAGAACCGGCACCGCTGTCTGCTGGATGATCCCGTCGATCAACCCGTACTCGACGGCTTCCTGGGGTGTCAAGAAGTAGTCCCTGTCGGTGTCGCGTTCGACCCTCTCGAGCGGCTGGCCGGTGTGCTTCGCGATCAGCTCGTTCAGCACCCCCCTGATCCGGATGATCTCTCGGGCGTGGATGTCGAGGTCGCTGGCCTGGCCCTGAAGGCCGCGGCCGCCGATCAGCGGCTGGTGCATGTGGATGTTCGAGCTTGGTAGCGAGAACCGGCGACCCTTGGCGCCGGCCATCAGGACCACCGTGCCGAAGCTCGCGGCCCGGCCGATGCAGACGGTGGAGATGGGCGCCTGTACGTACTGCATCGTGTCGTAGATCGCAAAGCCCGAGCTGACCGAGCCACCGGGCGAGTTGACGTAGATCTGGATTTCCTTCTCCGGGTCGTCGGCGGCGAGGTACATGAGCTGCGCGACGACGAGGTTCGCCACCACGTCGTCGATCGGCCGGCCGATCAGGATGATGCGGTCCTTGAGCAGCCGTGAATAGATGTCAAAGGTCCGCTCGCGGTTGCCGCCCTCGTTCTCGGTGACTGTCGGTACGTATCCCACTGCCATCAAGCGTACGAGATATATTCGGCGCGTTGGCTAGCGGGACGGTCCTCGCGCCGGTGGACTTCTTCGGAGGGTTGCGCAAGGGGGTGAAAGCGAGGCTTCCGGCGTCGCTCCGCACGTTCAGCAGCGCCCGCGGGCGCGGCCGCCTGATGAAGGTGCACTTCGGCCGTCCCGAGTTCCATTACGAGGCCTGGCACCACACAGGCGCCGGCCGGCTCGAGATCGGTCTTCACTTCGAGGGTTCGCGCGAAGAGAACCAGCAGGCCTTCGACTTCTTCCGAGCTCACGTGCTGGAGATCAAATCGCAGCTGCCTCGCGCTGAGCTCGAGCCGTGGGACAGGGGCTGGTCGCGTCTGTACGAGACGCTTCCCGCCTCGCAGCTGGACGAGGGAGTCCTCGACGGCGCCGTCGACTGCATGGCCGAATACATCGTGACGCTGCAGCCGCTGCTCAGCGCGTGGCTTGAGGATCAAGTTGGACCGGACTGAAGCCCGGCACCTTTTTCCGCTTGCGGAGCGCTCCATCCACATGCATCAAGATTTCGTGCGGCTGTCGCCGCATTTCTACAGCACGGAAGAGGAGGTCGACAGAATGCTGGAAGTCATGTCGCCGGAACGAGTCTCGCCATGAGAACAGTCGACGTCAGCGAGAAGCTGCAGGACTACCTGGACAGCCTGGTCCCGCCGCGCGACCCGGTCCTGGCGCGCATGGAGGGCGAGGCTCACCGCGAAGACATCCCCATCGTCGACCCGCATGAGGGAGCGCTGCTTTACCTGCTGGTCAAGATCGCTCGGGCCAAGCGCGTGCTCGAGCTTGGCACCGCGACCGGCTACAGCGGCATCTGGCTCTTGCGCGGAACGGGCGATGGCACGTTGACCACCTACGAGGTCGACCACAAGAGGGCCGAGCGGGCGCGGGCGAATTTCGCTGAAGCGGGATTTGGCGAGCGCGCGCTCGTCCTCGAGGAGAACGCGGTCAGCGGCCTCGAAAAGCTGGACGCACGATTCGACGCCTGCTTCATCGACTTGCTGAATGCCTTTCGCTCGGAAGAGATCACGCGCCGCGCGGTGGAGCTCTGCCTGGAGCGGCTCGAACCGGGCGGCCTGCTCATGGCGGACAACGCGCTGCGCCAGGCCGAGGTGCTCGACCCCAAGAACCAGCAGGCCAAGAACGTCGCGTTCTACAACGGTTGGGTGGCCAGGCATCCGCGGCTGGAGAGCGTGGTGATCCCGATCCGGGACGGCCTGTCGGTGGCCCGAGTGCGCGACTGAGTCCGAGCGCGCGGGCGTGGACGAGGCGGATCGGTTATGCGCTGTTCGCGCTGGCCGCCCTGAGCGTCGTCATCGCGCTCGTGTCGTTGGGCTTCGCAGTCGGTGGGCCGACCGGAGTCCGGGCGCGCGCTCTCGGCTATGGGCTGGTCAACGTAGGTTTTGCGGTGGTCAACGCAATGCTCGGGTTCGTGTTGCTTTTGTCAAGCCGAGCGACCTGACTCAGCCGGCGCTCGGCTTCGAATCGTCCCCCTCGATCCAGTAAGTTCCGTCCGCCGCGTGCTCCTTTTTCCAGATCGGCACCGACTCCTTGAGACGGTCGATCCCCCACTTGCACGCCGCGATCGCCTCCGCGCGGTGCGGGCACGAAACGGAAACGACCACCGACGCCTCCCCGATCTCGAGCCGTCCGGTGCGATGAGCCATCGCCACCCGCGCCTCCGGCCACCGCTCGGCGATCTCCTCGCCGATCTTGCGCATCTGAGCGGTGGCCATCTCGGCGTAAGCCTCGTAATCGAGGTGCGTGACGGAGCGGCCGCGTGAGGTGTCGCGGACAACCCCGGTGAACGTGCAGATCGCGCCGGCGCCGCTGTGCGCGACCGCCGCCTCCAGCCTCCGCGCATCGAGCGGATCCACCGTGAGCTCGAACACGACGCCGCCGTGAGTCCCGCCGCTGACAGGCGGGATGAACGCAACCTCGTCGCCGTCCGCGACCGTCGCGTTCCAATCGCTGAACTCCTGGTTGAGCGCCGCGCGAACCCCTCCCCGATCCGGAAGGGCCGCATGAATCAGCCGCAGTCCTTCATAGACGTCACCCAGGCTCGATCCAGCCGGAAGTTCGAGCGTCTCGGTCTCAGCGCCGTGGGCGAGCTCGCGCAATCGTGCAAACAACCGCGTTCGCACAGCAATCGCTACGGGCACGTTTCCAATCTTAAGAAGCAGGCGAGCCCACGAAGATGTGAACCTCTTTCCCCGCGTCGAGCGCTCGCTCCACAGTGGCGCGCGTGCCCTTGGAGCTTCCATCCCAGAAAGCCACGAGGACGTCGCAAGCGTCGACCAGCCGCTGGTTGCGTGCCGCCGACTTGCCGGCGTCGGCCAGCTCGTCGAAGCTCGCCGGCATCACCTGGACCGCGATCCCCTTGGCCCGTGCGGCCTTGGTGGCTTCGGCGTCCACGCCGCTCGCGCTGCCGGTGATGATCGATGCGCGCGGCGGCAGCGAATTGACGTAGTCGCTGACCCGAGACGGTTCGGAGAAGCGCCTGCTACCCACGATGGCTACCCGCAAGCTAACCCGCGGTGGAAGCGCTCTTGCCGATCATGTGAATGTTCTCCTCGAACATCCCGCGCAACCTCAACGCCTGGCGGTCGTAGGCGTCCGGGTCCGTCCAGGTCGCGCGCGGATCCAGCACCTCGGACGGCACGTCAGGCACCACGTCGGGAATCTGCAGGCCGAATACCGGGTCTTTGTGGGTGGTCACGCCGTGCAGCTTGCCCTGGACCACTGCTCGCACGATCGCGCGGGTGTGGGCGATCGACATCCGCTGTCCAACCCCGTAAGGTCCGCCGACCCAGCCGGTGTTCAGCATCCACACGTCGGAGTTGTGGCGGTTGACCCGCTCGATCAGCATGTCCGCGTAGCGCTCCGGCGGCAGCACCAGGAACGGCGCCGCGAAGCACGTGCTGAAGATCGGCTCCGGCTCCGTGACC
>WNFL01013155.1_pt1 | contig 11230 bp, 12 predicted proteins | sample 5400361 | NCBI WGS metagenome assembly WNFL01 (sample SAMN13153351, study PRJNA577476) | soil metagenome | isolation source: 40 cm soil on Douglas fir-dominated hillslope | place: USA:California | collected 2013-09-17 | reverse complement strand
GATCCCGGACCCCGAAATCCCGACCTTGCGACTGAAAAACCAAAGACAGTGGACAGTGAAATATTGGGTTTGGGTTATGGCGAGGCTTTCCTAAGTTGGGAGCACAAGTGAAAAAGTCACCCCATTGCTCTTCGAAAGACATACAATAAAATTTCCCAGGGAGGTAGCCTATGAGGTTCTCGAGAATGGCTTTAAGATTTCCTAATATAGTGAAAGGCAGAGACGCAGCCCGGGAGGGCGAGTGGCCGGCGGGTGGTCATTGTTTGACGCGACCACCCACGATTATCAAGAGCTACAGAGCCCACTAGTGCCGCTACCGTGTTAAAAGGATATCATAATAAGGTCAAAAGCGACCATGCACCAATCGCTGTTTCATAGATATTATATGGAATTTCTGCGCAATCCCCGTCCCTTGCGTTTGCCCCTTTCGACTCCCTCATGCGCAACAATCGGCATTTTCCCTTCCTCCTTCCACTTTTTTAGAGCCTTAAGTCCTGACTTGTATCCCTTCTCCACGATATCCTCGAACTTCCCAAATTGAAGTGTACCAAACTGACAACCAGTGAGCAAAAGAAGAATGGTAGAGCCAACACAACGTACCTCCTGCACTGACGGGGCAAAGTAGAGACAACCATTGGCTACTTTGGCTTCCTCTAATGTTCGAACACTTGAGACGCTGCGATTAAGAAGAATTTAGTGGCGCACCCACAGAAGGACCCGAGGCAACTCACTATGCTAGTCGACTCTGAATTTCGGCTATGCTCGGGATGTTGCGAGCACGCGAGAAGGGGTTGTATTGGTTAAGTAACATCCACCATCCCGAGACAGTGTCACCAAAATTCCGTGGAGTATTGTCATCCAACTAATTAGAAGCGTGCATTAAGCAATGTTTTCTTAGAATGCATCATATTGATACTTACGGAGCCAACATCAACCGCAAAGACAGTACTTGCGCCAAGTCGCATCATGGTCGAGACGGGAAGATTATCCACTGTGAATGCATGAACGGAGCAGATCGAGTTCAAACAAAGGGTGAACTTGCCATATCCACCATCAACTAGAACACGGCCATTGTCACTGAGTGGTGGAACAAGGCCAACCAAAGACATCGAAGCACCTGAGGGCGGTTTAACACACTCTACCTCGAAAGGGTTAGAACGAACGTACGGATATACCGCCATGCGTAGCCAGTCTCGTGGACCTCCATTCGTGATTCCAAGATATTGGTAGTGTTGCAGAAAAAAGGCAGCCACATATCCTCGATGTGAGAGCCCCAGAAGGCCTTGTAAACGGAGCGGTTAAATTCATGGCCCTAGTCGTGAGGATTTAGTCATATTGGTGCAACGAAAGCAGAAACACGCTCACAGTTGTGTATGCGACAACGGGCCACGTCAAATCCGTGGCCAGTCTCCAGAAGGTCGACATGCGAGTACCATACTGTTTTGCTCTTGCTGCTCCTGATATTATATCGCCTTCTTGTGCATATAAACCGCCAATAAAGGCGCCCATAGAGGTTCCTAGCACACATGTAAATATTGTTATAAAGAACCTTGTAGTACTTTCAAGGCGTACCACCAATGTGATCTATTGGAATCCCATTCTCTTCCATGGCACGAATGAAACCCTAGAACCGGTCAGGAAGACAATATTGTCGTCGGAGCAATGAGCACGAACGACATGAGCAAATCCACGAGCACCCCCACCTCCAAGAACCAATCCAACAGCCTTTCCACACAAATGCCGAGCAAGCCGCGCAAAGTCGCTGTCATGAGTATGTCGCCGTGACCGTGGTCTAGATCGCGACAGTCGATACTTCTGTAACTCGGTTTGCACCTTATCCTTGAGGTTCTTCAAGGCAACAACAGCCGCAGGGTCGTGCAATCCTGGTGCAGGTTTCGAAATTTCCAGACCCTATTAGACAGTTAGAGCGTCATTATGTTCGGTTAGCGAATGCTACATACGGGAAGCTCGACGTGAAAGTGAGCATGAACCCAAGGCCGTGTCTAAAACAAAATGGTTTAGCGAACAGAGAGAGTATGTTGCAGAACCTACTTTCAGCCACCGTCGAGTGGTTCCGGGTGGGACGGTCCGTTCCGGATGTAGGAGCACTAACTCTTTCCGAGCAGTTGTTTTGGTGGATAGCAGTAGCCGTTCATATTCGCCAGCCGAGGAGTCATCAGCTTTGCCAACAACCATAACACAGTCGGCCTGTCATTCTGTCAGCTATTAATGAAGTCGAGAAGGAGATGAAACTGACCTGTCGAATGCAGGTTTGCGTCCAAGGAGAGGAAACTGGTGAGTCAACTACATAAAGGACGATCCGATAACGTTGTTCAAGATCGGCAAGCCAACCAGCTACTTTTAGCTTTCCCATCCTGGAGAAGCTAAAATCAAGTTAGCTAGGGCTAAATCTATGGTTTGGTGAACTAACGCGTGTTTTCCTAAGTGACGCATCACTGCGCTTTGATTCAAGTAGTGTGTTGGTGCGCCTACATCCTCTAAGGCCGCTTGCAACCTCTTTGCAAATGCGTCGACCGGGACCGATTTGCTTGATGGTAGGATAGCAACAGTCTTGAGGTTAAGGTTATTGGTCCCCATGTTCGAGGTATGGGTCCTTGTATTGAGTGGACGTGGCAACGGCAAGACTCCGGGAGACATACTTGAGGGGTCTCCAACTTCATTTCGAACACGAGAAGCAATGCGTCGGAGCAATTGGACCGTGGATTGAGGATGGCGCATGGAGATAGCGTTGAAGAGGGTCATAGGCATACGAGCCAGCTCAGTATCACGGATTGCGTGAACTGTTGTACGCCTCTGGGAATTTGTGATGACATCGAGTTCACCGATGGTGTCCCCTTGACCATACTCTCCGACAATCGAGACCTCCCCGTTATCTTGGTCGATCAGAGCGCGGAGGCGTCCGTTGATAACCATGTAGACACTGTCGCTTTCGTCGTTCGGCCTCCAAAGCACTTGTCCGGCATTAAGTTGTGTCCAGTCAAGACCAGAATCAATGTGTAGAACTGAGGAGCTATCATTAAAGCACAAGAAACGAGGGTTTAAGCCTACCAAGAGGAGAGAGGAGTGATATAAGGCGCTTCGCGAGTGTCAGAAGAACGATCGGTCGCTTCTCTAGGAGGCGTTCGAGAGCGTGCGCGGGGAGCAAACCCACGTAAACGTCCGTTTTCGCTCGAATATCGACGTATGACGCAATACCAGAAAGAGAGGCTAAAAGGGACTTTAGCGTTGGCCCGATTAAGACGCTTATAACCAACCAAGATAGCCGGCAATACCGCCGGGAGAAACAGTGAATAGGTGCTTCACAGGTGGCTTCTTTTTCTCTTGTGGTTTGGTCCCGTGCTTCTCAGCCCAGCTCCTCCGGTCTGACTCCTCTCCAACCCCCAACCCTTCCGCCGGCATAGACACATCAAGCAATCCATCAATGACATAGTAAAGGCCTACGGTGTTGATAAGTAAAAATACCTAGAGATGCATCCGAGGGCCCATACCTGCGTTCTTCTCACCAGCTTTAACCAACAACGAACCTGCCGTGAAACAAAGAATCTCCACTTCATTATCCAAACCGCTCATATAGTCTTTCCCACTGGCAGCATTCGAGCTTCCACCTGTGATACTTGAAGTCCCGTCATCAGTCGCGGCCAACAAAGAGCTAAAGGATGCATTAAACATTGCTGCTGTACGGCCGCTTGGTCGTTCCCATGGCTGTTGCGGTGGATTTTGTGGGGCCTCTCCATCTGCGGCTGCGCCGCTGCCCGATAGTGGCGGTTGCATCAACCCAATCGATTTCGCGATACATGACATTACTTCATCTCGAAGGTCAAAGTCCTCCGTTGGCATGCGTGCTGCGTCCCTCAGTCCTCCCGACGATCGTGAAGATGCTTGGGTTAAACCGTGGCGGCTACCGTTTGGAGTTCCGAGAACACTCCATTTTCGGGCCAACGGATGGAGAGTGGACGAGACATCGCCAGCCGTATGCAAATCGCCCGCATTGACTGCCAATCGAGACAAGGTGTATTTGAAAGGAGCAATGTGAGAGTGTGTGGGAGCTGTCGACGATGTTGGCTGTGAAGATGCTTGCCCTGAGCCTGTAGCATCCTCGGTAGGACTCTCTGGGATACTAACGGAGCTTGGAACCCGAGGAACTTCTGTACGTCTTCTTCCAATGGTGGTATTGCTAGACATGGAGCGTTCGCTTGGCATGCGGCGAGGAAGGTTTCTACTGCGTCTTAGGCCGGACGAAGGGCCTTTGCTAGTACCTTGATCGTGACTCAGGTAATCATCAGAGGTACCCGTCTCATCGTCACTTCCACCCGTTCCATCGCGTTGGAACCTCTGGCGTAGATTTTCTACTCCGCCACCTTCATAAAATGACTTTGGGAGGGGATGACAGGCAATATCGTTAATGGACTTCTCTGTTCGCAGCAGCTCGGAGGTGAGGCCCAAGTATCGATGAGCGGTTTGGAAAGTAACGCGGAAGAAGCGGGTGAGGATGACTGATAAAGGAATTAAGCACAGTTCAAGTTCAAGTTCAAGTTCATAGATTTACCTTGAACAATATGAGCCGATGCCTTTGGAAATTTCTTGGTTAAGCGTCCAAATGCCTCTGCGGGGATGACCGCCAGAGTAGTATCATTGAGAGCTCGCACAACTGTACCTCGTTGAACAGGGTGGGAAACAGTCGTGCCTCGACGGAAGGAACCATTTCTTGAAATCGAGTTGAAGTTACGTGGGTGTGTGGTAGGTGTTGTCGGTTGCGAGACTGATGGTGGAGACCAATCTGAAGGGTCCCAATCTTGCGCGGGAGGATCAACTACGAGTAGACTCTGGGGTTCATGCGCAAGGACGGTTGGCGCGGTGGAGCCCAGAGATGATCCATCAGAGACAATTGATTCTGGCCGGTGAGGGCCGGAGGGTGACGACGTCGTAGAGGTGTGGTCTAAGTCAAAAGTTGGATTGCTCCCTGCACGCCCTCGACGGTTCAATCGTTCTGAGACCGGTGAATGTATGAGAGTAGTCCTTGTCAGCGATTCGTCCTCCGTCCAACGTAGTTAAAAGGCTGAGAATTGTGAACAAACTCGAGACTGTGCCGCCGCTTCCAACTTCGTTCAGAAGTTGGTAGCCAGACATGCCATCGTCCCAGTCTTCCTCACCGGTGCTGCCACTTGGAGGAGCAAAGATTTGCACATTACCATCGACGACACAATAAAAGCTTTTATCGGCGTCGAGGGCAATACTGTCTCCAGTTATGAGGCGCCTGGTCTGGAGGTGACGCGCCAGCTCGTGAAACACTGGTTTCTCCAAGAAACCAAAAACGCGGATTGCTTGAAGAAACTCGTCAAGGTAGTTGTGGAATGAAGCGGGGTCTTCGTTCTTATTGACATCGGGATGCAGTTCTTGTGCGGTGGGCTTGTCTAGAGGAAGCTCTCGAAGGCTCTCGTATTTGCTGAGATAGCGGCGCCGGACATAGACAGACGATGCGATAACGCTACAAAGGAATAGTAACGCGAGCGTATAAAAGTTAAGCTGCGGCGTGTGAGTAAACATCCTGACAGAGGGTAGGTCGCCTACTGTCAAAGTAAATGAATATGACAAAATGGCGTATATAAGTCTGGGTATTGATATAGTGATGAAGGCCACCGCCGACTTGATCCACGTTAGGAGCCAAACTTGGGGGATTGTCAGTCTCGCATAAGGTGTTCTTGTAAATGACCCGGATTTAAAGCCTCACTATTACTCACATATCACCGAGAAACAAGCTGCTATCAGAGAGAGAAGGGGGTGTAGTTCTCGAGGCGCAGTGTGGACATATTCAGTGTAAGCGGCTGTCGCGACAGCGTCACTAGCTGACATTATAGAGTGGTAGGAGAATAGACCAGATATTGTAATCTAAAAACGTAAGTTGCCCTGATAATAGAGCAACGCTAGGAGCTACCGGGTTGTGGATTTGGACTGCCGCCACCCGAGTCGCAACACACAGCAATCACAATATTCAGAGCTACAGGTACTCGACTGGGTAGTTCTTGGACTGTCTGTTCACGAATCGCGACGCACGTGCTTAACAGTCGGAAAAGGTGGAGTCCAAGTTGCGCTAGTGTATTGGTGTGTGTGAGACTTGAAAGAGTCTCTGACTAGTTCGATGTGCTTCTCTTGACCGAGAAAGGTGAATACTATACATAGATTCCACACATAGCCACCTTCAAGGGTCTGCCACACCCACTAGTCCACGAGGTGAATCAAAGCAAATCAGTAGCGCTAAAGCCAACTAACCAGGCAGAGTTACGGTAAATCGGCATCTGTAATGACCAGTTACCTCAGTGGACGGCGGGCTCCTCATTTCTTCCGCTACGTCCTGAGTCATCATGTGCGCATCCTTTTCGCCACTATCATATCACACATATCAATTTGCTTGTACTTGTGCATATTCAGAGCCCACATTTGTTGAGTGCGAATCGTCAGCCCGAGGGTGTTTAGCGATTGAGGCTCCAACACGTACTTACTCACGCCACAATAAATCGTTCCGTTTCTATACCTCACAGAAGGGGCTGAGCGTCTTGAAATTCACAAAAATGAAACAACGGCACCGTTAATCTGACTAGAGTGGGGTGAGTGGACAAATAATAATGCGCGTCTTTGCTTACTGGAACCTATAGTACGTGGGAGAAGGCTACCGGTATATGCATACGACAATGCAGACGTCCGCATGTCGATCCAAACGGCTTGTTAAAGGACTTACTGGAAGGGAATGAGGACATTGCTCATCGCTAGAAGTGCTAAAACCGCCGCGTATCAGCTGGGTATGAACTGGGAACGAGAGCTGATATACCTAAAAGCCATTAAGTGCGTTATTGCCAAGCCAAAGCGCGGCATTCTGATTACAATCGACAGTAGATCGTGGGATTTAACTTCAAGAGCCCTGGCCTGGTGGTAGAAGCAAAGTAATACGGGGTGGCACTGTACTCCACTTGTTTGACACTGAAAGCCACTCGATATTAGACTGACGGTGGACACGTCTCCACAATTGAGGCGGTGAGAGTTGCAAGCGCCGAGGGCCTCTCAAGGTGTGAGGACCTTCGCACAAGACATTCACTTCACCGATCACTAGACACCGGTAAGTCAATGCAGCCCCGTGGCATTGAAGTCGACCCAAAGCTAAATGGAGTTCTGTTGGACCCATCCTTGATCTTGGATGGAATGCCTGTCTTCAGATTGGCTTCATCTACGCTTCTACCTACATCCGGTGTCACAAGGGTTCATCGTCTGGGTATACCACGTCCGCGTCCAGGTCTCAACATGCGCTGCGCCGCTCCTGGAGGGGCCTTCGGTCCAGTGTTCGTCTATGACGCGAGGAAGATTAGTAGGTTTCAGTCCACCAAAAAGGATAGGGCAGTACATACAGCTTCGCTTTGTGGATTCCTCACGGTCTCATCCACACTAAGAATTAGACACGCCGCCTCGGCCGCGCTGCTAATGGCATTCAGTTTCACTAAGCTGGGCTCCCAGACAAACGCCTTCATGTTATCCCGTACACCCTCGGGCCCGTCGACGTCCACACCATAATTTTGGTCGCCTGTGTGGTGCCGTGCTCGAAGCTTGTTCAGGACATCCGTCGAGTCAAGCCCAGCGTTATCACAAATCTGGCGCGGGATGACCTCCAAGGCCTTTGCAAACGCTAGCAGCACGAATTGGAGCTTGCCGCGAAGTCCTAGGCCGTGTGCTCGAATATAAGCGGAAAGGGTCATCTGCGTAGGCAACTTAAACAGGCCGTCAAATGCGGTGCTGAAATCGGAAACACACCTCGATAGCTCCACCACCCGCGACGACGTCCCCGTTCTTCACGGCTCTCTTCACTACCATAATGGCGTCGTGTAGACTCCTCTCGACCTCCTCAATGAACTGCTCCGCACCACCTCGTAGCAACAATGTGCAGGTCTTGGCCTTCGGGCACTCTTCAAACACGTTGAACCTCTCACCACCGACTTGCCGCTCTTCGAATCGGCCACAGGTGCCAATGTGCTCGGGCTGGATGTCGGAGCACGTACTCTGGATGGAACCTCCAACAGCCTGTACAACTCTTCGAAGATCCGCAGCGGGGACGCGACCAGCACAGAAGATATCGCGATCGGCGAACCATTGTGTGGCAAGATCTCCGATCGGTAGTTTGCTGAGAACGACTTTGGCCCCGGTATTCTCGATGAGTTGGAGTTTTCGGTAGATAATCTCCCACTCCGCGTCGACGATGGCTTGGTATTCCGAAACTTGCTGCACGCGTACTTCCGCGTTGTCCTTTTCCGCTTTGAGCTCGAGTTCCACATTCAAGCAGAGGATTTTAGGGTCTTTGAACTGCTTGGGTTGTTGTTCGGCACCAGCGTAAGTGAATGTCTTCTTAAAAGAGACTCCTTGAATCAAGAGCGAATCTTGCATTCCGCCGCCAGGGATTCGTTTTACGCCAATGAGACTCTCATCAAGTTCCTCTTGATCTAAGGACATCACTGCGTTTACGACCATGTTAGCGAAGAAGGGCTTCTCCGAATGGATGAGTTTTGAGGACATGGAGGTCGAAGCGCATTTAATAAGAAGGTCACGGAATGCTCTGAGGGGACACTGAGTACAGTACATATGCACAGAGGGGGTGGCTACACACTGTGTATCGCTTTTGTCGATCGAGATCGAGATTTCTTTTATTCGGTTGATCGCCTGGAATTCCAACACATAGTTAGCCTGATGCATTTCATTAGGAGAGAGTACGTACCATATCAGAAGCCATCCTGTAGCCCTTGATTATTACATGTGGGCTCATCCCTTCCTCGATGTACTGCCGAATCTCCTTTAGGAACTGCGCGGCAAGCAAAACTACACTTGTCGTCCCATCCCCGACCTCTGCGTCCTGTGCTCTTGCAATGTCGACAAGGGTCTTGGCGGCGGGATGAACGATGTCAAGCAACTTGAGAATAGTCGCGCCGTCGTTTGTAATTTGTGCCTCGCCACGATCGGATACGATGAGCTTATCCATACCACGTGGGCCAAGTGTGGAGGAGAGTGTGTCGGCGATGGCAAGGCAAGCAGCAATATTAGAGAGCAGTTGGCCTTTGCCTTGCGAGGTGTCTGTGCCCTCCTTGAGCAGGACGACGGTGGGTTGCTGGATAATAGAGAAAACAATCAGCTAAAGTCAGTATAGACGTATTTTACGTACCATTGGAAGCCCCCGCTGCATTTTAATAATCTGGCTGGAGGTGGACTGATCCAAATTCTATCGACGACGATGGACGCTGCCACCATTGAGGAGTAGCCCGCCTCAAACGATATGTGATGCCATAGTTTGCTTATAAGTGATATGCGATAATAAATCGAATAACAAACCTACCCCAAGATGAAGAGTGCAAGCCGTAGTCGTCACGGACTCGTCTTGGGTCTTGCTGGCTGCAACAGCGCCAGCGGGTGGGTACCTCCTGGGACCACGTCCTAGGGAGACTGAAACAGCATAACCTCGAGTCCTCCAGAGTCCAGAGAGAGACCTTCCCTTGAAGGATCCTCGCCTGGAAGCTCACGGCTCACACAAATTGAGAGTGTACCAAGAAGCCTAAAGATCACATACGAGGACACACACCCATACCACCAGAAGTACCTCGATGGAGAAGTGTCAAAGCTGAGCGACTGAATATGAAACCCTGGCCTGAGAATTGGACGCGCAAGAAGCATGTGAATTCTAGGAGAAAAGCTATTATATAATACACCATTTCACTTTCGTATTGATTTCGAGAAGATGCGTTGTAGCGCCTCAAGGTCTCGATATCCACCGACAACAGACCAAAGTCCATCTATCAGAATCGAAATTGAAATCCGAATTTACTTTAACATATATATATAAGCAGAATATTCAGTCGGAAAACGCGTCGCATAATCCTAGCGGGAAATGACACGGTAATATTGAAGGTTTGCGAACCTCATCAGCCACACGCATCGCCGTACTCAAGGATCCCATTTAGAGGCCTAGTCAAAGTGTGAATAACAGAGGTACCACCGCCCCCGAATATTTCCGGTCCTAAGATGTGCTGCACACGTCCGAATGCTTAATTGCCAACAATTAGTGAGACCCACCCATATCACATCATTGCCCTACATAGGTATTCCTAGTCACAAAGGGTCGTTGAATAGGGACGGCTGGCTAGCTGCCAGCGTTGCGCATGAGAGTTTTGCCACCCATTTCGATCAAGACCGCCTTATGAGGTGATAAATTTTCAATCCCCATTTCTCGACCAGGAAGTATTCCACAGAATGGCTCGCCATTAACGAAACCGACTGGTCAAACAACTTGAGTATTGTAATGGCGCCAGGCGACAAGTCTTGTGTAATACACGGTTGGGTTTGCGATAAACGTACGAGAGTCAAACCTTTTGCAAGATTTGAGGCTCGAATTATTGGGATAAGCAGGAAAAAGCAAGACCAAACCCGTAACGGCGGAAATCTGTATTACCTGTTATTACAGGTAAATAGGTGTACAAACTATCTTGGAACACCGTGAGTTTGGTTGTAACATGGTACACTTACTAGTCGTTGAGGGGTTCAATACTCTTCAAGTGAAGACCCTGACCGGTGACGATTTGCATGGCACGACACTGCTGGTCCTCGAATACAACATGTTATAGTTTGGGATCTGAAAAGCAATTAGTCGGAGCATGGCTATCGGGAACAGGTAGACTAATCGGTCAACGGATATTTGGGCATTGTCATTCGAAAATCGAGGAAGATGTAATCAGCGGCATCCAGCATCTTACAATATCTCCCTTCTGGAGCAAAACGAGCCAAGTGCTCTTCGATTCTATCACCATTCCGCAATACCTCAATAGCCCATTTCTTTGAGTCGACAAAGAAGTCGACCCTGCCCTTTGCGGACCCAAATTCGGGGAACATAACCATTGATCCTTCTGAGTGGAGATGCGCACACCGATAGAATTCGTCTTGGTATTGGGCCTCAGGAACGTTTTACACAGAATTGCCAACTCGCCTGAGAGCTGCCAATTGGCGGAAGCAGAAATGGTGTAGGATCGCTAATGTAAAATCAAGAAGTGTCGAAATACGGGGGGGAAACCAAACTCCCTTTGTTCTATTTGTCACAAAAGGAGGTCTTATATAGACCCGATCGTGCCCCTGGAGCACAGATCTTCGTACTGCCATCAAACATACTAAGCTATGTGAGAACGACTTGACCTGC
>WNFL01009252.1_pt3 | contig 11230 bp, 6 predicted proteins | sample 5400361 | NCBI WGS metagenome assembly WNFL01 (sample SAMN13153351, study PRJNA577476) | soil metagenome | isolation source: 40 cm soil on Douglas fir-dominated hillslope | place: USA:California | collected 2013-09-17 | reverse complement strand
ATGACGATCGGCGAGTTCGTGATGGTGAATGCCTATCTCTTACAGCTGTATGGTCCGCTCAATACGTTGGGCTGGGTGTACCGGAGTGTGCGTCAGTCCTTCACCGACATCGAGCAGATGTATGCACTCTTCGCCGAACGCTCCGATATTGAAGACAAACCGGATGCACCGCCCCTCGCGAGCGGTCCGGGGCGCGTGGTCTTCGACCAGGTCGGATTTTGGTACGACGAACGGCGGCCCATTCTCCAGGACGTATCCTTTGAGATCCCGGCGGGAAAAACCGTGGCCATTGTCGGCCCGACAGGCGGCGGCAAGACCACGATCGCGAGACTGCTGTTCCGCTTCTACGACCCGCAGAGGGGCTCCATCAGCATCGACGGCCAGGATATCAAGGACGTCATGCAGCAGAGCGTGCGCCGCGCGATCGGCGTGGTCCCGCAGGACACGGTGCTGTTCAACGACAGCATCTATTACAACATCGCTTATGGCGACGTGGATGCGGACCAGGAGGCAGTGAAAGACGCGGCCCGGCGCGCGCAGCTTGCCGATTTCATCGCCAAGCTGCCGGACGGCTATCTCACGCGCGTCGGCGAACGCGGCCTGAAGCTGTCGGGCGGCGAGAAACAGCGCGTGGCGATTGCCCGCGTACTCCTGAAGAACCCGGAAATTTTGATCTTCGACGAAGCGACGAGCTCGCTCGATTCACGGACCGAGCACGAGATTCAGGCCAACCTGCGTCAAATTTCCGCCCACCGCACGACGCTCGTCATCGCACACCGGCTTTCGACCGTGGTCGAAGCCGACGAGATCCTGGTGCTCGATGACGGCTGCATCGTTGAGCGCGGGTCGCATGAAGCGCTGCTCGCGCGCGGGGGAACCTATGCCGCGATGTGGGAGCGCCAGCAGCGCGCCGCGGAACGTCTCGCGGACGTGGCGGAGTAAGCCAAGAAAAAGGGGCCGCCGGACGGCGACCCCTTGCTCACGACTTGATTGGCGAACCTTACTCGGCTGCTGCGGGCGCCGACGCCGGAGCTACAAGAGCGGGCGGCTCCTGCGCGCGCTCAGCCTGGATCGCCTTGTCGCGTTCGGCCGCGATCCTCCGGATGCGGGCAATGGCTCCGCCCGTACCCGCCGGAATGAGACGTCCGACGATGACGTTCTCCTTGAGGCCTTCGAGCGTATCGACCTTGCCGTTGACAGCCGCCTCGGTGAGCACGCGCGTCGTTTCCTGGAACGAGGCCGCGGAGAACACCGAGCGGGTCTGCAGGCTCGCCTTGGTGATGCCCAAGAGCACGGGCCGTCCCTTGGCCAGCTTTCCACCCGCCTCGACCGCCTTCTTGTTGGCCTCTTCGAGCTCGATCAGATCGACCTGCTCGCCCGGAAGCAAGGTGGTCGCGCCACCGTCCTCGATCTCCATCTTCTGCAGCATCTGACGCACGATCACCTCGATATGCTTGTCGTTGATCTTCACGCCTTGCAGCCGATAGACCTCCTGGATTTCCTGGATCAGGTAGACCGCCAGCTCTTCCACGCCCTTGATGCGCAGGATGTCGTGGGGGCTGGGATGTCCTTCGATGATGAAGTCTCCCTTTTCCACGAAATCGCCTTCGCGCACGCTGACGTGCTTCGCCTTGGGCAGCAGGTATTCGATCGGATCCTGCTTCTCGTTCTTGGGCTTCAAGATCACGCGGCGCTTGTTCTTGTAGTCCCTGCCGAACTCGATATAGCCGTCGGTTTCAGCCAGAACCGCGCAGTCCTTGGGCTTGCGCGCCTCGAACAATTCCGCCACGCGCGGCAGACCGCCGGTGATGTCGCGGGTTTTCGCGCCTTCCGTCGGAATACGCGCGAGCACGTCGCCGGCCTTCACTTCGGCACCGTCTTCGACCGAAAGAATGGCATCGACGGAGAGCGCATAACGCGCCTCGCCGTTCGGCAGAGAAATCGCCTTGCCCTTCTTGTCGACGATGACGATCGCCGGCCTTAAGTCCGAGCTCTTCGAACCGGCGCGCCAATCGATGACGACCTTCTGGCTGACGCCGGTGGTTTCGTCCGCCATTTCACGCAGCGAGAGACCTTCGACGATGTCCTCGTAATGCACGATGCCGTCGACTTCGGTAAGAATCGGCAGAGAGTTCGGATTCCATTCGGCAACCCGTTCGCCCCGCTTCAAGGGCTGTCCTTCGTCGACCATCAGCCGCGCGCCATAGGTGATGCGATGCGCGGCGCGCTCGATCCCCTTGGCGTCGACGATGGCGACCTGCATGTTGCGGCCCATCGCCACCAACTGGCCTTGCGAATTGCGCACCACGTTGCGGTTGACGATCTTGACCTTGCCGTCGTGGCTGGCCTCGATCTTCGACTGCGCCGCCACCTGGGCCGCGCCGCCGATGTGGAAAGTGCGCATCGTGAGCTGCGTGCCCGGCTCGCCGATCGATTGCGCGGCGATCACGCCGACCGCCTCGCCGATATTGACCGAGGTGCCGCGGGCAAGATCGCGCCCGTAGCACTTGCCGCAGACGCCATCCAAAAGCTCGCAGCACAGCACGGAGCGCACGCGGACCTTCTGGACATGGGCGGTTTCGATCTTTTCCGCCACGTCCTCGGTGATCTCCCTGCCGCGCCGGACGATGGTTTCGCCGGTTTCCGGATGCTTCACATCCTCGGCCGCCGTACGGCCAAGAATGCGCTCCGAAATCGATGCCATGATTTGGCCGCCGTCGATCACAGCCTGAACGCTGATGCCCTTCTTGGTGCCGCAATCCTCCGCGGTGATGATGCAATCATTGGCGACGTCCACGAGACGGCGCGTCAGATAGCCGGAGTTCGCGGTCTTCAGCGCCGTGTCCGCCAGGCCTTTGCGCGCGCCGTGCGTCGAATTGAAATATTCGAGCACCGTCAACCCTTCCTTGAAGTTGGAAAGGATCGGGGTCTCGATGATTTCGCCCGACGGCTTCGCCATAAGTCCGCGCATGCCGGCCAGCTGCTTCATCTGCTGCTGGCTGCCGCGCGCGCCGGAGTTCGCCATCATGAAGATCGAATTCAGCTCCTGCGTGCGGCCGGTGATCGGGTCCACCTTGGGCTGGGAGATCTCGCGCATCATTTCGATGCCGACCTGGTCGGTGCATTTGGACCACGCATCGACAACGTGGTTGTATTTCTCTTTGTCGGTGGTGATGCCTTCCTGATATTGCTGCTCGAACTCGCGCACGCGATGGCGCGTCTCTTCGATCAGCTTCTCCTTCGCCGCAGGCACGACCATGTCGTCCTTGCCGAACGAAATGCCGGCCTTGCAGGCTTCGCGGAAGCCGAGCGCCATGGCCGCGTCGCAGAAGAGAACGGTCTCTTTCTGTCCGCAATGGCGATAGACCTCGTCGATGATGTGACTGATCTCCTGCTTGCGCAGCGGCCGGTTCACAAGGTCGAGCGGAATCGCCGGATGGCGCGGCAGAAGCTCGGCCAGCATCATGCGGCCCGGCGTCGTCATCACGCGCACCGTCGAAATCTTGCCGTCCTTGTCCATGATCTGACAGCGGGCTTTGATCTTGGAGTGCAGCGTGATCACATCGGCATAAAGCGCGTGCTCGATCTCGCCCATGTCGTTGTAAAGGCCCTGGAGAGGCTTCTTGGTTACAGGATCTTCCTTGTATTCGCCCGGTTCCTTGTCGCGATCGAGCGAGAGATAGTACAGACCTAGAATGATGTCCTGAGTCGGCACGATGATCGGCTTGCCGTTCGCGGGCGAGAGGATGTTGTTGGTCGACATCATCAGCACGCGCGCTTCCAATTGAGCTTCCAGCGAGAGGGGTACATGCACGGCCATCTGGTCGCCGTCGAAATCGGCGTTGAACGCCGTGCAGACGAGTGGATGAAGCTGGATTGCCTTGCCCTCGATCAGCACCGGCTCGAAGGCCTGAATGCCGAGGCGATGCAAGGTCGGTGCGCGGTTCAAGAGCACCGGATGTTCGCGAATGACTTCTTCCAGGATGTCCCATACCTCGGGCTTCTCCTTCTCGACGAGCTTCTTGGATTGCTTGACGGTCGCGGAGAATCCCTTCGCTTCCAGCCGCGCATAGATGAACGGCTTGAAGAGCTCGAGCGCCATCTTTTTCGGCAGACCGCATTGGTGCAGCTTGAGCTCGGGACCAACGACGATCACCGAGCGCCCCGAATAGTCGACGCGCTTACCCAAGAGATTTTGCCGGAAGCGGCCCTGCTTGCCCTTCAGCATGTCGGCGAGCGACTTCAGCGGCCGCTTGTTGGCGCCCGTGATGACACGGCCGCGACGGCCATTGTCGAACAGGGCGTCGACGGCTTCCTGCAACATGCGCTTCTCGTTGCGCACGATGATGTCCGGTGCCTTCAACTCCATCAGCCGCTTCAAGCGGTTGTTGCGGTTGATGACGCGGCGATAGAGATCGTTCAGATCCGAGGTCGCAAAGCGGCCGCCGTCCAGCGGCACGAGCGGACGCAGTTCGGGCGGGATCACCGGAACCACGGTCAAGATCATCCATTCCGGGCGGTTGCCGGAATCGATGAATGCCTCGACAAGCTTCAGCCGCTTGACCAATTTCTTCGGCTTCTCGGTGCCTTGTGCGACCGCGATTTCCGCGCGCAATTCCTGGCGCAGTTTCTCCACGTCGATCGCTTCGAGAAGTTCGCGAACGGCTTCCGCGCCGATCTTGGCCGTGAAGCTGTCGTCGCCGAACTCGTCCTGGGCCTTGAAATATTCCTCTTCGCTCAAGAGCTGATGCTCCTTGAGCGAGGTCAAGCCCGGCTCGAGAACGATGTAGTTCTCGAAATAAAGCACGCGCTCCAGATCCTTCAGCGTCATGTCGAGCATCAGCCCGATGCGCGAAGGCAGCGACTTCAGAAACCAGATATGGGCCACCGGCGAGGCCAATTCGATGTGGCCCATGCGGTCACGCCGCACCTTCTGCACGGTGACTTCGACGCCGCACTTCTCGCAGACTATGCCCTTGTACTTCATGCGCTTGTACTTGCCGCACAGGCACTCGTAGTCCTTCACGGGACCGAAGATGCGGGCGCAGAAAAGGCCGTCCCGCTCCGGCTTGAAGGTGCGGTAATTGATGGTTTCGGGCTTTTTGATTTCGCCGTGCGACCAGCGCAGAATCTGATCGGGGCTCGCAAGCGAAATGCGAATCCGATCGAAAGTCGGAATTTCCTTACCCGGCTGGAAGATGTTGATGAGTTCCTGGTTCATCCGGTACCTCTTACTTCAAGAGCAAATAGCTACGGTCGCGCTGACCCCGCGCGTCCGTCATTGATTCAAGAGCTCCACGTTGAGCCCAAGCGAGCGCATCTCCTTCACCAGCACGTTGAAGGATTCGGGGATGCCCGCCTCGAAATTGTCCTCGCCGCGCACGATGGACTCGTAGACCTTCGTGCGTCCCGCCACGTCGTCCGACTTGACGGTGAGGATTTCCTGCAGCGTGTAGGCCGAGCCATAGGCTTCGAGCGCCCACACTTCCATTTCGCCGAAGCGCTGGCCGCCGAACTGCGCCTTGCCGCCCAAAGGCTGCTGGGTGACGAGACTGTAGGGTCCGATGGAACGCGCGTGAATCTTGTCGTCCACCAGATGGTGCAGCTTCAGCATGTAGATGTAGCCGACCGTTACCGCGCGCTTGAAGGCTTCGCCGGTGCGGCCGTCTTGCAACGTCACCTGGCCGGTCTCGCTCAGTCCGGCTTGCGTGAGCATGTCCACGATGTCCTTTTCCTTGGCGCCGTCGAACACCGGCGTCGCCACGGGAACACCAGCGCGCAAATTGCCGGCAAGTTCGAGGAGACCTTCCTCGTCGAGCTCTGCCAGGCGGTCGTCGCCGGCGTAGATCGCCTTCAAATGCTTGCGCAAGGACTCGATGCGTCCGTCACGGCGGACCTTGTCTAAGAGATCGCCGATCTGCCGCCCCAAACCTGCGGACGCCCAACCGAGATGCGTTTCGAGAATCTGGCCGACATTCATGCGGCTCGGCACGCCGAGCGGATTCAACACGACGTCTACGGGCGTGCCGTCGCCAAGATAAGGCATGTCTTCGATCGGAGTGATGCGCGAGATCACACCCTTGTTGCCGTGACGGCCGGCCATCTTGTCGCCGGGCTGCAATTTGCGCTTCACGGCGACGAAGACCTTGACCATCTTCATGACGCCCGGCGCCAGTTCGTCGCCGCGGCGCAGCTTGTCGACCTTGTCGGCAAACCGCTTGTCGAGACGCTGCTTGGACTCGTCGTATTGCTTTTTCAAGCTTTCGATCTCGGCCTGCGCCTTTTCGTTCTTGAGCCCGATCTGCCACCATTGATTGTGCGTCAGGCCGTCAAGGAGCGTCTGCGTGATCTTGGTCTCGGCAGCTATTCCCTTGGGACCGGATGCCGCCATCTTGTGCAGCAGGATCTCGGAGAGGCGCGAATAGATGTTGCGCTCCAAAATCGCGAGCTCATCGTCGCGGTCTTTGGCAAGACGCTCTTCCTCGGCCCGCTCGATGGCGAGGGCGCGCTGATCCTTGTCGATGCCGTGGCGGTTGAAGACACGAACTTCCACGACGGTTCCCGTGACGCCCGGCGGCACGCGCAACGAGGTGTCGCGCACGTCGGCGGCCTTTTCGCCGAAGATCGCGCGCAGCAGCTTCTCTTCCGGCGTCATCGGGGTCTCGCCCTTGGGCGTGACTTTGCCGACAAGGATGTCGCTGGCGTTCACTTCGGCGCCGATATAGACGATACCCGCTTCGTCGAGGTTCTTGAGCGCCTCTTCGCCGACGTTGGGAATATCGCGGGTGATTTCCTCGGGGCCGAGCTTGGTGTCGCGTGCCATCGTCTCGAATTCCTCGATATGAATCGAGGTGAAGACGTCGTCGCGCACGATGCGTTCGGAAATCAGCACCGAGTCTTCGAAATTGTAGCCGTTCCACGGCATGAACGCGACGAGCACGTTCTTGCCGAGGGCGAGCTCGCCCAGATGCGTGGACGGACCGTCGGCCACGATGTCGCCCTTCTGCACCTGGTCACCCACCTTCACCAGCGGCCGCTGGTTGATGCAGGTGTTCTGGTTCGAACGCTGGAACTTGGAGAGCCGGTAGATGTCGACGCCCGGCCTGGTCGGGTCGGTTTCCTCGGTCGCGCGAATGACGATACGCGTCGCGTCGACCTGATCGACCACGCCGGTGCGGCGCGCGGCAATGGCCGCGCCGGAATCGCGCGCGACCACGTCTTCCATGCCCGTACCGATCAGCGGCGCTTCCGCCGTTAAGAGCGGCACCGCCTGACGCTGCATGTTGGAGCCCATCAGTGCGCGGTTGGCGTCGTCGTTTTCCAGGAAGGGAATGAGCGCAGCCGCAACCGACACCAGCTGCTTCGGGCTGACGTCGATGTAATCGACTTGCTCGGGCGTCGTCATGACGAAGTTTCCGCCTTTGCGGCAGGAGACCAACTCGTCGGTGATGCGATTGCGGGAATCCAGTTTCGCGTTGGCTTGGGCGATGGTGTACTTCGCCTCTTCCATCGCAGAAAGGTAGACCACCTCGTCGGTGACGCGCTTGTCGTGCACCTTGCGGTAGGGACTTTCGATGAAGCCATATTTGTTCACGCGCGCGTAGGTCGCGAGCGAGTTGATAAGCCCGATGTTCGGGCCTTCCGGCGTTTCGATCGGACAGATTCTTCCGTAATGGGTCGGATGCACGTCGCGCACTTCGAATCCGGCGCGCTCGCGCGTCAACCCTCCGGGCCCCAGCGCCGATAGACGCCGCTTATGCGTCACTTCGGAGAGCGGGTTCGTCTGATCCATGAATTGCGAAAGCTGCGACGAGCCGAAGAACTCGCGCACCGCGGCCGCCACCGGCTTCGCATTGATGAGGTCGTGCGGCATCACCGTGTCGATGTCGACCGAGCTCATGCGCTCCTTGATCGCGCGCTCCATCCGAAGCAGCCCGATGCGGAACTGGTTTTCCATAAGCTCGCCGACCGAGCGCACGCGGCGATTGCCGAGATTGTCGATGTCGTCGATTTCACCGCGACCGTCGCGCAAGTCCGCGAGCGCCTTCAGGATGGCGAGGATGTCCTCTTTCCTGAGCGTACGGATGGTATCCGGGCAGTCGAGTCCAAGCCGCATGTTCATCTTGACACGGCCGACGCTCGAAAGATCGTAGCGCTCCGAATCGAAGAACAGCTGGCCGAACAGCGTCTCCGCGGTCTCCGCCGTCGGCGGCTCACCGGGGCGCATAACGCGATAGATGTCGACCAGCGCCTGCTCACGGGAGTGGTTCTTGTCCACCGCCATGGTGTTGCGGATATAGGCGCCGACATTGATGTGATCGACGTTGATGGTGGCGATTTCCTGGAACTCCGCATCGCGCAAAATTGCGATGTTATCCGCGTTCAGCTCGTCGCCCGCTTCGACATAGATTTCGCCCGTCTCGACATTGACCATGTCGAGCGCCGAATAGCGCCCGATCAGCTCTTCATCCGGCATGGCGACGGCTTTGATGCCGTCCTCCTGCCATTTGCGCAGCGCGCGAACGGTGATCTTTTGGCCGAGCTCGGTCAGAACCTCGCCGGTCTTGGGGTTCGTCCAGTCGTGATTGGGCTTGGCGTTGCGCATCCAGCCGGGATCGACCGGCGTCGTCCACTTGCCGTCCTTGGTGGCGCGGAAAACGACCTTGCCGTAGAAATAATCCAGGATTCCTTCCTGGTCCAAGGCCAGCGCATAGAGCAGCGTCGTCGCCGGCAGCTTGCGGCGGCGATCGATGCGGACATGGATGATGTCCTTGGCGTCGAATTCGAAATCGAGCCACGAGCCGCGGTAGGGAATGACGCGCGCGGCGAAGAGAAGCTTGCCCGACGAATGAGTCTTGCCCTTGTCGTGATCGAAAAAGACGCCCGGCGAGCGGTGCATCTGGCTGACGATGACGCGCTCGGTGCCGTTGACGATAAACGTGCCGTTGTTCGTCATGAACGGCACATCGCCCATGTAGACGTCCTGTTCCTTGATGTCCTTGACCGACTTGGCGCCGGTTTCCTGATCGACATCGAACACGATCAAGCGCAGCGTCACCTTCAAGGGCGCCGCATAGGTCATGGAGCGCTGTTGGCACTCCTCGACGTCGTATTTCGGCTCTTCGAAATGATAGTCGACGTATTCCAAAAGCGAGGTTTCGGAAAAATCGCTGATCGGGAAAACGGACTTGAAGACCGCCTCGAGTCCCATGTCGATGCGTCCGCCTTCAGGCTTGGCAACCTGAAGGAACTGGTCATAGGAGGTCTTTTGAACCTCGATCAGATTCGGCATTTCCGCGACTTCGACCATGTGACCGAAATATTTGCGGAGACGCTTCCTGCCGGTGAAAGAGAGTGCCATCGAGCGATTTTCCTGCCTTTTCAAAAGGACAAAAAGACCCGACTTCCCCGGTGAACGCTTGTTCGCCGGAGAGACGGGATACACGTTTAATGCGCGTCAGCTTTTGACAGCCGCCACGCCTCCTTATTTCAGCTCGACCTTCGCGCCAGCGTCTTCGAGCTGCTTCTTGATCTTCTCGGCTTCGTCCTTGCCCACGTCGGCCTTGACCTCTTTGGGAGCGGCCTCGACGAGGTCTTTCGCTTCCTTGAGACCGAGCCCGGTGATGGCGCGGACTTCCTTGATCACGTTGATCTTCTTGTCGCCGGCACCGACCAGAACGACAGTAAATTCGGTCTTTTCAACCACGGCCGGAGCCGCAGCCGCGCCTCCCGCCGCCGCGGCGGCCGCAACCGGCGCCGCCGCCGAAACGCCCCATTTTTCCTCCAGCAGCTTGGAAAGTTCCGCCGCCTCGAGCACGGTGAGCTTCGAAAGCTCGTCGACCAAAGTTTGGAGATTTGCCATTTCTCGTTTTCCTATATGGGTTTGAAGTTGAGATTTTTCCAGTGCTTTTACGCCGCCTTATTTGCGTAGGCCGAAATTACGCGGGCAAGGCTGCCGGCCGGCGCCTGCAGAACGCAGGCGATCTTGGTCGCCGGTGCCTGGAGGAGGCCGATGATCTTGCCCCGAAGCTGGTCGAGAGACGGTAGCTCCGCCAAGGCTTTGATGCCTTGGGGATTGAGCACCGAGCCGACCGCAACGCCGCCAAGGATCTTAAGCTTGTCATTTTCCTTGGCATAGGCGACCAGGACCTTGGGAGCGGCGACGGGATCCTTGGAATAAGCGATACCCGTCGGGCCCTTGAACAGGTCCGAGATGCCGTTTGCCGGCGTTCCTTCGAGCGCACGCACGGCAAGACGATTCTTTGCCACTTTGAACGAGGCTCCGGCCTTTCTGAGGCGCGAGCGCAACTCGCCCATTTGGGCAACCGTCATGCCGGTATAGTGGGCGACGACGACAGCACCGGCGTTGGCGAAAAGCCCGTTTAAGCTTTGCACCGCTTCCGCTTTTTGGGTTCTGTCCATACCCACTCCTTCTCAATGGAGCCCAAGGCGCGATCCCTGGTCTCCCCCTGCGATGTGGTTGTATGAGCGGCCTGCCCTAAGCAGACATCCCTCACAACCTCCCGTCCCAGGGTTCAAACCCGAATGGCGGGGACTTGCGGTCCCCGAAAATCGGTCGTCGCCCCGTCTGCGCCGGCTTTGCTCTATTAAGTCCCTCTTCAAGGACGCCTGCGGTCTCGGACAGGTTTTCCGGCGAACGCGCGCCGGAAATCTCTTCTCCTATGCTCCAGCCTGACCGATGGAATCGAGCGCGATTTTCACGCCTGGACCCATCGTCGAGCTGATGGAAATCTTTTTCAGATACGTTCCTTTGGCTCCGGCCGGCCTGGCCTTGACCACCGAATCGATGAGTGCGCGTACATTAGCGGCAATGGCCTTCTCTTCGAAGCTCGCCTTGCCGACGCCGGCGTGCACGATGCCCGCCTTTTCAACGCGGAACTCCACGGCGCCACCTTTGGCATCCTTGACCGCCTGTGTCACGTCCATTGTTACCGTGCCGACCTTGGGATTGGGCATCAGGCCGCGCGGACCCAAGACTTTGCCCAGCCTTCCCACGATTCCCATCATGTCGGGCGTCGCGATGCAGCGGTCGAAATTGATCTCGCCCTTGTTGACCTGTTCGGCCAGATCCTCGGCGCCTACGATGTCGGCACCCGCTTTCCTCGCCTCTTCGGCCTTGGCGCCCTTGGCGAAAACCGCAACGCGCGCGGTTCGCCCCGTGCCGTTGGGAAGCGACACCACGCCCCGTACCATCTGGTCGGCATGGCGT
>WNFL01189772.1_pt1 | contig 11231 bp, 10 predicted proteins | sample 5400361 | NCBI WGS metagenome assembly WNFL01 (sample SAMN13153351, study PRJNA577476) | soil metagenome | isolation source: 40 cm soil on Douglas fir-dominated hillslope | place: USA:California | collected 2013-09-17 | reverse complement strand
AAGCGCGATCACGAGGAGCTGTTCCTCGCGGTGGGAAACGCGTACGGAATTCCCACGGTCGCGCTGCGCTACTTCAACGTCTACGGCTCGCGCCAGGCGCTCTCGAACCCGTACACCGGGGTCGCGGCGATCTTCAGCTCGCGGCTCTTGAACGGCAATCGCCCGCTGGTGACCGAGGACGGCGAGCAGTCGCGCGACTTCGTGCACGTCTCGGACATCGTGCGCGCGAACCTCGCGGCGCTGCGCTGCGAAGCCGCCGGCGGCCGCGTGTGCAACGTGGGCACCGGCCGGCCGACGACCATCCGGCGCGTGGCGGAGCTGCTCGCCGAGAGACTCCGGCTGCAGATCGCGCCCGACATCACCGGCAAGTTCCGCGCGGGCGACATCCGCCACTGCTTCGCGGACCCCGGAGAAGCCAAGCGCGTGCTCGGCTTCGAGGCCAAGGTGCGGCTCGAGGACGGCATCGGCGAAGTGATTCAGTTCGCGCGCGCGCAGAAGCCCCGCGACGACGCCGAGCGCGCGCAGCGCGAGCTGGTCGAGCGGGGGCTCACGCGGTGACTCGGGGCGAGCCCGCGCCCACGCGTCGCTCCATGACCGGCTTCGGCCGCGCCGAGGGCGCGGACGGTCTCGCGGCCGAGGCGCGCAGCGTGAACTCGCGCCACCTCGAGGTGCGCGCGCGCCTGCCCCGGGAGCTCGCCTCGCTCGAGAGCGACGTGCGCCTGCTGGCGGGCAAGTACTTCGAGCGCGGCCAGGTCGAGATCTCCGTGCGCCTGCCGCGCGAGGGCGCGTTCGCGCCGCGGCTCGAGATCGACGTCGAGGCCGCGCGCAGCTACGCCCGCGCCGCGAAGGAGCTCGCGCAGGATCTCGCGAGCGCCGAGGAGCTCGGCGTTTCGGCGCTCCTGGCGTTGCCCGGGGTGTCGCGCATGCGCGAGCCCGAGGTCGAGGCCGAGTCGATCGCGCCGGCGCTGCTCGCGATCATCGAGCGCGCCTGCGCCGCGGCCGCCGAGATGCGCGCGCGCGAGGGCGAGTCACTCGAGCGCGAGCTCCGAGGCCGTCTCGCGCGCATCGGGGCGCTGCTGGTCGCGGTCGAGGCGCGGGTCGAGGTCGTGCGCTCCGGCGTGCGCGAGCGACTCGAGAAGCGCCTGGCCGCGCTCGCGCCCGCGCTCGAGACCGACCCCGGGCGGCTCGAGCAGGAGATCGTGCTGCAGATCGACCGCATGGACGTCACCGAGGAGACCGTGCGCCTGCGCAGTCACCTCGAGCAGTTCCGCGAGACGCTCGACGCGCCGGGGGCCGTCGGCCGCAAGCTCGAGTTCGTGCTTCAGGAGATGGGCCGCGAGACCAACACGATCGGCTCGAAGTCCGCGGACAGCGAGCTGTCGCGCGCGGTCGTCGCGCTGAAGACCGAGCAGGAAAAACTCCGCGAGCAGGTGCTGAACCTCGAGTGAAGCTGCTCAACATCGGCTATGGAAACGTGATCGTCGCCGCGCGCGTCGTAGCGGTGGTCGGCTCGGCGGCCGCGCCGATCCGGCGCCTGCGCGAGGAAGCCGGCCCGCGCGGCAAGCTGGTCGACGCCACGCAGGGCAGGAAGACGCGCTCGGTGATCATCACCGACTCGGACCACGTCGTGCTCTCGGCGGTCCAGGCGGAGACGATCGCGCTGCGGCTCGCGGGCTCGGGCGACGACGAGGAGGCGCAGTGACCGCCGCGCGGCGCGGCATACCGCTGGTCGTCTCCGGCCCCTCCGGCGTGGGCAAGAGCACGATCGTGCGCCGCGTGCTCGACGCCGACCCGAAGGTCCGTTTCTCGGTCTCGCACACTACGCGCGCGCCGCGCCAGGGCGAGAGACACGGCGTCGACTACTTCTTCGTCAAAGAGGCCGAGTTCCGCCGCTTGATCGCCGCGGGGGCGTTCCTAGAGTACGCGGTGTATCAGAACCACTTCTACGGCACGAGCCGCGCCGCCGTCGATCAGCCCACCGCCGAGGGCTTCGATCTGATCCTCGAGGTCGAGATGCAGGGCGCCGAGCAGCTCCAGGTGCGGCTGCCGCACGCGCTGCGCGTGTTCATCGAGCCGCCGTCGCTCGACGTGCTCGAGACGCGGCTGCGCGACCGCGGCTCCGAGACCGAGGACGTCCTGCGCGGGCGCTTGCAGCGGGCTCAGGAAGAGCTGGCCTACGCGAATCAGTGTCACTACCGGATCGTCAACGACTCGGTGGACAAGGCGGTCGATGCGCTGCTCCAGATCATCCGCGACGCGCGGCGGGAGCGCGGCTAGATGGCGCGCATCAACGAGATCGTCGAGCAGGTCCAGGCGAACGCTCCGGGCGCGGACGTCTCGCTGCTCGAGAAGGCCTACGTCTACTCCGCGAAGGTGCACCAGGGGCAGATGCGGCTCTCGGGCGAGCCCTATCTGACTCATCCGCTCGCGGTCGCCGAGATCCTGGCGGCGATGCGCATGGACCCGGTCACGGTCGCGGCCGGCCTCTTGCACGACACGGTCGAGGACACGTTCGCGACCGACGCCGACATCCGCACTCAGTTCGGCGACGAGGTCGGAGATCTGGTCGCGGGACTCACGAAGCTCTCGAAGATCGAGTTCCAGAGCCGCGAGGAGGCCCAGGCAGAGAACTTCCGCAAGATGCTGATCGCGATGTCGAAGGACATCCGGATCATCCTGATCAAGCTCGCCGACCGGCTGCACAACATCCGCACGCTCGAATACATGAACGACGACTCGCGCCGGCGCGTGGCGCGCGAGACGCTCGACATCTACGCGCCGCTCGCGCACCGCTTGGGCATCTACTGGATGAAGGAGGAGCTCGAGGACCGGGCCTTTCGCGTCCTACACCCGGAAGTGTACGCGCAGATCGAGGAGCGCATCGCCGGCTCCAAGAAAGAGCGCGAGCGCTACATCGAGGACGTGAAGACGCGGCTCCAGTCCGAGCTCGGCGCCCGCGGCCTGCGCTGCGAAGTGACGGGCCGGCTGAAGGAGGCCTACAGCCTGTACAAGAAGATGCAGCTGCAGAACGTCTCCATCGAGCAGATCTACGATCTGATCGCGTTCCGCGCGATCGTCGACGGCACCACCACCACGTGTTACGAGACGCTCGGCATCGTTCACGGCCTGTGGAAGCCGGTGCAGGGCCGCTTCAAGGACTACATCGCGATGCCCAAGCCCAACGGGTATCAGTCCATACACACCACGGTGATCGGCCCGTTCGGCGAGCGCATGGAGGTGCAGATCCGCACGCAGGAGATGCACCGCGTCGCGGAGCTCGGCATCGCAGCGCACTGGAAGTACAAGGGCGACGGCACGGCCCGCGCGAACGACGAGCAGAAGTTCGCCTGGCTGCGCCAGCTGCTGGAGTGGCAGCAGCAGCTCAAGGACCCGAACGAGTTTCTCGAGACGGTGCGCGTCGACCTGTTCTCCGACGAGGTGTACGTGTTCACGCCCAAGGGCGACGTGCAGGCGCTGCCCGCGGGCGCCACGGCGATCGACTTCGCGTACGCGGTGCACAGCGAGGTCGGCAATCACTGCGCCGGCGCGAAGATCAACGGCCAGCTCGTGCCGCTGCGCCACAAGCTGGCGAACGGCGACACGATCGAGATCGTGACTTCCCCGCACCAGCGGCCGCGCCAGGAGTGGCTCGACTTCGTCGTCACCGGCCGCGCGCGCAGCCGCATCCGCCACGTGCTGAAGCTCGAGCAGGTGGAGCGCTCGCGCGCGCTCGGCCGCGACCTGCTGCACCGCGAGCTGCACAAGCGCGGTCTCTCGTTCGACAAGCTCTCGAAGTCGGGCGAGCTGAAGACCGCCGCCAAGGACCTCGGCGTGCGCGACCTCGACGGTCTCCTGCAGGCGATGGCCTACGGCAAGCTCGACGCGCGCGCCGTGGCGCGCAAGATCGCCGGCGTCGGCGAGGACGACCCGGAGCCGAAGCCGTCGCTCTTGCGCCGCGTGCTGTCCGTCGGACGCAGCACCGGGCAGGTGCGCGTCTCCGGGATGGAGAACGTGCTCGTGCGGTTCGCCAGGTGCTGCTCGCCGGTGCCCGGTGACTCGGTCGAGGGCTTCATCACGCGCGGCCGCGGAGTCACCGTCCACGCGAGTGACTGCGCCAAGATCTTCCACCTCGATCCGGAGCGCCGCGTGCCCGTGACCTGGGACGACGCCCCGGGCGAGCTGGTCCGCGTGAAGGTGCGCGTCGTCTCCGAGGATCGGCAGGGCCTGCTCGCCGCGGTCACCAACAAGATCAGCGCCGAGGGCGTGAACATCGACAGCGCGCAGATCCACACCAGCGACGACAAGCGCGCGCACCAGGTGTTCGAGCTCTCGGTGAAGAACCGCAAGCACCTCGACGGCGTCCTGCGGCAGATCGCCAAGATCCGCGGCGTCGTCACGGTGGAGCGGGTTCGCACTTGAGCGCGGACCGGCCGAAGGCGCCCCCGATCTCGGGGGTGGTGATCTGCCTGAACGAGGCGGACCGCATCGGGCGCTGTCTCGAGTCACTGGCCTTCTGCGACGAGCTCGTGGTCGTCGACTCCGGCTCCACGGACGGGACCCGAGACGTCGCGCGCCGCTACACCGAGCACACGATCGAGCAGCCGTTCCTGGGCTATGTGAAGCAGAAGAACTTCGCGCTGGAGCGCGCCAAGCACGACTGGGTGATCTGCCTCGACGCGGACGAGGCGCTCTCGCCGGAGCTGCGCGAGTCGCTGCAGGCCGCGCTCGCGCGCGTCGACGACAGGGTGTCCGGCTACGAGCTCGACCGAGTGACTCACTACCTCGGCGTCTGGCACGACCACGGCGAGTGGTATCCCGACTGGCAGCTGCGCGTGTTTCGCCGCTCGCGCGGCCGCTGGGCGGGCATGGATCCGCACGACCGGGTCGAGCTCGACGGCCGGGTGGAGCGCCTCTCCGGGCGCCTGCTGCACTGGAACTACCGCAGCCTCTCCGAGCACATCCAGACGACCGACCGGTTCTCGGCGCGCATGGCGGGCTCGATGCAGGAGGCCGGCGTGCGCTTCCGCCTCGCGGATCTCCTGCTGCGCCCGATCGCGCGCTTCTTCAAGGGCTACGTGCTGCGCCAGGGGTTCCGCGACGGCATGGCCGGCTTCGTCGTGTCCGCGGCGACCGCGTACTACGTGTTCATGAAGTACGCGAAGCTGTGGGAGCTCGAGCGCACGTCCGATGATCGCCTGGGCACCCTACCCACGCTCAGGAAATGAAGGTCCTCCAGCTCACGAGTGACTGGAAGTGGACCGGTCCCGCGGAGCCGATGCTCCACGCGGTGACGGGCCTGCGGGCGCGCGGCCACGAGGTCGACGTCGCGTTCCCGGCGGCGCCTCCGGGTCACTCGGACGCGCTCGCGGAGCGGGCGCGCGCTCGCGGGATCGTTCCCGCGTTCCAGCCGGCGGCGGGGCAGGGCTACCTGCCGCTCCGCGACGGCGGCGAAGTGCGGCGCCTGCGCGCGTTCCTGCGCGAACGCCGCTACGACGTCGTGCACGCGACTCACGCGCGCGCGCAGCTCCTCGCCCGCTTCGCGCTGGGCGCGCGCCGCGGCGGCACGAAGCTCGTCGCGAGCTGGATGCACGGCGATCCGATCGCGCGCCGGCCGTGGAATCGCTGGCTCTACGGCCCGCGCGGCTGCGACGCGATCGCGGTGCTATCGCAGCGACTGGCCGCGGACACGCGCGCGTTTCTCGGAGGCGCCGCGGAGCGGATCGGCGTCGTCGGAGGCGTCGTCGACACCGAGCGCTTCGCACCGCGGCCGCGCCGCGCGCAGGTTCGCGAGTCACTCGGCCTGAAGCCGGATCAGCGCGTGATCGGCCTCGTCGCGCGTCTGCAGCCGCACCGCCGGGTCGAGCTGATCCTCGAGGCGCTGGCCCGGGCGCTGCGCGACGCGCCCGGCCTGCGCCTCCTGGTCGTCGGCCGCGGTACGCGCGCCCGCGAAGTGCTCGAGGAGCCCGCCCGCCGGCTCGGTCTCGAGCACGCCGTGATTCGCGCCGGCTACCTGCGCGGCGACGAGTATCTCGACGCGCTCGCCCAGCTGGACGCGCTCGTCTATCTCGTGCCCGGCTCCGACGGCTCGTGCCGCGCCGTGCTCGAGGCGATGGCGCTGGGCGTCCCCACGCTCGCCTCGCGCCGCGGGATCCTCCCCGAGCTCGTCGGCGACGGCGACGCGGGAGTCGTCGACGACGAGAGCGCCGACGCCCTCACCGCGGCCTTCGCGAGCGTCGCGACCGACTCCCAGCGCTGGCTCGCCCTCGGCGCGAACGCCCAGCGCCGCGCACGCGAGCGCTTCACCATCGCGCTCTACGCCGAGCGCTGCGAGAGGCTGTACCAGAGCGCCGTGTGATAGAGTCGCGCCCGTCATGTGCTCCTGACGCGCTCCAAAGCGGCTGAATCCGGCCTTTCGAACCCGTCTTTTCGCAGGAAGAGCACATGGACCCTCGCGAGAGCTTTGCGCTCCGCCGCCTCGAGACTCGCGACGTTCCCGCTTGCGAGCGCATCTTGCGCGCGCTGCCCCACTGGTTTGGAATCGAGGAAGCGAACCGCGCCTACGTGGAGAATCTCGGCCGGCTGCCCGGCGCGGTCGCGGAAGCCGGCGGGGAGATCGTCGGCTTCATCGCGCTGGAAGCGCACGACGCGAAGTCACTCGAGATCCACGTGCTGTGTGTCGAGCCCGGCAACCATCGCCGCGGCATCGGGCGCGAGCTCGTGCGCTGGTCGCGCGACTTCGCGGCCGCGCAGGGCGCGCACTGGCTGCACGTGAAGACCCGCGGCCCCGCGACCCCCGACGCCGGATACGAGAAGACGAGGCGCTTCTACCTGGCGCAGGGCTTCGAGCCGCTGTTCGAGTCACTCACGCTGTGGGGTCCGGAGAACTCGGCGCTGATCCTGGTCATGCGCGTGGACCCTGCCGGTCGGTAGAATGCGCGCAGCATGGCGGGACGACTCGACGGCAAGGTCGCGATCATCACCGGCGCGACCAGCGGCATCGGCGAAGCCACCGCCCGCCGTTTCGCCGCCGAGGGCGCTCGGGTCGTGCTCGCTGGCCGCACGGTCGCGAAGGGCGAGGTGCTCGCCCGCGATCTCGGCCCGCGCGCGGTGTTCCAGCGCGCGGACGTCACGCGCGAAGCCGACATCGCCGCGCTCGTCGACACCGCGCTCGGATCGTTCGGCCGGCTCGACTGTCTGTTCAGCAACGCCGGCGCGCCGGGCGCGGGGCCGCTCGAGACGATCACCGAGGAGCAGTTCGCGCAGGCGGCCAAGCTCTTGCTGGGCAGCGTGGTGTTCGGCCTGAAGCACGCGGCGCGCGCCATGAAGCCACAGGGCTCGGGGAGCATCATCAACAACTCGAGCGTCGCGGCGCTGCGCGCGGGTCAGGGCGACATCCTGTACTCCGCGACCAAGGCCGCGGTGACTCATCTGACTCGCCTCGCCGGCGTCGAGCTCGGGCCGTTCGGGATTCGCGTGAACTCGATCTCGCCCGCGGCGATCGCGACGCCGATCTTCTGGGGCGGCTCCGCGCGCGCGAACACGCTCCCCGACGCCGAGAACCGGCGCAAGCAGGAGAAGCTCGAGAAGAGCCTCGCGCACGCCTCGCCGCTGCCGCGCTCCGGCCACGCCGCCGACGTCGCGAACGCCGCGCTCTTCCTCGCCAGCGACGAGAGCAGCTTCGTGAACTGCCACGACCTGGTCGTCGACGGCGGCCGCAGCGCGTTCTTCTTCGAGCGGCCGCGAGAGCCGCAGTGACTCACCCGGACAGGGAGGCCCGCCGATGACCGAGCTCCGAGACATCGCCCCGAGCTTCGTCGAGATGGCGCACCGCATCGTCTGGTGCAGCGCCGCGACCGTCGATACCCGAGGCCGCCCGCGCACGCGCATCCTCCATCCGCTGTGGATCTGGAACGGCTCGCGCCTGCACGGCTGGATCGCCACCGGGCCGACGAAGTTGAAGCGCGCGCACCTCGAGAAGAGCCCGAACATCTCCCTTTCTTACTGGACGCCGACGCACGACACCTGCCAGGCCGAGTGCCGCGCCACCTGGGCGTTCGACCCGTCGACCCGGGCCGAGGTCTGGAACCTGTTCAAGAACGCGCCCGCGCCCGTCGGCTACGACCCCGCGATCATCCCCGGCTGGACGAGCCCGACCGTCGAGGCATTCGCCGCGCTCCGCCTCGAGCCCTGGCGCCTGCGCGTGCTCCCCGGAACCTCTCTCGGCTCGGGCGGCGTCGGCGCACTCACTTGGCGGGAGTGACCGGCTTCTCGCCGCCGAGCTCGAGCTGCTCCGGTGGCTCGTCCTGCGTCGTAGGGCGGACGATCCGGATCCGGTCGCCGCGCTCGATCGCGCCGAGCGTCTCCTCGAGCTCCGTGTCGCGCGGCTTCGCGCGGTGAAACTCGATCTCGTCGCCCGCGCGCAAGCCGAGCTTGGCCGCGGGTGAGTCGACAAGAACGCCGTAGACGCGGATGCCCCCTTCCCCCACGACGACGAGCGCGCCGACACGGCGCGTCGCGGCCCATGACTGCCCGTGCCAGCCGAGCGGCTCCTCGTCCTGACGCTGCAGCCACATGCGCTTCCGCGCGTAGTCGATGCGCACCTTGAAGTGCTTCAGCACCTCGTAACCGAGCAGTGAGTCGGAGGAGCTGCCCTGGTTGTAGAACCCATGCGGCGCGACCTCGATCGGCGCCGGTGCGAAGCTGAACGGGCCGATCGCCAGCGACTCGGCCTCGGCCAGGTGTGACTCGGTCGAGCCGAGCACACCCTCCGCGCGCATTTCGGTGAGCGAGGGCCGGTCGAAGCCGGCCCGCTTCGCGCTCTTCCCGGAGAGCAGCATCACGTCCGGCGCGCCCGTGTCGACCATGACCTCGACGGGCTTGCCGTCGAGCGAGACCTCCGCGATCAGGCGATTCGCGACCACGCGCAGCGGGATCACCGCCTCCTTCGGGTCGGAGACCTGCTTCGGCACCTCGTACTTCCCGGGGTCGATGAAGCGCACGCGTCGCTCTGCGAAGTCGAGCTCGAGCACGTAGTCCGCAAGGAACGTACCGCCGAGCAGGCCGTACTCCCAACCGGTGCGCGACGCGCTCTCGCTCGACTCGACGTCGACCCAGAACTGCAGCGAGCGACCCAACACCGTCTCGCGCTCGTAAGGCCGGTCGCGCGCGCGCCGGATGCTGACTCCCAGCTCCTTCGCGTAGCGCGGGGTCAGCACGCTGTCCGAGGCGCCCGTGTCGAGAAGGAGCTGGAACGGCCGCGCGCCCGCGGGCGCGAGATTCAGCGCGATGCGATTCGCCTCCGGCCAATCGAGGAACGGCAGGGTCGCCTGCACCGCCTCGGTCGGCACGTCGGCTGTCGGTGTCTCGGCCCGCGCCGCGAAGGCCAGACTCACTGCCCCTGCGACGAGCCATTTGTTCAAGTGAGATCCCTTTGCGTCAGACTCTACAGCGAACCGCTGGCAATCTAGCGCTGCAAGCTGGCTTGCAGGCTAGGCGTGGCAGGTCTCTCACACCGGCGGACTGAGCTGCAGCCGGACGAGCTTCTGATAGAGCCCGCCGCGCGCGGCGAGCTCGTCGTGCGTCCCGGTCATGCTGATCGCGCCGTCTTCGAGGACGGCGATGATGTCGGCGGACTGCACGGTGGAGAGGCGGTGGGCGATGACCAGGACGGTGCGGTGCTCCATGAGTCGCGCGATCGCCTCTTGCACGGCTTGCTCGGAGATGGCGTCGAGCGCGGAGGTGGGCTCGTCGAGGATCAGGATCTGCGGGTCGCGCAGGATCGCGCGCGCGACGGTGATGCGCTGGCGCTGGCCGCCGGAGAGCTGGCCGCCCAGCTCGCCCACGGGGGTTTCGTAGCCCTGCGGCAGCTTCTCGACGAAGTCGTGCGCGTTCGCGGCGCGCGCGGCGGCGACGACTTCGTCGTGACTCGCCTCGGGGCGGCCATAGCGGATGTTCTCGAGGATCGAGGTGTCGAACAGGAACGGCTCCTGAGTCACCACGGCGCACAGCTCGCGCAACGACTTGCGCGCCAGCTTGCGCGCGTCTACGCCGTCGAACTCGATCGAGCCGCTCTCGGGGTCGTGGAAGCGCAGCAGCAGGTCGGCGACGGTGGTCTTGCCCGCGCCCGTCGGGCCGACCAGCGCGACGGTCTTGCCGGCGGGGATCTCGAGGTCGAAGCCGCGCAGCACCTCCTCGCGGCCGTAGTGGAACACGACGTCGCGGAAGCGGATGCCGTTCTCGAGCCGGGTGATCGGCAGCGCGTCGGGCTCGTCGACGGTCTCTTCCTCGGCGTCGATCACCTCGAAGATGCGCTCCGCGGAGGGCACCGTGTCGTGGATCGAGTTCCACAGCTGAGTCAGCGCCTTCAGCGGGCGGTACAGGCTGCCGGAGACGAAGGAGAACGCGAGCAGGGTGCCGAGCGTGAGCCCCCAGAATTCGCCGATCACGGCCCAGATGCCGAGCACGAGCACGCCGACCATCACGCCCTGAGTCACGAACTCGACCAGCGAGCGCGAGTACACGCGGTTGCGCACCACGCGCAGCGCGCGCCGAAAGTAGCGCATGATCTCGTCGGCGAACGCGTGCGCCTCCGCGTGCTCGGCGCCGAACGCCTTGATCACCTTCATCCCCGAGAGCATCTGCACCAGACGCTGCATCACCTCGCTGACTTGCTCCTGGCGGCGCCGGCTCGCCTTGCGGATGCGCGAGCCGAAGATCGCGAGTACGAGCGCGATCGGCGGGCCGATCGCGAACAGAGCCAGCGCGAGCTGCCACGACAGCCATACCGCCCCGAACAGCGCGATGATCACCACGCCCGCGTCCTCGAGCACGTCCCCGAAGATCTGCGACTGCAGGCGGTTCGCGATCGCCGTGTCGCTCGTGAGTCGCGCGATCGCGTCGCCCCGCGTCTCTCTTTGGTGTCGCCCGAGCGGCAGGCGCAATAGCTTCTCCGCGAGCTCGCGCTGCATGTCGACGAGCACGCGAGTCATGACCCACTCGGACGCGTAGTCGCGCACCAGCCGGATGAGCGGCATCAGCACGACCAGCATCAGGCCGGAGAGCGCCACGCGCCACAGGTTCCTGCGCACGCTCTTCTTCAGGTCGCGGCGCTGCTGGCGGAGCTTGTGGGGATCGATCGCCTCGGTCCTCGGACGCTTCAGCACGTCGCTGATCGACTCGACGCGCGCGTTCTTCAGCGCCACGTCGTCGACCAGGTTGCGCACGATGAAGGC
>WNFL01189550.1_pt1 | contig 11231 bp, 9 predicted proteins | sample 5400361 | NCBI WGS metagenome assembly WNFL01 (sample SAMN13153351, study PRJNA577476) | soil metagenome | isolation source: 40 cm soil on Douglas fir-dominated hillslope | place: USA:California | collected 2013-09-17 | reverse complement strand
ACGGCCAATCTCCATGCCTATCGTAAAGCCAGGCCAGAACGATGCCAGATGGGAAAAGGAGCACGGCGATATACAGAACACGCCCCGCCCAGCGCATAAACCTAAATCCGTCGTCCAGCCATTTGCCGAGCGCGGTGGACTCTTTCTGCAGATCCGGGATGGGCCCGCGCGGTGGGCTGATTTCATCCAGGACCGATGGCGCCAGCGCCCACAGGCTGATCAGCGCGGCAATGCAAACCAAAAGTAACAGAAACGGAATGAATCCGATTCCGGCCTGAGCCAGCGTCTGTTCCGTCCAGGTACGGATCGTACGGGGCTTGGCGCCCATGGGGATGAGCGGCGAAACGCACAAGGCCTTGACTGATCCTAGGGACCTTGGCGCGCGCACGCTCTGCGCCGGGCAATTTGCGTCGTTAATCGACGGATCGTGGGGCAGCAGGGACATCGAGACGTTCATGAGGCCGGACCATAATGCGAACGTCAGCAAAAGAAATAAAACCGACGGAAGCGCGATGGTAAAGCGCGCGGTCCAATTGGTGCGGGCGGCGCGATCCGCTTCGTTAGGAAGGTGACGCCGAGTGGCCCGTACCGCCAGGAAACCGGTGATAAAAGCCCACAGGATCGTGACCCAGAATAAAAAAAACGCGACCAGCAGGATCAGGAAGGAAATCTCAATCAGGCGTACCAGAAAGACCATCGCGACGAAATTCGAGGATGGCGGGATGAACCTGCTGCTCAGCGCGAGACTCGCGGCGGCGACGACCGCGATGACTACTCCAAACGCCCGCTTGGTGCCGGGCCGGCGCTTATCATACGCGCCGACGATGGCCCACAGCAGCGCGAAGGCAGCCAATTCGGTGAGTCCGGTCGCGATTCCTTCAATTCCCTCGCGCCAGGCACGTAGGCCGGCACCACGTTTTAGGAAAAAGAGTGTGGCCACAATTCCTGCCGTGAGGGTCAGGAACGCCAGAACGGGCAGACGATAGGAGGTCGTGCTCCATTTGCCGCTCCGGCGCATGGCGACGCCGCATGCTCCCGCCAGTCCTGCCAGCAGCGCGATCACCGTGGCCATGGCTTGCGCTCGAGTCGAGAACTTCACCAGCATCGCATCCGCGAACACGCCCAGTCCGAAAGTGAGCATCAGAAGATTCAACAGGGGGATGGGCCACGCAAGCATCGCGGCTGCACAGACTTGCGCGTTGTTGAAGCGCTTCCAGGCCCGGTCCAAATTGGGTTCGGTTTGTTTTTTCGCTGATTTGGATTGGTCTTGACCTTCGCCCGAATTGGATCCGTTTTGACTTTTTAGAAAAGTGGCGGCCGCCTTCACGTTGTTCACGCCGATACTGGGCAGGTGCAGCGTAAGCTGGTAAATCTCGCCAAACACTCGCAATCCCGCGGTTTTGACTCCGGATAAGTCCGCCCACAACATGTCGTAGACGTGCACTTCGGTTTCGGGAATGGCCGAGCCGGCTCCGTGCACCGCTTCATGCTCCCGGCCAAGGGCGGCGTTGGCGCAGCGCTTGCCCTCCAGGCGTAACGCTTCATATGTCTCTTCGGGTCCGTCGCCTTTGTACTTGGCGAGCTGGCCTTCCAGGAACAGATGATCCAAACTATCGGGACAGGCATTGGCGGCGTGATCGACCTTGATCCCGGAGTCGTACAGTGCGCCCATGGGCCCCCAGCTCCGGTCCTCAGAAATGTTCTGGCCCGGCTTACCGGCGACTTCGTTGGCGAACCCGCGCCCGGTGACGTTTACCGGCGCAACGTTGACCCGAATCATATGTTCGGTGAAGGGACTGTAGCGGGGAATCCGTCGCCCCTGATCCAGATCCTCGAGGTCCGACAGCAAGCTGGAAACACTTTTGGCCATATCGAAGGGTTGATGATCGCCTACGCCGTGAATGGCGATTACGGCAACTCGTGGCGCTGACATGGGAGCCTCCTTTGGCAATTCAGAACGGGTGAGTCACTCCAATTTGACGCTGGACTTCACGACGTCAGACTCCGGTCTTGGCCGCATCGGGCAGACTGAGCGTCGCCTCGGCTGAAGAATTCAGAACCGCCCGTTTGCAATCGACGCATAGGTCTCCTTTTGAAGGACGCCACTGGCCCGCGAGAATGGTGAATCCATCCACCGGTTCGTTTCAAGTATTCGATGTTCAACTAAGTATTCACGCGTTTTGCGCAAATTGTCGCCACGTTAATTGGAAGTGCGAGGAATAAGACACTTAGCGAATTGTCTACGACGTGACTGGCGCTAGCCGCTATTGCGCAAACCGGCGGCGATCCCGTTGATGGTCAGGTGAATCCCCCGCTTGAGACGCTCTTCGTCGCGCCCCGCACGATACCGCTCCGTCAGCTCGATCTGCAGGTGATTCAACGGATCGAGATACGGGAACCGATTGCGGATGGAGCGCGCCAGCAGCGCGTTCTCTTCGAGCAGGCTGGTCTGGCCGGTGATCGCGAGTAGCGCGTCGATGCTGGCCTGCCATTCCGTCCGCAGGCGCGGAAAGATCGAGTCGCGCAGCGCCGCATCGGTCACCAGCTCCGCATAGCGCGAGGCGATGGCGATATCGGTCTTGGCGAGCACCATGTCCATATTCGAAAGCAGCGTGCGGAAGAAAGGCCAGTCCGCGTTCATCTCCCGCAGCAGCGCCAAGCCCGCAGGATTCCCGGCCAGCCAATCCCGCACCGCCGATCCGAAACCATACCAGCCCGGCAGCATCAGCCGGCACTGGGCCCAACTGAAGACCCACGGGATGGCACGCAGATCCTCGATTCGCGCGGAAGCGGTGCGCGACGCCGGACGGCTGCCGATGTTCAGCTCGGCGATCTCGCCGATCACGGTAGATTCGCGGAAGTAGCGTTCGAATCCGGGCGTCTCGTACACCAAATCGCGATAGGCGCGGAAAGCGAGTGCGGACAAGCGCTCCATCGCTTCCTTATATGCGTCGCGAACCGGAGTGTTAAAGGGCGCGCCCCAACTCGCCTCCACGGTCGCCGCGGCGAGAATCTCCAGGTTGCGGCGGCCCAGTTCCGGATTCGCATATTTGCTGGCGATCACCTCGCCTTGTTCGGTGATTCGAATCTGTCCGTCGACTGCGCCCTCCGGTTGCGCCAGGATAGCTTCGAAGCTCGGCCCGCCGCCGCGCCCCACCGATCCGCCGCGTCCATGGAACAGCCGCAGCCGCACGGCGTGCCGCCGGAACACGTCCAGCATTTCGATCTCGGCTTTGTACAGATCCCAACCCGACGTCAGGAATCCGCCGTCCTTGTTGCTGTCGGAGTAGCCCAGCATCACTTCCTGCGTGCGGCGGCGGCGTTCGACCAGCGTCCGATAGAACGGCAGCGAAAGGAGCTGGTCCATGACGCGACCACAGTTGTTTAAATCCTGAATAGTTTCGAACAGCGGCACCACATCGACGTCGAGATCCTGCTGCTGCGGCCGCAACAGGCCGCCTTCTTTCAGCAGCAGAGCCGCTTCCAGAATGTCCGAAACGCCGTTGGTCTTGGAGACGATACAACTCGCGATGCAATCCTTTCCGTAACGTTCCTGCGCGACGTGGGCGGCGCGAAAAATGGCTAGTTCCGACGCCGTTTCCGCCGAATAACTCAAGTACGGAGACGAGAGCAATCGCGGCGTCGCCAGCTCGACGGACAGCAGCGCGATTCGCGCGGGCTCATCCATAGCGGCGTAATCGACCCCCGATCCCGCTGCTCTCAGCAGCTCAGCGAGCACGCGCTCCTGCACGTCCGAGTTTTGACGCAGATCGAGCGGCGCGAGATGAAACCCGAAAACGTCGGCCGCGCGCCGCAGATTTCGCAGCCGGCCACGCGCCAGCAGTGCCGACCCGTTCGCGCATAACGAACGGTGCAGGATGTCGAGGTCGTGCTTCAAATCTCCAGCCGACGAGTAAGGTTCCGCATCTGCCACCGCATGCCGCATCGCTTCTTCCTGATCCAAAACCCGCGCGGTTGCGGCGACACGCGCGTAGATTCCCGTGAGGGCGCGGCGATACGGCTCCTCTTCGCGCTGCGGCGCGCGGTCCGGTGAACTTGCGGTCAGCGCCTGCAGCTCGGGCGAAATGTGAACCAGCCGATCGCAGATCGAAAGCTCGCCACCCAGTTCGTGAATCTGTTCCAGGTAGAATCGCAGCACCCGAGCCGATTGCATGCGCAACGCTTCGGACAAAGTTTCCGCGGTGACCGCCGGATTCCCGTCGCGATCGCCGCCGATCCAGGTTCCAAGGCGCAGGAAGGACGCAATCTCCGTGTCCTTGTCCGCCTCCGCCCCCAGCAGATCCTCGAGCGACGCATAGAAGCGTGGTACTTCCGTGAGAAACGTGGAATCGTAATACGAGAGACCGTTCGCGATTTCGTCGCTTACCGTGAGCCGCACACGTCGCAGCACGCTGGTTTGCCACAGGGCCAGCACGGCGCGGCGCAATTCCTCGTCGTTGGCGGTACGTTCCTCGGGAATCGCTCCTCCGCGATCCCTCTCGGCCAGCAGCCGAGCGATTTCAGTCTGCCGATTGAGAATGCTGCGGCGCTGCCCCTCGGTGGGATGCGCGGTGAGGACCGGGCACACCCGCGCCTGTTCGAAGAAGCCGGGCAGTTCGCCTCGGGAATGACCGGCCGCCTCCACCGCCGCGATCGCATGGGCCAGGCTGCCTTTGCGTGGCGCCGACCCGGCCGCGGAGTGCGCGCGCGACCGCCGGATGTGATGCTGATCTTCGGCGATGTTCGCCAGCAGCGAGAAAAAGCTAAACGCGCGAACCACGTTCAGCGACTGCTCTATGCTGAGCCCGTCCAGAGTCGTCTCAAGTTCGCGCCGTGCCTGCAGGTCGTCGTCACGCCGGAAACGCACGCACAATTGACGAATCCGTTCGATCAGCTCGTAAGTCTCGGAGCCTTCCTGCTCTCGAACGGTATCGCCCAGAACACGGCCCAGCAGGCGAATGTCTTCGCGTAGCGGAACGTCTTTTTCGGGCGCGGGAACGGCGTCCATGTCCCAGTTTACCTGCGGGCCTCAGTTTACCCGCGCTGGGCGGATGCCTCGGTGAATCTAGGCCATCACCTTTTCACATGCGGCCTTGAACTTGTTCATCTCGTCCTGCGTGCCGATGGTGACGCGAACGTGGGTGGGCCAGGCCGGCCAGACGCGCCCGATGATCACTTTGTTTTCGGCCATCGCCCGCGCGAAATCGCCGCCCGGCCGTCCGACTTCCATCATGAAGAAGTTGGTTTCGCTGGGCACGTACTTGACGCTTTTCTTTTCGAGAAATTCGAACACACCCTCGCGGATTTGTTTGTTGAGCGCGCGCCGCTCGGCCACCAGCGACTTCACTTTCATGCTCGCCGTCGCGCAGGCGAGCGCAGGAACCGGCAGAAATCCTCCGCCGCCGTAGGGACGCAACTTGCCCAACAGGTCCGGGCGGCCCATCGCGAAGCCGGCGCGGATCCCCGCCATTCCGTAGATTTTCGAAAACGTCCGCAGCACCACCACGTCTTTGCCGGAGGCCACCAGGTCGCTCGACGGCTGCGCGTTGGCGGAGAAGTGGATGTACGCCTCGTCGATCAGCACGATCGCGTCCTTCTGTTTATGGGTCAGCAGAAACTCGACGTCCTTGCGCGGCGTGAGCGTGCCGGTGGGATTGTTCGGATTGCAAAGGTAGTAGACGCCGGCGTTGGGATCAGCCTTGACCATGGCCTCCACATCGTGGCTGAAGTCGGCGCGCAGCGGCACTCGGAACAGATTCGATCCGATAAAGGCCGGCGCTCCACCGCCGTAGCCGGGCTCGCCCATAGTCCAGCTTCGGGTGGGAGAAGTAAACGCGCAGGCGCAGCGATGCAGCGGATCGCTCGATCCGGCGAATACGGCGATGCGATCCTCCGGCACATCCTCGATCGCGGCAATGGTCTTGACGATTTCCTGCTGCTCGCCATTCGGCGAGTAGCGCCAACTGGACGGCGCGACCTTGATCAGCGCTTCGAGGCCCTCCTTGCACGGCCCCATCGGGTTTTCATTGGAGTTGATGCGGACCACGTCCGGGTCCATCGCGCCGCGCCGTCCGCGCACACGCGGCTCGGCATCCTGCGCCATCGCAAATTCGTTGTAGAACGGGAGCGCGGCGCCCGCGGTCAACAAGCCGGCGATACGGCCCAGTTGTCGGCGCGAAAAACCCTTCGCAAGAAGTGCTTCCGTTTGCGGTTTCAGCAGGGACATCAAGCCTCCAGGATCGAGTAGTCTTACGTCTAGAATTCCGGGATGAATCAGCTCGAAGCGCGGAGCGGGTAGGAGGAGGCATCGGGGCGGCCTCTGGCTAGCACTTCCCTTTTAATCTATAAGCCTGTGATTGTCAAGGAAAAAGCTTCGGCAGGGCGACAGAAACGCGCTCAGTGGACTTTATCCTGCGTTGGCGCAGGCGAGTCTCATCAGCGACGCTGAGCGGCAATGCGGCTGCAATGAGTTGCTTCCCGGATAATGCCGCTTTGTGCACGCCCTCCAGTCCGTGCTCGCACGATCCGGTGAGCACGTGGACTAATTCGTGAACGACCACGCGGCCGAGCGCGCGTCCCAGGAGAATGTCGGCCATTTCAAAATCGCCGCCGGACATTGCCGATCGCACCGATGACGCTACGCTGTCACACGCGATTTCGCTGAACGGGAGCATGCTTCCATCGGACATAAAAGTAGAGCCCAGCGGAGCCCGTTTGCCGACGACCTCGGAGGCGGTATCGACATCACAGGTCCCGGTGAAACTCACCACCACCAGGTCGGCAAAGGATTCGCGGGACGCCTGGCCGCGCGTGCGCCAGTCCAGATGGATACCCGACGCTTTGAGGATGATTTCCGCCTCACGCTGCATTTCGCGAATCGATCGGTCGGAATGGGGTCCTTTGAAGTCCAGGACCACGGTGAGATCGGAAGCCGGCGCGAGATCGGGAGTTACGTGCGTCGCCGCGAGCAGCGGAAACACGAATGCCGTCAGAATGAGCGCGCGATTCAGGGCACGCCATACGTCTCGGACTAGGAGAACGCAAGCCACGGAGCCAGTCCTATGGTACTTCAATCGGCACTGCCGTGAAAGGCTTTAGCCGAGTCTACTCAAGAGATCACTCCGCCACAGGTAATGTTGCTGCCGCGGCGCCTGTTTCCGTGTCCGCGGGCCGTAACCGTTTTGCGCGCTGCGACTTGCCGAAAAGGTAAACAAATCCACAAAAGTTAGTAACGTGTCGCTTCGCAGTTCGCATCTTAAAATCGGTGCCATGCGGACGGGCCAAACCTTCCGATTGAACCTCGAAACTTTCGGCGTGGAATCTTTGCCGGAAAACGAGCAGGTTACGGTACGTATTCCGGCCGGCTCGGTCGTCAGTGTCTTGAGCGGACCTCACGAGATCGACAACCGTATGGTTGAGGTTCGTTGGGCGGGACGCAAATTGATGATGTTCCTGGAGGATCTTGAGAGCCGAAGCGATCTCGTAAGTCACTAATATTCCGTCCGGCACGCTAGCCCAGCCGCGCGGACTATCTCCCGCGCGGGGTCCACTTGATTTGTGTCACGCCCGAATGCGCCGCCAACGCATGCACAACCTGGGGCACGGTGCTTCCGTGGCGCTGACCTCTCCAGATCAGATCGCAGTTCAGCTCCGTCGTTTGCGTTTCCGGTCGTTTGCGTTTCCGGATGATATGCGAAGGCACAAGCGGAGATCTTCATTCCGCCTTTGGCTAGACTGGCGCGAAGTTCGTCCTCGTTTGGGTCGATGTTCACGAAGGAGGTTGCCGGTTTTCCCACGGTGGGCAGCAGCAAGTTTACTTCGATCATCGATAAACAAGCTGCAAGCGATACTAGAATGGTCGTGCGCAGCCCGGCGGGACGTCCGTGCTCGCCGCGGTTGAAGCCGATCGAGGCGCCCGCGAGGATGGTGCACATCAAACGGACCGCGATATCGGACCGCTAGGTTGGGAGGCAACGTTGGTCTCCGCGGGCTCCAATTGGAGGATGAGATCCCGCAGCAACGCTCCGCCGATCGCCGCGAGATCGCTAATCCCGGTATGTGCCAGCTCAAGGGTAGCGCGGCACTCACGCTACGCTACCCCGGACGAAACTTTCAGACCATTAACGAACCGGAGCGTACTTATTGGTCGCCGGATAATCCGCGCTGGCTTCTCCATGCGAGGCGATGTCCCGCGCGCCGGTCTGCTTTAGCAGTTCCTTCGCGCGATCCATCTGCTCCGACGTATCGCAGTGGACCGAAAGTAACACTCCGCCTTCCTTGATCCTTCCTTCGTAGCGCTTGGCCTCGTACTCCGGAATGCCCATCCCGACCAGCGCCCCCAGCAGACCGCCGACCGCGCCTCCCGCGCCGAGCCCGGCCAAGGCGCCCATAATGGGGCCTGCGGCGATGAAGGGGCCCACGCCGGGAATGGTTAGAACCCCAATTCCCGCCAGCAGCCCCAGGGTGCCGCCGATCACGCCTCCGGTGGTCGCACCGCAGGCCGTTCCTTCCGGCGCCTTGGTGCTCTTCTCATGTGCGAACTCTTTGGTGCTGTTGTTATCCGACAGAAGCACCGAGATGTCGTCATTCGCGAAACCTGCAGCCACCAGGCGGCCAACCGCCTGCTCCGCTTGCCTCGAAGTTGGGTAGATACCAAAAACCGCCGTCTTTTTGTTTTGCATGGTAGATCTCCTTCTTAGCCAATTAACGCCGGTTGCGACGTTAGCGCTGTTTCGGACTCACCGACATTTGGTTGATCACCTTGTCTGGGCTGCCGGCAATATCCACAGCTTTGGCCATGATGGATTTCACTTCGTCGTCCGAGCGAACCGGCCCCTTCAGCGTCACCACGCCGTCCTGGCTGATGATCTTGACGTTATGGGCGTAGGTCGAAAGCGTCTTGTCGTCCATGACCGACTTGCGGATCTTGGCCGTCAAGGTCCGATCCGCCTCGTTCATTTTCTGCTGATCGGCCGTGGCTTCCCCCGGATTCCGATCGCGCTTATTGACCTTGGTGTTATCGGGCTTGGTCTGGCCCTCCGATGATTGCGCGAAGGCCGGCGCCATCCAGGCTGTGGAAAGCGCCAGACCCAGGGCAAGAGCAAATACTTGGGGAGTTTTTGTGAGTTTCATTCGTTCGTTCCTTTGCACACGTAGTATCTCGATCGGTCTTCGATCGTTCATTCAAAAGCCAATGGCGGGGCCGAATTAGATGTGTCCTAACAGGGCCAAAACCAATATGATGAGCAACACGGTTCCGACGGTCCCGCTCGGGTAATAGCCCCAATCGCGACTATACGGCCACCGGGGCAACGCACCCAGAAGCACCACCAACAAAACAACGATTAACAATAGGGACAACATAATCGGTCTCCTTTCATAACCAGCTTTAGGTCGATGCGGCCAAGGGCTCCCAACGTCGCGCCCATGCGGCGTGAGTGGCTTCCTCCCGCGCCGTATTCGTTCCTGGTCATGCGTGGTTTACCTGGGAAGTCTCACGCTGTTTGCGTTGCACTTAGGAGACCACGAGTCAGACCTCTTGATTTCAGTAAGTTAGGGTGCCCTTTCTCTAAGGTTTTGCACCTAATGTTGCAATCCTCGCAGCCTGTCGCACGGCCGCACCTGTTTTGAAGTAAGATGGTCCCGAAACCAGGAAACGATATGGCGCCAATAGATCAAGATTTGGGACGGCGCTGGTTCGAATTGATTTGGAACCAGGGACGGCGCGAGGCGATTGCTGAATTGCTTGCGCCCGACGCCGTGATTCACGACGGCGGTGTCGATACGATGGGCCCCGACGGCTTCTATCCGTTTTTCGACCGCATCAGATCGACGTTTTCAGAGATGCATGTCGAGGTGGAGGATTGTATCACCGAAGGCGACCGAAGCTGTGTTCGCTGGTCGTGCACCGGCCGTCACACCGGCAGTGGATTGGGCATGGATCCCACCGGCGTGAACATCCACATCACCGGCATCGCCATCCTGCGGGTCAAGGACGGCAAGGTGATCGAAGCGTGGCAGAACTGGGACATGCTGGGCATGCTCGAACAGATCAAAGGCATCGGCAAGTCGGCTACTTATATCGGCGCGCGTTGAATAGAATCCCATTACTTCGCAAGTGCTTTGCGGAACTTCGCCAACTCCCGGCGTCGCTCTGGCGTGGCTGTCGGGTACTCCATTTTTAGCTCTTTGAGCGAGTCGAGAATAATCCGGGAGACGATTAGCCGGGTGTTCTTCTTGTCGTCGGCGGGCACCACATACCGGGGCGAACGCTGAGTGCTGGTAGCCGCGAGGCAGTCTTCGTACGCCTTCCTGTACTGCTTCCAGTATTTCCGCTCCTCGATATCGGCCATGCTGAATTTCCAGTTCTTCTCCGGAGTTTCAATGCGCGCGAGAAATCGCTTGCGCTGCTCTTCCTTCGAGACATGCAGAAAGAACTTGAGGATGCGAGTGCCATTGCGGTGTAGGTGATCCTCCAGGTTCACAATCGAACGATAACGGCCGCGCCAGATGGTCTGTTTATCCTCTAACTCTGCGGGAAGATGCTGGCTGTCGAGAATCTCGGGATGGACGCGGACGATCAACACTTCCTCGTAATAGGAACGGTTGAAGATGCCGATCCGGCCGCGCTCGGGTAACTTGCGGGTGGCGTTCCACAGAAAGTCGTGAGCCAGCTCCTCCGTGCCGGGGTGCTTGAAACTGTATACCTGACAGCCCTGGGGATTGACGCCGGACATCACATGTTTGATGACGCTATCCTTGCCGGCGGCATCCATCGCCTGAAAGATCAGCAGCAGGGCGTAGCGGTCGGACGCATACAGCAGGCTCTGCCGGGCGCTCAGTTTGCGGACGTGTTCCTCGAGCAGCGTCTGGTACTCTTCCGGCGATTGATACGCAGGCTTCACCCGGGTCGGCCACTTACTCAAGTCGAGCTTCTTGCCGGCGCGGACACGAAAGTCGTCGGGGTCGATCTTCTTCATGGTGTGTTCGTCCAAGTCCCACTTGCGCGAGACGCTGTAGACAATATGGCACCTTGCATCCTTCGCTGGAAGAGGTCCGCGCACAGGCAGCCGCTATAGTTGGTGACATGAGTACCGAGACGCGTGGGCGCAGGGCAGGGCTCGGGATAGCCGGCATGCTGCTCTGCCTGGCGCAAGCTTACGCGCAGCCGGGACCCCAGCCGCCGTGTGGAGGGGAACCCGTTCCGCTCTACACGGGTCTGGATGAAACCG